>Ga0209617_10001424_pt1 | contig 11166 bp, 9 predicted proteins | sample LakEriepJuly2011_2_FD_187459 | JGI IMG/M metagenome (GOLD analysis project Ga0209617, IMG submission 187459) | Freshwater microbial communities from dead zone in Lake Erie, Canada - CCB epilimnion July 2011 (SPAdes) (version 2) | ecosystem: Environmental > Aquatic > Freshwater > Lentic >... | reverse complement strand
ATCTGGTTGCAGGTCGCACCCACGATGAAGCTGGGATCGATGCCCGAGGTGATGAGCACGTGCGCCAGCATGCCGGTGGTGGTGCTCTTGCCGTGCGTTCCGGCGATCGAGATGCCGGTGCGGCCGATCATCACGCGGCCGAGCGCCTGCGCGTAGTTCAGGACCTCGATGCCCTGACGGCGCGCGGCCTGAAGCAGGGGATGGTGATCCTTCACCGCGGCGCTGGCCACCACGAGGTCGCAGGCCGGCAGCTCGGTGGGCTGGGCATCGACCGAGACGGTGATCCCATCACCGCCAAGCCGATCGAGCACATCGCTCCAGGACTGGTCGGTACCGCTGACGCGCGCGCCGCGACGCTGCAGCAGCTGCGCAAGGCCGCTCATGCCCGACCCGCCGATCCCGATGAAATGGACGCGCTTCCCGCCGAAGACCGGATCGGTCGACGCCGAGGGCGCCGTGCCCGAGCCACACTGCCCAGCTGCTTCGCTCCGCATGCGATTCACGCCTTCCTGGCCACGCCTTCCGAACCACGACTCGTGCCTTGAGTGCATCCGCCGGGCATCCGTTCCCGGCGTCGATCGATCGTACCCAAGTGCCGGGGTTCCGTACACGCCCGACGATGGTTCATCGGCATGCTCCGGCGTCGTGCATCGACGATTGTCCCTCGCCGGAGTCCATACACTCCACGCATGCCGAAGGACGACGAAACGGTGCGCGCGCAGGTGCTCATCGTCGACGACGAACCCGAGCACGCCCAGACCATGGCCGACGCGCTGCGCAAGCCGGGCCATGTGTGCACGGTCGTGCATTCCGCGGCTGCCGCGGCCGAGGAGTTGCAGGGCGGGATGTACGACGTGATCGTGACCGACCTGGTCATGGAACGCCCCGATGCTGGTCTCGCCGTCCTGGCCCAGGCCAAGGCCAGCCAACCGCAGGCCGAGACGATTCTGGTGACCGCCCACGGCGATGTGCCCACGGCCAAGGCGGCGCTGCAAGGGGGGGCTTACGACTTCATCGAGAAGCCGCTCGACCTGGTCGTCTTCCGAAACCTGGTCCAGCGGGCCGCCCAGACCGTGGCCCTGCGCCAGCAGAACCGCAGCCTCAAGACCCAGCTCGACGCCGCCTACGGAGTCGACGGCATCGTGGGCCAGTCGGCGGCCATCCAGCAGGTGCTGCGCACGATCCATCAGGTCGCTCCCTCCACGATCCCGGTGCTGATCACCGGCGAGAGCGGCACCGGCAAGGAGCTCGTGGCGGCGGCGATCCATCGCCACTCCAAGCGCAAGGAGAAGCGCTACGTCACCTTCAATGCGGCGGGGCAGGCCGAGAGCCTGCTCGAGGACCAGCTCTTCGGCCATGTTCGCGGTGCCTTCACGGGTGCGGACCGGGACCGCGAAGGGGTCTTCGAGTACGCCGACAAGGGCACCGTGTTCCTGGACGAGATCGGCGACATGCCGGTGACCATGCAGCCCAAGCTGCTGCGCGTGCTCGAGTCGGGTGACGTGATCCGTCTGGGCAGCAACGACCTGCGCAAGGTCGACGTGCGGTTCGTGAGCGCGACCAACCGCGACCTGCGCGACTCGATCGCGGCGGGGCGCTTCCGCGAAGACCTGCTGCACCGCCTCGACGTGCTGCGCCTCAGCCTTCCGCCGCTGCGCGAGCGTCGCGAGGACATCCCGCTGCTGGTCAATCACGGGATCGGGAAGTACGCCAAGGAACTCGGTCGAGCGCCCATGTCCGTGACGCAGGCCGCGATGATGCGTCTGGTCGCCTACGACTGGCCCGGCAACGTGCGCGAGCTCATGATGGTCGTGCACCGGATGGTCGTCACCGCCATGGGCGATGCGATCGATGTGGGCGACGTGCCGGAGGAGATCCGCGCTGCCGATCGTGATGAGGGCGGGGCAACCGCGCCCGATGGTGCGCTCGCGGGGATCGACATGGCGCAGCTCGAGAAGGAAGCGATCCGCCAGACGCTGGCGCGCACGCAGGGCAACCGGGAGCAGGCCGCCCAGCTGCTGGGCATCGGCGAACGAACGCTCTACCGCAAGATCAAGGACTACGGTCTGCGCTGATCGCACCATGCGCACCGACTCCAGCATCCTGGTCCGGCATGTGATCGCGGAGATCACGAAGGTGCTCGTGCTCACCACGACCGTCATGGTGATCGTGGTCGCCTTCGGAGCGGTCATTCGTCCGCTTGCACAGAATCTCCTTGGCCCGTTCGGGGTGGCGAAGTACGTGGCGCTCGCGACGGTGCCCATGCTGCAGTTCGCGCTGCCCTTCGCCGGCGGGTTCGCCGCCACGCTCGTCACGCACCGCATGGTCTCGGACAACGAGTTCCTGGCCATGAGCGTGTCGGGCCTGAGCTACCGCAGCATCTTCAGGCCGCACCTGGTCCTGGGCGTGGCGCTGGCGATCATCATGGCGATCCTCGTGAATGCGGTGATCCCGCCGTTCTGGGCCGCGATGAAGTCCGTCATCACGCAGGATGCCGCCGCGGTCTTCGTGGCGACCGTGCGCGACGGCAAGGCGTTCAACGCCGGCCGCATGATGGTCTATGCCGACCAGGCCGAATTGCTTGACGCGCCCGATGGCGTGGCCGACCGCATCGGCATGCGGGGCGTGGTCGCGGTCGAGTTCGGCCCGGGCGGGGTGCCCGAGACCGAGTTCGTGGCCGAGTCGGCGGTGGTGGACCTGTATCGCGTCGAGGGCCGGGCTGGCCAGTCGCGCCTGCTCATGAAGGCGTCGATGCGCCAGGTCAACGTGGTGCGTCTGCTCGATGGGACCGTGGCGTTCGTTCCCGAGGCCAATCCGGACGCGGTCGAGGTGCAGAGCGCCTCGGAGCGAAGCCCCAACATGGCCAACCTGCTCGACCTCGTGTCGATGATGCGCAACCCGGACGTGAGCGTCGACAGCGCCCAGCGGCGTGCCGAGATCGCCCGCATGGTCCGCAGTGCTCGAGCCTTGGCGCTCGCCGATGCTCAGCTTCGTCGCGGGATCGCCGTGCCGTTCGTGGATGACCGCTCGGGCCGCCGCTATGAGCTCCGAGCCGCGGGCATCCAGGGTGGCCAGGCGGTGGGTGCGCCGGGTGGCTCGGTCATCATCGAGGAGAGCCAGGAAGGCCGGCTGCTCCGTCGAGGCCGTGGAGCCTCGGCGCGATTCGAACTCGCCCCGCTCGACCGCGGCGATGATCCGGCGACGGCAGTGCGCCTGACGATCACGCTCATGCAGCCCACGGTGGAAGGGCTCTCGTCCAGCTGGCCCGAGACCTTGGACGGTGTGCGTCCAGACATGACGCTGCCCGTGGCATCGATGACCGCAGATGCGCTCGAGGATGACGCGCTCGCTGCATCGCAGAGCACGGCACTGCTTGGCCCGATCGCGAAGTCGATCGGGTCCACGGCCGGTGCTTGGGCCAACCTGCGGCGCGAGGTCGTGTGGGAGGCCACGGCGCACGCGTGGATGCGCCTGGCGCAGGCGGTCTGTGCGCCGCTGCTCCTGCTGATGGGTGCCGTACTGGCCGTGCAGATGCGACGCTCGAGCCCGCTGCTCGTCTACGCCATCGCGTTCGTCCCCGCCATCATCGACATCCTGCTCATCAACTCGGGGCAGCACTCGATGCGTGACGGTGCGCTCGTCTGGGGGTTCCTGGTGATGTGGTCGGGCAACGCCGCTGTGGCAGCGATCGTGTGGTGGGCGTGGCGCAAGGTGGCGGTGCACTGAGGCAGCGATGCGGATCCTCGACCGGACCATCCTCCTGCGGTTCCTCGGCAACTTCGCCGTGATCTTCCTGCTGCTCTTCGTCTTCGCCGTCTCGGTCGACACGATCGTGCAGGCCCAGAAGTTCGTCGAAGCGGCCCGTACCGCGAGCCCCGATGGTCAGGCCAGCCTGCTCGGCATCATCCGCGCCGTGGCAGATTTCCACGGCCCGCGCATCTTCCAGATGTACCAGTACCTCGCCGGGCTGGTGGCCGTGGGTGCGATGGGCTTCACCCTGGCGCAGCTGCACCGCAACCGCGAGCTCGTCGCCATGATGGCGGCCGGGATCAGCCTGCCGCGCGTGGCGCTACCGATCATCCTGGGCGGTGCGCTGCTCGGATCCATCCAGGCCTTCGACAACGAGGTCATCGTGCCGCGGCTCGCGGCGCGCCTTCTTCGCGAGCACACGGAACTCGCGAAGAAGGGGCCCAAGCAGCTTCCCGTCCAGCTCGTGGCCGATGACCGCGGCGCACTGCTCCACGCTGAAGCGTTCGATCGCTCCTCGGCCACCATGCGTGGCTTCGTGGCGCTCGAACGCAACGCCAGCGGCACGCTGCAATCACGTGTCCAGGCTCCCTCGGCCACGTGGGACGAGGGGCGCCAGGCGTGGATCCTCAAGGATGGCCGGCGCGTGGTCACGGCCGATGCCCGGGACGAGCGCGCGCAGCAGCTCACGAGCAGCACGCCGGTGGCGGAGTTCCCATCGTCGCTCTCGCCCGGTGCGCTCGTGATGCGGCAGAACCGCATGTTCGCGCACATGCTCTCGTCGCGGCAGATCCTGTCGATGGTCGAGGATGGAAGTCTTCCTGCCGCCGATGCCCGCCGCTTCGTCATCGGTCGCTGGGGCGCGATCCTGGCGAACCTGCTCGTGCTCGTCGCGAGCCTGCCGTACTTCCTGCTGCGGGAACCCGCCAACCTGCTGGCTCAGTCAGTCCGCTGCGCCGCCTTCGCCGTGCCCATGTCGCTTGGTGCCATGGTGGCGATGAGCGTGCCGCTCTCAGGGCTCGGTCCCACGGCGGGCGTGCTCATCCCGATCGCGATCCTGATCCCGCTGGCGGTCTGGCGCCTGAGCGGCGTGCGGACCTGAGCCGCGCGCCGTCGGCGGCGTACGTCGCACGATTCGACCCTCCCTCATCCGTGCATCACCGCGCGCGCTCGGTGCGCATGCGATCCAGGCTGCTCTTGGCGGCTTCGTCGAAGACGCTCAGCGATGTCGTCCGCAGCAACCGGTCAGCGAGCCGCTCCATGGCCACGCGCTCCTGCGCGATGCGCGCCCGTTCGCGCGCGCGACGGTCGAGTTCGGCAGGGTCGAGAGCAGGCGGCGTGCTCTCGGCAAGCATCTGGACGATCATGAAGCGGTCCTCGACGAGCAGGGGATCGCTGATCGCATTGGGCGCGAGCGCGAAGAGCGCCTCGCGGAACGAACTCGGGTAGCCAGCATCGCGCCGCGTGACGCCGGTCACCAGCCCGCCGCGAGGTGCACTGGTGTCCAGGCTCTCGCGTGCCGCGAGTTCTGGGAACGATGCGCCATCGCGCAGCGCGGTACGCACGCGCTCGGCCGCCACGAGGTCGGCGACCACGATCAGGCGGGCATCGCGCCGAGGGCCGACGAGCGAGTCGCGTGCCTGTTCGATCACGGCCTCGTCGAGCACGATGTCCTTGGATACCAGCGCGCGCAGCATGGCATTGCGCCGCAGGAGCGCCTGCCAGCGGAGCGGTCCAAGCCCTTGGCGAGCCTTCAGTGATTGCAGCAAACGCATGGCGCGTTCGGGATCCTGGTCCAGCGACTCGAGCACGCGACGCTCCTCGGCAAGCACGAGGTCCGTCCCCACGGCGATGCCGGCCTTCGCGCACTCGGTCTCGCATCGCCACTCGAGCACGACCTCCTCCAGCACGGGGCCGCCGCTCGCCTCGGCCACGAGCGGTCCGAATGCGCGCCAATCGAGCACGCGACCATCGATCACGGCGACCGGAGCCGATGCGGGCGCCGCCGCGGGCGCGGTGGTGGCGGCCGGCTCGCTGGCACAGCCGACCGACATCGAGGCTGCGGCGATCGCCACCAGAACGGCTCGGCGTGATGATTGGGTCACGGTGGTCATGGTGTGTCGGCTCTCGGGATGCGGTGGATGGAGCACTCGCCGGCGGTCTCGGCCACCGGGTCGAGCAGGTCGAGGAAGGCGTCCACGCGCGCGTCAGTGATGCCTGCATCCAGCCAGCCGCTTGCGCGCCAGCGGCGAAGCATCGAGTGATCGACGACCACGTGGGAGTACCCGGTGCTGCGAAGTTCACGCACGCACTCAGCTGCCCCCATGCCGCTCGCGAGCATGCGTTCCAGCGGGCCTCGATCCCAGACGGTGTGGTAGTCAGGAATGTGGTTGCAATACCAGCCGCGGCTCTCGCCGAGCGAGATGACGCGATCGCAGGGCGCGAGCATCTCGTTGAGGACGAACGCCGGCGATGCTGCCCGCGCCGTTTGGAGCCATGCATCGTCGCCTGCACCGGATGCGCGCAGTTCGTCACCGAGCGCTTCACCCGTGAACACGTCTTCAGCACCGATCGCGGCAGCCGGTGCGCCAGCGCGGCCGTCGGTGGCGTACCACCACGGCACGGCACAGGCCATGCCGATCGCCAGCAGGCTCACGCCAGTGCGTTGCGCGCGGGCAAAGGCATCCCGTGTTCCCGTCTGCGCTGCGGCCGAACGCCGCGAAGCCAGAGCGCCCAGCAGCACGCCCGCTGCGATCGCCATCGGTGCGGCGATCGGCACGAGGAAGCGCGACTTCTGGTGGGTGAAACCGACCCAGAACACCAGGTTCGCCATGACGAGCACAGCCAGCACGATGCCACTCCACGGCAGGCGGCCGGCGCGCGGGCGAAGGCCGGCGATCACGCCGATCAGGCCGAGCCACGGCAGCAGGAGCCATTGCGGCCGCCATGGCTCCGCAACATCGGGTGCCGCACCGATGCCGAATCGAAGCCACTCGTTCCAGAGTGCGGTGAGCCCCGATCCGCCGGGTGAAGCATGAGCAGACGCAAACGCCTGCTGCTGTCCGTCGGTCCACCACTGGCCGGGGCCGAGCGCGCGCACGAATGGGAAGAACGGCTGCCCGGCATCGATCAAGTTGCGCAGCCACCACGGCATGAGCGCCACGGCGCCGATCACGATGCCGATGACGCATGACGCGAGCAGCGACCGCATCTGCCGGCGCTGTGCCGTCGCCACCAGCGCCATCGCTGGAAGGACCAGCGCACCTGCAGCGTTGCCCTTTGCGCCGACGGCCGCCGCGCAGACGATCGCCAGCGCGAGCACGTTGGCGCGCTGCGAATCATCGCGATCGATCACAAGCATCACGACCAGCGCCATGGCCAGCACCACCGGCAGTTCCGTGTACGCGAGTGAGCCCGTGGCGATGATCCAGGGCGTCGTGAGCAGGGCGATCGCCGCAAGCCAGCCCGATGCAGCGATCGCCTCGATCGATGCGCCAGCATCGCGGGCCACGCAACGTGCCGCGCCGGCACACGCCAGCGCGGCCGGGAGCGCAATCAGCGCATGCAGCCACTGCGCCCACGTGCCGGCAACCTTTGGATCGGGCGCGAAGGCCAGCACCTGCATGAACGATGCCTCCATGAAGGAGGGCAGCGCCGAGTACACGTTGTGATCGAGCGTGGCCATGCGGCCCGCGTCGAGCCACTCGCGCGGCAGCAGCAGGTGGTAGGTCAATGCGTCGTAGCCGCCGAACTCCGTTTGCCAGAGCCAGCCGGGTGCAGTCGAGGCTGCCGCAATCAGCACGCCCACCGGAAGCGCAAGCGCCACCAGCCACGTCAGGCGTGGCGGCACGATCGAGACGCGGCGCGGTGCGCCGACAAGACCCGCGAGCCCCGCCACGAGCGGCAACGATGCGCCGATCGGCCGTTGCCACGCGAGCACACCCAGCCATGCGCACCATGCATCGATGATCAGGTGGATCGACACGCCGACCCCCATCACCAGCGCAGCCCGTTCGACCGGATCGCTGCGACGCAGCTGCAGCATGCTGCAGGTCAGCCGGCCCCATCCTGCCGACGAGAGCATCCACAGGCAGGGGAGCCACGCCGAGAGGAACGCCACCCGAATCAGCTCCGGGGTGCGGGCTGGACCAAGATCGCCCGTGCGTGATGCGCACCATGCCGCGCAGGCCACGGCCGCGAGCGCGGCAGCGAGCCACGCGAGGCGGGCCGACGGAGCGCGTGCAGGCTGCGGCATCAGGGCATTGCAGAAACACAGCCGCCCCGCGTCAAGCGGGGCGGCTGGAGTGCTTGGGTTCGGTCAGCGCGGCTCAGGCAGCCACCTTGCAGGTGGTGTGCTTCTTGGCCGTCTCGACCAGCGTGTCGAACGTGGTCGGGTCCTCGATAGCGATCTGGCTGAGCATCTTGCGGTTCAGCAGGATGCAGGCGCGCGACAGGCCGTTGATGAACACGCTGTAGCGCATGCCACGCATGCGGCACGCGGCCGTGATGCGGGTGATCCACAGGCTGCGGTATTCGCGGCGGCGCGCGCGACGGTCACGCCAGGCGAAGCGGCCGGCGCGCATCAGCGCAACCTTGGCTTGCTGCTTCAGGCGGCTCTTGGTGCCGAAGTAACCGCGGGCTTCGCGGAGCAGGCGACGACGGGCTTGGGTACGGGCTGCGCCCTTACGTGCACGGGGCATGGTTCACTCCTTGCTTGTCCGATCGGGGCTGGCTGGGCCAGTCTTCGTTCCCGTCGGTCGTTGTGCGAATGCCTTGGCCACCGTGGCCGAGGCGATCTGATCAAACGGTCGAATCAGGCCTTGGCCTTGGCGGCGCGCTTGGCCTTGGGAGCTGCCTTGGTTTCGGTGGCAGCCGTGGTTTCGCCAGCAGCCTTGGCATCATCGGCTTCGTGCTGTTCCTGCGAGCGCAGGCCGCGGAACAGCAACTTCTCGAAGGCCCCCATATCGCCCGAGCGCGCATGGCGCGACTTGCGGTACGACTGGACCTGCAGGCCGGTCTTGTTGCTCTTCAAGTGGCGGCTCCGCGGCGGCTTGAACTTAATCTTGCCGCTCTTGGTGATCTTGACGCGCTTGAGGAGGCCCTTGTGGCTCTTGTTCTTAGGCATGGTGCACCCGCTTTGGAGAGATCTGCAAGGGTAGCGGCAACCCGCGTTCACCGCAAGGGCACCGATCGTGCGTGGTTTGGGTTGTGGATGACCGAGGGCGCCTTGGCGATTATTGGCCGAGGAACACTTCGTACTGGTCGAACTTCACGCCCTTGAAGTCCACGCCTTCGCCGCCGGAAACGCCGCGCAGGGTCCACATGTTGTCCAGGCGACCCTCGGGCCCAACGCTGATGAAGGGCAGCTGCTTCCACATCACTGCGCCGTCGCTGAAGAGCACGTTCTGCCCTTCACCGCCGTGGTTCGGGCTGGCGGACTTGATGCCCACCTTGGGCGAGAGCAGGATCGGATTGGCATCGGCGGCCAGCGGCGAGAGCACCAGCGTGGTGATGCGCACGTGCGTGGCGTGCAGCGGCACGCGGAACGACAGTTGTCGTGCGCCCGCGCAGTGCAGGCAGCCCGGCCGGCAATAGCCCTTGTCGGCAAGGACGCGGATGGCTTGCGCATTGTCCGCCGGCATTGACGTGGGCAGATCGCCCGAAGGACCCGCGTTGAGCATCGAGCCCAGGCCGGCGGCCATCGGAAGGTTGCCCTTGCTGTCGTGGCTGTAGGCCGCGAATGCAGAGCCAAGCTCGCGGAAGCCATTGGCGCACAGCGTCTGCGAACTGGTTGATCGCACGCGGTTGGCGATCGGCAAGGCAACGCCCACCAGGAGCAGCAGGCACGCAGCCACGCTGATGAAGTCGGGAATGCGCCAGCGCGATCGCGCGATCGGCGCATCGGTCAAGGTCATGCGTTCGCTTCGGTCGGCATCGGCGCGCTCGACTGAGAGCAGCGTGGCATCGATCAGGGCATCGTCAGGGGCTGATGTGGGGTAGCGGTCCAGCAGCGTGCCGATGCGTGTGAGCGCGCGCAGGGCATCGGCATCCTGAGACGAGCCGGGCGTGACCTTGGTTGGGTCCCAGCCGGCGTGCACAAGCTGGTCAACGATGTGCGCATCGCGCGGATCGAGGTGTGGTTCGTGCTGGTTCATGCGGCATCCTGTCCGGCTTGCGTGCGCTTCCAGGCATCGGCGAAGGCAGCCACGGCCGCATGCAGGCGGCTCTTGACGGTCCCAAGCGGAATGCCCAACGTCTCGGCGATTTGTTGGTACGGCATCTTGTGGAAATACCCAAGGAGAAGGATTTCGCGAAGGTGGGCGGGGAGCCCGTCCACCACGGTCTTGACCATCTGAGCTTCGTCGTGCGAACCCATCGGGTCGCTCGGTGATTCATCGTTGCGTGAGATCGTGTCGGCCAGCGCGACCTGGCCATCGGTGCCGCGCATGGGGGCATCGATCGAGGTCATGGCGTGGCGCTTGCGGCGGCGGAGATGATCGCGCGCCTTGTTCGCGGCCACCGTGAAGAGCCAGGGCTTGAAGGTGCGCTCTTGGTCAAACGTGCTGCCGGAAAGGTGCACTTGGACCCACGTGTCCTGGAAGACATCGTCGGCCGCCGAAGCCGAGCCCATGAACATGGTGAGGAAGCGGTGGAGCTCCACGCGGTAGCGCTCAAGCAGCGCGCGGAACGCGCCATCACGACCGTCAAGGTGCGCCTTGAGCAGCGCTTCGTCGGTCTGTGACTCCCAGGCCTCCATGGGGAGCGGCATGCTAGTGGAACGATCAAGACCGATCGTGGATTGCACGCGAGGGGCCTGACCCGCCTTGCCCTTCGGAACCGCCTTGGATGAGCCCGGGGACGCGCCATCGGGGGAGATCGGCAACCCACCGCTGCCGAGGAGCCCGGCGAGGTCCACCCCGAAGCCCAGCCCGCTGACCATGCCGAAGCCGGCCGCGGCGGGGGAGAGCAGGGATGGAACGATGATGGCGCCCACAAGGGGTCGCTACGATCCCGAACCCCGTCCGGTTCGGACGCTGGAACAGGAGTTGAGCCAAAAATGGCAGTGCCGATCTCGCAGATGTGGACCGTGGCGACCTATGTGCTGGGCCAGCGGCTCCGTGGGCGCAAGCAGTACCCCCTGGTCCTCATGCTGGAGCCGCTCTTTCGTTGCAACCTGGCCTGCGCCGGCTGCGGCAAGATCCAGTACCCGGCCCACATCCTCAAGCGCGACCTGTCGGTCGAGCAATGCCTGAAGGCCGTCGATGAGTGCGGTGCACCCATGGTCAGCATCCCTGGCGGCGAGCCGCTCCTGCACCCGCAGATCGCCGAGCTCGTGCGCGAGCTCGTCAAGCGCCGCAAGTACATCTACCTCTGCACGAACGCGCTCCTCCTGAAGGAGAAGCTCGAGGCCGGCTGGGT
>Ga0209617_10001423_pt1 | contig 11169 bp, 9 predicted proteins | sample LakEriepJuly2011_2_FD_187459 | JGI IMG/M metagenome (GOLD analysis project Ga0209617, IMG submission 187459) | Freshwater microbial communities from dead zone in Lake Erie, Canada - CCB epilimnion July 2011 (SPAdes) (version 2) | ecosystem: Environmental > Aquatic > Freshwater > Lentic >... | reverse complement strand
CAGTTTTTCATTCGTTACCCGATTGGCTTTTTTAAAATAAAGGAATCCAAGGATAAGAACCAAAATTCCTGCAATGGCACCGGGGTAAGAAACCGCATCTGTGGATTGAATATCCATCTCAATTAAGCCTTTATTTGAAGCATAAACTAAGAGGAGGGTCAACGTATTGTTTAGAATATGACCCAAAATCGGGTAAAATAAGCTGCCCGTGTAATGGTACAAGTACCCAAATAAGGCCCCCAAAAACATCCGAGGAAGAAATCCATAAAATTGCACGTGAATCGCTGAAAAAATTAGGGCAGTCACCCATATTCCTAAATGTGGCGACCCTAGATATCTTTGAAACTTAGGTTGAATCAATCCTCTAAAAAACAATTCCTCCCCTACACCAGCAAATACGCCAATCACCAAAATTCCTGCAAGAAGCTCTGGGATCGATTGAAAATCTGTCAGAAATTGGGTGAGTTCCATGAGCTGTGCTTCCATCTCTTGCATCCATTGTTCAAGTCCGGATAGAAATTCAGGCAAGATCAATAGCGAATTCCAATACATCAGCAACCCATTGAAAAGCATCCCTCCTACCGTCATAGCGGAGACTATAGCCAGGTTTTTCCCAGATACCCTGGATATTTGTTTAGACCAATGCAAGTCTGCTTTTTCCAAAAATCGTAGGATTCCCCAAGTTGCCACCCAAAATCCCAAACCAGAACCCAATCCTTGGGCAAAAAGCAAGGCCATGCGTCCGTTTGGAACCGAATAGTCGCCACCCACAAGGCCCATCAAATCATCTACACTGATCTGAAAAATGGGAGGAATGAGGACTACTGCAATGCCTTGAAGCAAGACTAAGGTGCCAAATGCCACTAAAGTGATGACTACCAGTGACAAAAACCAGTTCTTTCGGGAGGCTATTTCAGCCTGGGTTTCGTATATCTCCATAATTGGACTAAATTTACACGAAATTTAGATTGTCAGGTGGTAAAGATTGGAAATATAGCATTGGGAGATTTCCCGCTCCTACTCGCTCCTATGGAGGATGTGAGTGACCCTCCCTTTCGGGCAGTATGTAAGCAAAACGGCGCTGACTTGATGTATACCGAGTTTATTAGTTCCGAAGGACTCATCCGTGATGCCGCTAAAAGTGTACAAAAGCTGGATGTTTACGACTACGAACGTCCGGTAGGCATACAGATTTTTGGAGCGGAAATTGAATCCATGCGGGAAGCCGCTGCCATCGCCGAGGCTGCTGGACCTGATATTTTGGACATCAACTATGGATGCCCTGTTCACAAGGTAGCCTGCAAAGGTGCCGGAGCGGGGATCTTACTGAACATCGACAAGATGGTCTCCATGACTGCAGAAATTGTCAAGCGAGTCAACCTTCCCGTGACGGTAAAAACCCGTCTTGGATGGAGCCATGACACCATTCGGATTGTAGAAGTGGCTGAGCGTCTCCAAGACATCGGTATTCAGGCCATCTCTATACATTGCCGTACTCGCCAACAGATGTACAAGGGAGAAGCGGACTGGTCTTGGTTGAATCTAGTCAAAGACAATCCTCGCCTACACATTCCTGTGTTTGGCAATGGAGACATAGATAGTCCCGAAAAAGCAGCCGAATACCGATCCAAATACAATGTTGACGGCATGATGATCGGTAGAGCATCGATTGGCTACCCTTGGATATTTAACGAAATCAAGCACTTCTTTGCCACTGGCGAAAAGCTCACTGCACCTGACTTAATGGAACGCATTGCAGTCACCAAAAAGCACTTGGATTTTTCAATCGAGTGGAAAGGAGAAAAGCAAGGCATCCTTGAAATGCGCCGGCACTACACGAATTACTTCAGAGGCATGCCCAATTTCAAACCCTTCCGCACGGAAATGGTAACAGCAGAGCGATTTACTGAGGTTCTCAGTATTTTGGATCGCGTGCAAGAAACTTATGCGGATTACGAGTTTCAACCCATGTAACACCCGTTTATCCCTTTTCCTAGAAATAGACTCAAAGCTGGGGCTAGTTCGATCAGAAAATAAGTTTCTTTGCATCCAAACCCCCTCCAATGGACAGCACCCCCTCTGACAATTCCCTCAAAAATTGGATTCTTTTGGTGGTGCTCACCTTGATTTGGGGGAGCTCCTTTATATTGATCAAAAGAGGATTGGAAGTTTTTTCTCCAGGGGAAGTTGGGGCTTACCGCATGGTGGCCGCCGCAAGCATACTACTTCCCTTATCAATCCCTCGCCTCCGACAGCTCAGCAAAACTCAGGTAAAAAATCTGTTGATCACCGGCATGCTGGGAAGTTTTATTCCTGCTTTTCTATTTCCAATTGCGCAAACCCAGCTCAGCAGCTCCCTTGCCGGCGTCTTGAATGCACTCACGCCACTATTTGTGGTCATTTCAGGCGCACTATTCTTCAATACTTCCATTACCAAAAGGAATGGAATTGGCATGGTCATCGCTTTCTTAGGGGTACTTATCTTGGTAACCTTTAAGGAAGGCGGTGGATTGGATTCTTTGTCGCAAATCAACTCCTATGCCTTGTATATAATCGCTGCTTGCATTTGCTACAGCTTCAACCTGCACTTTATCAAGGCGCGATTCACCAAGCTTAAGTCCATTGAAATCTCTTCAGTTTCCTTGCTGATGATTCTCCCTTTTGCGTTGATTTACTTGTTTGGCGGCACCCAATTTTCCTACAAACTGGCCACGCATCCAGACGCTTTGGAAGCACTTGGATACATTACCCTTCTCGGCATGGGAGGTACCGCTGCGGCTTTGGTGATATTCAACATCATGATCAAAAACGCCAGCCCATTTTTTGCGAGTCTGGTCACCTACACACTCCCTATTGTAGCCATCATGTGGGGCGTTTTGGATGGAGAGGTGCTCCTTTTGGGCCATTACTTTGGTATTGCTGCGGTAATTTTGGGGGTTTGGATTGGGAATAGAAAGTAAAGTGAAAGACCTGTAGTTTAATTTTTCAGATTCGTCCGCTGCCTCCACGCAGCAGCAAGCATGGGGAGTTGCTGGTAGGATTTGATTCCCGCCTTGACTCCCTGAGATTTTAAAAATAAGTCATTGGACTTTCGACTCAAGGCAAGCCAAATCGGAGGATAAGCTTCCGCTGAATCTCGAATGGAAATCAGGTCTTGGATAATCCCTCTTGGAAGATTTTCCATCCAGCACAACGCTCCATCTGGGTCCATCCCATGGTAATCCCGAAGCTGGTAACGAAGCAATAAAAGATGGGCAGCATAGCGTAAAATCGGTTCCTCCGAACGGGTACAGATCACCCAGGCGATAAAGTTGGCCTCCCCCTCATCCGTGACCCCATAGCTGTGGGCCATTTCGTGCGCAATGGTGAACGGTTTTTCTAAGGCATGTAAACTCGGATCGAGGTAACTTTCACCCGTAAACGGGAAGTAAATGCCTAGAATGCCCATTCTTCGCATGAATCCTTCAGGAGGAAACTCCTTCGTTCGTGGGCGTCCGGTAAAATTCAACCCTAAAACTTCCAAATTTGCTTGCATCGTGCCACGCACCAGGTCCTCAAGGGGTGAATACGCCATCGCTTCGGTGAGGGCTGTGGTGTCCTGAGTGATGCGCCCCCGGTCCAAGGAGGCCAATTGCAGTGTTAGGTCCAGCTCAGCGGTCAGCTGCTGTGAATCCAGAGGTTCGGGTTGCAGGTTCAACTGCTGAAAAATGGGTGTTCGTTGGTAATTAAAACCCCAAAGCAGTAGGAAGAAGAAAACCAAGGCACCTAGTCCATTGGCGCTTGCTTGCAAGGCATACCGTGCCCGATTTCTCCAACCTACAAGTCGGAAAAATCGACGAAGACTACCCCAAAAAAGGCCTAATACCAGACCTATAAACAAGTAAACGGTTGGGAAAGGCAGCTTACCCAAGCTGAGGTCAATCCCATTGCGAATGACTGGAAAAAAAGTTCGCGAATAGAATTGATCTGTAGCCTCAGGAAACTGTCCAGCCAGCAATCGAACTGCTAGTGCCAGTAATCCCAAAAAGGCCCAGGCCCAGTTTGTGTTTTTCACGACTTCAAGCGCTTATACGCCCTCTGCCTGTACTTCCTTGACCTCAGGAAGCATTCGGGTAAGCAAGTTTTGAATTCCTGCCTTCAAGGTGACGGTGCTCGAAGGGCATCCCGAGCAAGAGCCTTGCAAAAGCACCTTCACGATTCCATCGGTAAAGGAGTGAAATACAATGGCTCCCCCATCCTGCTCTACAGCAGGACGGATGTATTCGTCTAGGATACCTTTGATTTTTTTGACAATCTCCGAATCGTTTTCATCAAATAATGGATCCTTCTCCAAAAGCACCTGCACCGCCTGTTGGCCGGACTCCAGGTACTGCCGGATATGGTCCCGAAAGATCGTCTGAACTTCTGCCCACTCCACGTCTTCGGACTTCGTGATGGTTACAAAATTGGAAGCGATAAATACGCGCTCTACAGCGGCAAAATTGAACAGTTCCTTCGCCAACTGACTTGCTCCGGCACTTGCCACATCTGGAAAATCATAACTTACTCCCTCCTCCACCAACATAAAGTTGGCCACAAACTTGAGTGAATTGGGATTGGGGTTGGCCTCCATGTAGAGGTGAACGGGTCTAGCTTGCGCTTTCAACATGACAGAAAAGGGATTTTAGAAGGAAAAACCAAATTTGGCGGTAGAAGTTCCAAAGCGGGTAAAATTTGCTTATTTTTTTGGAAGGCTGCCTTTGGCTGCATACCAAATGCCGCCATACAGGTGCTTCAAGAAATCTGCATCTTCCCAAACTGCATCCACATGGCCAAGGGCAGTGTAGAAAACTCTCCCTCCATCAAACTCATGGTACCAAGCCATCGGATGGTTAGCCCCCATTGCTTTTGCTGGTTGGTAAGTGGTCTCATCAGCCTGGATCAAGACCTTGATGGCCGGGTTCATGTTTCTAAACTCGTACAGCTCGTCGGTCCAAAGCCAGTTTTCAGGCAAATGCCAAGTAGCCGGATGCGTACGGTCCACCACCTGAAGACGTAAGGTTTGCTGCCGTGGATGCGCGAGGAAATATGCACCGATCATCTGGTTGTACCAAGGCCATTCGTATTCCGTGTCCGTAGCAGAGTGTACACCTACGACCCCTTTACCCGATTGAACGAATTTTTGGAAGGCGGCCTTTTGAGAATCATTAAAAATCGTACCTGTAGTACTCATCAGCACCACCACATCGAATTTGGCGAGGTTTTCATCTGTAAATTGAGTAGCATCTTCAGAGGTGAACACTGAAAACACATGTTTTTCGCCCATTTTTTTGAGGGCCATTACCCCATTGGGGATGGATTGGTGGCGAAAGCCTGCAGTTTTTGAAAAAACCAACACGCGAAACTGTCCGCCCTGCTGGGCAATCGCCATTAAGCTACTGCTCAAAACGAGTAGGATGGCTAGAAAAAAGGATTTGTAGCGGTTCATGGGTTATTATTTTAATTGAGTTACAAATTAGTTATTGGATAAGGGGGAATTTTTCCCCTGCTTCTTTTCGTGAAAATGCATTAAAATGCCACCATTCGCTACCTATTCCTGTAAATCCTGCGCCTTTCATCACCTTTCTGAGGATCTCACGGTTCGCTACCTGCGCTTTGGTGATTTTTTTCTCCGCTAGCATCTGTAGTTCACGGTCAGGATAGGCCGGGTAGCCAAAGTAGTCAAAAGGAGTGCCCATATCGAGTGGTTTCTCTGTTTTCAAGTCTATGATGGTTAAGTCGACTGCCACTCCGAAATTATGAAGCCCTCCAATTTTAGGATCCGAAACATACAGGGGCTTGAGGCTGTCCGGCTTATCCAATCCATCCCATAAAATTTGCTGCACGCGTATCGGTCTTACGCCATCGTACACCAAGAGACTTAAGTTGGGGTACTTCTCCTGCAATGCCTTTTGGGCTTTGGCTAGCATCTCGGCAGCTACGGGTTGTAAGTAACAGTGGATCAACTCCCCGTACACATCTTGTTGGAAAAAATTATCTTCAGTAGAATATTTCAACTCCACCTGAATTCCCGGAATCTCCAACTCAATATCCACCAAACCTTGCTCCTGTAGTGATTTTTCGAAATGCGCACCATTCAAATCATTCTCCTTACTCGCTGCATCTTCTTGAAAAAGAGAGTCACGTTGGGCGTTAGAAAAGGCTTGCTGATCACTTTTTGGAGAGGAACAAGCCAAGGCCAACCCTAGCAAGAGGTAGGTGAATTTCTTCATTAGGGAAGCTTTTTCTTGATCACTGTAGCAGAAGCTTGAGCGGTAGGAAGCACCACTACATCTGCGATAACCACATGGGGCGGGCGAGTAAGGGCAAATTCCACAATATCAGCAATGTCTTGGGCGACCAAAGGAGCATACCCTTGGTAAATTGTTTCTGCTCTTTTTTCATCCCCTTTGAAGCGAACTAAAGAAAACTCTGTTTCCACCAGACCGGGATGAATGCCCATGACTTTGATGCCAAAGGGATTCAAATCCATACGCATGCCATTTGTAAGCGCATCTACAGCATGTTTGGAGGCACAGTATACATTTCCATTTGGATATACTTCTTTTCCCGCTATAGATCCAATATTGATAATGAAGCCTGAGTTTCGCTCCGTCATGCCTGGGATGATGGCTTTCGAAACATAGAGCAGGCCCTTCACATTGATGTCGAGCATGGCGTCCCAATCGTCTATTTTTCCAGTTTGGATAGGATCCATCCCATGTGCATTTCCCGCATTGTTGAGCAATACATCTATTGAAGCCCATTCTGGAGGAAGGTTAGTCAAAAGCCGCTCCACTTCGGCTCGATCGCGCACGTCGAATAGCAGAGGTAAAAATCGAATACCCTTCGGAAGTTCTAGCCTCAATTCCTCCAATCGCTCGCTCCTCCTGCCGGTAGCAATCAAGTCATATCCCATCTTAGCTAGGGTCAAGGCGCATGCCCAACCAATTCCAGAGGTTGCCCCTGTAACCAAGGCAATTTTATTTTTCATGCTACAAGATAATAGGAATGGAAAAACTTGTTGATCTCAGCTAGCGAAAAAATCAAGATCATTTTGTCAACGGTCAACGGTCCACTGTTGACAGCGGAATCGTTTGGCAACATGTTTCGAATCTAAATTTAAATACGTTTTTAGTAGCAGATGTATGTACTAGGTACCCCGCCTGCGGCAGACAGGCAAGTACGAAGTACAATTTGTACACAAATGTTACTTATGTAGGTACTTGGTACATTGTACTTCGTACTTTGTACAGTTAACGGATAATCAACTTCTCCACAAGTAAGGAAAAAGAAGGTAGGAAGTGGTTGAAACCAAGACATTAATCGCCAAGAGGCTGAGGAGTTTGTCGCTACTGACGCTCCAATCTAACCCATCTAGCGCGTTTTTGGAGATGCGGATGGCCATCAATAAAATGGGGATGATCACTGGGAAGCTCAAAATTGCCATCAGCGTAGCATTGTTACCCGCTTTGGAAGCAATGCCAGAGACCATAGTTAGGCTTGCTGAAAATCCCATTGCACCCAACACCAAGTTGAGTAAAAACAAACCTTGATCCTGAACGGGGTTACCCAATACCACTGAAAACACCCCATAACCCAGGAGCGCTAAAATTAAGGTAAGACCTGAATTGTACAGGATCTTCGAGAGGATGATGGACTCAGGAGAAGCGATCATGTAGTAATACAACTGCCGTCCCTGCTGCTCTTGCACAAAACTTTTAGCTACTGCATTGACAGAAGAGAAAAGTAAAATGATCCAAAAAAGGGCGTTCCAGGTGGGAATAGAAAGGTTTCCCATCTTAGCTCCCACGCTGAGATAGGTGATGAATACGGCGGACACCACATAAAGCAAAATCCCGTTGAGGGCATATTTTTGCCTCCACTCCAGGGTAATCTCTTTACGAATCAGGACCGCAATTTCCTTCCACATGCCACAAAGGTAGCAAATTACTTTTCCAAGTATCGAACCAGAAGAAATTGGAAAAGAGGGAATAGGAATTACTCCTGCTACCAATGGGTAGATTCCATCTATAGGGGCAGGGGAGCCAAACAAAAAGGCTACCTTTGTCCCATGTCCACTCGCGTCAAAAATCAGGAGGAAATCCTCGCCAAACTAGGCATCACCCAGCTCAATCCCATGCAGCTCGCCACGCAAGAGGCACTTGCGAAGTCGGCCCACCTGATCCTATTATCACCTACCGGCACAGGAAAGACCTTGGCTTTTCTGCTGCCCCTACTTTTGAAGCTAGATCCCGCATGTGAGGAGGTTCAACTCCTTATTCTGGTTCCGTCCCGTGAGCTGGCCATCCAAATCGAACAAGTCGTTCGGCAGATGGGAACAGGATTTAAGGTCAATGCCGTATACGGAGGTAGGGCGGGGTCAAAGGACAGAATGGAAATCAAACACCGTCCTGCAGTGCTTGTTGGCACTCCTGGACGAGTGGCAGACCACCTGAGAAGAGGAGCCTTTGACACTACCTTTATTCAGAGCTTGATCTTGGATGAATTTGATAAATCCCTGGAAATTGGCTTTGAAGGGGAAATGAAAGACATCCTGCATGCGCTACCACGAGTGGGTAGAAAAATTCTTACCTCAGCCACTCAAGGGGTAGAAATCCCCAGTTTTGTAGGACTAAGTGCTCCTCTAGTACTCGATTTCCTAACGGATAAAATCTCCCAGCTCCAGGTCAAAAAGGTAGTTTCCCCCACCAAGGACAAGCTAGAAACACTCAGGCAGTTGCTAGGTCAGCTGGGTTCGAAAAACGGGATCATCTTTTGCAATTTCAAGGACTCCATCCAACGGGTGAGTGAATCCCTCAGTGATCGAGGAATTTCTCATGGAATTTTTTCTGGGGGCATGGAGCAGATCGATCGGGAACGATCCCTAATCAAATTTAGAAACGGCACCTATCCGCTACTCCTGGCTACAGACTTGGCCGCACGAGGAATTGATGTGCCCGAACTCGACTTCATCATCCACTACCATCTTCCCCTCCGTGCAGAGGAGTTTATCCATCGAAATGGCCGTACGGCTCGCATGAATAGCGAAGGAACTGCCTACATCCTGCAGTATGAAAAAGAGCCTTTGCCTGATTTTGTAGGAAAGCTTGCACTTGAAAAATTGCTTCCATCAATCCCATCCGAGCCCTCGCCTTGGAGTACCTTACTGATTTCAGGAGGAAGAAAAGATAAAATTTCGAAGGGGGATATCGCAGGCTTGTTTCTAAAACAAGGAGGGATCAATGCAGCCGAACTTGGCGCGATTGAACTGAAGGTTGATTGTGCTTTTGTAGCGGTAAAATCGGCTGTTCTGGAACAGGTCCTCCCCAAGGTGAACAATCAAAAACTAAAGGAGAAAAAAGTTAGGATAACGGTTATTTAGTCGATTTTCGAGGTAATTCAACCCTAAAAGCTCCAGAAAATAAGGGGCTGAGAATTTAAATTTTTAAAAAAAATCTTCTCGGTACTGTGCCGGATTGGGTGGTTTAATTATAGGTTTACATTTCGAATTCCCTTTGCTTCAGGTGTTTATCTTTAAAAAATAATCAACTGAATTGAATTTTTTTCTGTCGGAATTGTGGTAATTGATACGAATTAATTTTTGGACTTCAATTTCATCCAAATGACCTTCAAAAAATCTCTCATTATCGTATTCTGCCTTTTTACCTTATCCTGTAGCCAAAAAGCCAGAGAAATAGACTACACGGATTGGTCGCATTATGGCGGGCCTGAAGATGGTTCGAGGTATTCCGCATTGACCCAAATCAACAAAGAGAATGTTGCCCAACTCGAAGTAGCATGGACCTACCATACCGGTGACGCCACAGAGCGAAGCCAGATCCAATGCCAGCCCATCCTCGTGGGTGACCTGCTGTATGGCACCACACCCAAACTGAATGTTTTTGCACTCAATGCAGCCACAGGAGAAGAAGTCTGGCGTTTTGATCCGTTCACCGTTTTGGGAGGTGAAAACTCCTGGGCAGGTACCAACCGTGGGGTGAGCTACTGGGAAGAGGGAGAGGATAAGCGAATTTTATTTACGGCCGGCAGCTGGTTAATGGCAGTAAATGCGCTGACTGGTGCGCCAATCTTGACCTTCGGGGATCAAGGAAAAGTAGATCTTCGGAAAGATCTAGATCACGACTCGGAAGATTTTCTGATCGTATCCAATTCTCCAGGAGTTGTATTTGAAGACAAATTGATTCTGGGGATGCGCCTGTCTGAGGGACTGGATGCAGCTCCGGGACATGTTCGGGCTTACAATGTAAAAACCGGGAAGCGGGAATGGATTTTCCATACCATTCCACAAGCAGGTGAGCCTGGGTATGAAACCTGGGATCCTAAATACATCAAGAAAATCGGCGGAGCCAACAACTGGGCAGGAATGACCGTGGATTATGGGAGGGGGATCGTTTTTGTACCGACTGGATCGGCTACCTATGATTTTTGGGGCGGCTACCGAAACGGCGACAATCTGTATGCGAACTCTCTTCTTGCCCTTGATGCCCGTACTGGAAAGCGAATCTGGCATTTTCAAGCGGTTCACCACGATGTGTTGGATCGGGACTTCCCTGCCAATCCCAACCTGATACGCATCCAAAAAGACGGTAAATGGATCGATGCTGTGGCGCAAATCTCCAAACAAGGATATACCTATGTTTTTGATCGGGAAACAGGAAACCCCATCTGGCCGATCGTTGAAACTCCTGTCACCCAAACACAAATGCCAGGAGAGGTGAGTTCGAAAACCCAGCCCATCCCCTCCTTGCCTGAACCGTTTATGAACCTGGTTTATGCCGAAAAAAACATCCTAAATCTGAAGCCTGAATGGGAAAAAGACATTCGTGACCAGCTTTCAAATGCCATTTTTGGGGATACCTGGGCACCTCCACACCCAGAAAAGTCGCTAGTGCTTTTTCCAGGCATGGATGGAGGCGGTGAATGGGGTGGTGCATCCTTTGATCCGGAATCCCAAACCCTCTACGTCAATGCCAATCAAGTTCCTTGGCTAATTGAGATGACTCCAAATGCCAACTTTGGCGGGGTAGGTCAATCCATTTATACCAATTACTGTGGCAATTGCCATGGTTTGGATCGAAAGGGAAATCCACCGGCTGTTCCAAGTTTGATCGCACTCAAGGAAACCTA
>Ga0209617_10001422_pt1 | contig 11186 bp, 10 predicted proteins | sample LakEriepJuly2011_2_FD_187459 | JGI IMG/M metagenome (GOLD analysis project Ga0209617, IMG submission 187459) | Freshwater microbial communities from dead zone in Lake Erie, Canada - CCB epilimnion July 2011 (SPAdes) (version 2) | ecosystem: Environmental > Aquatic > Freshwater > Lentic >... | reverse complement strand
TCTAATTTTTTAGGAGATTCTTTTGCACCTATACCTGGTCAAATGACCTGCGTACTGAAAAAAACCGATAGGTTTGACATCGGTCGATGCTAGGAGAGAGAAGGGATTAGTTATGTAAATTTACTCATAGGCTGTTTTTTGGGTTAGGTCGTTAATTCTCGACACCCAATGTTAAATAATCTTAAAGAAAAATCAAACTAGATGAGCTAAATAAAATTTGTAATTCATGAAAAGAAAATGTCTCATTTCGGAATAAAACCCTTATAGTATAGACTAATGTTATTTTTTCTGAAACAGCACTGAAAAAAAACCAACCTAATTCAACACCTCGACTAAGAAAAAGGAGGTGTAAATCCTACTTAATCTCTTAACAAAGATTAATTTATTCTTAATTTAATTCAATTTTTTAAGAAATTTAAAGTTTAATCTTTCCAACTTCCACACAACCAATATTATGGCAAGATTAACAACTGCTGAAATCGTGAACGGAAGGCAGTCTTCGATCTGTAGTTCAATTCTTACCTTCACACCTTTTTTCTTTGGTTACCGGTAATAAAGGCGGATAATCACAAAAAGCATTTAGCGGACAAATTGGCTAAAGATGGGATCAACTTCTGTTTTTCGCTTTAAAGCAATTTTAGAAGTGATCGCCTTTTCCAAGTAAAAACCAGCTGACTCCACTTGTCCTAATTCCATCGCCACCAGTGCCAGTCCATAATAACCATAGCCAAATTCCCGTTGCGCTATCACAGAAGCCTCAAAGGCCGCATTAGCGCCTGAGTAATCTCCTATCGAATAGCATGCAATTCCTTTATTGAACCAATCTGCTGCAGACTCCATTGGATAGGCAAATCGCAAAAGTGCTAACTTGTAATCTCCACGCCGTACATCCAACGCACCCCTCAAGGATTCAATGGCATTGGTAAGGGAAGCATCTCCCTTGGCCAATACGGAAGCCTCCGAAAGAATTTTATAGCCTTCCCAGAAATCCCCTTGAAGCACTTTGAGTTGCCCTTGATTGTATAGCCCCAAGGGGGTCACTTTTAATCTATTTGCAGCTTCCAGCAGGCGAGCTGCTTCCTCCCACAAGACTGCTCTCGATTCTTCATCCTGGAGTTCCTGCCCTTGCCGCATCCGAACAACTGCCAAATTGGTAAAGGGAGCTGGGTTTGCAAACCATTTGATCATACTGGCATATAAAAAAGCCTTTTCATCTAAACTAGGAGCCGCCGCGGCAGCGAGCGCCCAATCTGTATAGGCGAGCTTGTTTTTACCACCAGGAACCAAAGATTCTTTTAAAAGATTATTTTTTTGCCAATTTAAACCCATAGCTGGTTTGGCTGTAAGTTCCACAAGCACCGAACGCAGCTTCGGATAAATAGCTGCTGCTACCCGTTCAAAGTCTGGCATTGCTTTCATCCGAAGCCCTTTTTCAAAATAAGTCCCTTCAGCATCAAGTTCCTTGTAATAACGCGCCTTGGTTTCTTCAGCTATCCCTGCGTAATCGGTAAGGAGTACCCTAAAGTCAACCCAATCGTTCCAACGAGATTGAATGTTGAATTGATCTTTTGAGATTCCAGGGAAAAATTCCTGAAGCTTTTGTCCAATACCCTCAGCCCGACGGTACCCTAGTTGACTTGTTCTCCCTTCTGCCTGTTCTGGGGACTGCAGACCTGTAATTTTCAGGGAGATGACTTCTGGATTTTGATTTAAAAAAATCGTGAGCTGCCTTTTGGCTTCTTGATTCTCAGGATCTGCTAGCCAATCAGACTTGCCGGGTTCAAACTTGAAATAAAGAGCCTTGGTTTGGGCATTTACCACCACCGATTTTTCTAGAAAATCGTACCGGCCTACCTTGGGAACCGTTTCTCCTGATACGTATTGTCCAATACGAACCAGTAGCTGGGGAGCATGTATCCCTTTCGATAGGATTTTTGTCTCTACCGTAGGCTTATTTTTTCCGAGAGAAAAATCTAGCAGAAGGCTGGCTTCCTCCATCCAGGGTTGGAAGGAAAGCGCTATCTTTTTTTGAATGATTGTAATTCCAGCCTGATTGGTAAGTGCTATACTTCCCAAATCTAGACTGTCTTGCTTGGCCAGCAACCGAAGTCGGACCTCAGGCTGCTTGGTGAGAAGACCAGAGCCGGTCATTAATTTTCCAGAAATCGAAAATTTGATTGAATCTTTTTCCAATCTAAGTTTTTGGGGAACAAGCTCAATGAAACCTAAATACTTCAATGGTGCTTGTTGACTTAACCCCTTTTGTCCAGCGGAAAAAAATACAGACACCAAACAAAACAACCTGATAATCAAGTGAGTTTGTAATCTGCTTATTTTTTTTAATACATTTGTCCCCATCCACCTTGCCCCAACCATGGAAAAACTTAAATTATTTTTTGAAGAAAGTGCCTTCGGCGTTTGCTCCAAACTTGGAGAAAAATTGAATTTCCCTATAGACAGCATCCGCTTATTTTTTATTTACACCTCTTTTATCACGCTGGGTTCGCCTGTAGTTTTGTATGTATCCATGGCGATGATGCTGAAAATTAGAACCTATTTTCGGAAAAAGAACCACCCTGCCTTATTCGATTAAAGATCGGTGAATTTGCGCTTGCCCAATAGCAGGAAGTACACGAAAATTACCCCAACTGGTCCTGAACCACTCACTTCTGGTAAACTGGTCTCAACAACAGGAGATTTGATTTTTTTGGATCCAAGAAAATCCCCATAGGCCCGCAAGATAGCTTTTGCAAATTGCCCTTCTCCCTTGCGTAAATAGTTGAGGGCCGCCAATCCTTCAAAAAAGCCTTTGGCGAGGAATATCGCTACAAAGCGAAGTAATTCCACATTTTTATAAAGCATGGAAAGGCTGTTTCTACAATTTAAATAGAGCTTTTGGGCACTCGCTCGGTCCAAGGTGGCTCCACCCTGGTGGTAGACTACGGCCGAACCGAGGTATCCGATTTTTCGCCCAGACTTGCGCAGTCTCCAGCACAAATCTATTTCCTCCATGTGTGCAAAAAAACTAGCATCAAAACCTTGATGGGTATAAAAATCAGCTGCAGTAAGGGCCAAACAGGCCCCTGAAGCCCAATCTACGGGGATGGTGTCGTCGTATTGTCCAGTGTCTTGCTCCAGATGATCCCAAATTCTACCGCGACAATAAGGGTAACCCAACCCGTCTACAAATCCCCCTCCTGCTCCGGCATAATCAAAATAAGTTCGATCCTTCCAGGAAAGAATTTTCGGTTGCACTGCTGCATAATCCGGGTGATTGGCTAAAAAATTGACTAAACTTTGGTCCCAGCCGGGGGTAACCTCCACATCGGTATTGAGCAGGATAAAGGTTTCGTATTGCCCTCTCAACTGCTCCAAACCTAGATTATAGCCCCCCGTAAACCCATAATTGTGTTCCAAGGCAATTACCGAAACCTGAGGAAAATTCTCTTTTACGTATTTCAGCGATCCATCCGTACTCCCATTGTCAATCATCCACACCTCGTACTGGCTATGCCTTACTACAGCGGGTAGAAAGGAAGGAAGTACCCCTTCCCCATTGAAATTGAGTAGGACGATGGCGCAGGATTTCATCCAAACAAATTGCCTAAATCCATCCCCGGAATTGATGGGATCATTCCCTCTGTCGCCGCCTTCATTTCATGCTTGATTTTTTCATCGATCGATTCCATGGCTTTATTGGTTGCCGCCACAATCAAATCACTGAGCATCTCACGATCCTGCGGGGTTAGCAAGGACTCATCTAGTTCCATCGTCAGCAGCTTTCGCTCTCCGCTCACCACGACTTTCACCAATCCTGCTCCAGACTCCCCTTCGGCTCTCAAGTGCACCAACTTGGCCTGTGCTTCCTTTATTTTGGCTTGGGCCTCTTTTACCTTGCCCATCATGGCCATCAAATCAAACATAGCTTTTTGTATTTATTTTTCTTTTTAAATCCCTTCGGGCAGTACTTGTTGTCAGTCCCTTATTATGGCACCTATACTGCAGCCTGCAACTTGGCAATCAACTCGTTCAAAGTCAAACTCTCCTGTGTCCCTATAGCCAAGGCCTTTACCGCTAGGGTTTGGGTAGCAATTTCTTGATCCCCACAGATGCCTACGTAAGGAAGCTCTTTTTTGGAAGCATACTCCAACTGCTTTTTAAGTTTGCATACCTCCGGATAGAGTTCTGTTCGGATGCCTGCCTCCCGCAAGATGGGAAGACATTTCAAGGCATAGTCAAAACCCGCTTGATCAAAATGAGCCAACAACAACTGTGTTCCCTCCATGCGATCCTTTGGAAACAGGTCAAGCTCCTCCAATACGTCATACAATCGGTCTACCCCAAAGGAAAATCCGACTCCGGGTACGCCCGGCAAACCAAATACTCCGGTGAGGTTGTCGTATCGACCTCCTCCACTTACCGAACCGATAGAAACCCCTTGTACTTTTACTTCAAAGATGGCGCCTGTATAATAGGACAATCCTCGAGCTAGCATGGGGTCAAAATCCACATGATCTAGGTTGCTTCCCATTCGCTCCAGCAGCCCAAAAACTTCTTCAAGTTCCTGTACACCCTGAAGACCTGTCGGAGAATTTTCCAAAAATCCGTTGAGCACCTCCATTCGAGTGCTTATACCTTCTTTTAGATTCACGAGAGGTTCTAGTTGAGCGAGGGAGGTATTTTCGAATCCCCGCTGCTGAAGCTCTTCCTGAACTTTCTCCCAACCAATCTTGTCCAGCTTGTCTATGGCCACACAAAGTGGGCCTTCTTTTCCAACCGCACCAATAGCTTCAGCGATCCCGGTCAAAATTTTACGGTTGTTAACTTTTATGGAATACTGAGTTAATCCCAGTTTGGTGAATACCTGACGAATCATGCCGATGATTTCGGCTTCGCAAAGCAGGCTGTCTGTGCCTACTACATCGGCATCACACTGGTAAAACTCTCGGTACCTCCCTCTTTGTGGTCGATCCGCTCTCCAGACGGGCTGAATCTGGTACCGCTTAAAGGGAAAGGAAAGTTCGTTGCGATTCATGGCCACATAGCGCGCAAAAGGGACTGTCAGGTCATAGCGAAGCCCTTTTTCAGATAGCTTGTTCAGGTTTGCTGCGGATCCCTTGGACAAATCTTCTGGAGCTAGCTCCTTGAGAAAATCTCCACTATTCAGGATTTTAAATAAAAGCTGATCTCCCTCATCCCCATATTTTCCGGTGAGTGTGCTCAGATTTTCCATTGCCGGCGTCTCGATCTGTTGGTACCCAAAAAGTTGAAAAGTAGCCTTGATTACGTCTAGGATATAGTTTCTTCGTGCCATTTGAACAGGCCCAAAATCGCGTGTACCCTTGGGAAGACTCGGCTTTTGCATGGTGGTTTTTTGAAAATGAAATCAAATTTACCCAAAATTCCCAAAATGAAGGAAGGCAAGAATAAAATCGAAAGATTTGTAGGCGGAAAAGATAAGTTTATATACTTTTGCAATCCGTTTTGAATTCAAAAATTAAAAAACATACGATCATGGGTGTTACTACGCTAAAAAGAAAACTGAAAAGAAAAAGACAGGGTCAAACTGCACGAGTGATTAAAATCAAGCAATTGAGTGCGAAGCCTGTGATCAAAAATGTGGACGTGGAAGCAATTAAAGCTTCTTTCGCAAAATAATTTTCTCTTTTCCGAAATAACGAAATAGCGGCCCTGGTCGCTATTTTTTTTTGCCCTAGGCGCTCAAGACTCCTCTTTTTCCAAGTTCAACTACCCGCAGGTTGGTGATTTTTCCAGCATCCAAATCGAACAACAACAGCGTCCGCATCTGGTGAAAGCCATGCTGTCCAACCGCACCTGGGTTCATGTAAAGGCAGTTGAGTTCACGATCAAACTCCACCTTACAAATATGGGAATGCCCACAGACGAAAAGCTGGGGCTGAAGACTTCGGAGGTGCTCCTTGACTCCTTTTGCATAGCGGGGAGGGGTGCCGCCAATGTGGATCATGGCTACCTTCACGCCTTCCAATTCAAATACCTGCCACTCCGGAAATTGCTCCTGCACTTCCTGATCATCAATGTTTCCATAAACTGCCCGAAAGGGCTTGTTTTGTGGCAATTCGTTGAGGATCCGCGCATCTCCAATATCTCCTGCATGCCAGATTTCATCCACATCTTGCAGGTATGCGCAGGTTTTGTGATCTAAGTAACTGTGGGAATCCGAAATCAATCCAATCTTTAGCGGCATATTGACAAGAAAGTCAGTAAATTTTCACACCAAATAGGCAGTTGTTTACTCAAAAACCAAACCTCCACATGAAATACGTGCTCATTTTTCTGCTCTCCTTTTTTGCATTTCACTCTGGAATCGAAGCCCAAACAATCCAAAAAGACTCCATTCAGGTGCTCTCGCTGACAGAATTTGAAAAGATGTCCTCCAAAAGAAAATCAAAAATCTTGGATGTCCGAACACCGGAGGAGGTAGCGGAAGGTCATCTGATGGGTTCCACCACCGTCAATTTTCTAAGTCCTGACTTCAGTAAGGAAGTTCAGGCCCTAAACAAAAACAAAACCTACCTCTTGTATTGCAGATCAGGAAGTCGGACCCGCAAGGCTGCAGATGCGATGCAAAAAATGGGATTCAAACACGTGTACATGCTTGAAGGAGGAATTATCGCCTGGAAAGAAGCAGGCAAAGAAGTGGTCAAATGAGTTTGATTCAGTCGGCAGATCCCATTTGTGCCATCAAAAAGTCAGGCCATAGGCGTGAACTGAATAAACAAAAGATCTTGGTGTTTGTCAACCAAAAAACCATTTACCTCGGTTGAAGACCGCCGAAGACAAAGAAATAGATAGGCTTTGCAAATGGCCGATTCCTTTCTATTTTTACGTGCCAAAAATTTGTCCCTAAGCAATGAGAGAACTACAATTTCGGGAAGCCTTGAGAGAGGCACTGTCCGAGGAAATGAGACGAGACAAAAACGTCTTTTTAATGGGTGAAGAAGTTGCCGAATACAACGGTGCTTACAAAGTATCCCAAGGGAGGCTGGATGAATTTGGTCCTGAACGCGTCTACGATACCCCTATCTCCGAACTTGGATTTGCTGGCCTCGGGGTCGGTGCAGCAATGAATGGCTTGAAGCCGATTATCGAATTCATGACCTTCAACTTTTCATTGGTAGCCATCGATCAGATCATCAACTCTGCCGCCAAAATGTACGCCATGTCAGGAGGCGCTTATTCAGTGCCGATCGTATTTCGTGGCCCTACGGGCAATGCGGGGCAGCTGGGAGCTACCCACTCCTCCAACTTTGAAAACTGGTTTGCCAATACTCCTGGCCTTAAAGTAATTGTACCTTCCAATCCTGCCGATGCAAAGGGCTTGCTCAAGTCTGCTATTCGTGATCCAGATCCAGTGATATTTATGGAATCTGAGGTCATGTATTCTGACAAAGGAATGGTGCCCGATGGGGAATACTTGCTTCCGATTGGCGTGGCTGATATCAAGCGCAAGGGCACGGATGTAACCGTGATTTCCTTTGGCAAGATGATGAAGGTGGCCCTCGAAGCAGCTGAAGAAATGGAGAAATCAGGGGTTTCCTGTGAGGTGATTGACCTGCGAACTGTTCGTCCTATCGACTATGCTACTTGCGTGGAATCCCTCAAAAAGACCAACCGTGTGGTGATCGTAGAAGAAGCAAACCCGCTTGCGGGTATCTCTTCCGAGCTCACCTACCACTTCCAGCGCCATGCTTTTGATTACTTAGACGCCCCTGTCATTCGTGTCAACTCCATGGATATTCCACTGAGCTATTCACCTTCCTACATCGATGTGACACTCCCGAATGTGAAGCGTACGGTAGAAGCCATCCAAAAAGTACTTTATAAGGCCTAAGTGTCTATATTTTTAGAACAGGAAAAAAACCAGACGCTACGGTGGTCTGGTTTTTTTTTCCTTTTTTTTCGGCTACATAAAAAATCCCGGATTTATCAAACCCGGGATTATTGTTCAACCTATCTAGTAATAAACTTATTTTGTCTTTAATGATTTTTTAGCGGTTTCGAACCGTTGGAGCTCCTCCTTGTTCGTTTTGCCCCTCACCTCCATCTTTCAAGTCATCGTTGGTGATGGATTTCCGCTTTTTAGGGCGTTGATCCAAACTCATTTTACCGATTCGGTAATTGAAGTTCAGCTTAAAGTTTAGGTTCTGAATTCGGCTCGTGCTATTTTGTACAATGCTCGGTGTCACGATTTCGTTGCGAACCACAAACTCTTTCATTAAGAAATTTTCAGCACCGAATCCAAAGGATCCCCTCTTTTCTTTAAACTGCTTGTTGAAGTTCAATCCATAGGCAGCAAAGCCTCCCGAGGAACCTTGTAACTGGACCTGATTGCCACGTGCAAAGGTGAAGAGCTGTGCTTGCCAGTCTTTAGGAAGAGTGTAGTTGCCAAACATTCGGCCACTCACCACAAACCCTTCGTTTTGGGCGGCAAACTTAGGGTCTGTCAAGCCGTTGTCTAGCATGGAATAGTAGAGATCCATCCCCCCGTTCAAAGAAAGTTTATTGCTGAGGTTGATGTTGAAAAAGAGGTTGGTTCCTACAGCTTGCTCGCGACCGATATTTTCGAAGGTGGTAAATATGATGCCGTCCTCCCGCACATTGCGAATGGATTGAATAGATCCAGTTGTGTTTCTATAGAATCCTGTAAAATTCAAGGTGGTTCCTTTGATAAACGTGCTGTAGCCCAACTCATAGTTGTCCGTCAATTCTGGATCTAGCTCAGGGTTACCTTGAGACTGCTGCTGTGGGTTGGATGCTTCAATGTTCGGGTTAAGAAAACGAAGGGAAGGGCGCTGAATCCGGCGGTTGTAGGCCAACTTGATTAGGTTCCCATTTTTTAATTTTCTACTTGCATTGATGCTTGGAACCAAGGTACCATAAGAAGGAATTTCGGCTTTGAAGTCCGTTTTAAAATCCGCATTGATTGTGGTGTACTCGTATCTCAATCCTGGCTTAAAGGTGTAATTCTTCAACATTTGGAAGGTGTAGGAGAAGTAGGCTGCTGTTACATTTTGATCGTAGCTAAACTCGTTGCTCAAGGTAGGATCGGGAAGCGCTACAAATGGACCGGTAGGGCCCTGGGCTAAGAAATAAGAGAAATCTGAAGATGCCTTTCTCAAAATGTTTTTAACACCGTATTCAATGATCTGCGAACCCTGTTCATTGAGGGGATTGACATAATCTACCTGAGCCGTAAACTCTTCGTTTTTGCTTGGGTTCACGTTTTTCAATCTTGAAAAGATTGTTTCCAGATCATTTTCTTTAAAAAGCGTGTTCGTAAACGAATTGTCTCGAAGGTTATTGGAGTACAAGGTGAGGAAACTCAATTCCTTCCCTTTCTTCTCAAAGGTCTTGGTATAGTTCAAACTCACATCCACCGAATTGGAGTTGTCCAAGGTGTTGGTTTCACGATTTTGCTGCGCACGCAACACGTCATTGAGCGAATTTTGCGTAAGAAAATTGTACTGCCAGTTTTCAGAGTTACGAATGCCAAAATTGACTGCTCCTGTAATGAAGTTTTTAGCATCAATTTCGTAGTCTACTCCAAAATTGTAGCGCCCAAAAATCTCGCTCCGCTCCGTATCTGCCGACTGCTGGGAGGTGGAAACACTTCCATTGGCCAGGTTGGTCACCTGCTTATTCTCGAAACTTCCCAAGATATTATATCCTGAGCGGCCAAAGCCACCCAAGGAAAAACCTAATTTTCCTTTTCTAGCAGATCCTTGAAGACCCAAATTAGATCCACGAAGGCCAGCTCCAGAATTTACGTTTAAGGTCATGCCTTGGAGATTGTTCTTTTTGGTAACGATGTTGATCACACCAGAGGTACCTTCTGCATCGAATCTTGCGGATGGGGAGGTGATCACTTCTACTGCCTTGATTTCGTCGGCAGGGATTTGACGCAAGGCATCTGCAATGGAGGAAGCCGCGATGGCCGAAGGGCGGTTATCAATCAAGACTAGGATATTGGAACTGCCCCTCATGGAAACGTTGCCATTCAAGTCTACCGAAAGCATGGGCACTCGGCGAAGCACATCGGTGGCATCTCCACCCGCAGTGGTTTTGTCGTTCTCAGCCTTGTAGATAGTTCGGTCTACTCGCTCCTCAATCAGTTCACGCTGTCCTTGCACGGTAATTTCTTGGAGCGCTACCCCTTCATCTGAAAGGGCTATTTCTCCTAGATTAATGTCTGAGTCAAGCGAATTTACATTGACTGTACGCTTGACCGTTTCGTAGCCCAGAAAGGAAACCTGCAATTCATAGGTTCCTACTGCAAATCCAGTGATGTAAAAAACGCCGTTTCCATCAGCCACGGCCCCTGCAATCGAGGCGGTGGTTCCGACTTTGTATAGCGCCGCGGTGGCATAGCCTACTGGGCTACCTGTTTTAAGATCTTTGGCCATGCCCAAGATACGGACGGGCTCTTTTTCCGCTCCTGTCTGCTGGCCAAAAGCCATTTGAACAGACAGGAAGAGAAAAAAGGTAAATACTAGTTGTACTTTTTTCATGGTTTAGTTTTCAAAGAGACTGTTTAGTCCCCGTATATACTGCAAAGGTGGGTGGATTGTTTGGGGTACTCAAATCCGATAGACCAGCACAAACTTCCTATCGACCAATAGCCCAAAATGAAAGACTAAAATTTCAGGCACCTAAAAGCAGCGCTTGATGCCTTGATTTTGCCTATTGGTGGACAAGAATGCCGTTTTGGTAGATTTGATACTGAAGGAAAAAGAAAATGCCTTAGCTTCACCCCTGTAAATCAAGACCATGCTGCTCAATACACGAAAAAGAAAGCTTTCTATTCTGGTCCATCTCTTAGGATGGATCATGCTTTGCGTAGTTTTACTTATCCTTTCACCCTTATCCTGGAGGATGGGAGAAATTGAGCTACCGGTGCAGTTCTGGTGGAAACAAATTTACCTGGTAGGGCTTTTGATCTTAGTATTTTACTTGAATGCCTGGGGAATCGTTCCCAAGTTTCTCTTGAAGGGTAGAAATTACTTGTACCTGTTGGTCATCCTTATTGGCGCCTTCCTTTTTTATGGATTGATCTTTTACTTCGAGCAGTTTACGCAATATGGTGTCAAGATGCATGAGCTATTCAATCCAGACAAGCCCTACACAGGCAAACGCTGGGTACCTGG
>Ga0209617_10001419_pt1 | contig 11194 bp, 10 predicted proteins | sample LakEriepJuly2011_2_FD_187459 | JGI IMG/M metagenome (GOLD analysis project Ga0209617, IMG submission 187459) | Freshwater microbial communities from dead zone in Lake Erie, Canada - CCB epilimnion July 2011 (SPAdes) (version 2) | ecosystem: Environmental > Aquatic > Freshwater > Lentic >... | reverse complement strand
CGCGATGGGTATCAAGCGCACGATCTTGCCATGGCTTGTCTTCGGCGCAGGCGCGACAGGCACGCTCGTCGCGTTCCTCCTCCAGGCGTACACCAACTCGTGGAACTTCCCGATGTGGGCCGGAGTGTGGGTGCACGGCTACCCGTTCCTCATCTCGGGTAAGCCCGCGATGAGCCTTCCGGCGTTCATCCCCGTCATGTTCGAGTTGACCATCCTCTTCTCGGCGCTTGCGACCGTGAAGTTGATGTTCCTCTTCAACGGCCTGCCGCTCCTCTATCACCCACTCTTCACGTCGAATCGTTTCCGTCGCGCGTCGAACGACCGCTTCTTCATCGTGATCGAAGCACGTGACCCGAAGTTCCTCCCGAAGCGCACTGAGGAATTCCTCAAGACGCTCTCGCCTGTCTCTATCGAAACGGTGCAGGACTAACGCATGATTCCGCTTCCTCCACGTTGGATGATCTTCACCGGAATTCTCGCAGCGTGCGCGCTTGCGATCCCGCCCGTTGTGATTGCGCGTGTTCGCGCGACGCCGGATGAGAATCGCGCGGTGCACATCTTCTTCGACATGGACTTCCAACCGAAGTTCAAGTCGCAGGCAGAGAACCCGCTCTTCGCCGACGGTCGCGCGCAGCGCTACGCCGTCGCAGGCACGGTTGCGCAAGGCGAGACCATGCTCGACTCGCACCTCTACGAGGGCGCTGTGAATGGAAAGTGGGCGGAGACGCTGCCTGAAGGCATGTCGATGACGCCTGAGTTCCTCGCGCGTGGTCAACAGCGCTACAACATCTACTGCTCGGTTTGCCACGGCTACGCGGGTTGGGGTGATGGCACGGTCAACAAGCGTGCGATGGAATTGATGTCGAACAGCGAAGGCCCGGTACAGGGCACGAGTTGGGTGCAGGCGAAGAGCTTGCACGACCCGCTGGTGCGTGAACACCAACTGGGCATGCTTTACAACATCGCGACCAACGGCATCCGCAACATGGCGGGCTATGGCGCACAGATCGATCTCGAAGATCGCTGGGCGATCGCCGCGTACGTGCAGGCGCTGCAACTCTCGCAGGATGCGTCGCTTCAAGACGTTCCGCCGGAACTCCGCGCCAATCTCCAGACCAATTCGACGCAGGGTGAGGTGAAGTGATGGGTCACGCTACGACGCATGCCGATCTCGGCACTTCCAACATTCAACTCCCTGCGTTTGCGCTCGGCTTCCGCAACGTCGCCATCGCGCTCGCGGTGATCGGCCTCGGCGGCGGCGCGGCGATCGGTTACACCGGCATGTTCGGTACCGATGGCCATCACTTCTGGCGCGCGTACATGATCGCGTTCCTCTTCGCGCTCACGCCATGCCTTGGTGGTCTCTTCTTCGTCTTCGTGCAACACCTGACGCGTGCAGGTTGGTCGGTTGCAGTGCGCCGACCGGCGGAAGCACTCGCGGCGAATCTTCGCTGGGTGTGGATTCTCTTCGTGCCATTCGCCGTGCTCTGGTTCATGGGCAAGGCGAATCTCTTGTGGGTTTGGGCGGACATGGAATCGCTCAAGGCCAACAACGAAGCCGAGTACCACATCGTGCACGCGAAGGAAGCGTTCCTGAATCCGACGTTCTTCTGGATTCGCGCCGCGGTCTACTTCGCCGCGTGGGCGATGCTCGCAAGCTTCTACTTTGGCGGCAGCGTTCGCCAAGATGCGTCGGGCGACATCTCGATCAGTGAGCGCATGCAGAAGTGGTCGGGCCCAGCCGCGATCCTCTTCGGCCTCACAACGACCTTCGCTGCGTTCGACTGGATCATGTCGATTTCGCCAGCGTGGTTCTCGACGATGTTCGGCGTCTACTTCTTCTGCGGCTGCGCAACCGCAGGCTTCTCGGCCATGATTCTCATCACGGTGCGTTTGCGAAGCCTAGGCCTCTTGAAGGGCATCGTCACCGCAGAGCACTTCCAAGACATGGGCAAGTTGCTCTTCGCGTTCGGCATGGTGTTCTGGGCCTACATCGGCTTCAGCCAGTACATGCTGATTTGGTACGCGAACATCCCAGAAGAAACGGGTTGGTTCCTCGCGCGTCAACTTGGCGGTTGGGCGCCTGTTTCGTGGGCGCTTCTCTTCGGCCACTTTGTGATCCCGTTCGTTGCTGTGATGAGCAAGTGGCAGAAGCGTCGCACGCTCGTTCTTGCTGCAGCTGCGGTGTGGATGCTCTGCTTCCACTACGTCGATCTTTACTGGTTGATCATGCCGGAAATTCCGCATGACATCGGTACGTTTAAGACCTATGGTGAGATCTCAGCGAAGTACGCCGATACCCCGTCCCACTTCGGCAATCCTGTGAATTTCCTCCTCGCGATCGGCGCGCTTGCGGCGGTTGCTGCTGGAACGCTCGGCACGCTCTCGCGTGTGTCGCTTGTTCCGAAGCAAGACCCGCGTCTCGCGGAGAGCATCCGGTTCGAGAATCAGTAATCGCGATTGATGCAGTGCTCGAAAGAGCCCACGAAGAAGTGAATTCGCGGCAAGTGCCGCAGTCAGGAAACGACCTTGGCCAACGCAACCACCACGAACGAAGCGACCACGCAGATCGACGATCCAGAAATGGGCTCGACGTGGTTCTACTCCTTCGTCGGCATCATCTTCTTCGTTGTGTTCTGCCTCGCGGTGAGCGTGCTCTTCTTCGGTGTTGAGCGCAACTTCTCCGACGAGACCGTGCTTGATGTGCCGCCAGCGCTCTCGACCGATCTTCGTCAAGAGCAGCAGGGGCTGCTCGGTCAGTACGGCACCTACGTCGAAGAAGTCGACGAGAAGAAAGTCGAACGCGTGCGCATCCCAATCGAGCGCGCGATGGAATTGATGGCGAAGCAGGGCAAGTAACAAACAAACCCGGTAGCCCGATGGGGCACACCATCTGAACCTCAGCACACCATGACGAACGCATCCAACATCATCCGACAGACTCGCGCGGCACTCGCCGCTGCGTTTGTCGCTTCGATGGCGTTGGTTTGCATGACGTCGACCGCGCAGGCGCAACTCAATCTCGACGTCCCAGAGGAATTGAAGGGCGTCGACATCATCGAGAACCTCGATGCCCAGTTGCCGCTCGATGCGCGATTTGTCGACGACGCGGGTCGTCAGGTTTCGCTGCGCGACTACTTCGATGGCAAGCGACCGGTGTTGTTGCAGCTTGGATACAACCGCTGCCCGATGCTTTGCTCGTTGGTGTTGAATGGAACCTTCGACGGCCTCAAGGGCGTCGATTGGACGCCCGGCAACGAGTTTGAACTCGTTTCGGTTTCGATCGATCCGACCGAGACGGCCATGCTCGCCAAGGCGAAGAAGGAGTCGTACCTCGCCGACTTCGATCGTGCGGGCGCGGCGCCTGGCGTGCACTTCCTCACGGGCACTGAAGTCATGTCGAAGGCGGTCGCTGACGCGGTTGGCTTCCAATACAAGCGACAGCCCGACGGCGAATACGCGCACGCAGCGGCGATCTTCCTCATCAAGCCTGATGGAAAGATCAGTCGCTACATGTACGGCGCGAAGTTTGAACCGAAGGATCTGCGCATGGGCCTCCTCGAGGCTTCGCAAGGTCGCATCGGAACAACGCTCGACCGCTTCATTCTGTGGTGCCACATTTACGACCCCGATGCGCGCGGCTACGTGCTGCAGGCGCGCAAAGTTATGACGATCGGTGGGGCGGTCACGCTGGTTGCGCTTGGGCTCGGGCTCGGCGCGTTCTGGCGCACCGAACTCCGCAAGAAGCGCGAGATACAGAAGCAAGAGACCGCACAAGCGGCGAACAAGGGCGAGTTGACCAACTCCTCAGCCGTGTAAGTCGTGTAGTTCGTGTGGGTGTAATCCGTGTGGTTGCAATTTGAGCGAGTTTGACCCGCGTTCACCGAACGCGGAAAACAAGACGAAGGCGAACGAAAGTGTTGAACATGATCCCAACCCTCCTCTCTCAGGCCACCAACGATCCGGCGCTCGGCGCTGGTCTGCCGGTCACGCCCAAGACGTTCTGGCTCCCGGAAGGTGCGTCCACGATCGCGCCGGAGATCGACTGGATCTTCAACTTCATCAACTACATCAATTACTTCTTCTTCGTCTTGGTCGTCGGCATCATGTTTGTCTTCATGTGGAAGTACCGCCAGCGCGGCCGTGAGGTTTACGCGCGTGGTCCGAACCACCACACGATGCTCGAACTCGGTTGGACGATCATCCCGACGATCATCGTCGTGTTCATCTTCTTCATCGGCTTCAAGGGATTCATCGTCGCGAAGACGGTGCCCGACAACGCCTATCAGATCGATGTGACCGCGGCGAAGTGGTACTGGAAGTTCAAGTACCCGAACGGCGCGACCAGCGACGACCTCTACGTTCCGGCCGGCCGCCCCGTGAAGCTCGTTTTGCGCAGCGAAGACGTCCTGCACTCTTTCTACATCCGCGATTTCCGTGTGAAGCAAGACGTTGTGCCGGGCCGCTACACCAGCCTTTGGTTCCAAGCGGACAACCCGACCGAAGGTGAGGATTTCCACCACATCTTCTGCACGGAGTTCTGCGGCACGGGCCACTCCGACATGAACCGCAAGGTGTTCGTGTTGCCCGAGACCGAGTTCGACAACTGGGTTGTGGAGCAAGGCCGCTGGCTCGACAAGGTGTCCGACGAAGACCTCTGGTGGAAGGCCGGCCCGCAACTCTATCGCGCGTGTGCGAGCTGCCACACGCTCGATGGCTCGGTCGGAACCGGTCCATCGTGGGGCAACTACGACGGCACAGGTGATGTGTGGGAGCGCAGCAAGGCTGGTTCAACCCACAAGATCGACGGCGGCAAGAACCTCGGCGACATCATTGGTACAGGCAAGGAATACGAAACGCCTGAGGGTTACCTCCGCGAGTCGATTCTCAACCCCGGCAAGCACCTCGTTGACCCCTATGGCAACGTGATGCCCACCTTCAAGGGACAACTCAGCGATCGCGGCATTCAAGCCTTGATCGACATGATGAAGAACCTCGACAAGTTCAACAAGGATGGCACGGTCAAGCCCGACGCCATTCCGAATGCTGGCGGGGCCGCCGGCGCAGCGAAGTAGTACCGCAGAGTTTCAAACCACGCACCGACCCCAACTGGCAACACGACAGGAACGGAAGCCATGACCACCCTCGACTCAAGACCAGTCGTTACCGAAGTGAAGGACAACTACCTCACCTTCACCCGCGGTCTCCTTTCTTGGATCTTCACGCTCGACCATAAGCGAATCGGCGTGATGTATCTCTTCGCCGTGCTCGGCAGCTTCTTTGTCGGCGGCGTGATGGCGCTGCTCGTGCGAACGAAGCTGCTCTTCCCGGGCAAAGTCGAGTGGATGACTGCCGACGAATACAACAAGGCGTTCACGCTGCACGGCGCGATCATGGTGTTCTTGGTGATCATTCCATCGATTCCAGCGGCACTCGGAAACTTCGTCCTGCCGATCATGCTCGGAGCGAAGGACGTTGCCTTCCCACGCATGAACCTCTTCAGCTTTTACCTCTGGGTGGTCGGCGCAGCCTGCGCGGTCTACTCCTTGATGGCGGGTGGCTTCGACACGGGTTGGACGTTCTACACGCCGTATTCGACTCAATACGGCGCGGGCGGCACGATTCCAGTGCTCGTCGGCGTCTTCATTCTCGGCTTCTCGTCGATCTTCACCGGTGTCAACTTCATCGTGACGATCCACAAGTTGCGCCCGCCGGGCATGACGTGGTTCCGCATGCCGCTCTTCCTTTGGGCGCTGTACGCGACCGCGCTCATTCAGATTCTCGCGACGCCAGTGCTCGGCATCACCGTGGCGCTGCTCGTGATTGAGCGCGCGTTCAATATCGGCATCTTCGATCCGTCGATGGGTGGCGACCCCGTGCTCTTCCAGCACTTCTTCTGGTTCTACTCGCACCCAGCGGTCTACATCATGATCCTCCCAGGCATGGGAATCATCAGCGAGTTGATCGCGGTGCACAGCCACCGTCACATCTTCGGCTACCGCTTCATCGCGTTTAGCTCGGTCGCGATCGCGATCTTCAGCTTCCTCGTGTGGGGCCACCACATGTTCACCAGCGGTCAGTCGCCGCTCATGAACGTGCTCTTCTCGGCGATCACCTTCTCGGTCGCCATTCCGTCGGCAGTCAAGGTCTTCAACTGGCTCGCCACGCTCTACAAGGGCTCGATCGCGTTCAACACGCCGATGCTCTACGCGTTGTCGTTCATGTTCCTCTTCACGATCGGTGGCTTGACGGGTATCCCGCTCGCCGTCCTTTCGACCGACATCCACCTGCACGACACGTACTTCGTCGTCGCGCACTTCCACTACGTGATGATGGGTTCGGCGCTGATCGCGATGATCGGCGGCCTGCACCACTGGTGGCCGAAGATGTTCGGCGTCATGTACAACGAGTTCTGGGGCAAGATCGCTTGCGGGCTCGTCTTCGTTGGCTTCAACATGACCTTCTTCACCCAGTTCATGCTGGGCTCGCAGGGCATGCCGCGCCGCTACTACATGTATCAGCCGGAATTCCAGATCTATCACCACATCTCGACCGGCGGCTCGTACATCATGGCCCTCGGCTTCTTGATCACCGCGATCTACCTCATTCACTCGCTCTTCGCGGGTAAGAAGGCTCCGGCGAATCCATGGGGCGGTGCAAGCCTCGAGTGGCAGTGCACCTCGCCGCCGCCGCACGACAACTTTGCGACCACGCCACGCGTCGGCGACTGCTACGACTTCAGCGCAGTGCGCTGGGATGAGAAGCAGCAGGGCTACGTCATCGATACCGAGGCGCACCTCGCGGCAGCCTCGAGCGGAAAGGGCCACTAAACCGTGTCAACTTCGCACGCACACGCTGATTCGCACGGGCACGCTGGCCACGATGACCACCATGGTCACGGTGACCACGCGAAGTACCCGTTCCTTGCCCACCACTTCGACACCCCGAACCAGCAGTTCGAATCGGGCAAGCTCGGCATGTGGGTCTTCCTCGCGACGGAAGTTCTCTTCTTCGGCGCGCTCTTCGTGATGTACACGATCTTGCGCTTCAAGAACCCTGAGGTCTTTTCGTACTCGGCCAACTACCTCGACACGATTCTCGGTGGCGTCAACACCTGCGTGCTGATTCTCTCGAGTCTCACGATGGCGCTTGCGGTACGCGCCGCGCAGACGAACAAGAAGGGGATGCTCGTGGTCTGCCTCGCGCTCACCCTCGCGGGCGCCTTCGGCTTCATGGTCATCAAGTATTTCGAGTACACCCACAAGTTCCATGAGAACCTCAAGTGGGGTATCAGCTTCTATGAGCCGGTTGATGATGCTGAAAAGACGATCGTCACCACCGAGCCGAAGCCGGTTGAGAATCCAGTGCTTGCGATCACGTCGCCGAATCCTTCGGCCGGTGTGGAAACTGCGCCGATCGCGGTGATTCCCGCGATGGATCGCAGCGCGATCGCGCTTCCGAAGGCTGGCCCCGATGGTGTGTCGACCGTCTCGATGGTTGAGAAGGCTGCCGAAGGCTCTCACGGCATCCATCCTGAGACCGACGCGCACTTGACCGATCCAGCGATGCCGGTGAATACGCACCAGTTCTTCGCGATCTACTACATCATGACCGGCCTGCACGGCATCCACGTCGTGATTGGTATCGGCGTCATCGGTTGGTTGCTCGTCGGCGCGTTGCGTGGGCGCTTCTCAAGCAACTACTACACCCCTGTGGACCTCGTTGGCCTGTACTGGCACGTGGTCGACCTCGTGTGGATCTTCCTCTTCCCGCTCTTCTATCTCATCCACTGACCGAGTTCCGCGCGATTGATCGCGCGTTTCAGAAGTACGCCTCGGCTTGGCGACAGGCTGCGCGTGCGAATCGGAGACAAACATGGCCAGCGCACAATCTTCAGCCCATCACGGTCACGGCGAGCCACACCCGCTCGTTGGTCACCTGGTTCCATATTCGACGCTGTTCGCAACGGGCTTTGCGCTTCTCGTGCTGACCGTCATCACGGTCGCAGCCCGCTACATCGATCTCGGGGAAGCCAACATCTACCTCGCGATTGGCATCGCCGTGGTGAAAGCAACGCTCGTGTCGTTGTTCTTCATGCACCTTCGCTGGGACCGTCCGTTCAACCTGATGGTGCTCGTCGGCTCCATGATCTTCGTCATCTTGATGATGGTCTTCTGCATGATGGACGTTGGGCAGTACATGGGTTCGCAGATCCCAGGCAACGCGCCGAACGTTCAGAAGTACCTCGACGCAAACGCGCCGTTTGCGCCGATCACCTCGAAGTAATCACGTTGGCGTGCGCCAGCGCAACTCCGCCGCATGGCCCAGCGCGACACACCATCCGATACCCCCTTTGGGGACCCAAAGGCCCGCTTCGAAGCGGGCCTTTTTGGCATGTGGCTTTTCTTGCTGGTCCTCGCGGTGGTCTTCATTTCGACCATCATTGGATACCTCGTGGTGCGCATCGACAACGGCGCGGCGTTCATCCCGGCCGATGCGCCAAAGCCGCCGCTCCTCCTCCTCGTGAGTACAGGCGTGCTGCTTGTTTCAAGCGTGACGATGCAGAAGGCGCTGCGAGCGGGTCGCGTGGGTGACCCGCGGCAAGGTGGTTTGATGGTCGCAACGCTCGCGCTCGCGCTGGCGTTTCTCATCGCGCAGGGCGTCGCGTGGCGCGATCTCTACGAGCAGAACTTGGCGATCAGCGACAACCTCTACGCGTGGACCTTCTACGTGCTGACGGGGCTCCACGCGGCGCACGTCCTCGGTGGCCTCCCGCCGATGCTGATCACGACGTGGCGCGCGTCGCGCGCGGCGTACGGCCCGGACGACCATCGCGGCATCACCTATTGCGCGATGTATTGGCACTTCCTCGATGGCATCTGGGTCGTCCTCTACGCGACGCTGGTGCTCGGGTCGCGCTGACACCGAGTTTCAGTCGAATGAGTTTGATGCGGCCGAAAAACGCAGCCGCCGCCACCAGTTGCCTGGGGCGGCGGTGCGCGCCGATCTAGCCGGAAATTCCCTTCAGTTGCCCACGCGTGAAACTCGCGACCGAGCCCGTTCGACCGTCACTCCGTGTCTTCGGGAACACCCTTGAGGGAGAACTCGAAAGAGGTTTGCCTCCAAGGAGAGGAGACCGAAGCTTGGATTCTGATGTCTCTACGACGGTGCGCTCGGAAGCAAGTTTCCCTGCGGGGGTACGACCTCAGGGGACTTTCTCCACTGCTACAAGCGACAACCACGCGTCGTCGGGCACGCCTTTCTTCTCTTTTTCCAAACTTTGTTCGCCCGTCACATTGAGAAGAGGTTGAGATCGCGCTGTTCCCGGTTCCGCGCATGAAGGGCACGGGTCTCCGAGGGCATCTCGTCCACCTGCGCCGCCTATTCGGACGCAGTCGGCACCGCGGAACCGGCGCCCTTCGGCACCTCAACCCACGCGAGCGGCTTTTCGGTCCCAAGGATCGCGTTCGCTGCGAAGACAAGGCAGGGGATCGTCACCAGCGGCTTGCCGTCGACGCGTCGAACGCGGGCGACCGCGGGCCCCTTCGGCATAAAGACTTCAAGTTCGACGCCGTCCACGGTCAGGCGAGTTTCGCGCGAGCCGTCGGCGTTCGGCGTGAGCGCATCGAGGAGCGACTCGATCGCAAGAATGTTCCACTTGCCACCAAGATCGATGGCAACAACGGGGCTCTTTTCACGCAAACCGCGCGCGGCGAGTTCCGCCGCGTCTGGGAGCGGCGAAACGGGCGACTCATACTGCGGCGTCAGGAAGTAGCGCGCGTATGAGATCTCCTTCATACGGCGGATCGTCTGCGGATCGCGCTCGGCAACGGTCGTATCCGGATGCGTCTTGAGCCAGTCCGCCCACGTCGTGATGCAGACATCAGGGAACATCTCGATGGTTGCACCCTTCGCAAGGGGCCCAGCCACGGGCTTTCGCGCGAGTTGCAGAAAGAGACTTGGACGGCGTTCGTCGGTGGTCGCGGTCTGTTCAGAGCTGCCCTCTTCCGACTTGTCGTAAAAGACAAGGTTGGAGTCCGAGAGAAGCCCGCTGACCTCAAACTTCATCGCGCGGTCGCCAATACGGCGGTCGAACACAATCGCGGTGTCGCAAAGTGGCGAGTAGGTCGCGGCGACGGGGATGCCGCCGACGGTGTCATTCACGATTTCGTGCGCGTTGAGCATCGAGAGCGGCCACGCGTGTGGCTGGCCGTTGATGACGGCGCCAATCACGCGGTCGCTGGTCACGACGTACTTCGGTCGGTTCTGCTCGTTGAAGATCGCCATCTCGCGGCCTGCGAGGTGCTTCGGATCGTCGCGCGAAGGGAGGAAGCCGCGTGGAAAGCCCGAGCCGACGAGTTCGTTACGGTCGATCGCGAGAGTCGTGAGGTCGTAGCCGTAACTCTCGAGTGAGTAGCCGTCACCGATCGGTCGCCGACCAAGCATCGGACCGAGCAAACTCCAACCCATCACGAGGAGAACGAGCACAACTGACAAGAGAATCACCCAGCCGCCGCCCTTGAAGGTCAGCGTTGGTGAACCCTGCGAAACAGCGCCCGGTGAACTGACAGCCGCGTTGGTCGGCCGATCAGGCTGCGTGTCGCCCTGATCGCCCTGATTGCTCGTACTGCTCTGATTGCTCTGTTGACTCATCGTGCGCTTCCTTCGAGTCCTGCAGATTCGCGCGTGGCGGCGGGGTTGCCGTCGCTCTTGCGCTCAATTTTGCTCTCAATCTTGCTCGCATCTTGAGCGGCGCTTTCACGCGGTTGAGCGTAGGGGTTCTCTTCGCCCGCGCGCAACGCACGCAAGTCTTCCACCGCGAGGTCGCTGCGTCCGCGCATCAATGCATCGATCGAAGCGGGGCCACGATCGAGTGTCATCGCGGCCAAAACGAGTGGGAGATATGTGATGCTCGCAAGGAAGACGCGGCGCGCGCTCGGGTTGTCGCGCTGTCGATAGAACTGAAACGCGAGCCAAGAGAACAGGAGCCCGGCGATGAACGTGATCGCTGCGCTCCAAATGCCCGCAAGCCCAATGAGCGTCGCGCTCACTCCGAGTGGAACAAGCGGCAACGTCGTCAAAAGCACCACTTGCGCCGTGATTTCGCCGCCTTCGTCACGCACAGGCAACATCGCGTGACCGCCGCGCGCGTAGTCCTCGCGATAGAGCCACGCCAACGCGAGGAAGTGCGGGA
>Ga0209617_10001414_pt1 | contig 11220 bp, 10 predicted proteins | sample LakEriepJuly2011_2_FD_187459 | JGI IMG/M metagenome (GOLD analysis project Ga0209617, IMG submission 187459) | Freshwater microbial communities from dead zone in Lake Erie, Canada - CCB epilimnion July 2011 (SPAdes) (version 2) | ecosystem: Environmental > Aquatic > Freshwater > Lentic >... | reverse complement strand
TTACGAAAATTGCCAACCACACCACTCATGGAACAGCAATCATTTGGTTTCTAACCTGGTGCTGTTTCAACTGCAGCGTCATTCGGACCATCATGCCCATCCGAGCCGCAGCTACCAATCACTGCGTGATTTTCCTGAACTTCCCAGGTTGCCCTCTGGTTATTTTGGGATGTTTTTCTTGGCTTACTTGCCGCCTCTTTGGTATCGGGTGATGGACCCTCTTTTGATCCAAACACTGAGCGGCGACGTCTCAAGAATCAACTTCCTGCCAAGTGCCAAGAATCGACTTATCAAAAAATTTGGACTTGCAGCGCAACAGTAATTTAAAGCACATTGTTGGCAACCGAGTGCTTGTCCCACAAGGCATGGCGCCAGTAAAGCGCTATGGCCAAGGTCAAGATCAAACCCAAAGCGGAATAAACCCAGGCCGTTGCAACATAGCCAATGCTTTCAACCAATGGGCCGCTGGCCAATAGCCCAATGGGCAAGCCCCAAATGGCCAGCATGCGCATGCCCATTACGCGCCCGTGAAACGCTGGATCAGTGGCACGCAGCATGACGGCTGCCAAAGGTGTCATGCAGAGGCTTTGCACAAAACCTGCCAACATCAGAACAAGCATGCCAAGGTACAGATTGCTTGTGAAAGCAAAGACAAGATCCAATGCAAACCACGCGACCGAGGCAATGATCATGGTTTGTGATGCGCGCAGTTTGAGTTTGTGACTGCTTAAAAGCAAAGACGCCAACAGCCCACCAAATGCAAAACTGGCCCCCAAAAATCCCAAACCAGTTTGGTTGGTGAGAAAAATATTTTTAGCGGCATAGGGCAGCAAACCCAGTGCAAACGGGAATGCCAAGAGGTTCACCAAAAAAGCCACGGCCATGGCGCCCATCAAAATAGGCTTGTGCCACACATAAGTGAATGCCGATTTCAAATCTTGAAGCGGACTGGCTAAAGCGGCTGCATTGCTTGCTGGCTGAACATCGTCAACACCTCGAGAAAGCCAAAAACTCACCACATACAACAAGGTGACAACGGCATAAGCCGAGGTCATGCCTAAAACTGCCACGATACCTGCACCGGCCAAGGCGCCCGCTATCCTGGCAGACTCGGACGTCATTCTTGAAATACCTAAAGCGCCCATCAGTTGCGCCGAAGGCAAGGTTTTGGCAATCAAGGCATTGCGCATCATTTGATCGGAAGGCCTGATGGTGCCCACAATGGCGGCCAAAATAAGCACCCGCTCGGGCGTCAGTGCTTCAAAATAAGAAAGCAGCATGATCACAAAAGCCAATAAGGCGTAAATGGCCCGGGTCGACCAGAGCATTCTTCTGTAGCCCATCCGGTCACACACCACACCAAACACAGGCGAAAGCAAAGAACCTAAATACTGCAATGAGCCATAAACAACCAGCATCAAAACGGAACCAGAGGTCGACAAGATGTACCAACCCAGAAGGATGGTTTCCATTTCGAAGGCCCAAGAAGTGGCAAGGTCTGCTGGCCACTGGTAGCGAAAGCTTTTAACCCGAAACGAATCACGCCAATTGAGATCCGGCTGCTGCGAAGTATTTGTCATTGAGATTCATTTTAGGCAAGAATGGTGCTTATGACGATCAACACTTCCCCTACCCCATTCGCTCAACCTGGCCCCATTGGCTTCATTGGCATCGGCAACATGGGTTTTGCCATGATGGCCAGGCTGCTGTCCCAAGCTTGGCCTGTGTTTGCGCATGACATTGAACCTTTGCACATCAAAAAGGCCGTCGCCCTTGGGGCGAATGAGTGCGCATCACCTGCCGAAATTGCACTGCAATGCCGGATCAGTTTCATTGTGGTGGTCGATGCAAAGCAAGCTCACAGCGTTTTATCGGGCCCCATGGGCTTGCTAAGCCAAGCTCGGCCAGGTGACTTGGTCTTTTTATGTCCAACATTGGGGCCGCTCGATGTTGAGAAAGCCTCAGATGCGGCCAAGGCCAAAGGCGTCTTCCTGATTGATTCACCCATGTCGGGAGGGCCCGTGCGAGCCAGAGAAGGTCAAATGAGTTTGATGCTGGCGGGAGATTCTGTCCAACTGACAAAAAACGAAGCATTGCTCAATGCCATCACCGCGCATCGATTTGTCATTGGACAAAAACCTGGTGATGCCGCCAAAACCAAATTGGCCAACAACCTATTGGCCGCTGTCAATTTAGCGGGCGCAAGTGAGGTCTTGGCCATGGCGCAGGCCTGGGGCTTGAGTGCAGAAACAACATTGCAGGTCATGCAATCTAGCAGTGGGCAAAGCTGGATTGGACAGGACCGAATGTCGCGCGCTCTTCAAAACGATTTTGAGCCCCGGGCGCACACGTCCCTGCTGGCCAAAGACACCCGTTTGGCTTTAGAGGCATGTGAGTACTTGAATGTTTCAGTGCCCGCACTTGGAAAGCTTGCAAGCCAGCAATTTACGAAGGCTTGCGAATTAGGTTTTGCCAACCAAGACGACGCAAGTTTGTTTTTAATGGCTGGCGGCCAGCCTATCAAGCCCTGAAAGGGCTCAATGGGTTTAGGCCATTGCCGGTTCTTTGGCTGCAATGGGTAAATAGCCCATTTCGTCGAGTGCTTGTGCCAATTGCTGCACGCTGCGCGCAGGGTTGTGCAGCTTTTCGAGGCCAAACAAGCCAATGCGGAAAGTCATGAAATCTTTAGGCTCATCGCATTGCAAAGGCACACCTGCCGCAGTTTGCAGCCCTAAAGAAAGGAATTTTTTGCTGTTTTGAATTTCGGCATCTTGGGTGTAACTCACAACCACACCGGGTGCTTGAAATCCTTGTGCAGCCACGCTTTTGAAGCCGCGAGACTCTAACAGGCTTCGAACTTGGTGACCCAGTTCTTGCTGCTCTTGCTTGACCTTGGCAAAGCCATAAGACTGCGTTTCCTGCATCACATCGCGCAATTGGGCAAGCGCATCTGTGGGCATGGTGGCGTGGTACATGTGGGCACCAGACTCATAAGCTTCCATGATGTGCAACCATTTTTTGAGGTCGCATGCGAAGCTAGAACTTTGAGTGGCATCAATGGCTTTACGAGCCCGCTCGCTTAGCATGATCATGGCGCAACAAGGCGAACTGCTCCAACCTTTTTGAGGAGCGCTGATTAAGATATCAACCCCTGTCGACTTCATGTCTACCCAAATGGTGCCCGATGCAATGCAGTCCAAGACAAAAAGGCCACCCACTTTGTGCACAGCAGCACTCACACGTGCCAAATAAGCATCAGGCAGCATCATGCCGGCTGACGTTTCTACGTGCGGTGCAAATACGACCGCAGGTTTTTCAGCTGAAATTTGCGCTTCAAGTTCTTCAATGTCACAAGGCGCCCATGCCGATTTGGTATCGGCACTCTGCTGACGCGCTTTGAGGACAATCGACTGACTAGGAATAGCACCCATGTCAAAAATCTGTGTCCATCGGTAACTGAACCAGCCATTGCGAATGACCATGACTTTTTGGCCATGGGCAAATTGACGCGCCACGGCTTCCATGCCAAAAGTGCCGCTGCCTGGCACCAAGGCCACAGAGTGCGCCGCGTAGACATCTTTCAAGATAGCAGAGATGTCTTGCATCACACCTTGAAAGCGCTTGGACATGTGGTTCAGTGCTCGATCTGTGTAAACCACAGAAAATTCAAGCAAGCCATCGGGGTCAATGTGGGGCAATAAAGCGGGCATGGTCATTTCTCCTCAGGTGAAATTTCAAGTGCTACCAATATCCGGGCCACCATGTTGTAGGCTGCAATGGTGGTAGTAAGTTCAACAATCTCAGTTGTATTTAAGCACGATTGTAGTTTTTTGAACAGTAATTCATCTACCTTCACCCGAAGCGTCATCTGCGCAGCATAGTGCACCACCCACTGAGACATTTCGTCCAAGGCGGTGTCAGTCACGCCATCGGCTGGATTGGTATCAATTGCCCGCTTCAAACCCTCGAGTTCTGCTTGCGTACCGCCTGCTTTTAAGTACTCAGGTGCATGGTGGTGGTATTCGTAGTGCGCACCTGTTAGCAAGGCCACTGCGCAAATGCCAAGCTCACACAATTTGCGCGAGGCAGACAAACCCGTTCGAACATTGCGCATATAAACGTTCCATCCAGCCGCAACCGGTTCACTCCACAAGAGTGCTTTGTCCAAGTTAAGCAGTGCGCCGCCCCTGCGGGCCAAAATGGTATTGACCAATTCTTGGGGTTGAGCAAGTTGCTCTTGCGTCCAATCAGGAATGCGCATGTTGTGTCCTTTGGTGTTTAGCGGTAATAGGCTTCTACCTTGCCCTTGAGTTTCATGAGCAATGGGTTGCCCTTGCGGTCGAGCGCTTTGCCGGCAGGCACCTTCACCCACCCTTCGCTGATACAGTATTCCTCGACATCTTTTCGATCTTTGCCATTGAAACGGATGCCAATATCGTACTCAAAAATAGATTCAACATAAAAAGGACTGCGCGCATCGATAGAGAGGTGGTCAGGCAAATCGGGGCGTGGGAGAGTGTCGCTCATGTCTTTGTAATTTCATCAATGCAGAATAGACTCTAATTCTCCAACATTTAGAGGCCATTTGCATGACCGCCGCAACGATTGTTGAACTTGAGAGTCAACACACCGAATCCGAAGCATCCCCCCTTGCGGTGCTAGGCCTATCAGGAACAGCTTTGCTAACGGCTTGCGGTGGAGGCGGCGAAAGCAGCACATCGACAACACCCGCCACCACCCCAGAAAACAGCCTTGCCAACAATTTGGCCCTCACAGATGCTGCTAGATTTCTGCGTCAGGCCTCTTGGGGTGGGACCAGCCAAGAAATCAAGGACCTTGCTTCGACAGGGCCTCAAGTTTGGCTCAATGCCCAGTTCAATGCCCCACAGGGCCAAACACTCACACGGTGGCTGATTGAAAAAGGCTTCAACGATGCCAGCACAAGCAACAACGTCAATGGCGATGGTGGCTGGGTTCAGGCCATTTGGTGGAAACTGTTTAGCGCCACAGACTTGTTTCGGCAACGAGCCGCATTGGCCTTGTCAGAATTATTTGTCGTATCGCAACTAGGACTGCCCTTTTCTTGGCGCAATTTTGCCATTGCCAATTATTGGGAAATTCTTGAAACCAATGCCTTAGGTAACTTCAGAACTCTATTAGAAAACGTCACGCTGTCCTCAGCCATGGGCACTTATCTGAATATGAAGGGCAATCAGAAATACGATGCCAAAACGGGACGCTCTCCCGATGAAAACTATGCGCGAGAAGTGATGCAATTGTTCACCATTGGCCTGTACCAATTGAACATCGATGGCACACTTCAAATGGATTCGCAAGGCAAGCCCATTGAAAGCTATGACAACGTAGACACTCAAGGCCTTGCCAGAGTGTTCACAGGTTGGAATACGGCCACAGGCACAGACGCTACAGGTGAATTAGCCAACGCGGCCTATCGGCATGGCTTGCCCATGATGCTCAACGCCACTTTGCACAGCCCAGAAGAAAAGAAATTTTTAGGTGTCACCATTCCAGCAGGCACGCCTGGCGTTGAAAGCTTAAAAATTGCGCTTGACACACTTTTTAATCACAACAACACCGCCCCTTTCATTTCAAAGCAACTCATTCAACGTCTGGTGACCAGCAATCCATCGCCTGCTTATGTGGCTCGCGTTGCCAACATATTTGTCAACAATGGCAAAGGCGTTAGAGGCGATATGAAAGCCGTCTGGTCCGCCATCTTGATGGACACTGAAGCTCGCCAAGTCAACGCAGCTTCAAGCTTTGGCAAACTCTCGGAACCGATGGTTAGGCTGCTTCAATGGGGTCACACCTTTCGCGCCACATCTACCGATGGCGCATGGACTTTGGGCTACACAGACGCCGATACCTCATTAGGTCAGATGCCCATGCGATCACCCTCTGTGTTCAACTTTTTCAGGCCAGGCTATGTGCCACCAAATACCCAAGTGGCATCGCAAAACCTGGTTGCGCCAGAGTTTCAAATACTGACCGAGCCTACTGTGGTGGGCTATGTCAATTACATGGCGGGCACCGTGAACAATGCGCGCAACATCAAAGCCGACTACAGCACAGAAAAAGCATTGGCCACAGATCCTGCAGCCTTGGTTGCTCATCTGAATCTTTGCCTGGCTTCTGGCGCATTGACCACTAACAGCCAAAGCCTGATTGTCAACGCCATCACCAGCATCTCGGCCGCCACTGAAACAGGCCTACTTAACCGCATCTATGCAGCTGTTCTGATGGTCATGAGCAGCACCGACTACCTCATTCAAAGGTAATGCCATGACACACAATAAGTATTCAAATTTAACTCGCAGAGGCTTGCTAAAAAACACTGCTGCGCTGGCGCTGCAGCGCGTCAGCATTCCAATGGCGACCAGCCTGGGATTGATGGCCGATGCCGCAGCCCAATCGGCCAACGATTACAAAGCTTTGGTTTGCATTTTTTTATATGGTGCCAACGATCACTACAACACAGTCATTCCCTATGACGTAGCGACTCACACCAACTATTACAACATTCGCAAAGGAACACCCACGTCAGGCACTGTCTACGATGGCATTGCCATTGGCCGCAACGCACTTTCTGCCACTGCTTTGTCCACTGCGCTTAGCGATGGACGTCAAATGGCCTTAAACCCAGAGATGAGCGCACTGAAAACTTTGTTTGAAAATAAACGGGCTTCGATCTTGATGAATGTAGGCCCTCTGGTCGTTCCAACCAGCCGCATTCAGTACGACAATAAATCTGTTCCCTTACCCCCCAAACTGTTTTCACACAACGATCAGCAAGCCTATTGGCAGTCTTCCTATCAAACGGAAGGCGGCGCTAAGGGTTGGGGCGGACGTGCTGCCGACTTGCTCTTGAGCAACAACAGCAAATCAACACTCACGTGTATTTCCATCAATGGCAATGCCCTCTTTTTGTCGGGACAAAATGCCATCTCGTACCAAATGAGTTCAACAGGCGCTACCACGATCAACGCCATTAAAGGGAAATCACTTTTTGGATCGGCCAATTGCGCAGCAGCCTTGCAAACCCTGATCACGCAGCAGAGTTCATTGCCAATGGCAAGCGACTACACCACCGTGACCAAACGCGCGCTAGACACCTACGACGGCATTGTTGCAGCCATTGGCGCTACAGCCAGCGCAAGCATGAATGCACTTTTCCCAAGCTCCGCCACCAACTCCCTTTCGGCACAGCTCAAAATGGTCGCCAGAATGATCGAGCAGCAGGCCACCTTCGGCATGAAACGGCAGGTCTTCATGGTGGGCATGGGCGGCTTTGACCTGCATGATTTTTTAGCCACCCAGCACCCTCCCTTGCTTCAAAAATTAAGCAGTGCCATGAAAGAATTTGACGATGCCATGACCAGTCTAGGTAAGGGCTCTCAAGTCACTGCATTTACTGCGTCTGACTTTGGTCGCACTCTGACTTCCAACGGCGATGGCTCAGACCACGGCTGGGGAAGCCACCACTTTGTCATGGGTGGTGCAGTCAATGGCGGAAAGTTTTTAGGCACAGCCCCCGAAATAGGGCTGACGCACAATCAACAAGTTGGCAGTGGCCGCTTGTTACCAAGCACCGCTGTTGATCAATTAGGGGCTGAGTTGGCCGCTTGGTTTGGCGTGAGTGCCACCGATGTCAAAACGGTGTTGCCCAACGCCAAAAATTTTGATCTGTACAAATTGGGGCTTTTCAAGTCATAAACCGTGATCATTCAGCCGTGATATTGGCTTGGCGAATTAAATTGCCATACTTCGCAAACTGTGCTCGAAGTTCAGTTGCCAATTGATCCGGTGAAGTACCACGAGGGCTTAAGCCCAATCCGAAAAGTTGCTCTTTGATGCTGGGGTCTGCCAAGGCCTTTGCAATTTCTGTTTGCAGTTTTTCAACAATGGGTTTGGGCGTGCCAGCGGGTGCCATCATGGCAAACCAAGAGTTGAATTCAAATCCACTCAAACCAGACTCAGAGACAGTGGGCACATCGGGAAACTGCGCCAGGCGTCTGGGTGTGGTCACCCCAATCAGCCTAAGCTTGCCAGCTTTGATCAAAGAGCTGACAGTGGCAATGCCCTGAAAAGCAACCTGCACTTCATGGCCTGCAACGCCCACCGCAGCTTGTGTTGCGCCCTTGTAAGGCACATGCGTAAGTTGCACGCCCGCTTGAGACGCAAACAAGGCCATGGCGATGTGTTGCGGACTTCCGTTGCCGCCCGATCCATAGTTCAGTTGACCTGGAGATTTTTTGGCTGCAGCAATCAAATCAGCTGCTGTCTTAATGGCTGAGTCTGCGGGCACCACAAGGCCCCACTCCACCGTGGCCACCAAAGAGACAGGCTCAAAATCCTTCAAAATATCCCAGGGCATTTTGGCTTGCAAATTCGGCAGCATGGTCATGATGCTGTCGTTGAAACCACCCAAGGTGTAACCATCGGGTGCCGATTTGGCCACACGGTCTGCACCAATGAGGCCAGCAGCACCCGCTTGGTTTTCAATGGCAATGGCGGCGCCCATGTTGGTGGCCACTTTTTGCATCACAATGCGCGCGGCATTGTCTACCGCACTACCTGCAGCCAAGGGCACAATCAATCTGATGGGTTTTTGCGGGTAGCTTTGAGCCCATACTTGGCTAGCACTGAACACGCCAAGGGCCATGCTCACAACTCCCGCTGTTCGAAAAAGGCTACCTAGCTTGATGGCTAAATGACGTCTGTTCATTTCGTTATCTCCTTAACAATTATGTTTGTATTTGCACGTTCAAAGGCGTGATGTTCAATTGCGCGGCCAAGTCGTTCAATTGTTTCATCAAACTGGGCGCCAGCACAATGCCGTGCGCCTCGTTGCTCAGTCGCTTTTCGTGGCTCTGCTCGCCGGGTAACCAGATGCGATCTACACCGGGCATGCGCTCTGATCCTCTGAGCTCTCGCACCAGTGTGTCAACGTTTTGCTTGAACTCAGTGATATCACCAAATGCTGAAGGGTCGATGATGGCAATGGCTTGACCCGTGTTGGTGGTGGTGCTGAAGTCTTTGTTGAAATCAATGACTTGTCGGCCCATGGCAGCACCATTCAATGTACCGGCCAAAATACCAACAATGAGAGACAGGCCGTAGCCCTTGTAGCCCCCAATGGGCAACAAGAAGCCTTCCTCGCTTTTGGTGGGATCCAAAAGGGGCTTGCCTTGCCGGTCAATCATCCAACCCTCGGGCATCATTTCACCACGCTGCGCTTTTGCTTTTACTTTGCCATAAGCCGCCACCGTGGTGGCCATGTCCAGCACCACAGGTACTTCATTCAAAGTAGGAATGGTCGCCGCAATGGGGTTGGTTGACAACAGCATATCAAGGCCACCCCAAGGTGGTAAATGGTTGGCATTGCCAACAGCAAAGTACAAGCCAATCATGTCGTGCTGTAAAGCCATGCGCGCATACAAAGAAGCAGGCCCTGCATGGTTGCTCAATCTGCTGCCCACCCAAGCAATGCCTGCAGTGCGCGCTTTGTGAATGGCCAACTCGGTGGCCTTTTTCATGACCAATTGGCCCATGCCATTGTCGCCATCAACCAATGCCATGGCCGTGCGTTCTTGAACCACTTTGATGTTTGGTTTTAGATTGATACCGCCTGCCAAGATTCGTTTGGCGTAAGGTGCCAAACGAATGACACCATGGCCGTCTGAGCCTTGCATGTCAGCCTCCACCATGAGCGTGGCCACTGCGGCTGCGTCTTCGCTGGGCAAGCCCAAGGCCATCATGGCAGCGGCTGTGAATTCTTCTAACTGAAAGCGCTTCGCTCTGACTTCAGACATTTTTCATCCGTTTTTGAAGTGCCAAAACCGCGCATTCAGGGCTGGTCAAAATGCTCGTGTTGGTTTTGGATTGGGCCAGCGTTTGAGCTGCTGCCATTGAAAATTGTGCCAGCATGATCACATCGCAGGCCGGCATTGTTTGAACACCTTGCGCAATCAGCCTGTGGTGATCCTCTGCATGTCCTTGCGCAAGCGCATCCATGGCATTCGGAACAAAAAGTGAATGCAATTTAACTTGTCTCTTCAGACCTGCTGTGAGTGCATTGAACTCTTCACTCATCGACACGATAGATGCTGCGAATGTCGCCACCAGCCCTATGTTTAAAACTTCTGCTTCGTTTTGATTAGCTTCCAAAGCCACTCGCAATGAATCCTCAAACATGGCTTCGTTGGGTTTTAAAGTGGGCATGGCCACAGCCGCAGCAGCCGCTTCGATGGCTTCGCCAAATGCAGAGCAAGTGAACAAAATACCTTGGCAACCTGCGCGCTTGGCATATTGAGCCAAGTCAATGAATCGCTCTACCATGTCGGCCGTGAGGTACCCCGCTGCTGCATGGTCCTTGGACAAACTGTCGTCCAGAATATTTTGCAAAGAAGCTTCTGGCCAAAGCTTTTTAAACGACGAATTAACCGGCTCTATGGCATGGGGGGTGGCATGGATGAGTGCAATTCGCGGTGCACTCATTATTCAATCCGCAAACCTGTTTTCTCAATCACCGGTTTCCATCGCATCATTTCTTCTTTGATGTATTCGGTCGCCGACTCAGGTGTTGAGTCTGTGGTTTCCATGGCCAGTTGTTTGAGTTGTTCTACCAATGTTGGGTCTTTCAAAACCCTGGCTGTGGCAGCTGCCAAAATATCAATCACGGCCTTGGGCGTTCCAGCAGGTGCCGCTACGCCATTCCACAAAACAGCTTCAAAACCCTTAATGCCCAATGCTTCGTTCACGGTGGGCACATCGGGGGCCAAGCTAGAACGTTTGTTGGATGCAATGGCCAAAATTTTGGCTTGGCCACCTTGGTGCAAAGGCAATGCAGAACCCAGCGCATCGACCATGGTTTCAGTTTGGTTGCCCAACAACGCTGGCTTGGCTTGACCGCTGCCTTTGTAAGGAATGTGCTCAATTTTGGCACCAGACTCCAACAAGAACCGCTCCATGGACAAATGCAAATAAGTGCCCTGACCTGGCGATCCGTATCTGAATTTAGTCGGCGCCGCTTTGGCTTGGTCAATTAAAGCTTTTAGAGTTTGGGGTGCTTCCTTATTGGCCATGATGACCACCGCCGACCCGCCCACCACGGCCACGGTAATGAAGTCTTTTAAATAATCGTATTGAGGCTTTGTGGCCATGAGGTTGTAAAGCGCCAAATTGGAGGCTGTTCCAAAC
>Ga0209617_10001413_pt1 | contig 11226 bp, 9 predicted proteins | sample LakEriepJuly2011_2_FD_187459 | JGI IMG/M metagenome (GOLD analysis project Ga0209617, IMG submission 187459) | Freshwater microbial communities from dead zone in Lake Erie, Canada - CCB epilimnion July 2011 (SPAdes) (version 2) | ecosystem: Environmental > Aquatic > Freshwater > Lentic >... | reverse complement strand
GTCGCGCAAGATACCAGCATTGTTTATCAAAATGTGCACGCCGCCAAAGGCCTCTTTCGCCTTTGCCACCATTTCAACCATTTGGTCATATTCGGTGACGCTGCCGCCATTGGCCATCGCTTCGCCGCCAGCGGCCTTAATCTGTTCGACAACTTGCGCCGCTGCATCGGATGTGCCCGTGCCATCGCGTGCGCCGCCCAGATCATTGACCACCACTTTGGCACCGCGCTTGGCGAGTTCAAGCGCATAAGCCTTGCCCAAACCGCCGCCCGCACCCGTCACAATTGCGACTTTATCTTTGAAACTGATGGTCATAATCTATCTCCAATAGGCATAACGGGCAAAGCCGCCAGATTTGCTCGCGTCTTGGCATGGCCAGTCACTTGACGCAAGCGTAAAGCAAGGGTGGAAAAGTTGGCACAAAGAGAGAATTTAATTCTAAAGGCACAATCACCAAATTGCCGTCCACGCGTCATCAATGGATGATCCATTTCTAGGAAGTCCCAATGAATCCCCGCCGTCTTGTTACCGCACTTGCAACGCTCACAGGATTTGGCCTTTCCATGCCCGCCGTGGCGCAGTCTGCGGATGACGCCCAACCATCGGCCGATGTTCGTGCGCCCAAGGCCGCAGAATCGGCGTCAGAGTGGCAGATAAGGCCGCGTTGGCGCTTGCAATATGATGTGGCGCGCATCGACGGCCCCGATGGCTTGGCGGGTGTGGGCAATTTTCAAGATATTCGGCGCGCGCGGGTTGGGGTCGATCTGGCCATGCCTTATGGTTTTTCGGCGCGGGTTGAAACGGATTTTACCGCTGATCCTATCGAGTTGACTGACGCCTATCTGCAATGGAGCGGCAGACGCGTGAAAGTCATATTGGGCCAACAAAAGGCGCAATTTCCGCTCGATCAAGAAAGCAGTGATCTCAACACGAGCTTTCTGGAACGCGCTGCGTTTGTCAGTGCCTTTGGCTATACACGGCGCACGGGGATTTCCGGACATTATGTCGCAGGCGATTGGGCCATATCTGGCGGGGTTTATACCGATCCGCTGGTGCGGCTGGATGATGTGGAAATGAACAGCAAATCGGTCGACATGCGCACATATTGGTCGCCGCAACTGGCGGATACGAAGCTGCATTTTGGCGCTGCATATCATTGGCGCGATATGAAGGATTTTGGGCTTGCAGCAATGCGCTATGGGAGCCGTCCAGCGCTTCGTATAACCGATACGCGCTACATAGGGACGCCCGACTTGGCTGTTGAAAAGGAGCAGCGTTTTGGGTTGGAGGCCGCTGCCGTGCGTGGTCGTTTCCATTTGGCGTCAGAGGCGCATTGGTTAAAGGCGCAGCGCGAGGGTCATAAAGATCCGATTTTTTTCGGCGCTTATGCCGAGCTTGGGTTATTCCTGACCAAAGACAGCCGCCCGTTAAACGGTGGCATGTTTGGCGCCATCAAGCCCCGTAAACCCATCGGCGGTGGCGGGCTTGGCGCGGTGCAATTGAACCTGCGCTATGATTATCTCACCCTCAACAGCGGGGCGATCATCGGCGGCACGCAAAATGGGTATCTCGCGTCAATCATCTGGACGCCAGCAGAGAATTTTCGCCTGATGGGGCAATATACCAAGCTGAAATACACCGACGCAGCCATAAAGGTGGATGGGAATCGTGCCTACACCGTCAATGTGATTGGCGTGCGCGGACAGATTTCGTTTTAGGGTCAGGACCGCTTAAATCCACCTTCGCGGCGTCAAAATGGCCTCAAACCGCGAAGGTGGATTTAAGTGGTCCTGACCCTAGACGGCGTCTTGATCGAGCGAATAGCCCGCCGAACGCACGGTCCGGATGATGTCGCTGTCAAAGCCTTCGTTCAAGGCTTTGCGCAGGCGGCGGATATGGACATCCACGGTGCGGATTTCGATGTCGCTGTCATGGCCCCAGACGCTGTCGAGCAAACGCTCACGCGAAAAGACATGGCCTGGATATTCGAGGAAATGCTTGAGCAACCGATACTCGGTCGGACCCAAAGGCACCTGCTTACCACCGCGTTTCACCTTATGCGCGACGGTGTCCATTTCCACATCACCGAAGCGCAAGGCTTCGCCAGCGAGCGCTGGGCGGACGCGGCGCAGGACGGCCTTGGCACGGGCAACAAGTTCGCGTGGTGAAAACGGCTTGGTGACATAATCATCAGCACCGATTTCAAGTCCACGTATGCGGTCATCCTCTTCACCGCGCGCGGTGAGCATGATGATGGGCACATTGGCGGTGTTGTCCGACTTGCGCAATTGGCGGCATACTTCGATGCCGGATAAATTCTCCAGCATCCAATCGAGCAATACCAAATCAGGTGTGCGCTCCTTGGCCATCAACAGCGCCTCTTCACCGTCGCCGGTGTGTTGGACGTCGAATTCCTCACGCTCAAAATGCCAGCGGACCAGCTCGGCAAGCGCACTGTCGTCTTCAACCAAAAGCAATTGCGCCTTGGGCATATATATCTCCGCTTTAAGCGTCAGGCAGGTTTTCACCCGTTTCGGTAAAATAAATCATTTGCGCCACATTGGTGGTGTGATCGCCAATCCGTTCGAGGTTTTTTGCCGTGAACAGCAAATGCGCGACCTCCGTCGCATTTTCGGGATTTTTGACGACATAAGCGACGAAATCGACGAACAAATCCTTGTTAAGTTGATCCACCACATCGTCGCGAACGGTGACTGCGCACGCCAGATCAACGTCGCGCTTGGCATAAGCGTCCATCGCCATGCGGATCATTTCGACGACGATTTCACCCATGCGGCCCAATTGATCGAGCGCGGAGGACGGTATCTTCCCGCTCATCAGCGGCACGCGCTTGGCGATATTTTTGGCATAATCGCCAATACGTTCAATGACCGCCGACATTTTGAGCGCGGCGATGAGCTCACGCAAATCATCCGCCATGGGTGCGCGCAAGGCAATGGTCCGGACGACCAATCGTTCGACTTCGGTTTCGAGTATGTCGATGATTTTGTCATCGGCGCGGATGGTTGCGGCTGTGTCGGTATCATGCGCGCGCAACGCCGTCATCGCCGCAATGACCGCAGCTTCCGCCCGCGCACCCATTTCGGCAATGAGGCCGCGGATCTCGTCCATATCGTCGTCAAACGCAGTGATTGTATGCTTTGTGCCCGTGCTCATGTCGCAATTTCCTAACCGTAACGGCCTGTAATATAATCCTTGGTGCGGTCTTCGCGTGGATTGGTGAATATGTCGGATGTCTCGCCAGATTCAATCAAATGGCCCAAATGGAAAAAGGCAGTGCGTTGTGACACGCGCGCCGCCTGCTGCATATTGTGGGTCACGATGATGATAGCATATTTACCGCGCAGATCGTGAATTAACTCTTCAATCCGCGCCGTGGCGATGGGGTCAAGCGCGGAGCAAGGTTCATCCATCAATATGACTTCAGGGTCCACCGCAATGGCGCGGGCAATGCACAGCCGCTGCTGCTGACCGCCGGACAGCGCCGTTCCGCTTTCGCTCAGGCGGTCCTTGACCTCGGTCCACAATCCAGCGCGGGTGAGTGACGTTTCGACGATCTGATCCAACTCGGCCTTGCCGCTGACGAGACCGTGGATACGCGGACCATAAGCGACATTGTCGTAGATTGATTTCGGGAATGGATTTGGCTTTTGAAACACCATGCCGACGCGCGCCCGCAATTGCACGACATCCATGCCAGATGCATAAATATCTTCCCCGTCGAGCAGTATCTGGCCCTCCACGCGGGCCCCTGCGACGGTGTCGTTCATGCGGTTCAACGACCGCAGAAATGTTGACTTTCCGCAGCCAGACGGACCGATAAACGCCGTCACATTCTCCCGATCAACGTCAATCGAAACGTCGTTAATGGCTTGTTTTTCGCCATAAAAAACATTCACATTGCGTGTGGATATTTTGGTTATTCCCGGGGTTACGCCCACATTGAAGTCCTTTGTTTTCATAAGTCACCAACGCGTTTCGAAACGGTTGCGAAGATAGATGGCAAGCGCGTTCATGCCCAATAAGAATATCAGCAACACAATGATTGCGGCACTGGTTTTTTCGACAAAGCCCTGATTGACCTCATCCGACCAAAGATAGATTTGCACAGGCAAAGCGGTTGTCGCGTCGGTGAAGCCTTCGGGCGCAGCCGGAATGAAGGCGCGCATACCGATCATCAACAATGGTGCAGTTTCACCCAAGGCGCGCGCCATGCCGATGATAGTGCCCGTTAATATACCCGGCAGGGCAAGCGGAAGCACATGGTGGAACACGACTTGCACGGGCGAGGCACCAATGCCCAACGCCGCCTCACGGATCGACGGTGGCACCGATTTGACAGCATTGCGGCCCGCAATGACGATGACGGGCATAGTCATGAGCGCAAGCGTCAAACCGCCGACCAATGCAGACGACCGCGGCATTCCAAACAGGCTCAGGAAAACCGCGAGACCCAGCAGACCAAAGATGATCGAAGGGACGGCCGCCAAATTGTTGATCGACACTTCAATCATGTCGGTCAGCTTATTTTTGGCGGCATATTCCTCAAGATATAACGCTGACAATACGCCAATCGGGAAGGCAAGCATCAGGGTAATCGCCATGGTCATCAGCGATCCCTTGAACGCGGCCCAGATGCCCACCGCCGATGGGTCTGTGGCGTCTGCACCTGTCAGGAACGTCCAGTTAAAGCCCGTGCGCAACGCGTCTTTTTGCGCCAGCGCGGATACTGTCTGTTCGGCTGCCGGCTCACCATTGCGCTTGAACGCAACATCCAATCGCGAATCCACGGGCAACCACAACTGCTGCTTTGATGTGACGAGGCTGGGATTTTCAATCAACATCTGCCGCACATTGCCCGCAGCGCCCGCAGTCAAAAGGCCTTCATTTATGTCCCCATATTGTTGGGCAACGGCAAGTTCAACAATGCCGGGAACATCCATAGAATTGAGCGCGGCATCGGCATTAGGGCCACTGATTGCAGCAGCGGTTGTGCCGGACGTTAACGCGGGAAAGTCAAAATCGACCGCAATTTCGGTGCGCTGAAAACCACGCAAGCCTTGGCCCAGCATGTCGGACAGCAAAAAGCCGAGGAACACAATCGACAAGGCAACAGCCAGAAAGCCCATCGCCTTAAACCGACGCTCGGCCCTATAGCGCCGCGCAATACGCTTTTGCATGATCTGCCCGTTCCAGTCGGTGGGCGTCGCGTTCATGATGGCTTCACTCATATGCTTCCCGATATTTTTTCACGACGCGCAATGCGACATAATTGAGGAAGAATGTCGTCACGAACAACGCAAGGCCAAGCGCAAATGCCGCAAGCGTATGCGGGCTTCCGAAATCTTGGTCACCGGTCAAAAGTGCGACAATCTGAACGGTCACAGTGGTGATGGTTTCAAATGGGTTGGCGGTGAGGTTGGCGGTGTAACCCGCCGCCATGACGACAATCATGGTTTCGCCAATCGCGCGGCTGACGGCCAATAAGACGCCGCCGACGACGCCGGGCAGTGCGGCCGGCAACAACACCTGCTTGATGGTCTCGCTCTTGGTGGCACCCATGGCGAGGCTGCCGTCGCGCATGGCGCTGGGCACGGCGGCGATGCTGTCATCGGACATTGACGATACCAATGGAATAATCATGACGCCCATCACGATGCCGGCGGCCAAGGCATTGTCGGACGCCGCATTGCTGACACCCAGCATGACTGCGAAGTCACGCACCGCAGGGGCCACTGTTAATGCGGCGAAATATCCATAAACCACCGTTGGGACGCCTGCGAGGATTTCGAGTATCGGCTTCATCCATTTACGCACTGTCGCGGACGCATATTGCGTCAAGAAAATCGCGCTCATCAAGCCCAATGGAATGGCAACAATCATGGCGATGATCGCGCCAATGAAAATCGTGCCCCAAAATAACGGAATCGCGCCATAACCATTGTCCGCCCCAGGCGTCACAACCGATTTCGGGTTCCATTCGGTGCCAAACAGAAATTCAAACGGCGATACCATTGAGAAGAAACGCCATGATTCAAAAATCAGCGAGGCAAAAATCCCCAAAGTTGTCAGAATGGCAATCAATGATGCGACCAGTAACCCGAACATGACAACGCGTTCGACCTTGCTGCGGGCGCGGAAGTCGGGCTTTAGGCGGGTGAATGCAAACGCGCCGCCCGCGAAGAGCAGCGATAATGTCGCGGCCACGCCAATCCATTTATAATAAGCCAATGCGCCTTTGTATAAAGGCACCAGCCGCTCGCTCTCACCCTGAAAGGCAGTGACTTGGAAACCTTGCGCAATCGCCCGCGCCTCCGACAGGATCGCGGCGCGTGCGAAACCCTCTTGTGGTAAGTCGGCCGCCGCCGGGGCCGACAGCACCATGTTGGTGACCAATGACGGGGAAATCGATTGCCAGATGAACATGAAGACAAGTGCAGGCGCAATGGCGCAGATCGCAACGAACCAGCCATGATAATAAGGCAGGCTGTTGACGGTGCCCCGGGGTCCGCCCTTTGCGCTGCGCACAAAAGCCGCCGCGCGCGCACGCCCGGCTATCCAGCCAATAAGGCCGAGACCAAGGACAAGGAAAAGCAGTGCCGTTCCAGTCATAAACTTAACCATGCTCCCTTGGACCAGATGATTCGAGACCCGTCATATACAGCGCCCCGATATAGCGAAGCCCTGGATCAAACACAGATTCGATCCGGGCCCATAGACGCCATCATTGTTGCACTTTTATTTCAAATCCGCGCCTGTCATTGCGGTCAGGCCGTTCGCAGAGTCGCTGGCGGTCCTGTAGTCGGCATCGCTTGACGCGATCATACCCAATTTTGTTAGGTAACCGCCCGTTAAACCGCCCTTCAGAAATTCAAGGACAAAATCTTTAATGCCCGGAATTTTATCGACATGCGCTTTTTTCACATAGATAAACATCTTGCGCGCGCCGGGGTAGCTGCCATCTAAAATCGTGGCGATGGATGGGCTCACACCATTCATCGTGATACCATGCACCTTCGATGCATTTTCTTCCATATAGCTATAGCCGAAGACGCCAACCATGTTCGGGTTGGAGCCGAGCTTCTGCACGATCAGATTGTCGTTTTCGCCTTGCTCCTTGAACGCGCCATCATTGCGTATTTCGGTGCATATCGCCGTATATTTGTCTTCGTCTTTATCTTTCAACGCCTTTGTCGCGGCATCGGTCTTGCAGCCAGATTCCATGATCAGTTCATGGAATGAATCGCGCGTGCCAGAGGTCGTTGGCGGGCCATAGACCGAAATAGGCAATTTGGGCAGCGACGGGTTTACATCGGACCATAGCTTGGCGGTCTGTGGCTTGCCAAATGGGTTGGCGGCAAGCGCCTTGTAAACATCGGCGGTGGACAATGCGAACTTCACGCCCTCGTTCGATTGTGCGAGCGCAAGGCCATCAATGCCAACCTGAATTTCGATAATCTCTTTCACGCCATTTTTCTGACAGTTTTCAAATTCGGTTTTTTTCATGCGACGCGATGCGTTGGCAATGTCTGGCGTATTTGCGCCAACGCCTTTACAGAATTGTTCAATCCCGCCGCCCGTTCCGGTCGATTCAAGCACGGGCGATTTGCGTGATGGGTCTGCCTTGGCAAATGCCTCTGATGCTGCCTTGGCGAAAGGGAATACCGTTGAAGAACCCACAATCCGGATTTCCTGACGCGAGCCACCCGCAGCGCCGCCGGTGCTGGCTTGGTCATTACATGCCGACAGCGCGAGTGCACTTACGGCAATGAGCGATAATTTCTTCAACATATTGACTGTCCCCATAATGGAATGCGCGCGGAGCGCACTTTACTTTAACACGCCCTTAGACGGCCCGGATGGCTGATAAACGACTCTTGTATTACATTATTATGACGGCCCAGTGGGCACAACGGGTAGCAATACCGCAACGGTCGTGCCCTTTCCTACGGTGCTGCGGATTTCCAGATGGCCGCGATGCCGATCAACAATATGTTTGACGAGGCTTAAGCCTAAGCCCGTTCCGCCAACCAAGCGACTGCGCCCTGAATCCACACGATAAAACCGTTCGGTTAGGCGCGGCAAATGTTCAGGGGCAATGCCGTCGCCCACATCCGCCACGGTAAAATTAACCATTGCGCCGGATCGCGAACGCAATAGTGAGACCGTTACGGGGGTTCCAGCGCGACCATATTTCAGCGAATTGTTCAAAATGTTGCTCGCCAACTGCCGCAATTGCCCGGCGTCGCCCATGACAAATGGCAGACCTGCGGTCACATCGACGATTATATCTGTGCCACGGTCCTTTTGGCTGTTGCGTAACTGATCAACGGTTTCCAAGACGATGTCGGAAAAATCGACTGGCGTTTGTGGTGGATCATATTTTTCGGCCTCAATCCGGCTCAACGACATCAGGTCACGGACAAGCGCCTGCATCCGGTCGGTTTCCTTGGCCATGATGCCCAGAAACCGGCTGCGCGTGACGGCGTCATCCCCGGCGGCGGGATCATCGAGTGTTTCAATAAAGCCCTTGATAGCGGCCAGCGGTGTCAACAATTCGTGGCTGGCATTGGCGACAAAATCGACACGCATTTTTTCGGCGGCCTGTGTTCCGCTGCGGTCGGCCAAATGCACAATTTTCTGCAACGGCCCCATGGTTTGAATCCGCATGTCCCATAACTGGTTTTTTTGGCCAATGCCGGCCAGTCGAATCGGGTGTCCGCTGTGCTGCGCATCTGGGTCGGACAGCCGTTCAATCGCGCCGGCGTGCCGGAACGCCATCCGCACATTTTGGCCAACAATATTTGCGCCAAGCAAACGCAGCGCGACCTCGTTGGCAGCAGTGACACGGGCATTTTCGACCATCAACACGGCATCCGCCGAAGCATCAATAAACGCCTGCAATTGGGGATGCGAGGTGATGGCCGTGAGATCAAGGCTATTGCCATCAGTTATGGCTGGTTCGGCAGGTGCCTCTTCGCGATCATGTGGATCGGTAGCGACGAACAATGCAACCATCATGGATACAAATATGACGAGAACGCGTTCGGCGGTTCCTTCCATTTGGGCAGCGAAAATTGCGCCGACAAATGCCAGCGCAAATGCAAATATTATGCGGGGAGACAACCAACTGTTCACTTTATGCCCTGCTGCAATGCCCGTGAGATCGCCCCACATATAGACGCAGCGAATGGGCGCAAGCAACGGCGAAGAGAAAATCGGCTCGGCGTGCTCTGCGCCTCTGCGTGACCTAATTTGATCCCATGCCTGTGAGACATTCCAAAAGTTCGTCAAAATGGTCAATGATTGCGTCCGCGCCCATGTCCTCGACCGGCCCATGCAAAAACCCGAAACTGGCGGCCACGCTTGGGACGCTGGCATTTTTTGCCGCCATGACATCATAAATGGAATCGCCGACATAGGCCGCGCGCCCGCCACCACAAAGTTTGATCATTTCAAAGATCGGTGCGCCCGAAGGCTTGGCATTTTCCTTGCCCAAAGTATCCGCGCCCAAAATGCATCCCATGCGATGTGCCAGATTTAGGTCAGTGAGCAATTTGACCGCAAGGCTCTCAAACTTGTTGGTCACCACGGCATAACGCACACCCATTTCGTCAAGCGCATCGAGCACCGCCAATGCGCCATCGAACGGGCGGCTATGCACCGACACATTCGCTTCGTAATAGGTCAGCATCTGGCGATAGAGCGGTTTGAAATCATTGTCCGGAATACCGCCTGTCGCCTCAAGTCCTTGTTGCAACATCCGCTTCGCGCCGCCGCCAATATGCTGCTTCACCGTTTCTGGCGATAGCAGCGGCCTGCTGACGCTTTCGAGGACATGATTGACCGCAGCGGTCAGATCGCCGCTGGTGTCCACCAAAGTGCCGTCAAGATCAAAGCCGATGATGTCGAAAGGAAAATCCAAAACCACGCCCCAAACTCCCCCATTATTCGTTTGCGTCGCGTGTCATTGAAGTGTTGCTCTGGAAACCGCAACAATTTGCTGGCATGGGAATATCTATGACTGAATTAGCCGCCATCATTCTCGCCGCGGGCAAAGGCACGCGCATGAAATCCGACCTGCACAAGGTGCTGCATCCCATTGCCGGTCGGCCCATGCTGATGCACTTAATGGCCTCCGTCGATGCCCTACGCCCGACCAAGAAGATTGTGGTGGTCGGCAGCGGTAAGGAACAACTGGAGGCCGCTCTGGCAGGCTCGGCAGAGCTTGCAGTGCAAGAGCCGCAATTTGGCACTGGCCATGCCGTGCAGCAAGCTGAAGGCGCTCTGGAGGGGTTTGAGGGCGATGTCCTCATCCTTTATGGCGATGTGCCCTTTGTGCCGACCGCTACGATGCAGGCAATGGTTGACCGGCTCAACGCGCCTGATGCGCCGGCGGTGGTCGTGTTGGCGTTCGCGCCAGAGGATCCAACCGGCTATGGCCGCGTCATCGTCGAAGATGGCCGCATCATCAAAATGGTCGAACAAAAGGACGCAACCGAGGTGGAAAAAGCGGTGAAGCTCTCCAATTCCGGCCTGATGGCGGTGAAAGCACGCGACCTGTTCCCGCTTTTGAATCGCGTCACCGACGATAATGCGCAAAAGGAATATTATCTCACCGATATCGTCAACCTGGCCAGCGAAGACGGGCGGATTTGCGTGGCTGTCCAAACCGAACCCTACAAGGTCGCGGGCATCAACAGCCGCGCGCAATTGGCCGAGATGGAGCAAGCGTGGCAGCAGCGCCGCCGGGTGCAAGCCATGGATGATGGCGCAACTTTAATTGCGCCGGAAACGGTCTGGTTTGCGTGGGATACGCAGCTTGGCCGCGATGTCCTGATTGAACCCAATGTCTTTTTTGGCCCCGGCGTTAGCATAGCCGACAATGTAAAAATCCGCGCAAACAGCCATATTGAAGGCGCTATCATCGGTGAGGGCTGCGAAATCGGCCCCTTTGCGCGGCTGCGCCCCGGAACGGTGCTGGAGGAAAAGGCAAAGATCGGCAATTTCGTCGAAACCAAAAAAGCCCATCTGGGCAAGGGCGCAAAGGCCAACCATTTGACCTATTTGGGCGACGCGATCATTGGCGCAGGCGCGAACATCGGCGCTGGCACCATCACCTGCAATTATGACGGCTATTTCAAATATCAGACCGTAATCGGCGCAGGCGCGTTCATCGGCAGCAACAGCGCCCTCATCGCGCCG
>Ga0209617_10001412_pt1 | contig 11228 bp, 2 predicted proteins | sample LakEriepJuly2011_2_FD_187459 | JGI IMG/M metagenome (GOLD analysis project Ga0209617, IMG submission 187459) | Freshwater microbial communities from dead zone in Lake Erie, Canada - CCB epilimnion July 2011 (SPAdes) (version 2) | ecosystem: Environmental > Aquatic > Freshwater > Lentic >... | reverse complement strand
AGTTATTTTAGAAAAGGCATATGATGAAGCGTTACAAAATAAAGATGAAATATACAACAGGTATGGCTTTTACTGCGCAAATAGTTATTATGATGCCGGAAAATATGAAGAGGCAATTAAGTGGTTTAAAATCACACTAAATAATAAAAACTGGGATCAGGAGAAATATATGTCTTGTTTGAAGGCATATAGTTCGTATAAAAATATCGGCAAACAAGAGGAGGGTTTTTATTATCTTGTAAATGCCTTTAAATATGACAAAGAAAGAGTCGAATGCTTATATGAATTAGTGCATCATTATTGTGCCACCGGACAAAATGAGGTAGCCTATGGATATTTCAGCATAGTAAAATCATTTTACAATGAAAAGTATGTAAATAGCAACATAACCGATAAGTTATTTGTTGACGTAAGTAAGGGTAATCTATTTTTACCATACTATATGATAATTGTTGCCGATAAAGTTGGCGACAGAGATACAGGCATTAAAATGTATAAGATTATATTCACGAAAAAACATCAGGAAACAAGCACATTTTTTATAGGAAATATTCTGTATAATTTACAATTTTTTATCGAACACGCCAAAGATGACCAAGAATTTTTAAACCTCTTTAAAGACTATATAAAATTCTTGTTGTCCATCGGATATCACGTATATGATCACGAGTTTATGACAAAGTATGAAAAATATGGTATAGAAATACCACAAAATGAAGAGTATAAATTCTCGAAAAATGACTGTAGTGTTAGCAACAAAATACTACTGTATGTAGGATATTCACCGTGTAAATGGAACTACACATATAGTTTAAACAATGCTCTAGGTGGGTCGGAAACAGCGGCATTATGTTTGGCGCGCAGCTTTCCCAAAAGCTATGAGGTGTATATCGCAGGAGATTTAGAAGAAGAGAAAGTCGATAATATCACATTTGTGAACATGGACAGTTTAAAAACAATAGTAAAAGATACAGCATTTTATATGACTATTGTATCAAGATATTTGAATTTTTTCGATTTTTACAGAAGATATTATTCGTATAAGACATTTATATGGGGACACGATATTGCTCTATATTCATATGGCACGAATATGTCACCGGAACAAATACTAACAAAATGGGCAAATAAGATAACAGGATGTGTGTGTCAGACGGAGTGGCATAAGAATCAATTCATTACATTATATCCTATGTTAAAAAATAAAATACATATTATCAATAACGGTATTGATGTCGAACTATTCGATAAAAACATACACCCTAATAGTGATAAAATACAAAATAGATTTGTTTATTCATCGTGTAGCGAACGAGGTCTTGATAGATTACTGGAATTATGGCCGCGTATATTGGAGAAAAAACCTGATGCTGAATTATACATATCATCATATAATGATTTCCCGAAGAATAGCAGCGAAGAAAAAATGAAAGAAACAATTGGCAAATATTCGGAAAGTATAAAACACGTGGGTAAATTAACGAAACCTGAGCTATACAAGCTTATGATGACATCCGAATATTGGTTATACCCTACTTGTTTTAACGAGACATCGTGTATTACCGCAATGGAACTGCTAATGTCTGAAGTAATATGTTTATACTATCCGATCGCTGGACTCATAAATACAATGGGTGATTATGGTATTCGTGTAGAAAGGGGAAATGAGGTTGACACGATCGTTAACTTGACCACCGAAAGAAAAAATGAAATGAAAGTGAAAGGGAAGGAATACGCTACTTTGTGTAGTTGGATAAACCGCGCAATAGAATGGCAACAAATGTTTGAATCAAATAAGCAAGGCATTACCGAGAAGATTATCGAAAATATAGAGGACAGCGCAACATATTCTGATTATCCGATATATGTAGTAAATCTAAAAAAACGCGAAGATAGAAGAGAGCAATTGAAAAGCAAGATGGATAAAGCAGGCATTAAAAGTTACGATTTCTTTGAAGCAGTAAATGGCAAAGAACTAGAGCCTACACCGGAGTTATTTTCTTTGTTTGAAAGGAATGATTTTTATAATAAAAAAGGAGTCATTGGATGTGCACTCAGCCATATAAAGCTATGGGATAAATTAATAAACGATAAAAAAAATGATTTCTATATAATTTTCGAAGATGATATAAACTTATGTCCCAATTTTAATAAACATTTGGATTCGGCGTGTAAATTATTTATTGAACAGAAATTGGAACATTTGGCATTAGGCGAATACCATTCAAAAAAAACATTCCCATCATTTAGTTGTAATCTTGAAGTATATCCTAAAGACTTATATAACGAATGGAACTTAACGTTTGCGTATATAATTAGTAAAGAAGCGGCGAAAAAGGCTATTGAATATATAAATAGCTGCTCCATAAAATGCGCTATTGATAATCCACAGGCTTTCGGTTATATATTAAAATATAGTGGTCTTAATAAAAAATTGGTTCATTGCGATATTGTAAATGAGTATGGAAGTGATATTCAGTCGTCAGATGGGAATGATTCGTTTGATTATGCTATATCTGCCGAAGATGTTGTGCGCGAAATTACCGTATCATTTTGTGATTGGTGGGGGGATGAATATTCAGGCGGATCATTTGATAAAAATAATAATTTTTTCACCAACTTGTTAAGAGAATATGGCAATAGATATGATGTAAAAGTTGTAGATCCGGCTGATAATCCTGACATTTTATTTTATAGCATTTTTGGTAGTGCTCACCAAAATTATAAAGCGGGAAGAAAGATATTCTTCTCTGGTGAACCATATTCACAGAGGGATGATGCTGATTTTAATCTAACATTTGATAAAAATTCATATAAAAATACTAGAATTCCTTTATGGGTTTGTTACTGTAGTAAAGATGATAGTAAATTATTAATGGACAGAAAATATAATAACAGCGATGATTCAAATAAAGAAAAGAAGTTCTGTAGTTTTATAGCATCAGGGCCTGGTTTGGCAAATAATCGTAAAGAATTTGTTGAAAAATTATCGAAATATAAAATAGTAGATTGTGGAGGCAGCTTTTTAAACAACCTTGGATATAATGTTCCACAAGGGTTAAACTGTTCTGGTAAAATAGAACATAATAACAAATATAAATTTGCTATGGCGTTTGAAAGTAAAAGCTATCCGGGTTATGTAACAGAAAAAATATGCGACATTTTTAAATCACGCTGTGTTCCTATATATTGGGGAGATAAGGATGTAGTGAAAGATTTCAATCCGAAAACATTTATTAACGCAAATGACTTTTCCAACTTTGATGAACTAATAGAATATATAAAAAAAGTAGATAATGACGATGATATGTATTCACAGTTTTTTAATCAAACGGTATTGTCTGATATGTGGATTGATATATTTAATGATAATAACAAATGTTTCTTTAAAAATCTAGCTGATAAAATAATAGGCGGAAAATCAAATTTGTATAAAAAATATAGTAAAAGTCAGGGCTATATGAGTAAAAAAACCGTAAATATATTTAATATATGGCATAATAAATTATTTGATAATTGTTACAAGAGCTTAGATGAATATTCATTGGATAAAATCGTTATGTATGATGTGAATCAAAGTTATACTAAAATATATAACAAAGATAAAAATTATAAAATTGTAAAAGAATATGAACTGAGTAATTACAATAACGTTTTACAGGCGACAAATTACTGTCAAACGTCGTGTTTATATCATGTTTATCTAAATGGTGAGGTAATGAAATATCACGATAATGACTACATTGGATTTATACAATATGATATGGAACTAGAAAGCGATTTTATTTATGATATAGAAGATAAAATAAATTCTAAAGATGAGGATGACGATATATTTTTTTACAGTTTAGTTGCTAGCGATAAATTATGTAGACACCTTGTTTGTAATCCATATGAAAATTCTATTTTAGAAAAATACAATAACTATTTTAATACAAATCATACATATGACTCGATCATAAATCATAAAAAGTCTAAATATTTTATATGCCTTCATACATTTGTTATACCCACTACAATATATACAAAAATGATGAAATGGTATTGCTCTATTTCTGACAGTTTACACGTAAATTATGTTAATGGTGTATATACTGAAAGTATTTCAGAGGTAACAGAAGAAGTATTCGGTTTATTTTTACTTTTACAAATTATTGAAAATGATGATATAAAATTGGAAGAATTAAAATTAAAACATGACTGGCCACAGTTACACAATGAAATATCATTTAACAACTACAAAGATAATGGTCATTATTTCCCATTAAGATCTATTGTTGATAATAATTTAACTGATAAAAATTCACATCATAGTTATGTTGATATTTATGAAGAAGTATTCAAAAAAAGACAACTAACAACAAAAAATGTGCTTGAAATAGGAATCGAAAGAGGTGGTTCTCTTAAATTATGGAGTGATTATTTTGTTAATGCCAAAATTTATGGATTGGATATAAACGATGCTCCATTATTTTTATCAGAATATAAAAGAATTATAACTAAAAAATGTAATGCTTATTGTGAAGAAACAATAAATTATTTTATAGAAAATAATATAAAATTCGATGTAATCGTTGATGATGGTCCTCATACGCTTGAATCTATGATTTATGTTATAAATAATTACACACAATTATTAAGAAAAGATGGAATTATTGTTATCGAAGATGTTGAACAGATTGATTGGTGCCAAGTTTTACATAATGAAGTTCCGTATAACTTAAAGAAGGTTTCTTATCATATTGATAGACGACATATAAAAGGAAGATATGATGATATACTATTTATAATCGAAAACAAAGAAGAAGAAGAGGAAGAAGACGAAGAAGTTAAACTTACACTTATAGTTACCGATAGCGATACAGTGAATGTTGAAAAAACTACAGACGATAATGTAAACAATGATGAAAATTTATGGATAATGTATGCTTTTAATGGACACAATTTCAAGGTTCTGGAAGATTATATAAATAGCTTAAACGAAACCCCTAATCAAATATATAAAATTGTTTATACTCAAAATACAGATTTTGTCTTATCGTGTAATCCAAAAAAAGTAAGTTATATAATGTATATAATAGACGATAGAATACTTAATAAATATAAAAATACAGACGTCGAATTAAGTTTTTTGAATACAGAGCCTCTATCTATTTCATATAACTTGGACTTATTGAAATCACTAATATACAAATATCCTTATCTAAAAATTTACGACTATAGTTTTTCAAATTTAAAAATAATTAAAAATCATAACTTATGTGGCGAGTTATTGGAATATCAATTCTATGAAAAAGAAAACATAATATTAAAGGAATTAAATTCTAATGAACAAAAAATATATGATTTTGGGATTATAACATATGGAAATACTGAAACTAACGACATAGATTCTTTGTTTTACAAAAAGAAAGATGTAGTAGAATGCCTTATTGGCAAGGGCTTTAAGATCCATATCATTTCAGGATGGGGGGCAGAAAGAGATAAAGAGTTGGCAAAATGTAAAGTAATTTTAAACGTCCACTCAGTAATGGATATTCACGGAAAAATATATAATAGCAAAACATTTGAGAATATAAGATGTAATAGATTACTGGATGCTGGTTTTAAAATATTGTCTGAAGACTCTATTAACACAAACAAACTATCCACAAAATATAAAGACAACCTGAAATTTATAAACTACGAAGATTTCAAAACAATTGAGTATACAGATTCCGGAGATATATGGGATAATATCGCACATAAAGATAGAATCAAAAAATATTGTTTTATTCATAGCTGTAATATGGTAAACGTAGGAACATATCGATTAGATTATTTAGTTGATAAATTAAATACTACTGAATGTATAGATATATTTGATAAAATTTACATTATTAATATTGGCGTTCCAATTAAAAATTCGTATGGTGAAAAATGCGAAGTTATAAACTATTCACATAATATTGAATTATACGAAAATCCGACTATTAATTTTATGAAAAACTTTTCAGAAAAAAACCCTAATTCATACATTTTATATATTCATACAAAAGGTGTGAGGTATAATCCAAATGACAATAAAGAAAATGACTGGATCGATTATATGTTGTATTTTTTGGTGGAGCAAAGAAAAATATGTATATCTCTTTTAGATAATAACTATGATACTGTTGGATGTAATTACAACAGAGATATTGATAGAACAGTAGAAGGATGGATATTAAATGATCCTCTCAAACATCCTTCGCATTATTCGGGTAATTTTTGGTGGGCAAATACAAACTACGTAAGAACGTTACCTTTGTTATCAGAGGAAAGTCCAGACAGAATGGCTCCTGAATTTTGGCTATTTAAAAATAATCCTATTTTCTCCAACTTACATTCATCACAAGTTTCACACTTTTCGCATACTTATCCTAGAGATAAATATATACCCTTATCTAATGCCCAATTCAAAATAAAAAATAACAAAACTTATTCAACTAACAAATCATTGAATGAAATCTTAACTGAAATAACTATTAATAAAATTGGAGTTGAAATAGGAGGTCCGTCTAGCTCGGGAGTTGTAATTTATGAAAATGCTATTAGAATGGATAATGTTATTTTTTCAAAAGATACTGTTTGGTCTAACCATACAGATGAATACAATTATTATGATAATAAAAAGGGAAAAGTAATAATAAACGATGCTGTTAATATAACAAATATTACAAATGAGTGTTATGATTTTGTATTTTCATCGCATTCACTAGAACATATAGCAAATCCACTAAAGGCAATAAATGAATGGTTGAGAATTATAAAAAATGATGGGTTTATTATTATTATTGTTCCAGAGAAATCCGCTTGCTTCGACCATAAAAGAAATTATTCAGAGTTTTCAACGCTATTATCACAATACGAAAAAAATGTTGGCGAAGATGATTTAACTACACTCCCTGAAATTTTAATGAATCATGATTTAAGTATGGATACTCCGGCAGGAAATTTACAAGCATTTGCGAAAAGAAGTTTAGATAATTTCAATAATAGGTGTCTACATCACTATGTTTATAATGATGAATTATTAAAGACGATTTGTGGTTATTTTAAATGCGAGTTTATATACAATGAAACATTTGGAATAAATAGATGGTTTATAATGAAAAAATAATCAAATAAATATTATTGGTAAATAAATAAATTTAAAATTTAAATTAATTTATTTAAAACGTGATTTATTTATTATTTTTTAATAATAACAGATGTTTTACCATTTTTGGTATCAATAAAGTCATATTTTATATTTAGCTTTTCAAAGAATTCATCTGTTGCCTTCCTTTGACCTTCCCAATGATAATAGTCATCAAATATAATTAAGCCACCGTCTACAACGTTATCATATAATTTTTCAAGCTCAAATTTACTAGATTCATACCAATCAGTATCTAAGCGTAATACAGCTATTTTTTCTGGAATATTGACTTTATATTCTAATGTTTGTAATACATCACCTACTATATAATGAAGGTTATTTTCAGGATAACCTGTAGAATTTAAATTTTGCTTAACACTGTCTAAGGATGTATAACACCAATTATTAGTCTCATCATTTACTATACTCGATTTCCATTTATTATATACATCATCTTTTGACATACTATATAAAATAGAATCACTACGCGCGTGATCATTTTCGCCTGGTTCTGTTAAACCACTAAAAGTATCAAACATATATATATCACGCAACATATGAAGTCTCTGTAATTCCTTTATCCATAATAGTTCAAAATTTCCATTGTCTACCCCACATTCTACCAATACGCCATCTATATTATTCTTAAAAATATATTGTATAGTTTCAGCGCCATCTATAGTATAATTAGCTTCATATTTTTTATTTTTATTTATGGTAAAAACAATGTCATCGTATCTATTATTATTTGAACGTAAATCATAAGACTGTATATATTCTTTAAGATGATCGGGAACAACTAGTTTTAGTTCTTCGATCCATTCAATATCCTGAACATCTTCGATCATTAATATACCATCATCGGTCATAAGTTGACTATATAATTTTATAAATTGTTTCATACTTTCTAATGAATGTGGACCATCATCTAACATCATATCAAACTTAATATTTTTATCTAAAAATAATTCTTTGAAATTTATTTCATCATATGCATCAATTGACGTGAAAAGTTTTATTCTATCTTTATTTTTAATTTCATCCCAAATATCATTTATATATTGAATATCTAATGCATAGATGTTAGCATTTACAAAATAATCATTCCACATTTTGATACTTCCACCATTACCGCCAGGATAACCAATGCCTATTTCTAAAATATTTTTTGCTGTATATTTTTTTGTTGATAAAAGGTTTTCATATAAATTAAGATATGAATGAGTTGTATTTTTATCAGTATGTTTATTATTAACTAATTCATTCAATGTTTTATTATTTATATTATAAAAATTTATATTATCTTTTAATAATTCTCGTTCTTTAATGTCATACATATCAATAAATATATTTTTTACAGCATCATTTCGCACATACAATATATAACTATATGTTGAACCATTCATATTATCAAAATTCCAATTTCCGATGAAACAATTATTACATTTCTGACCAACAAGTAAGTCGATAATAGCGTGTTTTTCTCTTCCATCAAATATATTTTTCTTGGTGTAGTAAAATTCATATTCATTATCTTTTAAAAATTGCACTACTCTATTATCCAAATCATAAGACAAAACAAATATGATATCGTTCTTTGAAAAATACTTTTTAATCATTTCTATATACTTATTTTGTAGCGCCATATCATACGCTTCTTGTGTCATTTTATTGCTTCCAAGCATATGTCCTGTCATATCTTTTTCTACTCTCAAATGGATAACATTTATTTTTTTATTCGTAAAATTCACATCATCAAAATAAATATATTTTTGCTGACAGTCAACCAATAATGTATTTTCGCTATGTTCCACAAGTCTACAACTGAATTGTATATTTTTTAATAAATAATCAAATAATTCTCGATTCTTAATATAACAATTATCTATTTGTTCCCAGTTATGAATATTAGTAGGGCTTTGTAAGTTTACGACAATATCATTAGAAATATATTCTGTATATTTTTCTTCCGTTTTAATACCATTTATTGTATAATTTATAAATAAATATTTCATTTCTCCAGGATAAGGATCGCCATTTATGGCATTTAAACTCGTATATGCCGGTATTACTAATTTATTATTGTTATAAAATCTAGAAACAGTCTCAGAAGTTATATCTATGATTTTGTCATCTAAACCATAAGTCACGTTGTCAATACTGAATGATACATCTGATCTATCAAATACGGTAATATTATATTTCTTTAATAAAATATTCAAATGATGGATATCTATTATTTCGCTTATTTCACAAAATTTATCAGTCATTGGCTCTAGTCTAAAATTATTAATAACTAGATTTGTTTTTTTAGTATTTATACAATCAATGATTCCATATATGATAAAATATATTTCTTTAGTTAATCCGGTACCAATCCACGAAGGTTCTAAAAAAAGTGTTTTAGACATATTAATATTATTAGTTTTTTTATTTTTAAATACAAATATGTTGATTTATATTTTATATTTTATAATTATTATATTATATGGAAGAAATTAAAACATCTAATACCGTATTTTCACTTATTGACACTGATTTAATAAGTTATGCTGAAAATGATTTTTTATTAAAATATCAGATTAAGAGTATAACGTTAAATAAATTTCTACAGAAAAAAATACATCATTTACTTTGGCATATTTTTCATTCTTTTTCAGTTATGTATCCCGAAACCCCTAGTGAAGAGGAACGAATAAGAACTAAAAACTTTATTAATAAAATAACAACACATTTATCTATTATTTGCTCTTCGTGTAGCAGAAATAAAGACACTTTTATACAAAATTATGATATAGATTTAGCTGTTAGTTCTAAAACAAATCTTATACAATTTTTTTGTGATTATCATAAAGAAGTTAATATAAAATATAGATCACCTATAGTTACTACTAATACAAAGTATCAGGCAGATTTATTTACAACAGATTTTATCATTGAACGATATACAAAAAATGATTATATTTCTTTTATTGAAACAACTTATAATTTGAACTTGTATAAAAATTTTCAATTGAATTCTATGGATAGTTTCTTTCAATTATTCCAAAGTTGCGCTAAAGAAATTTACAGAGAGGCGGATAAGTATGATTTACAATTCAAATTTTCTTCTGTATAATGGTAATTGAAATTGTTTATACAAGTCATAAATATAAAAATAATTAATATTTTTATATTTATTTTTTATTTATTATTTTTTATTTCAACAATTAGACAATTCATTTATTGTACGTTGTGATTTGATTGATTAAACATAGGAATACCTGGAACTACAGGACCGCTGTACCCACCATTTGCTATCCATGTATTATATATAAAAGTTGCATTTGCGCAAAATGTGAATTTCCCTGTAATATAACTCCTCTGTGCGAAACCATTATATTCAATTGCCCAATACCACTCAATAAATGCATCTTCGGTTGGGTTTGGTGGACCATCGACTATGATACAAGTGTATCTTGCTTTACCGCAAAAATCTAAATTTGTAGCAATCTGTTCTTGGCATACTCCATCAGCAGTAATAATGAATGCCTGAAAATGATCAGCAATAATGGACGCAGGGCAGGGGGCAACAAAGTTTGGGTTACATTCTAATAACATATATGTGTAATTATTAATGCCACAATTATTTGTTGGAGCAGGTTGAGGAGGGGATTGATAACACGAATACTGAGAAAATGCAGATGAATAATAAATACCAGTTAGTGTAGGCGCAACCCCAACTAAAATATTTATAAATGGAATTGTTTGAAAATCTAAATAATATGATGCGCCAATTCCTGTAGCACCTTGAGGACCTGTTGCTCCTGTTGCTCCTACGGCTCCAGTATGTCCTGTTGCTCCTGTAGCACCTGTAGCTCCACGTGATCCTGTTGCTCCTGTTGCGCCTACAGCACCGGTATGTCCTGTTGCTCCTGTTGCGCCTACAGCACCGGTATGTCCTGTTGCTCCTGTTGCGCCTACGGCTCCAGTATGTCCCGTTGCTCCTGTAGCACCTGTAGCTCCACGTGATCCTGTTGCTCCTGTTGATCCTACGGCACCGGTATGTCCTGTTGCTCCTGTTGCG
>Ga0209617_10001411_pt1 | contig 11229 bp, 7 predicted proteins | sample LakEriepJuly2011_2_FD_187459 | JGI IMG/M metagenome (GOLD analysis project Ga0209617, IMG submission 187459) | Freshwater microbial communities from dead zone in Lake Erie, Canada - CCB epilimnion July 2011 (SPAdes) (version 2) | ecosystem: Environmental > Aquatic > Freshwater > Lentic >... | reverse complement strand
CCCCGCCTCGCGCGTGGCGGCACGCATCGAGCCTCCAACGCCTGCCCGTCAGATCGGGCATAATCGCCCACCCGACGCGGCGAGCCGCCAGAGTCGGAACCACTATGCACGCTGTTCGACTCCTTCTCGATTCCGTTCTCGACTACGCAGGGCTCTTCCCGCCCGCGAAGCTCGACATGCCAACGACCGCCGCGAACTACGCCCGCTACCGCCGCTCCGGCGAGTCGTGGATGCTCGCGCGCCTTATCGTGCCCGTCACGCAGTTCCCGCAGTTCGTCGATGCAGCGGATCCGCTGCTCCCCAAAACCGCGGACATCGAAGGCGACGAGCCATGGCCGCTCTCGGTGCTTGTCGCGCCCGCGTCCGATCGGCAGATCGTCGACGACCTCGAGCGCATCGAGCGTTTCAACGCGCGCATGGAAGACCGCGAGTTCAGCCGAATCCACGGCCGCGCCGCGATCGACACGATCGAAACGAAAGCAACCTCGCCCCGCGAAATCGACCGCGCGCTTGAGTATGTCCCCGACGACATCTTTGCGTACTTCGAAATCCCTGTGCAGGGCGACATCCGCGGCCTCGTGACCACGATGGCGTCGCTCGATACCGGCGCCAAGATTCGCACGGGCGGCGTGACCGCTGACGCGCACCCAACGCCGGAAGAAGTCGCGCGTTTCCTCAAGATCTGCCGCGCGGCTGAAGTCCCATTCAAAGCGACCGCGGGGCTCCATCATCCGTGTCGTCACATGGCAACCGACGTCGGCTGCATGCAGTTTGGCTTCCTCAATGTCTTTGTCGCGGGATGTTTGCTCTGGCAAGACGAGTCGATGTCTGAGAAAGAGATCGAGTCGATCCTCGTTGAAGAGAACGCGCGGCAATTCGAGTTTGGACCGACTGGCCTCGCATGGCGTAAGCGCTTCCTGAAGTTCGATGAAATCGCAGAAGCCCGCGAGCGCTTCGCGCACAGTTTCGGTTCATGCTCGTTTGAAGAACCGCTCGCCGATCTGCGCGGGCTCGGACTTCTTCCGGAAGGTGACGTGCCAGAAAGTGAAGAGGAGGCAACCTCGTGAGTGCAGGTGAATCACGCGATACTCGACTTGTTTCGCCCGAAGATCCAGCGCTCCGCTCGTGGGTTGAATCCGCGAACGACGCGTCGGGCGACTTTCCGATCCAGAATCTTCCGTACGGCGTCGTCGACGACGGGCCCGCGGTCCGCATCGGCGATCGCGTGCTTTGCCTGCGCGACGCACTCGACGCCGATCTCTTCGTGAAAAAACTCGCGTCAAGCGATGAATTCCTCATGGCAATGGACGTTGGTTGGTTGAACGGCATCGCCGAACTCGATGCCGCGCAGCAAACCATGCTTCGCCACAACATCGCGGCGTTGCTCGCGCACGGTTCACCCGCGCGCGCGAAGGTCGAGCGCTTGCTTCGTCCCGCGGCGGAGTGCGAACCATCGGTGCCGTTTGTCGTCGGCGATTACACCGACTTCTACGCGTCGCTCCATCACGCGACGAACGTCGGCTCGATGTTCCGGCCAACGAATCCGCTTTTGCCAAACTGGAAGCACGTTCCAATCGGTTACCACGGTCGTGCGAGTTCGCTTGTGGCGAGCGGCACCTCGATCGTTCGGCCGCATGGGCAAACGGTCTCGAGTGACGAAGGTCCTCCGACCTTCGGTCCATCGAAATTGATGGACTACGAACTCGAGGTCGGCTTCTTCGTCGGTCGTGCGAATGAACTCGGTACGACGATTCCCATCGCGGATGCGTGGAATCGCATCTTCGGCTTCGCGCTCGTGAACGATTGGTCGGCGCGCGATATTCAAAAGTGGGAATACCAGCCGCTCGGTCCGTTCTTGGCGAAGAACTTCGCGACGACCGTGTCGCCGTGGGTCGTCGTCCGCGATGCGCTCGAACCGTTCCGCGTGCCCGGTCCGCCGCGCAGCGCCGAAGATCCGCAGACGCTGCCGTATCTCACCGATCCCGCGGGCACAAACCTCGACATCACGCTTGAAGTGTTGATCGCGAGCGTGGCGATGCGCGAGAAGGGCATGGCGCCGACGCTCGTTTCGCGTGGGAGTTTCCGCGACATGTTCTGGACGCCCGCTCAGATGCTCGCGCATCACGCATCGAACGGTTGCAACATGGAAGTTGGCGACCTCCTTGCCTCGGGCACGGTCTCGGGCACGACGAAAGACTCGCGCGGCTGTCTCCTCGAGCGCACTTGGCGCGGCACCGAGCCAATCACGCTCGGCGACGGCAGCGAGCGGAAGTTCCTCCAAGATGGCGACGAAGTCATCATGCGCGGCTTCTGCGAGGCTCCGGGGCGACCGCGAATCGGCTTTGGCGAATGCCGCGGCATCGTGTTGCCCGCGCGGTGACCCCTCCTCGTTGTATGCCTCATGCTGAGCGCCGAGAGGGGTGCGCGCGTCTGGGGCGTGTGCGTTTGCGTGCGTGCGCCCGCGTGGTCGTGACCACGTGAGATTGCCGCTGGTTTCGCCCGCTTTGTCGCGCATTTGGTGCGAACGGGCTTGTTCGGTAGCATTGCCGTATGGCTTCGTCCGCCCCTAATTCTGGATCAACGCCGCTTTCGCCGCAGTTGGTTGAACTCGTCTACGGCGAACTTCGCGCACTGGCCGCGAGTTACATGCGCCAACAGCGCTCTTCGCACACGCTGCAGCCGACCGCACTCGTCAACGAAGCCTTCCTCAAGATTGCGAAATCGAATTCGGATGCATTCGCGAGTCGGTCGCACTTCATGGCGGTCGCGGCGACGGCCATGCGGCAGGTGCTGATCAATCACGCGGAATCGAAGAACGCGGAGAAGCGGGGCGGCGGATCTCGGGGGATTCCGATCGATCCAGGCATGGCTGCACCCGACTTTGGCGTCGCACAGGTCGATGTACTCGCGATCGACGAGGGGCTTCGGAAACTCGAGAAGCTCGACGAGCGCAAGGCGCGCGTCGTCGAGGCCAAGATCTTCGGCGGGCTGAGCCACGAGGAGATCGCAACCGTCCTCGGGGTTTCGCTCTCAACGGTCGAGGGTGATTGGCGGATGGCGAAGGCATGGCTTGCGAAAGAAATGCAAGGTTCTGACGGAAAATCCTGAGGCTCGGCCGCGCGATTCCTGTTTCTTGTTTGATGGGCGGAACCATGCGCGCACGAAACCTCTCCAGCGCGTCACGCTCGTGGTGACCCCCTCTTGTGGGGCGGTTCCCGTTTTAAAAACATCGTTGCGACGATTCTCCATGAACGTGCACACACCACGCTGACGACGGATCCTCTTCACCCGCCCGGTCCCGACCGACCGACCGACTCACCCACCAATGGACGACGCGCAGCGATTCAAATTGCTCAACGACCTCTTCGACCGTGCACACGACTTGTCACCGGCCGAAGCCGAAGCGATGCTCGCCGCGATTCGTGAGGCGTCGCTTCGCACTGAATTGCGTCAAATGCTTGAACTCGATCGTGAAGGCACGCCGGAGGTCCGGACTTTGATCGACATCAGTTCGGTGATTGACGCGCCGGAAGAGGAGTCGGAGGTCGAGGTCGACGTTCCCGAGCGTATTGGCGGGTATGAAGTTCTCGGAATCGTGGGTTACGGCGCAAGCGGCGTGGTACTCAAGGCACGGCAATCGGCGACGGAGCGCATCGTCGCAGTCAAGGTTCTCGGGAGCGGTGCGTGGAATCCCGCAGCACTGACGCGATTTCGTCGAGAGATTCGCCTACTCAGTCGCCTCGAGCATCCACATATCGCGCGGGTTTACGACGCGGGTACCGACACAGCAAGCCTTCCCGTGCGTCCATTTTTCGTGATGGAGTTCGTCGATGGTGTGCCGCTGAATGTCTGGGCGCGAGGAGCGAGCGGCGGTGTAGGTGCAGGAAGCGGTAAGAGTGGCGGTGAAGTTCGGGGAGCGCGGCGTTCGGTGCGCGAAGTGGTGAAGGCCTTTCTCGATATCGCCGACGCGATTGGTTACGCGCATGCAGCGGGTGTCGTCCATCGCGACCTGAAGCCAGGCAACATCTTTGTCACGGCCGAGCATTCGGTGAAGGTGCTTGATTTTGGTGTCTCGGGAACACTCTCTCGGGCGCCCACCTCGGAGGGTGAGCGCACGCATGAACCGATGATGACGATGTCGCTTCCGGGAGTTTCGGTGGGCGATTCGCTCGTGGGCACGCTGCCCTACATGAGCCCGGAACAGTTTGATGGGACACACGCGGTCGATGCTCGCAGTGATCTTTACGCGATGGGAGTACTGCTCTACGAGTGCCTCACGGGACGGCTGCCGTACTCGGTCGAGCGACGCACGATTCCCGAAGCTGCCGCGATCATTCGCGATGAGATTCCCTCGACCATCAGTCGCGTGGATCGCGCTCTGCGTGGCGATGTTGAAATCATCGTGGCGCGGCTTCTTGAGAAGGATCCTGCGCAGCGCTATCAAACCGCCGAAGAACTCGCAGAAGACCTGAAGCGATTCCTCGAGGGGCGACCAACGCGCGCGCGTCCTGTTTCTCGCGTGGAGCGCGCGCGCCGATTCACGCGACGCTATCACGTGTTGATCGTCGCCACCGCACTTGCATTTGCGACGCTCGTTGGATTTCTCTGGTACGCCGTGCATCTTTGGCAAGTCGCTGAGTCGCGCAGTCGTGAACTCGCCTCTTCGCTCGAAGTCACGAAGCGCGCGGATTATCGCCGTGCGATTCGCGATGCCGAGGCGTCGCTTGAAAGTGGTTCACCACGCGATACGCGACGTGCGCTTTCGAGTGTTCCGCTTGAGTTACGCGGTTGGGAATGGCGCTATCTCGCGAACCGAGCGGGTGCGGAGTCGCGCGTACTCTCGCTTCCCGCGCTTCCACTTACGGTCGCATGTCGCGGCGGCGTGGTTCTCGTGGGTGATCTTTCGGGGCACGTGTATGCGATACACGGAGTTTCTGGAGCGCCTGAGCTCGTCGCACAACGAGGCGTCCCCGCGCGCGACCTCGCGCTCTCGCCGGACGGAACTCAATTCGTCGTCGCTGAGACGAGTGAGTCGACGATGCTCATCCAATCAACAAAGACGGGCGAAGTCGTCCGCATACTCGCCGCCGACCTCGGTCCACCGACGTCCGTGGCGTGGTCTGACGATGGACGATGGCTGGCGTACGCGACCTTCCACGGTCGCGCCGCGGTGCTTGATCTTCAGACTGGCAGCGAAGTCCAACGCGTTGGTCCCGCGATCTCGGAGATGCCCGATCCTGCAGATGTGCGCTTTCGGGACGGCATGGTTCGGTTCTTCCCCGCGTGTGATGGGTTCATCGTGGCCGAGCGTCTCGATCATCGTGCCACGATTGTGCCTCGGCTTGGCGCACAGCCTTTGCTCGTCGAAACAGCAGGAAGTGCCGTCGAATGCATCGGCGCGACGCGCTCCTCTGAAGGTCCGCTCGCCTTGATCGGAGACTTCGATGGTCGCGTGCACTGTTTCGAAGCAGATGACGGTCGCCTCGTCCGCACCATTGCCGCGCATCGCGGCGCGCTGCGCACGTTGACGGATGGACCGGGCGAGTATCGCTTCACGACTGGTGCCGTCGATGGAACGATTCACATCTACGACGCCAACCGTGGAACACCAGTTGGTGACGCGTTCGGCGCAGAACTGCATGTCCGTGGCGTTGCACACGAGCAGAATGTTGGTCAGTTGATCGCAGTGGGTGATGACCGCTCAATGCGAATGTGGTCGGTTGCGCGTCATGTGCTGGAGCCTGTCCTTCGCGGTCATCGCGCATGGGTGTACAGCATTGCCTTCGCGTCCGATGGAAGTCTTGCATCTGGCGGCGGGGAGGTTCCACGGAACGATGGGCGGCTCCTTCGGTGGGATCTCGCGTCACGCGAGTCGAGCGATGCGGTGAAACTCGGTTCCGACGCGGCGCTTGAAATCGTGTGGGATGTCGCCGCTGATCCCAAGGTCGAGGGCGGCTGGATCGCCGCGGCTGGTGCGCGCGTGTGGTTTCGCCAAGGTGATGCTCTCGACTCGTTCTCCGTCCCGTCGAGCGTCTTTGCCGTGGCCCCAGTAGCAGGCGGTGATGCGATCGCGCTCCTCCGATTTGAGAGTGCGCAGGTCGAGATCTACAGCCGCGAAGGGAAACTTCTCACAAGCGTGCCATGTCGAGGCGCGGGCGTTGGCGCACTCGCGACCGACCACCTCGGAGAGACGCTCTTCGTGGGCGATGGCTCGACCGTCGCCTGTTATGGCGTTCGGCGCGGGGTTGATGCTGCGGAGATCCAACTCACACGCTCATGGGAGCTTTGGACGGGCACAACCGTCACTTCACTCTCCTCGACACCGGATGGGCGGCTCGTCGCCGTGGGCTGCAAGGGTGGTGATGCGCTGCTCGTCGAGAACGCTGCGAATGTGGCGGAAGAGCCGAGCGATGCCGGCGTGGGGAACGCTCCGCTCAGCGTGGTTTGGCGCACGCGCGCGAATCCTGGCGACTCTGTGCGTGTTGCCATTTCACCCGATGGGGCGCGCGTCGTGACAGGCGGCACAGGTCCGGCGGTTCGGGTGTGGGATGCCGCCGACGGCGAGCCATTGCTGTCGCTCTCAGGCCACGGCGACACGATCCTCGACATACAGTTTTCGTTCGACGGCCGCACGCTGGCCACATCGTCGATGGACGGCACCATCCGGCTCTGGCTCGCGTCCGATGAACTCATGGATGCCGCGCCGCTTTGGGAAGCATCGGTGGAAGGATCGGGGGAAGGATCGGGGAAGAGCGAGGGGAAGTCCGGAGAATCACGCCAGTCTGGGCTTGCTGAGGGTTCGACGGACGCCGATGATGAATGAAGGCTTGTGATGAGTTTTTTCACCCGAGCAACATCCTCGTGCGCGACACCTTCTCGAGCGGTCGTTGCTCACCGGTGCATGGCAGGATCCCGCTGGTCGCCCTCACTTCCGTCGCGATTGCGCACGCGACGGGGTCAAAGCACGCTTGCTTCCGTCCCTTCATGGATTATCACTGCATGGATTATCACTGCATGGATCGTCACTGCATGGATCATCGTCCTGCCGAGCATGACCCTCGCCGCATCGCCTGCAGAGTCCAGTGCGCGGTTCCACCCGCAACAACCCGACGTCGCATCTTCGGCGAGCCCACGCGTCACGTTCTCATCCTTGCTCAACGATTTTCTCGATCCGATGCGGCCGTCGCGCGAGAGTGCGGGTGCATGGAACGCGTGGCTCGCGACATCGCGCAATCCGAAGGCCTTTGAGCCATCCGACCCAGCATGGTTCACGAACGACGACCGCGGCCATTTTCTACGCATCGATTCGATCAACGGACGCGATGAGTGGGTGCTCTGCGATGTGGACGGTCCTGGCGCGGTCACGCGTATCTGGACCGCCATGGAAGCCACGCTCGCCAACGCAGTCGTGCGGATCTACATCGATGGTGCGATGGAACCAACGATCGAAGCACCGTTCTACGATTGGCTGCGCGGACGAGGCAACGTTCCATCACCGATTGCGACGACGCTCGCTCCCGGCGGGCTCGCAGCAAACGTGCCGACCGGTTCGGCTGCGGTTTCGTACTTGCCGATCCCGTTTGCGAAGCGATGCGTGGTGACTCTCGACCGCGTGCCTGGCTATTGGCAAATCACAGGACGACGCTACCGCGAGGCGACACCGATGGATTCGCTGACGCGTGAGATGCTCACCAAACAGCGCCCGGAATTGGAGCGGATTGCACGGGAAATGCTTTGCCCATCGGTCGTGCCGCCCTCAGCTGAAGCGCTTCCCCCGAATCGAGTGCGAGCGTCGATACTCACGCGTGAAGCGCCGATCTCTTGGGAGCGCGACACGCCGGGCGTGATCGAGCGAGTCGTCGTTGAGATCCAGAAGGCACCAAGCGAACGAGAAGCGCTCGCCGAGATGCTGCGTTCGACGTGGCTCGAGTGTGACTTCGATGACAAATCGTGCGTTCGCGCGCCCATCGGTCATTTTTTCGGGCTCGGCGAATGCGCACCACCCGTTGGTGATCGCATGCGAACCGCCGTACGCCGAGAAGACGGCTCGCTTCTCTTGGAGTGTCGATTCGCGATGCCATTCACACAGGGCGCACAAATCAGAGTGACCGATCGCGGCGCAGTCAGTGTGTCAGCGGTGCGGGGCGTTGTGTCGTTGGCGGTCGTCGTACGCGATAGACTCGAGAGCGATCCTTCAACTCCGCGGCTCTTCCACGCCATGTTTCGCGAGGTGCGCGACGTCTCCAACCGCAGCATTTGTGATCTCGCGATTGCGCGGATCGAGGGCGAGGGCGAGTGGATCGGTACGACGCTCGCGATTCTCAGTCCACACGCGTACTGGTTCGGCGAAGGTGACGAGAAGGTCTTCGTCGACGACGACCCGATGCAGCGTCAGCTCGGGACAGGCACGGAAGACTTCATCGGTTGTGCATGGGGATTTCCGCGCGTGCTTTCGTCTGATGCGGTTTCGGTCGCGCCGCGGCCCTCGATGCATCGGACGTCGTATGAAGGCCGTACAACCGCATCACGACTTCGATTCCTCGACGGCGTTCCGTTCACGAAACGCATGGATATCGATCTCGAGTGGGTGCCGCCGGCATCGTTTGATCGTCCGGCGGTGGTCGCGGCAACCACGTTTTGGTACGCCGAGCGGGGGCGATCGCGTCCGGTCGATTTCGACGATCCACCGACCATGCTTGCGAACGCGCTTCCCGAATCGATGCGCAAGATCGCCGGCGCGATCGAAGCAGAATCGTGCGCCATCACTGGCCGCGCCGAAGGGATCGAGTTTGAATTACAAGACATCGGCTCGCTCTTCCCTGATGCTGCGTGGAGTGGAGGCCGATCGATTTTCGTTCGGCCACGCGCTGTTGGCGATTGGATTCGCATCGAGGTTCCGTGTGGTGAGATTTCTGACGGCACACCGGTGCGCGTCGCTGTTCGCGCGATCGGCGCGCCGGACTATGGATTCGTGCGGTTTCGCGTGGACGGCCGCGAGGCCGGTCCGAACGTTGTTGACCTTCGGCGCGATCTCGTTGCGCCCGTACCCAATATCGATCTCGGCGTTCATGAGGTGCGTCGAGGTCGATGTACCATCGATATCGAAGCCATGAAGCCTGCGGACAAGGTGACCGCGCGTGCGGGGATCTTCTTCGGCATCGACGCGTTCTTCATCACGCCCGTTGCGAAGTGATCCTTGCAGGATTGAGCGGACGCGCGCCACGTCACGTCACGTCACGTCACGTCACGTCATTTCACAGCGCGTCACTTGGCGCGCTGCACGTAACGAGCCCAGTCGAGGTTGAGTTGCTGGCTTACCATCGGCTTGAGTCGCTTGATCGAGCCGGGCGGGAGCTCAATGACGAACTGCGCGGGCATGCGCGAGCTGTAGCGGTAGAGGCGCGACTCGTAGCGCTCTTTCGTTTCGCCGGTTGAACGCAGTTTCTCACGCGTGGCTTCATGAAGCGCGGTCACGCGACCTTTGCCGTCGACGAAGATCATGTCCATGTCGATGAGGCAATCCTTCATCCAGTAGTTCAGCATGATCGCCCGTGGATGGACGAAGATCATCGCGGTCCCTTCGGGGAACTTGTCGCGCGCACCCATGCCGGTCGCGCGCGTCGTTTCATCGAAGCAGAACTCGGCGTCGAATTGCTCACCGAGCAGCACGATGCGTTCCTTCGGCAAATCGCTGAATGGCTTCGCCTCGAGGATGTCGTCCTTCGTTGGAACGGTGGCGGGCTTCTGCTTCGTCGGCTTGGCGGCAGGCGGTGTTGGCTTTGCGTCCGTGGGTTTTGACGGACCTTCGTTTGGCGTCGAAGCGGGCGGCGTTGCGGGTTCTGTCGCTGGCGGAGTCGCTGCCGGCGGATCGAACGCAAACAGCATCGATGAGGCCGCGAAAACGCATGCGAAAGTTGCCACGCTCACAAGCGCGCGAGGTGATGTGAGGCGAGTCGATCTCATGGGCGTCTTTCGGTTCGACGTTTGGTTTCGATGATGGAGGTCACAAGCGAAGGACACTCAAAACGATCCCGCGCAGCATTAATCCCACGTGTTCGCAGCCTTGCCTGCGCGAGCGTTGGTCGAGCGTCCCGCAGTCGCCTTCCCAGTCTTCGCCGAAGTCGATACCGCCGTCGAGGCCGCTTTCGTCTCGACGACGCGGTTCAACTTCTTCGAGCCCGACTTCGCGGTCTTCGCAGACTTCGAAGACTTGCCGTTCGCGTGACCATTCGCGTGCCCGTTGGATTCCACCGCGTCCGGCTCCCAACCATGCTCCCACGAACGTGGATAGTTGAGGTCGTCGAGTTCGAGCGCGGCCGTCGTCGGGTAGAGCGGCGCAAACGTATCGCACATCACCGCGAGTTCGTTCGTGTGCGTCGCCCCGATCGTCGCTTCGGGCGTACCCGGGTGCGGGCCGTGCGGAATCCCTTGCGGATGCAGCGAAAGTGAGCCAACTTCGATGCCCTTGCGCGCCTTGTAGTTGCCTTGCACGTAGTAGAGCACTTCATCCGAGTCGAGGTTCGAGTGGTTGTACGGCACCACGATCGCCTGCGGGTGGAAATCCAGCGGCCGCGGGCAGAACGAACAGATGACGAAGTTGTGCGCCTCGAATGTCTGGTGCGTCGGCGGCGGCATGTGATGCTTGCCGACGATGGGGCTGAAGTCGTCGATGTTGAAGCAGTAGGGGTAGTAGCAGCCGTCCCAGCCGACAACATCAAGCGGGTGGTAGCTGTACTCGTAGCTGTGGACGAGATCGCGACTCTTGATGCGCACCTCGTACTTGCCCTTCTTGTCGAAGGTCATCGGCATCTCGGGCGTGCGCAAGTCGCGCTCGCAGTAAGGCGCGTGCTCGAGGAACTGCGCGGTCTTCTTCGAGAGGTAGCGCGGCGGCGGCAGAATGTGCGAGCCGTTCACGCTCTCCATCAAGAGGAAGCGCGGTTCTGGTTCGCCATCCTTCGGCTCATCGAACACGAACTGATAGATCGTGCCCTTTGGAATCACGATGTAGTCGCGCGGCCCGAACTTCAGCGCGCCGAACATGGTGAAGACCGTGCCCGAGCCGAAGTGGATGAAGAAACACTCATCCGCCATCGCGTTCTTGAAGTGATACTTCATCGGCTCTGCGGGAACGCAGACGCTGATCTCGACGTCGTTGTTGCCAAACAGCACCACGCGTCCGGTGACGGCATCACCCTTCGGCGGCAGCGGCGCGCTCTTCACGTGGCGCAT
>Ga0209617_10001410_pt1 | contig 11231 bp, 10 predicted proteins | sample LakEriepJuly2011_2_FD_187459 | JGI IMG/M metagenome (GOLD analysis project Ga0209617, IMG submission 187459) | Freshwater microbial communities from dead zone in Lake Erie, Canada - CCB epilimnion July 2011 (SPAdes) (version 2) | ecosystem: Environmental > Aquatic > Freshwater > Lentic >... | reverse complement strand
CAAGAGTCAACAAATCCTCCTCTGAATCTATGCCAATTAAATTTATCATGTCCCACAAGCCATCAGAACCACCAACAACAGCAACTTCCTGTCCAGATTCAAAGAAGGTCGTGCGTCTTTCAGGTACAATTCCGGTGATATTATTATGTCCAAGAGATTGTGAAACTGCAATTCTTTCCACATTTTCAAAATATACATATTCCGCATCGCGGAGTTTAACAGTATCTTTTGAAAAGATTGCTGGAGTTTGTCTATCCGATCTGATGCAAACTTCACCTGACTCAATTCGCGATTTTAGTCTCTCTACTTCCAAGGGATTCTTCATATTGTGTGGAGTGCTGATGTATACCAGTTTCTTATCAACAAAAACAGCGACCTGACTATCACCCACTGTGCAAGTTTCTACTCGGTTGCAATAAAGCTTTGCCTCGTAATAAGTTGCACCGGAATTTTCTGTGCGAACGTTCATTTCGGCAGTGCGTTTAAGAATTTCTGAAAGAGAGTCACTCGCCTCGGAAATTTCTCCCAAATCAATCAATTTTAACATGTCATTAAAAGTATTGCGTCCGTGACCATCAAACCCAACAAAACAATCATAGGATTCCTCTGGTGAAGACTTTTCTACCCTGCAACAGTGAGCAACGTCTTGACACCTATCAAGATTTCTCACCGAACACTCATTATAATTCTTAGATATTTCTTTGAAAGCGGACATTGTTTCGTTTTTCTGCATTAAAAGTTAGTAATAAATAAGTTTTCAATTTTTTTGTAAACTTATTAATAAATAAAATAAAAAATAAATCTATTTAATTGTATTAAAAAAGGTTGATTTTAAAATCCCAACATTTCTAGAAGTATTTCCAATTTTCATATAAACTGGAATCTTTTTTGCTTTGGCTCTTATATATTCACCCCCAGCTTCAGAATGATTAATTTTTTCAGTAAGTTGTTCACCTCTTTGCAATTTCATTAATAATAATCCGCGTTTTCTGCAACATCCCATGCATAAACAACCTGTATCAATATAGTGGTCTAATTGTATTTCATTAATATAATGGTTTTCTAAAGCAATGTCCGAATAAAAAACATATTCTTCTGGAGTAAAAGTTGTGGCAGGAGTGCTATTCATTTGTTTTCTCCAAGAATTGAAATACTCATTTCTCTCATGATCTGAATAATAATAGTTCAAGGCTTCATCATTTTCAATAGATTCAAGCAAATTTACAGGAATCTTATAGTATTGTTTAAAAAGAGAAAAGATGTGATTAATTGGTTTTTTACTTGTTTCATAATCATTTGCAATATAAATTTCAATTCCAATTATATTCTTTAAAACATTTCTCCATTCACCAGAATCTTTAAGCCTAATTTTAAAATATTTAATTCCATCAACCTCAGAAGAAATAAACTTTTTATTAAAATCAAATGTTTCAGGAAACGGAACTTCGTATTTTGTTCTAAAATTGTCACTTGTCAGCAAATATGGAAACACTTGATTAAATCGTTTAATTATTCTTTCAACTTCAAAGGTATTCAAAGTTTCAATAGGAACATTGAAATGAAACGCGTGTATATTTTCAAAAAAGGTTGATATTTTTTGCTCTATAGGGCTTCTATAAATGTCAATTACGTAGACATTCTTGCCTAAAAACTTATTATATTTTATTATATCCAAAACAGTAACATCTGTAACTTTATATAATATCTTTAACATTATTTCATTGTGCAAATGCAATACAGTAAATTTTCCACACGCATTTATTCTTATTGAAGAAACAAGAGTAGTTGAACCAACTTTAGGTGGTGTGTAGACAAATATAATGTTCTTATTTTTTTCAACGCTAAAATCATCACTAATCCCTATATTTTCGTTTACGCATTTCATTTTGTTTAAATACTCAACATTCGTAAAGTCTTGTTTTGTAGTCATATATTTTATAATTATTATCTTATTAATATTTAAACTAAAATGTGCTTCTAATGTATAAATGAACATTGAAGCAATTGTCGCGCATGATTGTAATAAAGGAATATCTAAAAATGGCGGCATTCCGTGGAACATACCAGATGACGTGAAGTTTTTTAAAAGAATCACGAGTAAAAATGTTGTTATAATGGGAAGTAAAACATTTATATCTCTTGATTATAAACCACTAAAAGACAGACTAAACATAGTTCTAACAAAGAACCCTGAAAAATATTTCAAATATGCATCAATTTATTCAAATATTATAATTACTGACAACGAGAATATTCATTTAGATATCATTAGAAATGCAAATGAATATAGTTCAAGATATTATTTTTTAAATAGACACTTCAAAATATTCTATATTGGCGGAGACGCTATTTATAACAAATTTATTTCAATTTGCGACGTTGTGTGGGTGACAAAAATAAAAACCAACTATGATTGTGATATTTTTTTTTCATACGACATTGACGGAGATGAAACGTTTATTCCAAATGTTAAATTTCAGAACAAATTATTTGATATAATTGAATATTTGAAAGTAGTTTAAATTTATATTTCAGCATTCTGTTTTTCCTTCTTAATAAAATGCTTATTCATGTGCTTTTGTAAAGTAAAATAAGTCAACTTCTCATTCTCATCAATTCCAAGCAAATTTTGCAACTTTTCATCAGGATGAATGATCTGGTTATTTTCATTGTTTTCCAGATTATTTTTTTTAATATAATCAATCAACGTTTTTGTTACAACCGTTCGTGCAATTTCACTACCTTTTTCCTTGTCCATAAAATCACACAATTCATTTGTTACTTTGGATGGTGTCGCAAATCCTGATGGTTTTTTATTTCCTTTGCTCTTATTTTTATCAACTTCCTTCTTTAACACCTTAAATTCTCGCTTCACGCTCTTTTCAACCAACTTAATTTGCTGATACATTACAGTAATCTGTGTCTTAAAATTATTCAGTAAACTTAAAATGCTTTCAAACTGTTCGTTTATTGTTGTCTGATTCTTATCCAATGACTCTAAATTATTTTCAGGATCTTGGGAAATTACTTTATTTACTTCCATTGATGTAACAACTTGTTCATTAAACTTTAAATAACTTTATAATGAATTGTTTAAAGTTTTATTTTATATTTTTCTTAGATCTGCACTTTTTTCCACCTTTTCTTTTTGTGCATCTTTTTCCGCCGGCCCTGCCTCTAAATTGTTGACCTCCGCGCTCTAGCCGTCTTGTAACGCGATTTTTACGTTTACCACCTATTTTTTTTACTTCGCCGTCATATTCTTGAGAGTAACTCCCACTATTAAATCCAGACGAACTACTCATTCCATACATCTTATATGTTATATAAGTATTAAAATTTTAGTTTGATAAAAATCAAATTAAAATTTTATTCATTAAATTTATTACATTTATACATTCTCCTTGGCGCGAGGAGGTCTACCACGTCCACGACCACCTGCAGGCTTCTTCGCCGAATCGGCAACCAATGTCCACTCAGCACCGTCACGAGGACCAGAGCCACGAGCACGAGGAGTTGCGTCCGACGATCCCTCTGCGCGAGGAGGACGAGCTGACCTAGGGGGGCGAACCTGAGGAACTTCATCCGACTCCTGTTGTCCATCCGCAGACTTATTGTAGGTTGTACGCGTTTGCCTAAATTCGCGGCGAGTCTCACACATTAGCTTGCCGCCATTAATACCACTTACGTCTCCTGCCTGATACTCGTGAGCCCCACCTGGAGTATGAGTCAACGCAAACGACACGTACTCGCCTTGAACCAAATACTTGTATTGCTCTGAACCAACAACAACACCACTGTGGTGTACAAAAATATCACTTCCAGAGCGATCTCCATCGGTAACTGTAATAAAACCATAACCAGCCTTGTTGTTAAACCACTTTACGCGTCCTACCATACGATCGGAGGGTGTAACGAGTGGGGATGTTCCAACAGAATCTTCACTTGACATTATACTCTACATAAGCGAAGAGTCTTTATATTGTTTTCTAAAATAAATTTACTCTTCTGGAAAAGTAATTGATTTTAAATTTTCATTATATTTTATAGGAATAATATAAGAACAATATGACATCAATACCCAATTTAGCGGAAAGTAGCGCCCCTCGCTCTCAAAGTATATTAAAAGTAGAATTAAAAGCTAAACAAAACTTCGGTGAAACAGGGATAAAAAAGGTTGTTGTCCCTTTTAAACGAGAAGAAGATATGATTTTAATGTGTTTAAGTACATTTTTACACGATTTTGTTCACGATTATAACTTGAGCAGCATGCACAAGAGAGTTATTAAAGGCGACTCATATGAATTGCTTAAAAAACTTAATATAGGCATAAGAAATCCAACATTTAAAATATTCTCTTATGAAACTGGAAGTTACGGAGACCCTGAGTTATACGACGATTCCAAATTTGAAGATGTTGAACAAGAACCTGGAAGCAACCCTGTTTCATATTTAGAGTACTTTCACAACAACCAATTAGAAATGCCAATTCAACAACGAGGCGGAAAATTAGCAGATGCAAGTAATAAACTTTTTAAACTTAAAACTTTTGGAGAACCAGAAGACCAAGGAGATGAATTTGAGAGACCAATGAAATTTCAATTAAAACCTGAAATCAAAAATGGGACGCTGGAAGAACCATACGCAGACGTAGAAGATTCATCCATTGCTTCCGGTTCATCTATTGAGTCTGATATTCTTTCTTATCCATTAAACGCCACCTTTACGTCAATTGAAACATATAAACCTCTAATAGAATCATTTTCTAATAACGCAGACTTTTTAGGGTTTCATTCAGGATTAAACACATTTATAGTTACATATCTAGGCAGTAATGTTGACGGTGAATCCCCTGAATTTTTGGAAAGATTTAAACCTGATATTGATATTAAAAGCAACGAAATGAAAAATCTTACAATGTATAATTCTATTTTATGTTCTATGGATTGTGTTTCTGCCGATTTAAAAAGGGCTAGTATAATACCAAGCAATAATGCTATAGAATATGCTTTTTTCTGCGATATTTTTAGCGTTTTAAGACTTGCATTTGTCACCATTTTTAATAAAACAAACGGCGAACTCAAATTAGACTCATTAAGTATACTCAATTCATCTGACATTTTTCAGCAATTTATTGTTTACTACATGTTATTCTTAAACTGTGAAAACTCTGAAGAATTTAATTCTGTCTTACAAAAACAATCAGGAGGTGAAGGAGAAGAAGGCGAAGAAGGTGAAGAAGATGAAGAACCTATTCAAAAATATACTGTATTAGGAAAGCCTGGAAAAGATGTAGAGGTTAGACAATATCCAGGAGAAGAAGGATCCGATGCATATTATGCCAGACCGGAGAAAAAAATATACCTAGGATCAGAGTCAATATTTATTACACATAACAACTTGTTAACAACTTTGGCTCGTGGAATGTTTGTCAAACTAGGATTGTGGAATAAAATATTTTCAGGAATTGCAGGTTACTCTGAAAGCGATGGTAGTATATATAATTTTGGAGTTAAAGAAATGGATATTATTGGATACGACAAACTTATGGAGTTATTTCCAACTAATCCCTGGAAAGGAGGTAGTTTTAATAATGAACTTCTAATAATGCAAATTCTTGTGTTAAAAAATTTGTTAATAGAGATGCCTCCATCAAAAACAATGACGTTTGGAGCAAAAATAGACGATCAATTAAAAAATTATTTGGACGTTTTTTATAACAGTCATTTTGTAAATAAAAATCAAAAAACCGATAAACCTCCTCCAAAAATAAATGAAGATGTTTTTAATAACCCTGACCCTAATGCCTCAATTGGTTCAGACATAGAAAGCATGTTTTCTGGGCGTGAAGAACCTGAAGCTGAAAGCGATGCACATGAATCAGAAAGTGAAGAAGAAGAATTATCTGGAGGAGGTGGAAATGGTGAAATTGAAATGGTTGAGTTCAATAAATCTTCAACGACACAGCCTAATGAATTAGCCCCAGATGAACGCTCAGTTCAAGAACCACTAGCAGCAGGAATTCCTTTCCCAGATTCTGAAATTGTTGATCCTGGTCGCGCACCTGCAACGCCAATCGTATTTAAAAATTTGAAAAAGATGTTTCAAAATAATGTTTATACAATGCAAAATTTACAAACAAGTAGAATTCCTCCTATTAACATTCCTTTTGGTGCAGATATGAATACAGTTTACACACTATATGAACTGTTGTCTTATAATCAAACATTGATGCATAGAACCGGATCTCAATTCAATATTCCTTCACCAGCATTCAAATTTGTCATTAATAATGCTGCAAATATTGCTGCCAATATAAATGGAGCTAAATTTTTATATACCAAAAGAGATAAAGAAGAAATACAGAGAATAATTGATGAGGTTAAAAACAGTTCAAATCTTTCAGAAACTCTCAACGAGGTGGCACAAGAAGGAAATTCTATTCTTGAAAGAATATCGCCAATGGAAGCCAGAGTAAAGCATTTGATGAATATAAAAAGGCAAAATAAAATAACTATACGCGAATATAATGAATTATTAAAACTTCAGTTTGACATAAAAACAATTAAAAATACACAGCTTGTTCCTTGCGAAAACAAAAAATATTTAATAGAAAAAGTAGTCAAACTAAATAACGAAGAACTTAAAAAGGGAGATGAATGGTTGAAAGAATGGAATGGAAATTATGCGTGGTGGGTTGACCAATGTCAGCCATTATTTGGATTATATCGTAACTTAGTTAGAGCGACGTTTTGTCCAACCGTTTCCATGATGGATGCAATGTTTAACTGTTCTCTCAAATATGGCGCTTCAGAAACAAAAGAAGTCGGCACAATGAACTTTGAATTAAAATACGAGAGCGAAGAACTTGATCCTACTACTCAAAAACCTGCACGAGTAATATCATATGGAGGCGTTGTATTAAATTATAACGAAACTCTTGCAGGAGTTGAGCAATTAAATGCAAAAATTGATTTTGACTTGGTGTGTATTGACACTAAACATGGCGTTCGCGATGTTGCTAATATTTCAACTATTGGATTGCAAGTTGCGGAATCACATGATTTAAAAGCCAGCGTGGTTTATAAATGCATTGTTGATAAAATACAACAAATATATTCAGATACATATGGAATTTCACCTGAAGAAGATACAGCAGGAGTTGACTTGAGTAATCCTGAATCTAGGGGACAATTTTTGAAAGATAAAATAGATAGAATGTGGTCTAACATGCAAGCTTATCGCAATGTAGATAATTTTAATAGATTATTAGGAGCGACGGCTATTAAAACGTTTGGCGATTATTTGCAAGAATGTCTTGCATGCATACAATGGGGCGGTTATGTAAACTCTATTGAACAATTTCCTGAACATGTTAAGGATTTTATTAGAGAGAAAAATATTAATCCTATTTACAGAAGCACTAGTGCACCTGATAAGATAATTCCATATGATATGCATGGTAACGCGCTTAGACTTGGTATTCAAGGTGACAGACCATCAGGGTTTCGTTCTATTTATATACTCATGAATGGAGACTCTGGAGTAAATCAACAAGCAATTTCTGGTTATATTTACACTTCAGCCAACCAGAAACCGTCTAGAAGCATTCTCGTATCTAGAAATTCCGGAGACGAAGCAAATAACAACATTAGAAAAGACGGATTAAGAGGAAAAGTAATATATACAACTCGCGAACTTCCAATTCTTCAAGAAGACAGAATACGATACTTAAGGTCATTACAATACAAGAAAATTACAGAGAAAAAAACATTAATAGACAAGGAAACTGGAGAACCATTTATTCCTGAAATTACAGAACCCACAATTCAAGGAACTTCAACCGACGCCGATTACAAAATGATTAAACCGCCATCAGATATTTCAGCTATGGCAGACCCATATAAAACAAGTAATTATGATGCATGGGATGATTACGAAACTCCAAGAGTTTTAACAGAAACAAAGAACAAAGTTCAAGATTTTATTGACCCACAAGAAGCAGCAAGGGCAGAAGAAAGAGCCAGAAAGACTGCCGAAAAAGCTCAAGAAAAAACTCAAGAAAAAGCTAGAGCATCCGCAGATAAAGCTAGACTTTTATCTGAACAACAAGGCATGAAAGGAGAAGACGTTGCTTCAAAGGAAATAAGAAAGGCCAGCAATGAAATAACTGAAAAACATCAACTTTTGGCAAAAGATGCAAACGATAGAACGCCGGCAGAAAAGAGACGCCTTACAATGTTGAATAAAAATTATCCAGGGTTGGGTGGTTCTAGAAGGCACAAATTTTCAAAAGGGCAAACAAAAACCAGAAAAAATAGAAAAAATAGAAAAAATAAGAACAAGCGCTCTCTAAAGAAAAAAACAAATAAGAAACGCAGATACTCTAGAAGGCGTTAAAAAAAATAAAAATATACAAATGTAAATATATTTTTATTGTAAGCTTGGTTTTGTTCTTTTTTATTTTTTTTCTTTTTTATTTTTACAAGTTTGTGTTCTTGAAAAGGAGCCACGCGAGTGACGTCTTGGCGTCTGCGATTCTTGGGAGCTCTTCATCAAATGTGTCCGCTTCATAGAACTTGAGACGAATCTTCTCATTGGACTCCTTGTCACCCAACTGCTTTGCCTTTAGCTCTTCAATCTTTACCGAGTCCAGTTGGGTGCGCCAAACTGCCAAATGCACCTTCTCATCGCTTCCACCTCCGGAAAGAGTAAATTCTCCAAGACGCGCGTAGACATTGCTTTCATCAAATTCTAAGCTTGTCTCCTGCTTGATCTCTTCCTTGAGAACATTGTTAAGCATGGTCTTTCCGCTTCGCGCGTCAAACATGCCGGCCACAATCTCCTCCTTGCATCCGCCGGTTGGGATCCTTGGTTGCTCCGTCAACAAAACATAGTCTTTACCATTCTCATCGGAGACAATAATAAGAACCGCACCGCAATCTCCGCGCAAGAAGACGATTCCGTCAAGAGGCTCGCCCAGCTTGGTGTAAACGTCGCACTTGAACTTGAGGAACCCCAACTTCTCAGGATTTGAACTGGAACCAAACCAGTCAACGTCTGTCAAGTTGATTGATCGTAAGTCAAACTTGTCTAGAGGAAACTCCTCCAACCAGTTCAAAAACTTGGGCGCCATACAAATCGTCTCAAACGAGGGGCGAACACTAGATCTGTCCGTTCTCACTCGGACGCCGCGATATACAAACTCACACTTCTTCAAATGCGCCTGATAAAATGCTATTCCACGAAGCTTGATATACTTTGCAAAATCGCATAGTAATTGCCACGCAAAGAAACCGACAAAGGTCGCGTGAACTTTTATAGTCGCAGCGAACTGCTTAACACTCTCTGGGATTTCAATTCCGGCCATGGTTGTTTTGGTGCGATAAGTTTTTAATTTAAATCGGTTTCAATTTTTTTTTGACACGGCAAAATTAGAATAACATTATTTTTTTAATCTACTAAATTTTTAGAAGCATATATTGCCAATATTGTTAATATAATTTTTATAATGTCATTTGGTTGCCCTCCTCCACCACCGCCACCAAACCCAAAGATAGGGGGATGTTGAAAAGAATGAAATCCGCGCTTTTGTATAATCATTTGATTAAGCATTGATTTAATTTTTGTTTTCAAAAGAGTGTTCTTATTTTTCACTTCCCTCAGATGAATTGCGTTAAGACTTGAATTAAATAAAACTGAACGAATAAATTGCTGAGTGCGACTTGCCATTGTATAACTTTGCATATTTTTAAACCGTAAAAAATAAATCAATTTTTATAGACAAAATAATGAGTTGGGTGGTTATTAATAATTATTAGAGTTTTCACCAAATACATCAGGCTTACTCATCCAAACCAGAAACAATATAAATGCTCCAAAGAATCCAATTATTAATAGTATAAGAAATACCAAATATGCTACGTCAAAAGCATTTTCGCATTTTTTTTTTATATTTTGATTGCTGTCACTACTTTGAACGATATCTCTTTTTGGATCTATAACAGGTTCTCCTGCAACGTTTATTCTTATTTCATCTTGAACTTCGTGCGCAACTGGAACAAGCGTTTGAACCAGTTCTACATGCAGAGGATTATCTTCATAAATCATTGTTATTATTTTATTACTAATTATTGCAATATTATTTTTTTCAATTTTTATACAAATGGAAATCCTGTCATGAAAATAAAAAATCCACCAAAACAAACGATACATGCTATAAAAGTGCAAAAACAACTGAACGCTTTGTAAATACACTTATTACAAGAAACGTGAATATTTACAACATTAGGTTCTATCTCCAAATCTTCAATAGGTTCTCTTTCCAAATCTTCAATAGGTTGCCCAACTACTTCTATACAAACTAATTTTGCTACTGGAAAATTGTATACTTGCATTGGGTTTTCAACATCCATAATGGTTGGTTGGTTTGTTTGTAAATAATGTTTATTTGTGTTTATGTTATATTCATTGAGACAAAACTTTTATTAAAAAATCATAATCTGGCGTCTCATCAAAGTTCAAACCATTACAATAATTTAAATACTCTATTAATTCTGTTGGAGTTTTTGACCATTCTAAAACACAGGATTTTTGCATTTTTAAATACTTGTTTTCTCTATGAGTTTGCCAAGGAAGTCCGCCGTTTACAAGATGCAAAATAATGTAAGCAACCGAAGTCAAATCATCTCGTCTACTCGGCTCTATACCATTATGAACGTTTATACTAACAAAATTTGGAGTTCCAACTAATGCTCGTTCACTTCTTAATGGCATGTGTTTGTCTTCATCATCTATATATTTCTTGCATAATCCAAAGTCTATAATATAAAGGAGCAATCCATCTTGACTTAGCACAAAATTATCTGGTTTTATGTCTCTGTGTATAAGACCTTTTTTATGTATATACCTCAAAATTTTCAACATTTTTTGACCTATCTGAAGAGATTCTGCGAGAGAGAAAGTCTTAGAACTAAGCGAATCTCCAAAAAGAGGCAATACCATATAATTATATTCTTCTGTTGCACCAAACCATTTCACTTGCGGAATTCCTGGAGCCTTCCCCAGGTATTGATATATCTTGGTTTCTCTCTTTAACAGTTTTGTTTCAGAAGAAATAGGTTCTATTTTAATTGCAACTGGTTCTTTTGTTCTTATATTTTCACCTTTAAATATTGTTCCAAATCCCCCATTTCCCAGACGTTCTATTAATCTATATTTGTTTGCAATTA
>Ga0209617_10001408_pt1 | contig 11240 bp, 7 predicted proteins | sample LakEriepJuly2011_2_FD_187459 | JGI IMG/M metagenome (GOLD analysis project Ga0209617, IMG submission 187459) | Freshwater microbial communities from dead zone in Lake Erie, Canada - CCB epilimnion July 2011 (SPAdes) (version 2) | ecosystem: Environmental > Aquatic > Freshwater > Lentic >... | reverse complement strand
TTCGCCTGGTTTGATCTGCACTCCGCCCTGTTTGCGAATGGCTACGATGGAGCGGATGAGGTGCTGGTTGGTTCCCATGCGTCCGGTGACGCCGTTCATGATGATGCCGACTTTATGTTCTTTCATATTTTCCTTTGGGTTGAGTTTGAGTGGATCAGGGTTTTTTCGTGCACTGGGGCTGGGCGCCAGCCGGAAGGGCCGGAACATCGATGCCTGCTTTCGGAAGGGTGCCTTCTAGCTCCTGTTTCCAGTGAGCGACATCACCAGCCGGGCCATAGACGTAGATCATTCGCATGGGCTTGTCTCCGGTATTGGTCAGCTGGTGAAAAACTTTGGAGGGAATGAAGACCGCTTGGCCCGTTCGGACGGCTTTGCGTTCTTCGCCGAGACACATTTCCCCTTCACCCTCGACGATAAAGTAAACCTCTTCCTGTTCCTGATTATGCCAAGGGACTTGGCCGCCTTTGGGTTCAAGGGTGACGTTGCCCATGGAAAAGTTTTTGGCCTGCACGGGGGAGACACCGCCCACGAGGTTCTGGGTGCGACGGCGGGCCGGGTAAGTACGGCCCTGAATTTCGCTGAGATCGGCAATCGTCATTTGTGGTGCTCCTGAGTTCTCACGCCAAGGTCGCTAAGGATTTGAAGATCGATGGCGTTAAAGCCAACCAAGTGTCCTTCGGCAATTAAAAACGTAGCGTCCTTAGCGGACGTAGCGTGAAGAGTTTGCATTATAGTTTTTCTCCAAAGAAGGTGAGATACGGTTTTCCGCCGGCAAGACGGAGCAGGTAAAGAGCCAGTTCGCGGAGATGGTAGTCGCCCCACATGGCGGCTTCGCCACAAGGAACCTTACGGCCTTTCGGAATGTGATCCCATCCGTTCGGGCGGTGATAGACGGTGTGAAGGAGGAGGCCTTCGTGTTTCGGATCGGAGGAGAGATACGGTTCGGAGAAAAGAGTCCGTGCCGTGGTGAGTCCGGCGGCGAGATAAGTTTGCGCGGCTTTTTTGTCCCCCTTCTTTTCCAGAATCCTGGCCAGACGGAGGAGTCCTTGAGCCGAGATGGCGGCGGCGGAGCTGTCGACAGGCTCGTGTTCGTTAAAAGGTTCTGCCGGGCGGTTCAGGTAGTCGCCCAAGTGGACAAGGCCGGGGGCGCCGGTATCCCAGTAAGGAATGCCGTCGGTCGGGGTTTCGCGGAGATAGAAGTCGGCGGTGACGCGGGCGACTTCGAGGTAGCGGTCGAGGATTTTCTGTTTTCCTCCGAAATCCTTAAATTCGGATTCGGGCAGAAGTTCGAGGAACTCGTACTGCTCGGGGAAACCACAGAGAACCCAGGCATGACCGCGGGTCCAGGTAGTGAAGGCGGAGTAGCCCTGCTGGGTGGAAGGGCAACGGTAAGCTCCGTCCGTGACATTGAAGATCGATTCATGAACGACTCGGCCAGGAACGTCGTACGTGTCGCGGCCCTTGCCGTAGTAGACATTGTAACGGGCGGTAGTCTCGGCGTGCTGGAGGGAGCGGTTAAGAAGATTGATCTTCGCATCGTTTTCCCCCATGAGGCGGTGACCCATCACATGGGCAAGACTGAGGGCGCGGAGCGAGCGGATGGTGTCGGAGAAGAGGGACTGGGGCCCATTGAACGAACGGATGTAACCGAGTTCGGGGGTGAGCTGGGTCCATCGGGAGGCTTGGACGGCGCCGCTAGCTTTGAGCGCGAGATCGTAGAAGTGGGACTCCCATTCGTTGGAGGGGAGTCGGCCTTCGCGAAGGAGTCGGCGCAGGTTTCCGTAGGTGCTGACATTGTTGAAGCCGTGATCGTGCACTCCGATATGGGTCACGTGGGCGGCCATACGGCGGAGTGTTCCCTCTCGGCCAATTTGGAGCATCGATTCGTCGCCAGTGGCGTCGTACTGGAGAATGGCGGAGCCATAGACGAACCCTTCGGTCCACTCGGTCCAACCCCGGGAGGTATATTTGCCTTCAATGGTGAAGACAGGGGTGCCATCCGACTCTTTCCAACGTTTTTGGAGAGAGAGGATTTTCGGGGCGGAGGCCTCGAAAACTTTTTTGGCAGAGGCTTCGAGGCTTTTTGGGGTGAGGGTGGTGTCGTTTTTAATCATAAAATCAGAGTCGGCGCAGGTGGAATCCACCGTCGAGGTAGATGACATCGCCGGTGCTGAAGGGGAAGTCTCCCCGGCAGATCGCTTTGGCGGCGAGGCCGACATCTTCGGGTTTGCCCCAGCGTTTTTGCGGGACGAGGCCTTCGCCGATCAGTTTGTCGTATTTATCCTTCACGCCAGTCGTCATATCGGTCGCCATCACGCCGGGACGGAGTTCGATGACCTGAACGCCGTCGGCGGCGAGTCGGGTGGCCCAGAGTTGGGCGGCCATGGCGAGGCCGGCCTTGGAGATACAGTATTCGCCTCGGTTTACGGAGGCGGTATTGGCGGAGATCGAGGTGACGAAGATTAGTTTATAGCCACCGGGGAGAAGGGATTTTCCGGGGTTGGCCAACCAGTAGCGTGCCGCAAGTTGGCTGAGGAAGTAGGGACCCTTGAGGTTGACGTTGATGACTTCATCGAAAATCTCCTCTTTGGCGTCGGGGAGGTCGGCTCTTTCACGGGGGGCGATGCCTGCGTTGTTGATCAGGGCATCGAGGCGTCCGAAGCCGTCGAGAACCCGCTTCATCAGGCTGGCGCGATCTTCGAAAGAAGCGAGTTGGGCGGGAACAGCCAAAAATTTCTGGTCTTTGGTTTTGGCTACAGCCTGGCAAGCAGCCACCGTTTCTTCGGCGGCCTGGCGGTTCGAGGCGTAGTGGATGGCGAGGTCGTAGCCTTCGGGGGCGAGACTGAGGGCGACGCCACGTCCGAGTCCTCGGCTGGCTCCAGTGATGAGAATGACGGGTCGGGACATGAGGAAAAGAGTACCCCAAGCGGATGGAAAAGGGATGGAAGAAACCGCTTTATTTAGCATAAAAACGACTTTATTTTATGTCCTAATGAAAATTTCCAGAAAAAGCCCGTTCCTAGAGGCTCCGCTGCAGCCTTTGCTCTTGAGGAACCTTCAGTTGCGTTGCGGGGACTGGTCGATCCGTTCGCTTCGGGTCAACCGACACCTTCAGCCGTTCGATCGGGTAGCGCCTCATCGTCATCCGCACGGTCAGCTGCTTTTGTATTTGCGTGGGCGTGGGGAGCAGCAGGTGGATGAGAGAAAGTGGTCGGTGGGAGCGGGAGCCGTTTTCTTTATCCCTCCCGGAAAAAAACATGCGTTTCGGGAAACGGGTCCGAGGAGGGCGATCTGTCTGGTGGTGGATTTGACGGGTGAAGGGCCGAGGAGGTGGGGATTTCGACATGGATTTCTTCCGGCGGAGCGGATGGCGGAGGTACGGCAGAGGGTGGCCGGGATGGGAGCGGAGCGATCGCAGGGGTTGGAGCTTTCGGCCGGTAGTGCGGCTTTGCTGGTTTTGGATTTATGTCGGAAGGCCTGTGAAAAAGGCAGAGAGGAGATTGTTTTAAAGTCATCGGTGGTGCGAAGGCTGGAAAGAGTTTGGAAAATAGATGAGCAGGGCAGATGGCCTGGGCCTAGGGAACTGGCTCTTCGGGTAGGCTTACAAAAGGACTATTTGAATCGGTTAGTGAGGCGCTCTTGCGGGCTGACTTTGGGGCAGTGGCGGGCGCGGGAACTGCTGCGGTCTGTTGAGTTGGATATTCAAAAAGGGATACGGATTTCTGTTGTTGCAGACCGTGCAGGATTTCAGGATCAAAACTACTTTTCGAGGTGGTTCCGAAAACAGACCGGTCTAGCTCCGTCCAAATGGCGCAAATAACGAATCAGAAATCCTAGATGATTTATAAATAAGGCGGAAAGAAACAAAGCATGGAACAGGCTAATGGAATGGAGACTATCAAGACAAATGAAGCACCCAGCGGGTGCCAGTTCAGGGACTTCAGCGAGTAGCCGAAGGGGAACTGAGGGATGAAGGGATTAAGGAAACGTTGCGACCTTAGCGACCGTGGCGTGAGGTTTCGGATTTTTCACGCAAAGGACGCCAAGGACGCAAAGGGAAACTGGGGGATAAAGGGGTTAAGGGGTTAAGGGGTTAAGGAAACGTTGCGACCTTAGCGACCGTAGCGTGAGATCACCTTCGATCAGGGCAGGTGGTGCCCTCGTGCCAGATACTATCGAGCGTAATGGTTTTGGGTTTTTGCGGGATGCCGCGACGGTTTTGATTGATTTGTTCGGCGAGGAGATCCACCGCCGCTGCTCCGATCTCCTCGGGTTGCTGATTGGTGCCGCTCAGTTCTCCTTTTTCTGGGGTCCAGTTCAGGTGGACGAAGGAAACGTCGTCGGGCACGCGGAATCCGTTCTTCCGCATCCAGGTTAGGATCGGGCCGTGATTGGCGAGGACGGCGTCGGGCTTTTCCTTTTTCATCCAGGCGATGACGGTCGCTTCGTCGAACTGATCGACGAGAAGAGGCTCGATTTTGGCCAGTTCCAGATGGGTGTACTGCCAAGCGAGGTAGCCCGCGAGCCAGCGGCTTTCCACCTTGGCGTCTACGAATCGGGGCATGGCCAATCCGATCCGGCGATGTCCGCGTTTTTGGCACTGATCCATTGCGAGGGAGAGAGTGTGGAACTGGCTGTTCGTCACCCGATGAACGGGGATTTCGGTAAACGTGTGGCCGAAGGCGACGGTGGCAAACGGATCCCACGAGAGGGAGAGAGGCATTCCGTACGTGGGCAGGGGGGCGAGGAGGAGGCCGCGGATGCCGCGGAGGTGCATCGTGCGGGAGAGATCGGCCGGGGATTTTTCACGAATCCAGAGGGTTTCGATTCCGTAGCCTAGAGCGGTGGCTCGTGCGGTGGCGCCGATGAGGTAGCGGGCGAACGAGGGATTTTCCTTCCAACCGTCTCGGGTGGGAAAGGAGGTGATGAAGCCGAGATTGCAAACGAACTTTGTTTTTCGGGTTGATCGCAGAGATGTCATCAGTGCGCTGACCATCGGATTGGGGGTGTAGCCGAGTTCTGCGGCTACTTCGGCCACGCGGGCGCGCATGGAAGAAGAGATACGGGGGCTATCCCTGAGGGCGAGGGAGACTGTTACCTTGGATACACGGCAACGTTTGGCGATGGTTTCAAGTGTGGTTGGCATGGGTTAAATCCTTGTGGTTGTCCATAATAAGCAGTTTAGTTAACTAGTAAAACCAAAAAATAATTTAAAAATCTTAGCGTAAAGCTATCATTAATAGTTATTTAGCTAAAGATAGGCACAAAAGTAGTAATAAAGATGCAAATGGAACTTGATAACTGTAAGCAAAGTTGTATTGTTTAATTTAGAGTGGTCTTAAATAATTATATGAACGAAGCGATGAGCCCACTGTCCAAAATAGCAGGATTAATGTCCCATTAGTAGGAGATCAAAAATATGAACACAAAAACCATCCTGAAATTCAACTCCACCAAATCCGTCCGACCCGCCTCGTGGTTGGCTCTGGCGATTCTAGCGCTTGGTGCGTTTGGAAACTCCGTACAAGCCGCAGTTTGGTTGAGTGACTCTATCTTGGGTCTTAGTTCTTACGCCGAAGGCGCTGCATTAAGCACAACAACTCCACCAAATCTTATTCAGAGTAGGCCTACTTACACAGTTATAACCGCAAATTCAGTAAAAAAAATCCGGGCTTACAAACCAGCTGGGACAGGGGTTGATTTCGCTAGCACTATAACCACCGCATCCAGTGGCCGGGCTACCTTTAAATTATCTACGGTCACAGGGAACACGACGGATCGGTCTGTGGGATACTTATCGTTCAAAATAGCACCTAATAGTAGTATGGTTAACGTTTTTGAGTCTAATATTCCTAATTCAAGTAACTTAGAGATCGGTTTAGGAACAACGGGAACAGATGAAATTTCAGGTAATCTTAACTTCTTTTTCTCTGGAAAATTTTATTACAACCCAAATGGCGCGGTCCCTACATTTAGGTTTTATCATTCAGGAGTTACATTGGTTTCGAGTGCTTATACTTCACTTAATTCGGGTGAGAATACGGTAAAAATCTGGTACAACAAAAGTGGCAGTCTTGTTAGTTACACACCGCCAGGACTAGGAGCGGTCCTGACGAACCTGAATCCAAATTCATTTGTGGCATATGTCAATGACACGATCGCTCCTGGCTTCACTCCGGCTGGTGTTACAGTCACAAGCTTCACAGCCGCCACAACTTTACCGACTGGAACTACCGGTACCGGTCTATTGACTGTCGGAAAATTGGGGCTGGTGCATGGAGCGACCAAGAACACATATGATTTTGTGGTGAACGACATTTTTGTGGCTGACTCCGCGCCTCTTGCCATCGTCAGCTCAGCCACAGCATCAGCATCGGTGGGAACTGCTTTTAACTATACAATTTCAACAACTGCGACTTCGGGAACTAGGACGTTTGGCATAGATCCTGCAACTCCTCTGCCTGCTAATCTCACTCTAAATACAACAACCGGGCAAATTACAGGCGCGCCCACGACTGTGGGCACATACCCGATCACGCTTACTGCCACGGATGGGGCGACATCGGCCACAACTACCCTCACGATCACGGTGACGGCAGCAGCCACTGTCTATCGATGGAACAATCTAGGAAATGACTGGTCCAGCGCCGGTTCCTGGGACAATGGTGGGACGGCTCCTGCGACTAGTGCTCTCCTCGATACGGCTCAATTTGGCAATCTCGGCAGCAGAGCCACCGGTGTAAATGTGGGTAGTGGCAAAACGATTAAGGGGATTGTCTTTAATGCAGGTGCGTATGGTTATACATGGGGGGGCACCGATATCACAGTCCTCAACAGTGGCGCTATCACAAATGATTCCACCGCAACCCAGATCTTTAACAACAAGGTGATCAATGATGGTGGAACTGCGACTTGGTCCTCCGTTTCTGGCGGAGCCATGGTTTTCAATGGCGGGATCGATCTGTCCTCTTCCTCGACACCTAGTGCCTTGATCTTTCACGGAGCAGGCAATACGACCGTTTTCAGCGAGATCGCGAATGGTGGATCCGCACCGACAGGGGCGGTGACAGTGACCGGAACGGGTACAACCATTCTTTCAGGGGCTAATACGTATGACGGTCTGACCACGATGAATGCCGCGACTGGAACGTTGACCTTGAGCGGGAATAACTCAGGTGCAACAGGCGGGGTGACCCTGACTGCGGGAACTTTGAATATCAACCACGCCAATGCGCTCGGTTCGGGAGTGGTAACCCTGACGGCTGGAACGATCAATAACAGCAGTGGAGCAGCCATAGCGAATGCAGGGAACAACGCTGTTACCTGGGGGGGGACTTTGGCCTATGGAATTGCAGGCAGTACCTCCTTGAGCAACCTCAACCTTGGAGCAGGAACTGTCACCGTTAGCGACGATAGGGTTGTAAATTTTGCAGGAACGGGAACCAAGTTGACGATGGGTCCTGTGAATATAACCAGTACCATAAGTGGCAGAACGATCACAGCCAATGGAGCTGGAAACACTCTCGAAATGGGGGGGTTGACCCTTTCGGCGCATCTATCTGCTCCGCAAACTCCTACTCTAGCGGGAAATGCAAATTTCAATATCACTGGTCCCATCGTAAGTGGCACGGCGTTTGCCCATGGAGTGAAGGTTTCTGCGACGGGTACCACTACCTTTTCGTCGGGGCTAAATAACTACGGGGGATCCACCCAGGTCAGAGCAGGTGCAACCTTGAGTATCCCAACGGAAGGATCCTTGGCCAATTGCGGTCCTATAGTGGTGGCGGGGGGTTCTACTACTACCGCCAACTTGAATCTGGCCGGAGCGGCCGGGGTGGTGCAGGTCGGCCAAAACGGATTTGTCCGCGGAGGTGGATCCATCACTACTCTGCAGGTGCAGACTGCAACGGTTCCTGGAACGGTTGAAGTAGCCCTGGGCAGCCTCTGGACAACGGGTGGGACGATTGATTTTGCCGCGGGTTCGAAAGTGTCGGTCATAGGAACGCCGGTGTCCGGAGAAACGTATACCCTGATGACGGCGAGTGCCGATATTACTGGTTCGCCTACCTTGGCGGCTACAGCCAGCACAGCCGGCTGGGGATTAAGGGTAATTGGCTCATCGCTTTATCTGCAAGAAGTGGGGGTCATCTTTATTGGGAGTGGGCCAAGCGTAGAATACTCGGACGAAAACTTTATCACGGGAACCGATTCAATGACGAAGAGAGGGCCGGGCACGCTGATACTGAGTGCCGCTAATAACTACACGGGCGGAACATTCCTAGAGGCGGGAACTTTGCAGATTGGGAATTCGTCTGCACTTGGATCCATTACTACAGCTGGGGCTGTGACATTGACGGGCGGAACCTTGAAAAGCACGGTAGATCTGAATTTGGGCCGGTTTGTAGAGGGGACTCCCACCAGCGTTGGTAGACCAGAGTATCAAGCAGTCTACGGCGCCAACACCCGGGTTCAATACTCCGGACTGACGACCACGATTAACGGTCCTGTCACTCTGGATGTGGGCAACGGGACCACCATGACGATGGGAACATTAATCGGGAATAGTAGTCCGAGCAGCTTAGTAACGAAGACCGGGGATGGAACTGTGAAGTTGATAGGGGGTACCACCAAGCTGGCTGACGCTGGAATGGCCCTGAACGGAAACGCCAGCTCAGTGTTGGGTGGATGGAGGATTCAAGGAGGGACCGTTTGGTTTGGACCCTCGGCTAACAACGGTGGCGGCAACGGCCCGATCATTCTTGCGGGAGGAACAGCAAAGTTCAGCAAATTGCAGAACTCGAACGGAACTTATACAGAGTTTCTGGTTCCTTCTGACCTGACGGTGCAAAGCAACGGGTTGATCCAATTTGATCCGGACCCTCTCACCTTGCTGGGGCAGAATAAACTTGGATTTAATAATCTAAGTATTGGAGCCAATACGCTGAATGTGGCCACCGCCACAACTTCCACGGTTGTCGGGCAGGGTTTGCCCAGTGTGAATTTCCAGTCTGCCACCCTAACGGGTAGTGCCACCCTGAATAATCCTGAGAATCTTGATTTGGATCTCCAGGCGGTTTCGGGAGCGGGTGGATTTACCAAAATGGGTTCGGGCACTCTCTATCTGAGCGAGCAACCCAACCAGGCAGCGGCTTTTGCAGGATCGCTGGTGAGCGGGGGCCTCGTATCGATCAATGTGGAGTATGCGGGGGGCGGATATGCGGTACCTCCAGCGGCTGCTCCAGCAGTCAGGGTGGTACCAGTTAATGGTGGCCCCGGCTCCGGCGCACTTGCCACAGCGACGATTGGTAGCAATGGGCGGGTGTCTTTCATCACAGTGACCGCGCCGGGATCGGGCTACACTTCTCTTCCCCGGATTGAGATTGACGCTCCGCTTACTGTTGCGACGGCGAACAGCTACACCGGAGCGACCACTGTTCAGGAAGGCAAACTGAATCTGAGCGGATCCTATGCTACATCTGTGACGGTAAAATCTGGGGCGGCATTGGAGTTGGACTGGTTGGCCCCTGCGCAAGCCGAGTGCTCGGTCGATGCGATCAGTCCCACATCTGCTACGGCGAATGCGTCCTTTGCATACGTCAAAAATCTGTATTTGACGAAATCGGTGGGAGGGTACGTGCCCAGCACGACATTTGAATTCGACCTGCCGGCACCTATCAAGGTGGACGGATCAGGCACCGCAACTGAGACAGCGCCCTACGTTCTTGCCGCGGCTAGGGCAAAGGCAACGGTTGATTCGAACGGGTTCATTTCCGCCCTTAGCATTGTGAACGGCGGAAGCGGCTATGCGCTTCCTCCGATCGTCACCATCCCTGCGCCTACAGAGCCCACGGTGGTTGCGACAACGACGGGAAGTATCACCTTTGAATCGGGGGCGAAATTGTCTGTGAACAATCCTCCGATGGTGGCAGGAGCGTTCTCTACGCTGTTAACGGCCGATGGTGGGATCGAGGGTCAGCTCCCAAGTCTGCTCAACCTTCCAGGATATTTTCTGTCCAAGTCGATTGACGGGAAGAGTTTGATTTTGGAAAATAGGAAGACAACTCCGACGATCACGGTTACCCCTGCAGTTGGGGGATACATCTACTCCGCATCCTACCAAGGACCTGGATTGAATGAGTTGGATACGGGCGGTTCGACAGGTGGAGCTACCTTCAGTTATTCGGGAACAGGGAGTACGACGTATGGACCTTCCACTAATCCTCCGACTGCCCCTGGGACTTACAGCTTGACTGTTACAGTGGGCTCAGATTCGTCCTATAACCAGGCCAGTTCATTGCCTGCTGCTTTCGAAATTCGCAAAGCGGCGATCACGGTGACGGCGGATGCCAAGAGCAAGACGTATGGTGCGACGGAACCTGCGTTGACCTATCAGGTGACCAGCGGAGCGTTGGTGGGTAGCGATGTGTTGGCGGGAAGCTTGAGCCGGGCGCCTGGTGAAAACGTTGGCACCTATGCGATCAGCAGCACGCTGGCCAACGCCAACTACAATGTGACCTTCGTTGCTGCCAACCTGACGATTGGTCAAGCGGCGATCACGGTGACGGCGAATGGAGGACAGAGTAAGAAGGCTAATAATGCGGACCCTGTATTCACCTACACGATTACCAGCGGAGCGTTGGTGAATGGTGACCAGTTGACCGGAGCCTTGAGCCGGGCGTCTGGCGAAACGGTGGGTACCTACGACATAACCTTAGGAGACTTGACTGCAGGTTTGAATTATGACCTCACCTACATCAAGGCCAGCTTTGAGATTCAGGCGAATGGCCCAACCTTTGCCAGTGCCTTCGAAAACGCCAGTGCGACGGCGGTGGGTCTGGACGGAATGCCGAACCTGCTCCGATACGCCATGGGGGCAAACAGTGCGAGTGCGGCGGTGGTGAAGCCTGTCTCCTCGCTGGATGCAAGCAACCTGAGCATCACGGCGATTGTCCGGATCAACGATCCGAAAGTGACGATCGTGGGTGAATCTGCCGCGATTCTGGGAGCTTGGAGCACAACGCCGATAGACGGGGAACGCGCAACGAATCAGGATGGAGCGACTACAGGAGAGACCGAGAAGCGGGTCTTCAGCGTCCAACGCGGAGGCACCAAGACCTTCCTGAGGCTGAAGGCGATCCAGTCGAACTAAAAACCGAAGTTAAGTTTTTAACACAATGGGGCGTGGCGAAAGCCACGCCCCTTTTGTTGTTTAAGGTCGTAAATTTACAGGCTGGAATTAA
>Ga0209617_10001405_pt1 | contig 11249 bp, 11 predicted proteins | sample LakEriepJuly2011_2_FD_187459 | JGI IMG/M metagenome (GOLD analysis project Ga0209617, IMG submission 187459) | Freshwater microbial communities from dead zone in Lake Erie, Canada - CCB epilimnion July 2011 (SPAdes) (version 2) | ecosystem: Environmental > Aquatic > Freshwater > Lentic >... | reverse complement strand
CGAGGGTAACTCCGATGATGGCTACGGCCTAGGCCTCATCTTCACCGTGAGTAACTTCACTGAAGGTGAAGATGCCCATAGACTGGAAAACTTCACCACCGTCGAGTCGGACCTCTATCCCGAGCTCGCCCAGCACTACTCTCGCCTTTCCTCCGAATGGGCTACTGCGACATTCCTAGAATCCAAAGAGGGCGAAGATCGGGATGAAATTATCCGCTGCCTCATCAAAATTGAGTGGGCTGATAACGAAGCGGATGCCGACGCCTTCCTTAAACGCCACGGACGATAAGCCGAAAGGACCATCCTCCATGAACACCACAAACCGTCGCTCGTTCCTCAAGAATTCCTTCTTACTGCCCTTCCCCGCCCTCCTGGCCACTTTGCTCAAATCCCGAGGTCAGGCTAAAGACAATAACATTCTGTACGCCCGTCGTTTGGATGGGGACCACGGCCCAGACCGTACTCACATTTTTTATCTAAACTCGAGGGGGCGAGATCTTGTCGACCGCTACACCGTCTATGAGCCACCCGTCAGGTCTGCCTTCTATCACCTGCGGGATAAAGTCTCGGTCAAATGGAACCCTCTAAGCAAAGACTCAGAAGAGGGACTCATTTCCAAGGGCATCGAACTCTGCCGTATCCCCAAGAAGTATCTCACCGGAACCTATGGAAGCACCGTCGCCTACGCACGATTCCCCGATGCACTGCACAACCTCCAAATCATTCTTACCCGACTCGAAATCCCCACCACCGTGGTCGAAATCTGAAAGGAAACCCCACATGAACCCTCTACCCAATCTTAATCTTAATCTGTCTTCCTGCCTTGCTGCCCTTCTGCTTCTTGGCTGCACGTTAGGTCACTGCGAGGACCAACTCTTCGCCTGCTACAACCAGGGATTTCTTACCTTGGAGGACGAAGATCGGTCGGTTTACGTCTCCAGTGGGGGCAACACCTACTTGGGCCGGGCGGATGAAAATGGTGGCTTCATCGTCCTTGGCCGGAAACCCAACACCTCCGCCTTCGGACAGATCTTTAACAACGGCAACGTCATGATCCTCTACTATGACCCGGACGAGTGATTATGCCACCCGATATAGACAAATGGTCTTCCGATGCTCACAGCTTCAATACTTTATTAATTACAGATATCTGCTTATTTAAACTCATATTATGGGCTTACAGGGCTTGCAAGGAATTCTCGTGATCTGCTTGATTTTGACTGCGGGAGCATTGAATGCTGAAGATACAATCGTCCACATCGGCCAATCCCAGAAGTTTAAAGGGTCAGTGAATTTGGTTACATTCCAGATCGAATCTGCTCAAAACAATCCTGTGTGGGCTAAAGATGGCAAGTACGAAGCATATGTTCTCGTAACCACCGGCCTGCAAACTTTTCAGGGGATAGATTCTGCCTTGGGTGATAAGAGACATACCGTCTCTCTTCAGATGATTCAGCTGGTCCCAGAAGAATTTCATTTTTTCAGGAGAAAAATAGGTCAAGTAATCGAGCTTGAAGCAATTCCAGAATGGGCTTCCACCCGCTATCATCAAACCCCCGTAGTCCTATTCGTAAAAACTCCTAAAGAATAGCAAACAATCAACTGATCTAGCTAAGTGAAAAAAACGGGCTCTCAAATTATCTATTCCCCAAGCGATCTGATTCGCTTTATGGAGTCGGAATTCGCCTCCTGGATGGACAGGCATTATATCGAACTAAAGAAATTCCTCCCTGATCCAGATTCCGCAGACAAAAAGGTTGTCTACGAATCGGGAGAGGCCCATGAAAAGACTTACCTTTCCCTACTTAAATCAAAACCCGAGAAGGTTGTTGTCATCGGCATGGACAAACCTGGTTTCGATGCGGCCCACGCCGAGACAGAAAAGGCTGCCCGCTCCAAGGCGCCCATTATTTACCAAGCCGCCCTGAAAGACGCCTCCGGCACTTTCCAAGGATACGCAGATTTTCTCGAACTCAAGGGCGGCGATTATGTGGTTTGTGACACCAAACTCGGCCGCAGCCTCAAGCCCTACTACATCATCCAGCTCTGCGCTTATGCCGAAATGCTTTCTCCCTTGCTGGGTCATCTACCACAGGAACTAGCAGTCATCCTGGCTCCGGAAAAGGCATCCGCCCGTAAGGGTGAAGCTTTTCTTAAGCAAACACTCCGTACCCGCGACTATTTTGACTACTACCTTTGGTTAAAAAACCGCTTTCTTCAGTTCCAAAAAGACTTCAACCCCGACCTCAAGCATCGCCCGGAACCCAATCCCCGTGCAGACCACGGTCGCTGGCAATCCTACGCGGATCGTTGGATCACTGAGACGGATCATTTGAGTCAGGTGGCTAACATCCACAACACCCATATCAAAAAGCTTCAAAAAGCTGGTGTCACCCGCCTCGAGGATCTAGCGAACCTTCCTATTGCGAAAAAGGTTCCCACCCTGGCCTCAGAAATTCGGACTCGCCTGGTTAATCAGGCCAACCACCAACTCACCACCCGGAGCGCCCGTATAAAAACCCCCGCTGCCCCGCCAAGTCACTCCCTTCTACCAGAAAATATTCTCGCCCAACTTCCACCAACAGATCCGGGCGACATATTTTTCGATTTAGAAGGCTACCCCTACTACCACGACCACACTGGGCTGGAATATCTCTTCGGCGCCGCATTTCGCGATTCCTCCGGAAAACAATCCTTCAAATCTTGGTGGGCCCACGACAAGGCAGAGGAAAAAAAGGCTGTCATGGAGTTTCTGGATTGGGCTCATGCCAGGCTATCAAAATACCCTGGGGCTCACATTTACCACTACGCCAGCTACGAAAAGACAGCCTTGGGCAACCTCAGCACCCAACACGCCACCCATGAGAAAGTCTTGGATGAGATTTTGCGAAGCCGCCGATTAGTGGATCTCTATCCCATCGTCAGGAAAAGCTTCGTCATAGGCGAGGAGAGTTACTCTCTTAAATCCGTGGAACGGCTGTACCGAAAGGCCGGCCGAGCGACCGCCGTGGCCAAGGCGGGCGAATCCGTAGTCCAGTACCACCTGTGGTCCCAATCTGGTGCGGATCGGACTTCCCCAATTTTAAAGGAAATTGAGGACTACAATAGAGATGACTGTTTTTCCACTTTAGAGCTCTTTGATTGGCTTCATTCGCAAAAAACTAAACTACCCACCCCTCCCCCCGCCGCTCCAAGCTCTGATCCCAGAAGTGCGGCTGAATCCGGATCTCCTGACGACGAGGGTAGCCCCCAGGAGATCCTCCATCTTCTTTTAAAGGACAAGCCCCATGGAGAGCTCCTTTGTCATCTTTCAGAATTTCATTGGCGGGAAGCCAAACCCACCTTTTGGGAATTTTATCGGCGTCATGAGACCCCCGGACCGGATCTTGAGACAGATCCAGCCTGTATTGCCCAGGCCCGGTTGGAACGCCCAGAAGAACGTCCCAAGCCCATAAAGGGAGTCTTAGATTTAGAGGGCTTTTCCCCTGTTTATCGCTTTGACCCATCACAGGATCTGAAACTGGATCATCGCGATCAACTTTACTTCCAAGGCCAGCCCCAATCCCGCCCGCTTAGAATCGTGAAACTGGATGAGGAAAACGGCCGAATCGTTCTGGGCTCGGGAATCTCTGGTCCGGCAGAAACATCCTTTATCTCACTTAACTACATCCGTCCGAGGCCCATCCCGGCCGGAATAAGGTCAGCCGCTGAGCATTTTGGCTCAGATCAACACCCCCTTCTGAAAAATCTTTTGGATCGTGCCAGACCTTCCGGTCCCGGCCTGTCCTCCGCTGGTACTTTGAGAATAGATAAAGAAACCTTTCCACAGGCCGGCATAAGGATCTGCCTGGGCATGGAACACTCCGTGCTTTGTATACAGGGACCTCCAGGAACTGGGAAAACCAGCACAGGAGCAGAAATTATCGCTGATCTTCTGGCTAAAGGGAAAAAGGTCGGGATCACCTCAAACTCTCATGAAGCTATTAACCATTTGGCCAAAAAAGTGCGTCAAGTACTTCAAGTGAAGCATTCGCAAGAGCTCAAAGGGATTAAACAGAAAGCGGAAAAGGAGTTAGAACTTTACGCTGCCTGCCCCAGACTACGTCACTCCAAAGAGGCCAGGTTGGCAATCCACGCCTACAACAGCGGCGGTGGACTGGCTTGTGGAACGGCTTGGCTGTTTTCCCGTGAGGATTGGGTCGGGGCCTTAGAATACCTTTTTATCGACGAGGCCAGCCAAGTCTCCCTAGCCAACGCAGTGGGCATAAGCCGATCAACTAAAAATATCATCTTACTAGGAGACCAGATGCAACTAGAACAACCCACCCAAGGGAAACACCCGGAAAAAGCCGGCTTGTCCGTACTCAACTACTACTTGGATGGGCATGACACCGTGCCAGAGGATCTCGGTCTTTTTCTGGATACCTCCTACCGTCTCCACCCGGAAATCTGCAACTTTGTTTCCCACCACAGCTATGAAGGCCGTCTTCAGTCATCCCCGGGAAATGAACGCCAGTCCATTACTTTAGGTACCTCGCCAGTTATAGTTACCAAGTCATCTGGAATTCTTGTTTGTCCCGTGGAGCATGATGACAGCGGCCAGGGAAGCGAAGCTGAGGCGGACCGCTGTAAGAAGATTTTCGAGGAACTGATTGGGAAAAACTTTACGGATAAAAAAGGAAAAAGCCGCCCCCTCGTCTTGGAGGACTTTCTGTTCATCTCCCCTTACAACCTCCAGGCCCGCTACATCAGGGAAAGACTGCCCAAGGGCGCTAAAGTAGCATCGGTAGATAAGTTTCAGGGCAAGGAGGCCCCTGTCTGTATCCTTAGCCTTGGCTGTGGGGGGCAAGATTCCGGACCGCGAGGGCTTTCATTCGTTTTAAACCGCAACCGCCTGAATGTGGCAGTTTCACGTGCTCAAGCCCTCTTTATTCTTGTAGCCAACCCTTCTCTGATAACCCAAGCCGTCTCCCAAAAGGAGATTATTTTGGCAAATCAGTTTTGCCGCCTAGCAACGGGGTAGGGAGTTTTAGGAATGATTAGCAGCCCAATCCGCGATTCGTGAGCGGTAGTTCTCAGCTAGCTGCGGGAAGTCATCAGATTCAACTTCCACAAACTCGGCCGCCTCCTTGCGCTGCCTGGGATCCAGTTTTCGATCTGGAGGCCAATTGGCATTGAGAAAGCCGAAAACCAACCCACCGACAAAAGACGGCTCGTCTTTAATTTCGATTCCGTCGATAAACTTTTCCAGCGTTTCCACGATAAGATGCTGAGTTTTGTCTCTTGGAATTACGTAGTCGTAAGAGCTGGAACCCTCGATCTGGATTGCCCAACCCGTTCCATCTTTTTTGGCCGTAATGTCGATGGAGTCTCCGCCACCCAGGCTGTTGTGCCCGATGTTTAAAATGTGCCTTGTTTCCACAGACTAAAACTAGGAATCTTTCTTATTATGGAAAGACGAAAGAACGCCCGGCACACCCCAGATCCAGCGGATGTGGCCGAGTTCAACGCAAGGGCTAAAGATAAAATGTTCAAAGCCTTTCTTGAGGATCCTTTATACTCATCTATTTCCAGTAAAACAGCGAAAGACTCCCTATCGTTCGACCTTGGGGGATGCATACAGATTTACTCCCTCTTTGAGGACTTTGAAAAAGATGGGGCCCGCTTGTTCAATGCCATCTTAGAGGTTCCCGTTCTCGAAGGCCCGGAACCGGATTTGCAGACATCTGCTTATATGAACCGGGTTAATGCTTTTTCCCCGTTCAGCCCGTTGGTCTACCATAAAAAGCAATCCACTTATAAATTCGTCATCCGGGTACGCGCCAATCCCGACAACCTGGCCATGCTGGTTTTTTTGTTTCCCCGCCTGGCTGCCCTGCAGATTTTAACTGCGAAAAAGGTTTTTGAAACCATTCCTAGCCCCGAAGGACTTGAATTCTTGGTAAAAGAAATGGATCCAACCAGCACTCAGCGTTTGGTTGAAATAGAAGCCGACATAAAAAACCAGGGGGCAGCTAAATCCAGCCGATGGGATAAGCTCGAGCTCTTCTCAACATCTTCAGGTCTGGAAAGTTTTCTTGAAAAGGCCCCCGATGGAAGTTTGGAGACCATCCGCATGAGGTTTCCATTCATGAAAAAATCATCTGAGTTTTGTCTGGACTCCCTAGCAGCTCATCCATGGCTCGGCCGAGGTTTGTTGGCAACCACGACTTTCCCGGTGAAAGGAGCAAAGGAGCAAAACCAGGCTTTTTCCATAGCCCTAAACGGCAACAGCTTTTCGCCTTCTGTTGAGCACAGCTGTTTCGGATGCCTCTACGGAGACCGAGATTTTATAGTTCATAAAACATTCGTTCCGAACTCGATGTTTTTTCCCGATTTAGCCCAACACTTATCCTCTAACGCCTATATGTTGAGCACCGCAGAAAACAACTAAACCACCACTAAAAGGACTATTTCGGTAATCGCATTGCTTCCAAAAGTTCAGGCCAATTAATGACCACGCCAGTGCCAATTCGGAAAGAATCTTTCACTATTCCAAGACTTCTCAAAATGGCCAACTCGGCTTGAAACGGTTTTCTGGCTACACCGCCGCGCAATGAAACCTTTTTAATAACTTTCAGGCTGGTCATCATTTGCTCCTCCATCCAGGCCAAATACTCGCTTTGCAAGAAACAACTACTGTCTGGAGGAGCAGTAAAATCTAAAGGGTTCCTACTAAAGCGTTCTTCAGACAATCGATACACATAGTGGAGAAAAGCCCCTAATCCCCCCTCATTAATAAGCGCCCCAAGAAAGATTGCTCGTGGAAGACCAGCATTAGGGTTCTTATACCGCTCGCACGCGTCCACAAACTTATATCCGATGTCAGTCAATCGCCCTTCACCATCGATAAATCCCAAATGTTCACATCCTGAATCAATATCTTCGCGGTAGGAGTGCGCGCGATCATGGTAGTTTTTAACCAATTCATCTAAAGCATCGCTTAGGCTGATGGTCCCAGCGTTAAGTTTGGCACACGTTTTTTCCCTAACAGAATCACTTCTTCCAGTGAAGAATTTTTTTTGTCCACTGCCATCGATTCTTTGAATCAGCAACCCAGTGCTATTAACAACGTAATTACTGTGACCAACTAGTGACCATCCTTTTATATTCCCAGGATGCAGAACATACTTAAACCAAAATTGCCTCCAGGCCTTGTCCGGCAATTCGTTATTAGGGGAATAAGATAGATAGTTAACAGGATTATAACCCGGTCGCAGCCGTTCACATGCCTCACTAATTTCTTTAGGTATGCGCGGTGCATACGGCTCAGTCCCCGCATCCCCTAGCTGTTTCAAGCACTGCAAATATTTGAAGAATGCATCTGGCTCAGTACTACCTTCTCTGATATGTGCCCATTGTGTTTCGGTCCCCAGTGGCTGCGTAACTCCGCTCATGGGAATCGCGAGATCAATCTTGAGCTTTCTATGAATCGTGAAAGCCCCTTCAAAAGGCGATACCTTCGATGGGTCTGGTTTGGAGTAAGTAAATACCCCTATTCCCTCTGACTTGCTTGTGTGTTCAAGCACCTCGTTCACATAGGATCCAGGATTATCTAGATTTGAGTACGATTTAGGAATCACAATAGCAGTTCCATTATACCCTTTCGTTAGGTACGCGTGCGCTTGCCCTATTGCGGTAAGAACGCCGTGAAGCCCCTCGTTGGGCCTCTTAAATTCGAGAGCAATGTTGTAAGTCGAAGCAGGGCCTCTAGTCGAACTGCTCGTTTCAACTAACTGAATTACACCGTCTGCATGCGGCCACGCATGCCTGCCCTCGCGTGCTGCACTTCCGCTAAGGCGGCTAACCGGTGGGGGTGTCTCGAAACAGTTATCTGGAGCCCGTACGAGCAGATTGACTAACTCAGTAGCTGCAAAGGAAGCCTCAAGGTCGTGACTCATACTAAACTCTTAAACCTTTTATCATCCCGTAACTACGCTATGTGGAAGACCTAAGCACTCCCCTTCTCAACAAGGGAGTAATATGCAGATGGAGGGACCTGGCCAGGAAACCAATCGTTAGCCTCAGCCTTCCTTATATTGTTTCCGATTATCTCTGCAAGTAAGGGTGGAAAGGCGTTCCCAACTTGAATGCACTGTTCCTGCCTAGGTCCCAAAAACTCAATATTATCTGGAAATGTTTGTATCCGCGCAGCCTCACGAACGGTAAGTGCACGATTAAGCCAAGGATGAATAGGAAAGGCGTTGTGACCTGGAACCATAGTTGTGGCAGGTCGGTCGCGGTGTAGTCGCCGAAATACATGAGAGAAGTTCTTGACCTTTTTAGTGCGATATCCTGACTTGAGCAGTGCGGGGAGCAACTCAACGTCAAGCAGACCCCCTTCTGGAATATATTTATATCGCTCAACGAGTAGAGGCTTGTGGTTCATCGGTACATGGCACGTAAACTTCTCGAAAGAGGCAGTAGTTGCCAAGTCAGAAATGACCTCCCCAACAGTTCTGTAAGGTTTCTGCCATTCTTCCGGTTTCGCAAAAAACTTTCGCTTAGGCCAGGGGATAATATGCCCAGTTGAGTTGCCAATAATTAACAATCTCTTTCTTAGTTGCGGTACACCATAATCGGCTGCGTTTAATACGCGCATGTCGATTTGGCCATATCCAGCAGCTTTAAACTTTGAAAGTAATACCTGAAGAAATTTGCCGCCGCCGAGATTTGCAAGGCCTGGCACATTCTCCATTACAAACCAACGCGGCTTCAACGCCTCAACCATCGCAACGAAAGCAAACACGAGATTGTTTCGTTGGTCGTCATAAGGGGAATGGCCACGAGTACGCACAAAACGTCGGTTCCCGAAAATCGAAAAACCTTGGCATGGAGGACCCCCAACAATCACAGCGAGCTCCTTGCCTTTCAATGATTTGATCACATTTGAACGAGTTGCCTTTTCCGAGAGATCTCCCTGCATGTACGGGGTTGTGGAGCTTTTGTTTTGATGCGTTAGGCTTACGTACTGATTCAAGTCGACTCCCAAAATAGGTGTCCACCCAGCTCGCTCAAACCCAAGCCCAATGCCTCCAGCCCCGCAAAATAAATCAACAAATCCTCCGATAGGTTTTGATTTAACCCGCTTAGCGAAGGGTTCGCCGACAGGGATGGGTGATACGTACGCTGCAGCAACAGTTTTCATTTTTGCATGACGAATTATCGATTTGCCGATATGCGATGCTAAAAGAGGAGGAACCGCATTCCCAACGAGTATACATTGTCGACGACGGTCTCCCGCGAATAATACCTCGTCAGAAAAAGACTGGAGGCGTGCAGCCTCGCGGGGAGTTAGACTTCGATTCAGAGTTGGATGAATTGGGAATGCATTATTTCCCGGCACCATCGTGAGTGCTGGCTTATCCCTTTGAAGACGCTTATACGTGTTTCCGAAGTTTTTGCGTCTCAGTTGTTTAGGTAGCTTGTCAGGTGGAGGTAATCGTCCACCTTCTGGGATGAGCGCATACCTTTCTACTACTTTTTCAGAATGACGCAGGACGTTGTGATTTGGAGCCTCGACGCCTCGGATCGCAAGATCCCTAATTGCCTCCCAAGTCGTTACATACGGGTGTGTTCTATTCGGGCCATGTGTAGCTTCTGGAAATTTAAATGGTGCATTATGCTTGGTCCCAAAGAATATTACGCGCTTGCGAAACTGAGGAACTCCGTAGTCGGCCGCGTCAAGAACTTCACAATGCATCCTATACCCTAAGCGCTCAAAGGTTTGTATTATGTGATCCTTAAAACGACCTTCATACATTGTTGTAAGAGACTTAACATTTTCCATCAGCACAAATCTAGGGCCGATATCCTCAACGATTCTTGCAAACGCCTCAAAGAGCTGGTTGCGCGGGTCTCCCGAAAGCTTGTCCCCCAGGGTTGAAAAGCCTTGGCAAGGCGGACCGCCAGCAATTAGATCAGGCGTGATGCCACCAGCGGCAGTAACTAGGGTTGCTCCAGTCAGTTTTCTTGCATCTTCCAGAAGAAACGGAATTTTTCGGCGATTTAGTTTATGTGTCTCAGATACCATAGGCTCAACATCACTGGCCAGGGCGATTTTGAAGCCCGCATGTTCTAAGCCCAGATGCAATCCACCAGATCCAGAGAAAAGGGCGAAAACGGTTAGTTTCTGCTTTTTCATCTCGTTACTTTTTCAGACTAGCGACCAGGCGGCAGAGAAAAGCAATTTGCATTTTCTCAGGTTAAGAACGGTACCTTTCTTACTCAAAGCCTGGTCCCTCCAAATTCTTACGAAACTGATTTCCCTCCTCGTCTTGGGAATGCAAAACTATCATTGCATCATCAGGCCACACATGGTGCTCCTTGGCAACTTCCAGCATTAGGAAGGCCCGGGTCAGCATGGCCCTTAGGAGTGGCTTGGCATCCTCTGGCTCTGGCTGGTTAGCCGCTAGGTGCTCCAAAGCCGCCTGCACCAACAGCTCGTAAAAGCCATACTTGTTGCCGTAATCCAGCCAGCCACTGAACAGGTCCCGCATCTGGAAGATAAACCACGTCACCGGCTCTGCATGCCGAGTCCGCACCGTCAGGTCATGGTCGAAGTAGTTTGGATTATTGAAGTCCGTCTTAAAGTCAGTCGTGATCCGGATGTCAGCCCCCCTCCACTCCGGGATCCTATCCATTTCAGGATGCGTCCAGGGCCCTCCGGCCTCAATGGCCCTACCCATATCCATCAACCCATCCTCAATCGCTTCTGGCCCCTTCACCTTGAATTTCGTTTTCTTGTTCTTATTCATTTTCATTTCTCCTTTATTCATCATCCCCTCATCTTACCCAACCCCCTAGGACATTGGCGGGGCTAGCTTTCCTTTATTTTCGCGGGTTTGCCACCAGCTATTGGCACTTTCTTAAGCCATCCCTTCATTACCTTTTCTGTTGATGGAAATGCATCTTCTCCATCCAAATAAGCAACCACTCTGTTTTTCTTTTTGCTCTTTTGCTTCATACAACCTCCAGAGCCGTGTTGAGGATCTTGAGCATCGTGGCCTCGGCCTTTCTTTCATCCGAATCCACCCAGCCTTCGACTAACCGGATGATTTCCTTTAGGGCCTTTCTCATCTCGGCCTCGTTCCTCCTGTTTCCACCTGCACTCTTTTTGTATTTATTATTTTGATTCATTGGGCGAAATCATCTCATCCCCCCTAGGACATTGGCGGGGTTAGGGCATGACTTCTTATTATTTTTTCGAG
>Ga0209617_10001404_pt1 | contig 11250 bp, 9 predicted proteins | sample LakEriepJuly2011_2_FD_187459 | JGI IMG/M metagenome (GOLD analysis project Ga0209617, IMG submission 187459) | Freshwater microbial communities from dead zone in Lake Erie, Canada - CCB epilimnion July 2011 (SPAdes) (version 2) | ecosystem: Environmental > Aquatic > Freshwater > Lentic >... | reverse complement strand
GGGGCAAGCCAAAAGCGAAGGCTGGTGGGACAACATGATTGGCCCAGGTAAGCCGGTAGACACGAACCGGTTTTTTGTGATTGGTGTGAACAATTTGGGTTCGTGTTTTGGCTCCACGGGGCCGATGCACCTTAATCCAGCCACAGGCCAAATTTACGGGGCAGATTTTCCTGTGGTGACGGTGGAAGACTGGGTGACCTCGCAAGCCAGGTTGCTTGACCAGTTGGGCATAGATCAACTGGCGGCTGTGATGGGTGGCAGCTTAGGCGGAATGCAGGCTTTGAGTTGGAGTTTGCAATACCCCGAACGCGTCCGACACGCCGTGGTGATTGCCAGCGCCCCCAATTTGAATGCAGAAAACATTGCGTTCAATGAAGTTGCGCGCCGCGCCATCACCACTGACCCCGACTTTCACGGCGGTCATTTTTATGCCCATGGGGTGGTACCCAAACGGGGCTTGCGTATTGCCCGAATGCTGGGGCACATCACCTACCTCAGTGACGATGTGATGAACACCAAATTCGGCCGCATGTTGCAAGCTGGAGAATCTTTCAAATACAGCACCCAAGAGATCGAGTTTCAAATTGAAAGCTATTTGCGCTACCAAGGCGACAAGTTCAGTGAGTACTTTGACGCCAACACCTATTTGCTGATCACCCGCGCGTTGGATTATTTTGATCCTGCATGCGCCTTCAAAGGCCAACTCACGCAGGCCCTGGCGCAAGCCAGCGCTCAGTTTTTGTTGGTCAGCTTCACCACCGATTGGCGTTTTGCCCCCGCCCGCAGCCGTGAAATGGTGCAAGCCTTGGTGGCCAATAAGCGCCAAGTCAGTTACGCTGAAATTGACGCACCCCACGGCCACGATGCTTTTTTATTGGACGACCCGCGCTACTTATCGCTGGTGCGAGCGTATTTTGATCGCATGAGCTTGGGAGCAGACGAATGAACCTCGTATTGCGCGACGCCATACAGCGCATGGTGCCCTATGGTAGCCGCGTACTAGACCTTGGCTGTGGCGATGGTGCCTTGTTGGCATTCCTGCAGCAGCACCATGGTTGTTCGGGCTATGGTGTGGAAATAAATGACGCCAATGTGCTGGCCTGTGTCAAGCAAGGGGTGAACGTGATTCAGCTCAACCTGGACCAAGGCTTGGCCATGTTTGGTGACCAAAGTTTTGATGTGGTGCTGCAAATAGACACACTGCAACACCTGCGCAATGCGCAAACCATGTTGCAAGAAACGGTGCGTGTGGGTCGCCTAGGCATTGTCACCTTCCCCAATTTTGCCCATTGGCCCAATCGCTTAAGTGTTTTGCAGGGCTATATGCCGGTGACGCGCAAATTGCCTTACCAGTGGTATGACACACCCAATATACGGGTCGCCACCTTTGCAGATTTTTTGGCGCTGGCGAAAAACACCCAGTTGCATATCAAGGATGCCTTTGGCTTGCAAGACGATGGCATAGTGCGGTGGTGGCCCAATGCCAGAGCAGCAACCGCTGTGTTCAAATTGGCTGCTCCCACTCTTTAAGTTCCCATGTCCTCAATTGCCGACCAAGCGGCTCAAAAACCCCAGATCACCATGCTCGATCGGGGCGAGCAAACGCTGGCCTTTTATGCTTGGCCTAACGCACCTGAAAACGCACGTGCGGCCGTTTTGTTGCTGCACGGCTTGGGTGAACACATGGGTCGTTACGGACATGTTGCCAGCACTTTGCAGGCGGCAGGTTATGTGGTGTTTGGCTATGACCACCATGGCCATGGTTTGTCCAGTGGCTTGCGTGGCAACTTACTCTCCCCTTCCCAGCTGCTAGACGATGTGCGCTTTGTCATCGAGCATGTGCGCGCCCTGACGCCCGCACCCATGGTCCTGCTGGGCCACAGCATGGGTGGCTTGATTGCAGCGCGTGCGGTGGCGAACGCTTTGCCTCACATCGACGCCTTGGTGATGAGTTCGCCAGCCTTGGGCGCACAAACCAACATGATTCAAAAACTGTTGCTCGCAACCTTGCCCAAACTTTTCCCACATATCAGAGTTGACAATGGCGTGAAAACTGCGTGGGTCGCTCGCGACGCACAGGTGGTTCGCGCCTATGTGGAAGACCCCTTGGTGCACCGCCAAATCTCAGCAGGATTGGCGGCGTGGATACTGAAAGAAGGACCCCAAACTGTGTCGCAGGCCAGCGCATGGTCCATGCCCACTTTGCTGCTTTATGCCGGTCAAGACCAGTTGGTGTTGCCGCAAGCGAGTACCGAATTTGCACGCTTAGCCCCAGCACAGGTGGTTCAGTCGCATTGTTTTAATGTGATGTACCACGAAGTTTTCAATGACCCTGAAAAAGCGTTGGTGCTGACCAAGCTGTTGGCGTGGTTAGATAACCGTTACGCCCTTTAAAGCCAACGTGACAGCACCGCCAGTGGAGCGGTTTCTGCGCGTAACACCCGTGAGCCTAGGCTGACAGCGACGAAACCTTTCTCAAGCGCTTGTGCTTCTTCGTCGCGGCTCAAGCCCCCTTCGGGACCGCTGAGCAAAAGCACCCGCCGTGTTTGTGTAAGCGCAACCAAAGGGGATGACGTGGCGGACAAGGACAGCATCCAACGCGACTGTCCTTCATCCGTGGCCAATGCGTTTAACCACTCAGACCAGCTTTGCGCTAAATCGATCTCAGGCAGGGTGTTACGACCCGACTGCGCGCAAGCTGCTTGTGCAATGCCTTGCCAGTGCAACTGACGCTTAAGCGCTCTTTCGGCATTCAGGCGCAGCACCCCGTGGGCCGTCATCAGCGGGGTGATGCGCGCAACGCCCAGTTCGCTGGCTTTTTCCACCAACCAATCCATGCGCTCATTGGCGGGCATGCCTATCACCACGTGGCTGTAGACAGCGCTTTCGCGCTCTATCAACTGGTGGCTGTCTATGCGTGCAGCAACGGTGTGACGTCCCATTTGCAAGATGCAGGCCGTGTACTCACCACCGCGGCCGTCAAACAAAGCGATGGCCGCGCCAGGTTGCAAGCGCAAAACTTGGATGTGGCGGCTGGTGTCTGCAGGTAAATCCAAAGACAAGCCGACTTGCAGAGGGTGTGAGCAGAAAAAGCGTGGCACCTCGCCTATACCCGTCCATAAGCAAAACCGCTGAGCGATGGGTGGTCTTCGATGTCGTCGATCAAGCGCAACAGCGGAGTCAGTTCCCTGTAGCGGCTGCAAGTGGCGCGGATATAAGCAATGAATCGAGGCGTATCCGCCAGATATTTGGGTTTGCCGTCACGCAAGCTCAGCCGAGCAAAAATGCCGGCCACCTTCAAATGCCTTTGCAAACCCATCCACTCCACCGCCCGGTAGAAAGCACCAAAATCGCTGTGCCAACCGTCGTGGTCGAGCATCCCAAGAGCGCGAGCCCTCTCCCAGTAGCGAACCGTTACATCCAGACAAAAATCTTCTTCCCAGCTGATGAAGGCGTCTCGCATCAGGCTGGCAATGTCGTAGGTAATCGGGCCATAGACCGCGTCTTGGAAGTCCAGAACCCCCAAGCGTGGCTCTTGGGGGTCCCAGGGCATCATCAGGTTGCGTGGCATAAAGTCGCGGTGCACAAACACCATGGGAGCCGCCAAGTTACGTGTCACCAGCAGGGAGAAGCTGTTCTGAAGCGCTTGCGCTTGCGCCGTGTCCAAGGTTTTGCCGCGGTGTTGAGCGACGTACCAGTCGGGGAACAATTGCAACTCACGTTGCAGCAACGCGGCATCATACGGGGGCAACACATCTGGGCGGGAAGCTTGCTGCCAAGTTAAAAGGGCATCCAGCGCCCGGCCAAACAAAACCGTATTGTGCTCAGTCTGCGTGTGGTCAAGTACCTGCATCATGGTGTCTTGACCAAGATCGTCGAGCAGCATAAAGCCTTGGGCAGCATCCCACGCCAGCACTTTGGGCACTAACAAGCCGGCTGCATGCATCAAAGTCGCAATTTCCACAAAGGGCTGGCTGTTTTCCTTGTCAGGGGGCGCGTCCATGATGATCAAGCTGGTCTCAGGGGTATCGACCCTGAAGTAACGTCGAAAGCTGGCGTCTGCACTGGCTGCGCGCACAGTTACTGGGCGGACTTGGTGTGTCGATGACAGAGACTCAAGCCATTGGGCGAAAGCTTGGGCACGAGAAGCATGGGGCCAACCCAGCAGTTGAATTGCCGATGTCAGGGGATGGTCGGCAGGAAAGTCTTGGGGCGATGGGCTCATGGATAATCCAAATTCTACAAACAGCGCTCTCGGGCAGCCCGGTCTTCTTACATGCGCAAGAATTTTCTATTGTCGGTGGTCACCAGCCTAGGGTCCTGCACGGCCTTGTTGTGCTCGTCCGTTTTTGCGCAAGAAGGGGAGCCCTCGCTCAAACTCAAGCCCAGCACGGGGCTGATGGAGCGCTGGACACCGCAAATGCGCAACCAGTTACCTACCTTTGTGCAAAGCGACTTTATTACCGGCCGAACCGATCTGGACACCTCTTTGCAGGGCAACAGCGTGCTGCGCAAAGCGGACACCTTGATTCAGGCTGACAGCATTGACTATTACCAGCCCGACGACCGCGCCCGTGCCAGCGGCAATGTGTACTTGAATCGTGGTGGTAACCGCTACCAAGGGAGCTTGCTAGATTTGCAAGTTGATGCGTTCAGCGGGTTTTTTCTCAACCCGTCTTACACTTTTTTGCGCTCAGAAGGTCATGGCAAAGCAGAGCGCATGGACTTTATTGACGAAAAACATACGGTGGCCAAAAAAGCCACATACACCACCTGCACCCGCAAGCCCGGCCCCTCATGGCTACCAGACTGGATGGTTGAGGCAGAAAAAATCAACTTTGATAACGACTTGAATGAGGGCTTGGCTGAAAATGGTGTGCTGCGCTTTATGAATGTGCCTTTTTTGCCCATACCCTCTTTTAGTTTTCCTTTGAGTGCCCAGCGTAAATCGGGTTTTTTGCCACCAGCCTTCGCGATCGACAACAAAGGCGGAGTTGAAGCCAGTTTGCCTTACTACGCAAATTTGGCGCCTAACCGCGACTTGACGGTGACCACCACTTCGATGGCCAAGCGCGGCACACGTTTTGACAGTGAGTTTCGTTACCTTGAGCGCAAAGCACCTAATCCTCCCTTTGACGGCGTGGCCAAGCTCAACGTCATGCCTTATGACTCTTTGCGTGGTAAATCCCGCTGGGGCTATTCGCACCAACACAATGGGTGGTCAGATGCCCGCCAGCCTATCGGGTTTGCTTTCAACATAAACCGAGTCAGTGACGCTGATTATTGGAAAGATTTCTCCACCGTCGCGGGCGGACCCTTAACGCAACGCTTGTTGCCGTCTTCTGCCGCATTGGGTTGGGCCAAGGGCACATTCACCACCTCCACCAGCGTGACCCAATACCAAACTTTGCAAGACGTGACTTCACCCATTGCGGCCCCATTTAACCGCTTGCCACAGATCAATGCCAATTACTTGCGTGCGGATGTCGGTGGCATGGATGTGTCGGTGGGCGGCGAAGCCACCCGCTTCAGCGCGGACCGGGTTTGGTATTGCGCGCAAGGTACGAACTCGACCTCATCCGTGTGTAATCAGCCGAATGCGCAACGTTTTGTCTTGCTCACCCAAGTCAGCGCTCCCCAATATTTGCCTTATGGCTACGTCACCCCTAAGCTGATGCTGCAAACCCGCCAATACCAGTATGACGAAACCTATAAAGGTATTTATGGCACCAGCACAGCCAGCAACAATGCCAGCGTCGCTGTGCCAAGCTTTAGCATTGACAGCGGTGTGGTGTTTGAGCGACCCAGCCAATGGTTTGGCACAGACTGGACGCAAACTTTGGAGCCGCGGGCTTACTTTGTCAACACGCCCTATCGCGCCCAGAGCGACCTGCCGAATTACGACACAGGCTTTAACGACTTTAACTTTGCCACCATCTTTACCGAGAATGCTTTCTCTGGACAGGACCGAATCTCAGACAGCAGGACCTTGACTGTGGGAGCCACATCCCGCTTGATCAACCCTGAAACGGGTGGTGAGGGTGCCAAGTTTGCGCTGGCGCAGCGCTTTCGTTTCAAAGACCAGAAGGTGTTGCTCACACCCACAGACACGCCGTTGACAGACAGCTACAGCGATATCTTGTTGGGTGCCAGCACCTATTTAACGCCACGCTGGGCGCTTGACAGCATCGTGCAGTACAACCCCGAAACTGCAATTTCTGAGCGTTCATCGGTGGGCACACGCTACAACCCCAGCAGCTACCGTGTCTTAACGGCCTCTTACCGCTACCAGCGTTCTGTCTCCACCACCATGGACGTGGCATGGCAATGGCCGCTTAACGATTTGTGGGGTGACCGTGGTGTCGATGATGGCCGCGGGCGTGGTTTGGGCGAGCAGCGTTGGTTTACTGTGGGTCGGGGTAACTACAGCATGCTGGAGAAGCGCTTTATTGAAACCCTGACGGGTTTGGAGTACGACGCGGGGTGTTGGGTGGGTCGCGTGGTGGTCTCGCGCAGCCAGGTGTCCTTGACCGACAGCCCCAACAGTCGCTTGATGTTCCAATTGGAGTTCAACGATTTTTCCCGTGTAGGCATTAACCCCCTGTCGTCGTTGAAGAACAATATCCCGCGCTACCAAAATTTGCGTGAAAACCAGCACCGAACACCCAGCCGATTTGGCCAATATGACTGATTTATTTATGACCCGTTTCCCCAATGTTTTGCGCAGCCTGGCTGTGAGTCTCTGCTGTGCTGGCGCTTATGTGGCCACGTCCCAAACCCTCAAGCCCTCACCTGGGGTGGGCGGCGCTGGCTTGAGTGTGCGCACCCCGCCTCCCGCCTTGGCCCCCAAGGAGGCTTCGCGTGCTTCAGACTTTATCGTGGCGGTGGTCGATAACGAGCCCATCACCAACCAAGAAGTCACACGCCTTGCTGCCATGGCCGACCCTGCAGCCGCCAAACTGGGCCGCAGCAATTTGTTGATGGAGGCCATGGAAACCTTGATTGACGAGGCGGCGCAAATAGGCGTTGCCAAGCTTTACGGGATGCAAATCAGTCCAGATGAGCTGGACAAAGCCATCGAAAAAACGGCGCAACGCAATCAATTGAACATTCAGCAACTGCAGCAACGTTTGCAAGAGCAAGGTTTGTCTTGGGAACAATACCGCATCCAAGTTAGACGCCAGATGTTGCTGCAAAGGGTACGCGAGCGCGAGGTCAATGCACGCATCAAGATTCAAGATTTCGAAGTTGATGCTTTTTTGCAAGAGCGCACTAACGCTGCCAATCCCAATTCCGACATTAATATTGCTCACATTTTGTTTCCCTTGCCCGAAAACGCCAGTGCGGACGATGTGGCCAAGCAACTGACCAAAGCCGACGAGGTGATGCGAAAACTCAAAGCAGGTGAAGACTTTTCAAAATTGGCCGCGCAGTTTTCCAGTGCAGCTGACCGCAGCAATGGCGGCGTCTTGGGCTTGCGGCCCCCTAGCCGTTACCCAAGCTTGTTTGTCGAGGCCACCAAAGACACCGCAGTCGGGCAGTTGGCAGGGCCGCTTCGCTCGGCCGCCGGTTTCCATTTATTGAAATTGGTGGAAAGACGCAGCGTGGACGCATTGCCCGCCACCGTGACGCAAACCCGCGCAAGACATATTTTGTTGCGCCCTGGTGGGAACCTCAGCCAAGATGCAGCGCGTGCGCAGTTGGCTGGCTTTAAACGCAAGATCGAACTAGGTCTTGCCGAGTTTGAGGCGCTTGCCAAGGAACATTCGCAAGACGGCAGCGCCAACCAAGGCGGTGACTTGGGCTGGGCCAACCCCGGCATGATGGTGCCCGAATTTGAAGAGGCCATGGCCAAGCTGGCCCCGGGTCAGGTGGGTGACCCGCTGGTTTCACGCTTTGGTGTGCATCTGATAGAAGTGCTTGAGAGGCGCGAAGCGCCACTGAGTTTGCGCGAACAACAAGACTTGGTACGCAACATCTTGCGCGAGAAAAAGTTTGAGGAAGCCTATAAAAACTGGGAGCGCGAGGTGCGTGGTCGCGCCTTTGTCGAATACCGCGAAACCCCGCAATAAGTGAAACACCAAGCCCGCAAGCGCTTTGGTCAGCACTTTTTGACCGACAACGCTGTGATAGCAGAGATCGTCGATGCCATTGACCCCCAGCCTTGGCAAGCGATGGTGGAGATTGGCCCAGGGCTAGCTGCCATGACCCAGCCCTTGGTCGAGCGGCTTGGGCATTTGCAAGTGATTGAGTTAGACCGCGATTTGGCAGCACGGTTGCGCCAGCACAAGCAGTTGACGGTGCATGAAGCGGATGTGCTCAAAGTTGACATCACAGCATTGGCCGCGGGCTTGGGTACGCAGTCCCTGCGCGTCGTGGGCAATTTGCCCTACAACATCTCCACCCCCATCTTGTTTCACTTGCTGGACCATGTGGCGGTGATCCAAGACCAGCACTTCATGTTGCAAAAAGAGGTGGTCGAGCGCATGGTGGCTACGCCATCGAGTGCGGCTTACGGGCGTTTGAGCGTGATGCTGCAATGGCGTTACGCCATGGAAATGGTGGTGGAAGTCGGCCCCATGGCGTTTGATCCGCCACCGCGCGTAGACAGCGCGGTGGTGCGCATGACGCCGCACGACCAGCCAGCACCATTGCCTGTGGCCTTGCTCAGTGAGTTGGTGCAAGTGGCTTTCAGCCAGCGCCGCAAATTGCTAAGACATACCTTAGGCAAGTGGCTGCAAGAGCGCGGCGTGGCTGCGGACTTTGATGTGCAACGCCGCGCCGAAGAGGTGGCGGTGGCTGAGTATGTGCAGCTGGCGCAGCGGGTGGGCGCCAGCAGGCTTACAAGCTCAAGCGGCTAGTCGATTTGCAATTGCCGCTTTGGTGGCGGGCAGTTCAGCCGGCAGGTGGTGAGCCAGTTGCTGGAACAGCTCTTCGTGCAGGCCCAACTCGGTTTGCCAAGCCGCTTTGTCGAGGTGGGTGACGGTGTGGAATTGCTCAGCCGTGAAGTTCAAGCCATTCCAGTTGAGTTCGCCATAGCTGGGGCTGATGCCAAACACGTTTTCAAGGCCCTTGGCCTTGCCTTCGATGCGGTCGAGCATCCACTTCAACACGCGCATGTTCTCGCCGTAGCCTGGCCAGACGAACTTGCCATCTTCACCTTTACGGAACCAGTTGACGCAGTAAATAGCGGGCAGTGTGGCGCCGCTTCCCTCCAGCTTTTTGCCCAGTTGCAACCAGTGTTGGAAATAGTCGCTCATGTTGTAGCCCATGAAGGGCAGCATCGCAAACGGGTCGCGGCGCACCACGCCTTGCTGGCCTGCAGCGGCGGCGGTGGTTTCTGAACCCATGGTGGCGGCCATGTAAACACCTTCCACCCAGTTGCGGGCTTCGGTGACCAGTGGCACGGTGGTGGAACGGCGTCCGCCAAAGATGAAAGCGTCGATCACGACACCCGCAGGGTCATCCCATGCGCTGTCGAGTGCGGGGTTGTTGGTGGCGGCCACGGTGAAACGGGCGTTCGGGTGGGCGGCTTTGGCGCCGGTTTCTTTGGCAATGGCGGGGGTCCAGTCTTTGCCCTGCCAGTCGATGCAGTGCGCAGGCGCGTCGCTCATGCCTTCCCACCAAACATCGCCATCGTCAGTCAAGGCCACGTTGGTGAAGATCACGTCACGGTCCAAGCTGGCCATGCAGTTCGGGTTGGTCAAGGTGTTGGTGCCGGGTGCCACGCCAAAGTAGCCGGCCTCGGGGTTGATGGCCCGAAGACGGCCATCGGCACCGGGTTTGATCCAGGCGATGTCGTCACCGATGGTGGTGACTTTCCAGCCCGGCATGCCCGCGGGCGGGATCAACATGGCGAAATTGGTTTTGCCACAAGCGCTGGGGAAGGCCGCGGCCACGTGGTACTTTTTGCCTTCGGGGTTGGTGACGCCCAAAATGAGCATGTGTTCGGCCAGCCAGCCTTGGTCTCTTCCCATGTTAGAGGCGATGCGCAGCGCAAAGCATTTTTTGCCCAAGAGCGCGTTGCCGCCGTAGCCGGAGCCGTAAGACCAGATTTCGCGGGTCTCGGGGTAGTGCACGATGTATTTGGTTTTGTTGCAAGGCCAGCTGACATCTTGGTCGCCGGTTTTCAAGGGTACACCCACGGTGTGCACGCAGGGCACGAACTCGCCGTTCTCGCCCAGCACGTCGTACACGGCTTGGCCCATGCGGGTCATGATCTTCATGTTGACCGCCACATAAGCGCTGTCAGACAGCTCAATGCCGATGTGGGCGATGGGGCTGCCCAAGGGGCCCATGGAAAACGGCACCACGTACATGGTGCGACCGGCCATGCAGCCGTCAAACAGCGGTTGCAGGGTTAGGCGCATCTCGGCAGGCGCCATCCAGTTGTTGGTGGGTCCAGCGTGTTCTTTTTGTTCAGAGCAAATGTAGGTGCGGTCTTCCACGCGGGCCACGTCTGAGGGGTCGGAGCAGGCTAAGAAGGAGTTGGGGCGCTTGGCGGGATTGAGTTGTTTGAAGGTGCCAGCATTCACCAGCACTTGGCAGAGCTGTTGGTACTCGGCCTCGCTGCCGTCACACCAGTGGACTGCGGCGGGTTTGCACAAGGCCGCCATGTCGGCGACCCAAGCGATGAGCTTGGCGTTTTTCACAAAAGACGGGGCAGTCAGCCCGATTCCTTGAAGGACGGGTGCATTCATGGGGAGCTCCTAACTTCAATTGGTTAAGGTCAATGCCCTGCAGGGCATAAAAACAAGGCATTCACCTCAAGCCAATAAAAAAGCGCCATGGGATAGGCGCTGTCAGGTAACGGGTCCAGCGGCCGATTCAGGCCATGAAGACCGCGATAAAGGCCAACAAGAATATCAAAATGCCGCCACCAATGGGCAACACGATGGGCATGAGGGGAACAATGGACTCAACGACGTCTTGTTCTTCGCCATCATGGTTGTGCGTATCAGACATAAAGTAACTCCAATAAAGAGAAGTAGATTCTAACCATGGCAAGCTTCTAGAATCCTGACCATGCGTCACCCTCATTACACCCACGCCCAAGCCCTGCCGGACATTCTTTCTCAGCGAATTGTCATTCTGGACGGCGCCATGGGCACCATGATCCAGCGTTTCAAGCTCTCCGAGGCCCAGTACCGGGGCGCAGGCTTCAGCGGCGAAGGCAGCCAAGGCCAGCGTTTCGCCGACTTTCACCGCGATGTCAAAGGCAATAACGAGTTGCTCAGCCTCACCCGCCCC
>Ga0209617_10001402_pt1 | contig 11255 bp, 9 predicted proteins | sample LakEriepJuly2011_2_FD_187459 | JGI IMG/M metagenome (GOLD analysis project Ga0209617, IMG submission 187459) | Freshwater microbial communities from dead zone in Lake Erie, Canada - CCB epilimnion July 2011 (SPAdes) (version 2) | ecosystem: Environmental > Aquatic > Freshwater > Lentic >... | reverse complement strand
AAGATCACCGCGCCAGCTCCCGTCGCTCCCGCTGCAGCGATCGCGCCAGCCGCTCCCTCGTCGTCGCCCAGCTCCGCCTCCGGTCGCCCGTCCAGCCTGACTTCGGGCGTGGTCCGCACCGGTGCGAGCACCGTCGCTCCTCGCACGCCGCCTGCGGCGCCCGGAACTGCCGGCACCACGCCGCCTGCAACTGGTTCCGGTTCGACCGGCACAGCCGGGCCCTCGGGACCGACGGGCACCACTCCGCCGGCACCCGCGCGCCCCACGTGGCGCCCGAGCGATACCGGCCCGCGACCGGTGCCCAATGTTCCGCGTCGGCCTGACATCGTGAAGCCCGCGGGGCAGATGCTTTCGCAGCCGACCAAGTCAGCACTGTCCGGCCCGCGCGTGGTGCGCGTGGAAGAGCCCGACCGCATCGCGGCGCCGCGCCCACGAACGGGCCCCGGCATGGGCGGACCTGGGGCAGGTGGTCCCGGTCGCTTCGGCACGCGACCTGGTGGCGGCTTCGGCGGCGCTGGTGTTCGCACTGGCGGTCCCGCTGGTCCGGGCGGTCCTGCCCGTGGCCGTGATGACCGTCGCCCCGGCCCCAATGACAAGCGAGCCGGCGGTCGAACCGACGGTGCAGGCCGCAGCGCGAAGGCCGGCGGCGATGCCCCGTTCGAGCCGTGGCGTGCGCAGGACCTGATCGATCGTGAGGGGCGCCTGACTCGCGCCGGTGGCTTCTTCAAGAGCCACAAGGCAACGCCCGGCCGCGGTGGCCCCGGTGGCCGCATGGGGCCGGGTGGCCGCATGCAGCCGGCCAAGAGCAGTGGCCCGGTCAAGATCGCCGAGCCGATCGTCATCAAGGAACTCAGCGCCGCGACCGGCGTGAAGGCCACCGACATCCTGAAGAAGCTCCTGCTCTCGGGAACCATGGCCACGATCAACAGCGTGATCGAGACCTCGCGCGCCGAGGAGATCATGCTCGAGTTCGACATCGTGCTCGAGGTCGCCAGCGAGCAGACCGCCGAGGATGCGATCGCCAGCCAGTTCGCCCAGCGCGAACGCAAGGATCCGCGTCCCCGTTCGCCGGTCATCACGATCCTGGGCCACGTCGACCACGGCAAGACGAGCCTGCTCGACCGCATCCGCAAGGCCAACGTTGCCTCGGGCGAGGCCGGCGGCATCACGCAGGCGACGAGCGCCTTCATGGTGCCGGTCAAGGCCGGCGATGCTGACCGCACGCTCACGTTCATCGACACGCCCGGCCACGAGGCGTTCACCGCCATGCGCTCGCGCGGTGCGCGCATCACCGACATCGTGGTGCTCGTGGTCGATGCCGTCGACGGCGTCATGCCACAGACGATCGAGAGCATCAACCATGCGAAGGCCGCAGGAGTGCCGATCGTTGTCGCGCTCAACAAGGTCGACAAGCCCGAAGCGAGCGAGAAGACCTTCCAGCGCATCTACGGCCAGCTCGCCGAGCATGGCCTGAACACGGTGCCCTGGGGCGGCGACGTCGAAGTCGTGAAGACCAGCGCCCTCAAGGACATCGGCATCCAGGACCTGCTCGACATGCTGGCGCTCGTGGCCGACATGAAGGGCATCGAAGCAGACTGGGCTGGCAACGCGCAGGGCGCGGTGCTCGAGGCGCAGATGGAAGAGGGCCGCGGTCCCGTGGCGCGCATCCTCGTCCAGGAAGGTGTGCTCAAGAAGGGGGATTCGGTCGTCATCGGCCGCGCCTCGGGCCGCATCCGTGACATCGTCAACGACCGTGGCCAGCGCGTGACCGAGGCGATCCCCGGCACGCCGTGCGCGATCAGCGGCCTCGACGAGCTGCCCGATGCCGGCGACAAGTTCTTCGTCGTCGATTCGCTCAAGGAAGCCGAGCAGGCCGCGAACGAACGTCGCCAGGCCGAGCGCCTGCGTGAACTGGCCGCGCCCAAGGTCACCCTCGACAACATCCTCGAGCACATCGGCAAGGACAAGGCCAAGGAGCTCTCGCTCGTGGTCAAGGCCGACGTGCAGGGCAGCGTCGAGACCCTCAAGGCCATGCTTCCCAAGATCAGCGTGGGCGACCTCAAGGTCGTGGTCAAGCACTGCGCCGTGGGCGGCATCAACGAGAGCGACATGCTGCTCGCCGAGACGACCGGCGCCATCGTGATCGGCTTCAACGTCACCACCAACGCCAAGGCTCGCGCCCTCGCGGAATCCAAGAAGATCGACGTGCGCCTCTACGACGTCATCTACCACATCAGCGAGGACATCGAGAAGGCCCTCAAGGGCATGCTCGAGCCGACCGTGCGCATCGACGTGCTCGGCCACGCCGAGGTGCGCCAGGTGTTCCGCATCTCCAAGGTCGGTGCGATCGCCGGCTGCTACGTCACCGACGGTACGGTCGAGCGCAATGCCCAGATCCGCGTCACGCGCGGCGGTATCGTCATCGAGAAGGACCGTCGGCTCGAGCAGCTCAAGCGGTTCAAGGACGACGCCAAGGAAGTGCGTTCGGGCAACGAGTGCGGCATGAAGATCGTCGGCTACGACGACATCCAGGTCGGTGACGTGCTCGAGTGCTACAAGTCGGTCGTCGTGCGCGAAGGCAGCGATGACTGAGCGCCGCCGACCCGCCACGTCGCTCCCCGGCATCGCCGGCAGGGATGAGACGCCGATCCGCCTCCTGCAGTGGGCGAGCGTGATCCGTCGCGCGCTCCAGCAGCGGCTGTCCGAGGGTCTCGCCGACCCGCGCTTCCAGGGCCTGGTATCGATCGTCTCGGTCGAGGTCTCGCCCGATGAGCAGCGCGCGCTGGTGCGCGTGAGCGTGTCGCCGGCCGATCGCGGCCCGCTCGCGGTCAGCGCCCTGCGCAGCGCCGCGGCGCACCTGCGCCACGTCGTGCGCGACGAGAGTGCACTGCGGCACGTGCCGCGGCTCGACTTCATCCTCGACGAGAGCGGGCACCGGCAGATGACCGTCGAGCAGGCGATCGCCGAGGGCCTGCGCCGCGAGGGCATCGTGCCCGGCCCGGATCTCGGCAGCGATGGAGTCGAGGCACCCGATGACGACGGCTCCGAACAGGGTTCCGATGCACCCACCGACCAGGCAGACCACACGTGACCACCACCATGACCGCCAAGAAGACCCAGTTCCATCCGACCAAGTTCAGCGCGCTCGTGAAGCGCCATGAGCAGCCCCAGCACACGGCCGACCCGAACGCGGTCGACCCGGTGGCGCTCCTGATCTCCAGCTTCCTCATGTACGACGCGCCCAGCCACATGGCCGAGGCTGCCATGCAGAAGATCCGCTCTGCGACCGTCGACTTCAACGAGTTCCGAGTGAGCCTCGTCGAGGAGATGGTGCAGATGATCGGGGTGCGCTACCCGCGCGCCGAGGAACGCTGCAAGGCGCTGCGCCGCGTGCTCTACGACATCTTCCGTCACCACCACAAGGTGAGCCTGTCGCACCTCGAGGGACACCCCAAGCAGCACATCCGTGCGTACATCGACAACCTCGACGGCATGATCGCGTACGTCTCGAACCGGGTCTGCCTGCTGCGCTACGGCGTGCATGCGATCCCGGTCGACCAGACGACGCATGAATTGCTCGTGGAGGAGGGTGCCCTGAGCCCGACGGTCTCGCTCTCGGATGCAGCTGGCGTGCTCGAGCGCAACATCCGCGCGGGTCACGGCCTCGAGTCGTACTTCGCGCTGCAGGCCGCCGCCGACAAGCGTCACGCGGCCGGACCCAAGGCCGCGCCGAAGGCTGCCAAGGCGGAAAAGGCGAGCAAGCCCCAGAAGGCCCCGAAGTCGTCCAAGCCCGCGTCCAAGCCGTCGAAGCCCGCCTCCGGTGCGACCCGCACCAAGGTCGCCGCACGCACCAAGGGTCGATGATCCCCAATCGCCCTGCGATGCGGCGGGGTACGTGAGAGCACGACGGATCCCGACGGATCCACCGCACGGAGCACGAGCGCCATGGCTGGTCACAGCGCCTGGAAGAACATCAAGCATCGCAAGGCCGCCGTCGATGCCAAGCGCGGCAAGCTCTGGTCCAAGGCAAGCCGCGCGATCATCATGGCCGCCAAGTCGGGCGGCGGCGATCCGCGCTTCAACGCCGGTCTTCGCCTCGCCATCGACGAGGCGAAGGCGGTGAACATGCCCCGCGACACGATCGAGAAGGCCGTGAAGAAGGGGACCGGCGAGCTCGACTCGGAGTCGTACGAGGCCGTGCGCTACGAGGGCTACGCCACCGGCGGCGTGGCCGTGATCGCCGAGTGCCTGGTCTGCAACGTCAACCGCACGGCACCCGAGATTCGAACGATCTTCGACAAGAACGGCGGCAGCTTCGGCGTTCCCGGCAGCGTGAGCTACTCGTTCGCGCAGCAGGGCTCGATCATCGTCGATGGCGAGAAGGCGACCGAGGAGCGGCTCATGGAGGTCGCACTCGAGGCCGGCGCCCAGGACATCCGCGATCTGGGCGGTGCATGGCAGGTGCTCACCGCGCCCGCTGACCTGTCCAAGGTCAAGGAATCGCTCGAGGCTGCCTCGATTGCGCTCGAGTCGGCCGAGATCGCGTGGATCCCCGGCATGATGGTGCAGGTCGATCCCGCATCGGGTGCTGCCGTGCAAAAGCTGATCGATGCCCTCGAGGAGCACGATGACGTGCAGAAGGTCTTCACCAATGCCGAATTCGCCGAGTGACGTCGTGGGCATGACGATGCGTGTCCTGGCGGTGCTTGCCCTGGTGCTGCCATGCACCGGCTGCGCACTCGGCACGGCGTCGCGCCCCTATCCCGGTGCCAATGTGGATCGTCTGTGGGAGTGCACCGTGGCCGTGGCCGAGGATCCTGCCGTCGAGCAGTGGCACACCGTCGAGAACAACGCATGGGTCAGCCGCGGTGACCGCCGCGTCGAACTCATGCGGGTGATCGAGCGCGTGCTGGAGCAGGAGGGCGCGAAGCCCGAGTACCAGCGCCAGACCTGGTCGATGACGCTGCGCGTGCTCGCGGCAACGCCGGATGGCGATCCCGAGACCGGCGAGGTGCGCCGCGATCCCGAGGTCCGCATCGAATCGCGCAGCAGTCGCCCACCCGCGCAGTTCTGGATCTTCGCCGATGCGATGCTCGATGCCATCGATGCACGATTGAACGATCCGGTGCAGCGAGCGGCACCAGCGGCTCCGGGGGTTCCGTCGAGGCGGCCTGACCGGGCTGGGCAGGTCCCTGCGGGCGGTTCACTGCAGTCGCCCTGATGCCCGCGGCCGCGACCCTGCGGGCCCTTCCAGGGCGGCGCGTCGATGGGCAGCCACTTCGTGGGGCGCGCTAGAGCCCCGTATCGAGCCCGGCCTGCTTGAGCGCGCGCTTCGCCACGTGGCTGATCACGCTGAAGGCCGCGACGAGCGCCACAATGCCAATGCCGAACCACAGCCAACCCTGGTCGCGGATCAGGGCCTGGATGTCGCTGGCGCCGGTGGCGGCGCCGGCCGCTGCGATGCCCGCGGCCGCGATCGTCCGAGGCGTCATCCCGATGGCGGTGCCCGCCATGAACGGCAGTAGCCGGACACCGGTGCTCGCCATGGCGAGGTTGGCGATGGCGAACGGCGAGTTCGGCGGCAGGCGAAGGAGCGCCACGAGCCACATCAGCCGGACCTGGTGCGCACCGACGAGTGCGGAGCGGATCGCGCGGGCCTTGGGCTTCGCGTCGAGCCAAGACTCGATGCCTCGACCGCTCACCAGCCGGGAGAACGCCCAGCCCAGCAGCGCGCCGCCGACGCAGCCTGCGATCGCAGCGGGTGCACCGAGCGCAAGCCCGAACACCCAGCCCCCGAGGATCGCCTGCGCGTAGGTCGGCAGGATCCCAAGCCCGCTCGAGATCGCGAAGAGCAGGATGTACGCCGGAATCCCTCGCGAGGGATCCTCCTTGAGCCACTCGCCGACGGCGCCGATGTTCGCCAGCAGCTTGAAGCCGATCAGCGGCGGCACCGTTACCCAGACGATGGCCAGCGCAAAGGCAGCATTGCGGCGCGTGGTCGATGCGTCGAGCACGGGGCTTGGCGCCGACGCAGGTTGCGCGGGCGAGGGATCTGGCGTTGAGGTGGGATCGGTCATGGCGTCCGGAGGTTCATCGGCCCACGAACATGCGCGACGCGAGCACGACGAGCACGATGATGAAGCCTGCGGCGAGCTTGCGGACGGGCAGGCGGTGCACGAGGGCAGCACCGACGTAGCCACCGGTCACCGCGCCCGGCAGGAGGCAAGCTGCCAGCAGGGCTTCGTCCTGCAGCCCCGCCGTGCCCTCGGTCCGCAGGATGGGCACCGCGCGCGTGAGCGTCGCGAAGATGCTCGTCAGCAGCACCAGCGTGGAGCTGGTCGCGATCGTCGACCGCATCGGCAGTCCGCCCAGCATGCGCAGCCACGGCACGGCGAGAATGCCGCCCCCGATCCCGAGCAGCGCCGAGAGCACGCCCATCAGCGTGCCGAGCGAGAGCGCCAGCACCGGGATCGGTGCCACGGTCCGGATCGGCGCGCCGGCGTCGGGTTCCTTGCCGCGCCAGAGCACCCACGACTCACGCAGGGCCGTGGCGGCCAGGAAGCAGCCGAACAGGATCTCGAGCACGCGCGCATCAAGGCGCCCGGCGAGGATCGAGCCGATCCACGAACCGACGAGCGCCGCGGGCAGGGCCCAGCGCACCCAGGGCCACTGGACGGTCTTGGTCCGTAGGTGCTTCACGACGCTGCTGCCCGCAACGCTCACGCCCACCGGCAGTGCAGCCACCTGGAAGGTCTTGATCGATGCCCCCGAGAGCATCGTCAGGCCCGGGATGATGACGAGGCCGCCGCCGATGCCGAAGAGTCCTCCGCCGAGGCCGCCGGCCAGTCCGAGCAGCGCGATCTTCGCCGCCAGCGCCGGTTGATCGACGATGCTCGTCAGGATGGGCAGCGTGGTGGCGGCAGGATCCACCGCGCGAATGTAGCGGCGCGCGAGGGCGCGGGGTGATCACCGGAATCTCCACCGAACTTCCGGCGGCTTTCGGCGGTGCGCACCGCGGCAGCGCCATGATGGGGCCATGCCTTCCGGGTGCCTCTCATTCGTCCTGCGCGGCCTCGATGCACTCGCCGTCGAGGTCGAGGTCACCGTGGCCTCGCGTGGTTTGCCGCACACCACGATCGTGGGCCTGCCCGATGCCGCCGTGCGCGAAAGCATCCAGCGTGTGCGCAGCGCGCTCGCAGCGATCGGGCGCGACATGCCGCGCAGCCCGCTCACCATCAACCTGGCGCCAGCGCATCTGCGCAAAGAGGGGCCCGTCTTCGACCTGCCCATGGCGCTGGGGTTGCTCGCCGCCGATGGTGCGTTCGCCAAGGCTGCGGCCGCAGCACCCGCGCTCCAGGAGTGGATGGTGGCTGGCGAGCTGGCGCTCGATGGTCGACTTCGCTCGGTGAGCGGTGCGGTGAGCATGGCCATGGCCGCTCGGTCCATGGGCCTGCGGGGCGTGATCGTGCCGGCCGAGAACGCGGCCCAGGCGGCAGTCGTGCGAGGCATCACGGTGCTCGGGGCCACGCATCTGAAGCAGGTGGTCGATCACGTGCGCACAGGGCAGGCCCTCGAACCCTTCGAACCGGGGGGCGTGAGCGCGCCCGCCGCTCCTGCGGCACCGGACTTCGGGGCGATCCTCGGGCAGGAACTGGCCAAGCGCGCCATGGCCATCGCCGCGGCCGGTGGGCACAACGTCCTCCTCATCGGGCCCGCGGGGTGCGGCAAGACCATGATGGCTCGCGCCCTGCCGGGCATCCTGCCGCCGCTCGATCACGATCAGGCCCTCGAGGTCACGCGCATCCAGAGTGCGGCGGGGCTCCTGCCGGGGGGTGTGTCGCTCGCGGTCGAACGGCCGGTGCGGTCGCCGCACCATACGGCCAGTTGTGCCGCGATCGTCGGTGGCGGGCGAGGTCCTCGTCCCGGCGAGGTCACGCTCGCGCACCACGGCATCCTTTTCCTCGATGAACTGCCCGAGTTCATGCGGCCGGCGCTCGAAGCCCTGCGCGAGCCGCTCGAGGATGGCCACGTCACCATCGCACGCAGTGCCGGCACCGTGCGATTCCCGGCGCGGTGCATGCTCGTGGCCGCCATGAATCCGACGGCACGTGGCAACCGTGGTGCCGGCCGCGGTGGTGGGGTCGCCGATGCCGATGCCTACCTGTCGCGGGTCAGCGGTCCGTTGCTCGATCGCATCGACATGCATGTGCAGGTTCGGCCGGTCGATGTCTCGCTCTTCGCAGCCCGGCGCACGGGTGCCGATTCATCGAGCCTGCGCGCGCTGGTCGACCGCGCGCGCGCGCGCCAGACCGCTCGGCAAGGGAGCGTGCTCAATGCGTCGCTCGCCTCGTCGAACCTCGATCGGTGCGGCGGCATCACCGCCCCGGCTGCTGCAGTGCTGTCGGATTCCATGACTGGGCTTGGGCTTTCGGCGCGGGCCTACGACAAGGTGCGCCGCGTGGCGCGCACCATCGCCGACCTCGAGGGCAGCGACCGTGTCGAACCCGAGCACGTGCTCGAGGCCGTCCAGTACCGCCAGCTCGATCGCAGCAGCGGTGCGCTGGTCGACTACGCCGGCGCGGGCTAGCCGGTCGGGTCAGGCGCTCACTCGAGCCCGGGCGCGAAGCCGCGGCGCATGGTGTTCTCGCACACGCACCGAGGTTCCACGAAGTGCAGCAGGTACTCGCGGCCGCCGGCCTTGCTGCCGAGCCCGCTCATGCCGAACCCGCCGAAGGGCTGGCGCCCCACGAGCGCACCGGTGATCCCGCGGTTCAGGTACAGGTTGCCCACGCGGAACTCGCGGCGCGCACGGACCAGGTTCGCGGGCTTTCGGCTGTAGACGCCGCCCGTGAGCTTGTACTCGCCCTGGTTGGCCAGTTCGAGCGCGTGATCGAAGTCGCGTGCGCGCATCACGGCGAGCACCGGCCCGAAGATCTCCTCGCGGGCGAGCCGGTGATGGGGCTCGATGCCGCTGATGATGGCCGGTCCGACGTACGGCTTGCCCACACGCTCCGCCAGCCCAGGGGGGACCGGCAGCTGCGTCTCGAGCTTGCCTTCGGTGCGGCTCAGCTCCACGTACGACGCGATCTTTCGTGCCGCATCGGCGTCGATGACCGGTCCGATGTCGGTTCCGGGCAGGGTTGGATCGCCCACGACGAGCGCCTGGGTCGCACCCACGAGACGGTGCAGGAACGCATCATGCGCCGAGTCGACCACGATCACGCGGCTGCAGGCCGAGCACTTCTGGCCGCAGAACCCAAAGGCCGATTGCCGCACGCCGAGCACGGCCTCATCGAGGTCCGCGCTGGCATCGACGATGATCGCGTTCTTGCCACCCATCTCGCAGACGACCTTCTTCACGAAGCCGTCGCCGGGCATGCCGCAGGCTGAGACGATGTCCAGGCCGACTGCCTTCGATCCGGTGAAGGCCACGAGCGCCGTGCGCGGATGGCGCACCAGCGCGGCCCCGACGGTCTCGCCCTGGCCGGCAATGAAGTGCAGCACATCGCGCGGGGCGCCAGCCGACCACAGGATGTCGCACAGGAGCTTTGCGATCCCCGGCGTCTGCTCGGCAGGCTTCACGATGCAGGTGTTGCCCGTGACGAGTGCAGCCACCGCCATGCCGCAGCAGATCGCGAGCGGGAAGTTCCACGGAGCGATCACGACCGCGACGCCGCGCGGCTGGTGCCACTGCTCATCGAGTTCGCCGACGAAGCGCCCAAGGCGTTGCGCCGCGAAGAGCCGGCAGGACTCACGCGCGTAGAACTCGCAGAAGTCGATGGCTTCACAGACGTCGGCATCGGCCTCGCGCCAGGTCTTGCCGCTCTCGCGGATGATGATGGCGCTCAGCTCATCACGGCGCTCGCGCATGGCCTGTGCGGCGCGGACGAGGACCGCGGCCCGGGAGCGGTGCTCGGCATCGCGCCAGGCCGGGAAGGCCCGGTGCGCAGCCTCGACCATCGCGGTCGCCTGCTCGACGGTGCCGTCGTTGGTGACCTTCGGCACCGATGCCGAGGCGAGCGAGGCTGCGAACCGTTCGCGCACGTCCTTGCGCGAGAAGTCGCGCATGGGTTCGGTGTAGAAGGGGCGGCCGTCGCCGACGCCATCGACGGCATCGCTGAGCGCGTGGCGCTCGGGCGCGGCCTCGAGTCGCGCCGTCGCGCTGACCGGATCGGGTCGGGCCGGATCGGCAAGCAGCGTGTCGGCGCTCGCGTTGTCCAGGAAGCCAGCCTTGAGCCAGCTCTCGTTGCTCGTGTTCTCGAGCAAGCGGCGCACCAAGTACGCCATGCCCGGAACGAGCTCGCCGACCGGGACGTACTCGCGGATGCGCAGGCCAAGATCGACCGCCGCAGCCTTGAGCTCGTCGGCCATGCCGTGCAGCATCTGCAGCTCGAGTGCGCTCGTCGGCAGGCCGCGGCGCTCGAGGGCGGTCATCGCTGCGGCGATCGAGCGCGCATTGTGCGAGCCCAGTGCGAGCTTCACGCCACCTTCGCCCGCGGTCGCGGGGGTGCTGGCGATGAACTGCGCGGCCATGCGTTCAAAGCTCGCATCGGTGTCGCGCTTGGCGCCCCAGACCGGGCTCGCCCAGCCCTGCTGCTCGGCATGGATCGTCTCGTAGTCCCAGTACGCCCCCTTGACCAGCCGCACGGTGACCTGCCTTCCCGTGCGGCGGCTCCAGTCGATGATGCGCGCGGCATCGTCCTGCCCGCTGCGCAGGTACGCCTGCATGGCCAGCCCGGCAGGGAACGCATGGCGCTCGCACGCGCGCATGAAGAGCTCGAGCGTCAGATCCTTGAGCGCGAACTGCTCCATGTCGAAGTTCACGAAGACGCCCTTCGACGCCGCAGCGGCCAGGATCGGGTCGAGCGACTCGAGCAGGCCGCGGATCGAGCCTTCGGTATCGATCGGATCCACGCGCGCAGAGAGCGACGAGATCTTGATGCTCACGTTCGTGCGGGGGATCGCGCCGAGGTGATCGCTGTCGAGCCGCGCATTGTGGGCCCAGCCTGCGACCGTGGACGGAAGGTTGTTGACGAGGTCGAGGTACTTGGCGCGGTACGCGGTGGCCTCGTCATCGCTGACGCAGGCCTCACCCAGCAGGTCGACGCTGAAGGCCAGCCCTTGCTTCCACAGCGACTGCAGCGTGGGCAGCGCACTCTGTGCGTCGGTGCCGGCGATGAACTTGCCAGCCATGGCGGTGATCTGGCCCTCCATGCCCCAGTTCATCAGTCCCTTGAAGAGCCCGCCGGGCTTTG
>Ga0209617_10001392_pt1 | contig 11313 bp, 3 predicted proteins | sample LakEriepJuly2011_2_FD_187459 | JGI IMG/M metagenome (GOLD analysis project Ga0209617, IMG submission 187459) | Freshwater microbial communities from dead zone in Lake Erie, Canada - CCB epilimnion July 2011 (SPAdes) (version 2) | ecosystem: Environmental > Aquatic > Freshwater > Lentic >... | reverse complement strand
GGAGTCCTTCCTCTCCAAAAGGACTCCCCCTTTCCAAAAAGACTCCCCGCCCTTCCCAACTTCCACTTCAAGTGCCCTGCCTTCCAAGTGCCCTGCCTTTCAAGTACCCTGCCTCTCAAGTGCCCTGCCTCTTCAAGTGCCCTGCCTCTCAAGTGCCCTGCCTCTTCAAGTGCCCTGCCTTCCAAGTGCCCTGCCTTCCAGAGTGCCCCGCCTTCCCTCACTGCCCTGCTGCCCTTTTGCCCTTCCTGCCCTACTGCCCCTTTCCTGCTGTAAGTAGTACATTGTAGACACTGTTGGTTCAACTAGTGGGTTCCTTTATTGCCCCTGGAAGAATTCTTCAGTTTTAGATATTGCCTTTTGTACTTGTAGTATTGTACTTGTACTTTGTAAGTGTACAGTGAGTACTTCAGGGTCTGTTAGTGCTGTACTGATGAAAGTACCGCAGAAAGGTCAGCTGTACTTGATGTAAGGTAAAGCTGGTACTTGATGATAAGTACATCCTAGGCTAAATAAGTCCTAAAACTTGACATTGAGTGTGTGAATCTCATGATACTGTCTATTCACTGGTTCTAGGCTGGACCAGTGTTTTCTACTTCGAGAAATTACAGCTTTAAGACTACTTTGAACACCAATAACTGGACCCTAGGTCATCTTGTTCAAAGCAAGTTAAATATGGAATTTTGAAATCTAGAAAACACTATTCCTTCAGAGAGACAGCGGAATAAACAGTATTCCGCCAGAGTTGATGTTTTCTGGCTCACTGAATCAAGGTTAAAACCAGATTGATGAAATCTGGCAAACTGAATTAAGGTTAAACTATTACTGAATATATTGACTGTCAGTAAATAGCTGAAGAATTGTTTCTGAAGCTATCCTTGTTTAACACTTGTGCTCTAAACTGAAAATACATTATTTTTTTAGAAGAAATAAATTCTTCTTCATTGAGAGACTGAAAGATACTAGAGTACAGATAAGCTTATCCGGACATTAAGAACCAATATTCTGAAAATATTACATGGCGACCCTGTCTTAAAATAAGCTTTCCTCTACTTTTGTTTCCAAAAAAGGAAGCCTAGTATCAGCTATCTTATTTCCAAAATAAGAAAGCTAAAATATTCTGAAATCCTGCTGAAAGGATAGTAAGACTATTCAGATCTCTCATCAATATTCTGAAATCCTGCTGCAAGGATAGTAAGACTATTCAGATCTCTCTGAAATCCCCATAGCGGATAGTAAGAGCCAGCCTAGATCACTTCTGAAATCCTCTGAAAGGATAGTAAGAAATAAAATCTCTACTATCTCCCAAACCAAGTTGAAATAGCCATAATGGCCACTTTCAACTTTGATAGGTTTGACCAGGAGTATGAGACCAGAGAACTGGTTCAGAACTTAGTTTCTGTAATCCAGGAGGCCAGACGCCCTGATGATGCAAATCAGAGGCTGATACCAGCTGATGAAGGTACCCCCCTTCATGGGCTGCTGGCAAGGCTCAGAGTTGGACAAGAACCTGTTCTTGAACAATTCGATTTTGAGCTTGGTGAGATCCTCACTATTGAGGCTGCCACAAATCTGTGCATAGCTGGTGGAGCTAATCCACCAGAAATGTTCTCAACAATTGCCAACAGAGTACTGTTTAATGCAGCTCTGGACAGGCAAGCTCCCAGATGGGTGCATGTCAGCAGATCTGAAGCTGTTGACAGACACTCAGAGGTCCAGGTCCTTCATTTTCTCAATGAGAAAAGGACTGTAGTAGATTGGACCCTTTCTCTCCCTGAGCTAAAATTACTAGCTCAGAGCAGACTGTATACCAGTGCGATGATGCAAAACAGTCTGCTACATCTGGTTGATACCTATTGTAAGGATCACAAGGACTACATCCGCGGGATGACTCCTAACCAGATAGCCAACTATCTGTTGAGCATGGAGAAAAACAGGGATAAGACCTCTTATAGAAGAGAGGAGCTTAAAAACCTGCACAGGCAAGTTGGCCAAGAATACAAAGCTATTCTGGTCATGGCCTACACTCTGATTGACAGGATTTTTCCTGCTGACCAGCCCAACCTGGCTGCTCACAGAGCTATTGCACAGAGGACAGCTATTCTGTCCTACTTGCCAGATGAGCTTGCCCTGCCACTTGCTGCAAAGTGCCAGAGAGCTCAGGACAAATGCACTCCACTGACCAATGAGGCAGTAAGGAGATATGCAGAAAGGATGGAAGAGGAACAGAGAGTGTTCCTCCAACATCCTCTCCAATATGGAAGGACAATAGGTGCTGTACCTGCTGCCCACCATATTCAGTTGAATAGCATGGTAGCTGGCGCTGGGCCACCCACCAACCACTTTGGCTTGCCATTTGTGGGCTATCCCAACCCATACCTGAACATCTTCCCAGCTGTTCTCCAACCTGAGGATGGAGGCCCTAGGTTGTATGCACCACCTGCTCAAATGGCAGCTATGGGTCAACCTGCTGCTCAGCAGCTTGGTTTTCCCCTCCCTCCAGTGGTAGCACCTGGCAATGCCATTGCACCACAGTACCTGGCAGCCTTAGGCTTGCAAGGTGCTCAACAGCAGCTAGCAGTACAGGGTCAGCCGATGCAGGCTCCCCTAGCAGCTGTGGGTCAACCTGCTGGCATACAGCAGGCCCCCCCTCCCCAACAGCCCCTGGCCAATGGCCAAGCTGGTGTAGCTCAGCTGCAAGCTGACAGGGGATTGGAAGGAGTCGAATTTGACCCTGACCAACCACCAAGCCAGCAGCAGGTCATGCAAATGCAAATGGCTAGAGCTATTGCAAATGGCCAGGCTGTTAGAGCAGCTAGGGAGCTTGCTGCAGCCAATTTGGCAAGACAGCAGCAGACCCCTATTGCTAACTATCCTCTCACTGGAGCTGCATCCAGTTTGGGGTCAACCCAGCAGGCACCTGCCACGCCCTTAAGGCCACCAGGTGACTCAGGTTGGAATACTCCAGTCTCGAGCTCTGATGGAATTGCTCAAGCAAGGAGAAATATTCTAGCTGATGATGGCCAGAATATTGACAGGAGAAATATTCTGGCTGATGATGGCCAGGATATTGACATTCTCTTAGAGAAGCTGTCTTCCACTCCTTTCTCTGAGGTCTGCGACCTCTTGGCCAAAGGTCAAATAGAGAACACTCCAAAGGCTAAGCAAAGGACTGATGCAATCCGAGCTTATGCTGATTCAATGCTCACCAGATCCCAAGCTAGGGCTGCTATTCCAGCCCCCTTGGTTGAAGGACAGGTATCTCTGTCCTCCATTAATCTGGAGCAACCTATCACAGTAGAGGCTGCTACTCTAATGTTGATAGATGCCCTCAAGGAAGTTAAAAAACTTGCTAGAATGGGGGCAGATGTGAATCAAAAAAACCCTGACCACCCGTCCTATAAAAGAGGACAGGTCATAAATGGGAGATATCAATCCCAGGAAAGAGGCCAGTCCGATGAAGGACGCTCTAGGGAGAGAGACAGATCCCAAAGGGACCAGTCTCAGGGTAGATACCCCTCCCAAAACAGGGACAGGTCCCATAGAGACCAGTCCCGTGATAGGTATCAGTCCAATAAGGACCGGTCTCAGGGAAGAGAATCTTCCAGAGACAGATACCAGTCCTCCTCAGGACAAAGAAGGGATTCTAGATACCCTTCTGAGGACAGAAATAGGACTAAGTCCGACTTTCAGTCCAGGAGCAGGGACGGACAGGACTCAAGATCTTATAGGGATCAGTCCAGAGATAGGTCCTACCCTAGCTCCAGCTCTCAGTCCTATAACAGGACTCAGAGCAGATCTCCCGCCAGGAGCAATGCAAGCTCCCAATATTCCTCAGGGAATAGGCCTGGAAGATCCCTCTCAAGGGACAGGACTAGCAGGTCCAGTTCCCTCAATATGAGAGAAGTTTACCGATCCATGAGGAAAGGTGAAAACTGCAGATTGGATTATGATCCAAGAAAGCAGAAGGATTGTACAAAATGTACAAATCCTGGGCATCATGAGTTTGAGTGCAGAAAGTACTCCACTCTGAGCACTACAAAGTGCTCTGTATGCCACAAGTGCTATCACTTGTCAGCTGAGTGCAAAGAAAAGGAAAAGTTCCCCCCTAACCCAGGTGAGAGCTCTTCCAAGGAACTAGGAAAAAACTAGTTCCAGCCCCAGAAAATGGTGACTCTTTTCTGGAGGCAAACCTTGCTAAGATACTCAGTCAACCAGCTAGCCATGCTAGCAGGCCACTTTCAAGCATTGATGCTGAAATTGAGCCTAATCAAAATCAGAAAACTTCTGACAATGGAAAAGCTGGCTGTGCCAAAATTTCCAACTGTGATTCTAGCACTTCCAGGCTGACTGGTTGTGCTAGCACAACTGTCCAGTCAGGCAATTCCTGCTGGACAGATGGAGAAAAAGAAGTGTCTTGCATACACAAAACACTTCTCTCCCCTGGTGGAATGTCAGCTGATGACAATTCACCTTGTAAGGCTGACTCTGCTAGCAATGCTAGCATGTCACCCTCATGTGGCAGTGGTAATAAAACTATCACTCCACATCCTGAGATCCCCACTCTTAACAGCTACAAATTTCCTAGACCTAGGGTCTATGTGAAAAACTGTTATGAGTCTGAGGATAGCTCAATGCTGGACCACCTGAAATATATTTCAGAGAACATTGGTCCAAAGAACAGAACACCGGTCTATAATGAAAAAATAGACCGCCTGTTAAGGCCCCCTAATAAACCCAAAAAGGGCAAAAAAGGCAGGCCAAAAGTGGTGTCTACTAATAACATAGACTTCACTTCACCATCCCTGAAACTGGCTGAATTTTCTATAGGAAAGTTCCCAGTTAAGGCTTTGGTTGACACAGGCAGCACCCACTGCCTGATGTCAGTAAGCACTTTCAGAAAACTATCAGGGCTAAATTTCTACCCCTTAAAGATAGACATGAGAGTGGCAGGAAGTGTCCTGCATGACAACATTGTGGGTTCAACCACTGCTGTCATCTTATTCTCTTCAGATAATGGGGAGGTTGAGATCCCCATTAACTTTTTGATAGCTCATGCCATAAATGGTTATGATGCTATCCTGGGCGCTACTATCCTCATGAATCCTGAGATGATAGTAGCAGTCACTCCCACTCATCTGTGTCTCACAGAGGAGTATGGCAATTTCAGCATAAAGCTGGAAAATGCTGACAGGAGTGTGGAGGGAAACCACATGCACTGTGAGATGATTCACATTCCGCCAGGAGTGACTAAAATTGTCACTGCTAGGGTTTCCACTCCAATATCAGCTGCTCCAGGCTCCATTTTGGAGGCAAGAGCAAATGCTGGTGCTGGCACCATTCTTGAGTGCATACTGGGAAATCCAGTGACAGTGCACTGCACTGTAAAAAACTGCAGTCTGGATCCAATAAAACTGGATCCCACTGAAAGTTTTGGCCAAATTTTTGGATCTGATGATGGATCCAAAATGGGCAAAGTGGATTTGCTCCAGTCACTAAATTGTGAAGTGGAGCCCACCTTTGGATCTTCCAATGCTGATGAAGCAGAGGAATCAATTGATGAGCAAATAATTGCAGAACATCAATTGTTGGATCCTTCAGACTTGGATAAAACATTCAAGTATACAGATTGTGAGGTGAATCCCAATCTGTCCCCCAAAATCAGGGAAGGACTGGATCAAATATTATTTGATAACCAGTCAGTCTTTGCAAAATCCAAACTTGATGTTGGCAAATTCACAGAATTTGAAGTCAGTTTGTTGATTGATGCAGTAATCCCTGCTGAAAAACAGAGATTTATGTCAGAAGAAAAACTGACTTACTGCAAAAAGACTTTCAAGGAGTTTGAAAAACTGGGTCTGGTGGAGGAATGTCACTCCCCTGAAACCATTTCAAATCTCCTACTTGTGCCAAAGTATGAAGGGTTAAGAGATTTAACCAAAGCTTCAGTTTACTTGGCACAAGTAAAAGGTGAAAAAAACACCTCCTTCAGAATAGTCCAAGACTTGAGAAGGATAAATGCTAAGACAAAAAACATCAAGAAAGCCTCACCAAAACTCCCTGAGTTTATTTTTCAAAAATTGAAAAATAAGGTAGTAAGCAGTATTGATGCTAATCAGGCTTACTGGCACTTGATGTTGGACAAGGAGTCCAGGTCCTACACTGCATTTTACTTGCAAAATAGGACCCTGCAATTTTGCAGAATGCCTCAAGGACTTGCATCCGCCCCAGCTTGTTGGGATGAGGCCATGTCAAGGATTTTTTCATCCAAGACATTGAGCAGAGTGAAAACTCAGCTTCCTCCTGAAGAGGCAGCAATGCTCCCTGACAGCTTTGAGTCATTTTTTGACTACTATCAGGATGACAGCTGGATCTTTTCAGATGATGAAAAGAGCCACCTCATTCACTTGAAAGCTGTGCTCTTGGCCTACAAGATGTTTGACATCAAGTTGAGCCCAAACAAGTGCACATTCTTTCCTGACTCCTTCAAGATTCTGGGTGTGACTTTATCCCCCAAATCTTGTGAGCTTGCACTTAGTCAAGTGAAAGCTCAGTCCATTTTGGATTGGGAGAAACCGGACTCACTGTATACTTTGCAGTCCAGGTTGTATGCCCTCAACTATTGGATGAAATTCATCCCTGCACTGGCTGAATTGAAATTCCCACTGCAGCAGATCATAAGATCTCAGGTTTTCACCTGGAATGAGGAAGCTGACCTTGCATGGCAGAGGATTAAATCCATCATTGCCATGGATGTCAGGCTGACAATCCCTGAAAAGGATGAGCAGCTGGTTCTGACAACTGATGCATCTAAAGTTGCATGCAGTTGTATCCTTTGGGTGTCCAGAAAAGGCACTCTCAGGGTTGTGGGCTGCTATTCAAAGCTATTTTCCCACACAGATTCCCTCAAAAGCATACATTTCAAAGAAACATATGCTATGGTCCTGGCTTTTGATCATTTCAAAGCCTACCTGCTCAACACTCAGAAATCAGTGATTGTATTCACTGATGCCAGAGCCCTTATGTGGGTAGGCAGGAACAGAGAGTATTCCATTGCATGCAATGGACTGGTCAATAAATTGGCCAAAATACAACTGGAAATACCCCATGTTGTATACTCTGTCCCTTCTGAGGTGAACTACCTGGCTGACATATTCAGCAGGGCCTTCACCAGCAGCAGATTTCTGGACAAGGCTGAGTTTGCGCTGAGCAAATCTCAGGCCAACAAACTACCACCACTCACTGAGCCATTTGTGGCTTCTGAGTCAGTGTTGTACCAGTACTTTGCCCTCCCCCTCATGAATGAGGCGGATGACAAGTACCCCAGGAGAAAACCTAAAGTTTCAACTCCTAAACCTATCTCCAATTTGTACAAACTTTTCAAAGATTGTACTCCTGAGGAGAAGTACCTGTCAGCACTAAGGATGCTACAAGGTTGGAATGACTCATCCCTAAGGGATGACAATTCCATTGAGTCAAACTCCAGTGATGTTCTGGATGACTCAGGCTCCCTGAGGCCAAAGTGCCATCCTCTAGAGGCAGATGATCTCCTCAGAGCTAGGAGTGCTGAACTCCACAAGCTCTATGCTGACAGAGTTATGAAAAAAACTCTTGATCAGCTGTATGGAGATCTAGACCCTGTCCAGAGGAAGAGGATAGAGGCCACCCTCAGGGAGAACCAAAAAAACCTCTACAAAGAGAACCTCAAAAAAGTCATCAAAGATGATTTTTTGACACATGAGGAACAAAGAAAATCTGTGCAAGATGCATTGCCAGATCTTTCCAAGGATGACAAAATACCAATAAGGTATTCAGTCATCCGGCCATCCTGCTTTCACCCAGTGAAGCTGGATGACTCTCCTGGGATTGATATCCCAATCCAGGATGATGTCACAGTGGCCAAAAACGGCCATTTGGTGGTTGACACTGGTATTCAGTTTGTCATCCCTCCAACTCTGTGTGCCAAATTCATCCCACACCCTGACTCATCCAAAGTGAATGTAAGCATTCATTCTGGAGTGTTAGGACAGAAGACTTCATCCACTTTGAAGCTTCTGCTGAGAAATTATTCTCAGGATGAGGTGAGGTTTGAAAAGGGGACAATGCTGATGCAAGCATTCATCCTTCCCACCATTCATCCCACTCTTACTCACAGAAGTAAGACTGCAACCAATTCCTCAGGAAAAGGGCGCAGAATGGATGACTTGCTCATTAAAAAAGCAGTCAAATCCAATGTTTCATCCCTCCTGAAGAAGGATGAGACTGAGCCTGAGAATAGGGATGAGTTAGACTCATCCTCTATTTCCTCATCCCATGGCTCTTTAGGCCAATCAGATCCAATCCATAAGATTGAGCTTCTGTGCCTCCCCACCTCATATATGCATATGATGATGGATGACAAATTTCCCTCCTGCTTGCAGGTAGCTGAAATTAACTCTGCAATTACTCTTCCCTATGAGGATGAGTGCAGGTTGAGCATCATTGCTGATGTAGCAATGAGCCAACAAGAGGAATTGTGGGACAGCAATATGCTCCCCATTCCTCATCCAAATCCGGATCAAGAATCCCTTGTCAGGATTTATCCTGAGGATTTGGTGAGCCAGACTGTACAGCTGCACAGCACTGTATCAGCTCAGAAAATTGGCTCACTCATGGATGACAACTCATCCCAGGCAGCTAAAGATGCAGCCTACAACAGCATATGTGAAAAACTAGCTGTTGTTTCAGTGGATCTCATTAAAAATGGATCCATTTCCCGCTGTATGCTAGCTCAGCTACAGCAAGGGGATGACTACCTGGGCCCAATAAGGGATCAGGTGGCCAAAAGGGATCAATCCCTCCCCAAATTTTTTATAAAGGAGATGATTCTTTATAAGAAATTCATGCCCAAACACTCAGTGAGTGAAAAGCATGTAATCTGCCTGCCAGATGTACTGTTGCCAGCAGTCATCCATTTCTTGCATGTGGCTTTGGGTCACCCAACAGTCACACTGCTAAAAAGAAATTTTGAGCACTACTATTATAATAGGAGTGCCAGCAGGATGATATCATCCTATGTGCAGGCTTGTGTCACTTGTGCTATAGCTCACAAGTATGACATAAAATTGGCCACCCCTGAGACAAGCAGGTCACTGCAGCCGCTGAGGCCAAGGCAGTACCTGTACTGTGATCTCATCCCTATGCCAGGCAGAGTGTATACATACATTCTGTTCTGTCTGGATGCATATTCACAATTTGTCTATGCACTGACACTGAAAGATAAATCTTCAGCTTCAGTCATAAAGGGGCTTTCTGACCTCAGCTCCTCCATTGGAGGCTGGCCTGAGGCCATCTACTTGGACAATGAGACCTCTTTCCAGAAAGCTGCCAAATTTCTGGTCAAAGTGGCTCCTGTAAAAATTTTTTACAGTGTCCCTTACTGCCAGTTTCAAAACTGGAGTGAGAACTACATCAAGAATTTCAAGAAGACTCTTGTTAAAATTCTCCATGATGTAACTGACCCTCACAATAATGAGGATTGGCACCTTCTCTTGCCCACAGTGACTCAGTCACTTAACAGGCAAATCATCCCTGATGTAGGGATGACAAGAGAATCCATTCATTATAACATGAATGTTGAGTTCCACCCTCTTGCTCACCTATCCAGTGAGCATGAGAAGCTGGTTAACCAAGAGGTTCAACCAGTCCCCTCCAATGTTTTCAAAACCATTTTGGAGAAGAGGATGAGAAATAGGAAATGCTCTAAGAGAAACCCTATTCCTCACTTTTATGAAACTCAAGTAGTTTTCATGAGAGACCAGGCACCCTCAGTGTCCTCCATTCTGAAAACCCCAAATAAGGGTCCCTACAGAATTGAGAGGCTGGAGGACAGAAATGTCCTCCTAGTGGAGCTTGGAACAGGCAAAGCTGTACATTCTCATGTACAGTTCATCAGACCTCTAGAAATGTCTGAATTCCGCCTTTTGCTCTCAAAAAACTGGGACTTGAATGTCAATGCCCAGAGGTCAGGCTTACCAGCCTCCAGACCTAGCATCTTTGATGCCCCCTCTGATCCAGTGTCTATAGAGACAATTCTGGAGACAGAAAGATTGCAAATCTTTCCAGAGGAAGGAGTTCTAGAAACTATGTTTCTAGACCCTGAAACAGCAAACACTGTAGCAGATGAAAGCACAGTGAATGCCACTCCAGATGAGGTACAAGTACCTCAGGAGGCTAAACCACCAGATATAATTCTGGAGAGATCTCCTGTTAAATTAAGGAGATCTCCAAGGTTTAGTGGTGAGTCCAGCTTTGGGCTGTACTCAATCCAGACAGTACTCCCCAGAGAGGAAGTTGAAAATCTGTCTCCTGAGATTGATCTGGATGAACAGACAATCTCATTTAATGCTGCAAATGTCCTATTGGATATGAGCAAGCAGTACAAGAGATCACTTGGCAATATGCCTTTTGAGACTCAGGGTGAAAACAGCCCTTGTACACCAGAAGAAGAGAAGCTGATTCTCACCTTCAAACCTGTACTCAGAAAGAGAAAAAGAATCTCTTTCTGGATACCACCAAATCTCTATTTTCCTGAAAAGGACATGGATTTGGAATTCTGAATCTTGATGAAAGATCTCAGAATTTAGAGCCCCTGAAAAGGAAAGCTCAAAATCCTGACTCTCCTATAGAGACTTCAGGAAGGCCATAATGGCCAAAAAGGTACAGTTGTAAGTTTATGCTTGCAGCTAGTAATGGTATGGTAGTACCAGTACACTCAAAATAAAGTAAATAAAGTAAATACATTAATAAATTAGGTCTGGTCTGGTTGGTGAACCACTTTTAGAGACACATTTGAAAGAAACTGAACTAAAACACCAGAGGGGGGAAAGTGACTACCTCTTTAGATTTATGAGGGAAAACTCAATGCCTTGTTTTTTGCAAAAAAGTGGAGAACTGTTGAAGGGATGGTTCCTAAAGTGTGTCCTCTGAGAGTGCTTCAAAAGCCAAATTAGCCAAAATAAAGTAATACATTAATACAGTAATACAGTAAACTAGCTCTAGATTTAAGTCTAGAGGTGGCCAGTTAGGGCCCCTCAAAACAGAAGTTGCATAATGCACTTCTGTGCCCTCAAGGACAATGCAGAATATTCTGGGTCCAGAGGATGAGTAGTAAAATGCACTTTATGCAAACTACAAAAAGTTGCAGATGTATGCAATGTTTTTTACTGAAGGAACTGTATGCAGAACCTGAAGTAAATGTGCAGAACAGCGCTTATTGCACTGTTTTGCACTCAAAGGCTGGCCCCTGTATGCTTAAAATGCTGCAGAGTTAGGTCC
>Ga0209617_10001389_pt1 | contig 11319 bp, 9 predicted proteins | sample LakEriepJuly2011_2_FD_187459 | JGI IMG/M metagenome (GOLD analysis project Ga0209617, IMG submission 187459) | Freshwater microbial communities from dead zone in Lake Erie, Canada - CCB epilimnion July 2011 (SPAdes) (version 2) | ecosystem: Environmental > Aquatic > Freshwater > Lentic >... | reverse complement strand
GGCGCCCCGGGTGGTCGCTTCCTCGGCCACGGTCTTCACGAATTCATCGAATCCCAACTCGCCCGCGTTCTCCGCCTTGCCGTGCAGACGCACGCTCACCTTGCGGGTTTCGGCGTCGCGCGGGCCCACGATGGCCATCACGGGCACCTTCTCCTCGGCGGCCGCGCGGATGCGGCTCTGGATGCGCTCGCTGCCGGCATCCAGCGTGGCGCGCAGGCCCTTGGCCTTCAGCGCCGCCAGCAGTTCGTTGGCGTAGTCCTCGCTCTTCTCGCTGATGGGCAGCACGCGCACCTGCTCGGGGCTGAGCCACAGCGGGAACGCGCCGGCGAAGTGCTCGATCAGGCAGCCCACGAAGCGCTCCATGCTGCCGAAGGGCGCGCGGTGGATCATCACGGGGCGGTGCGCCTGGTTGTCGGCGCCGATGTAGCTGAGGTCGAAGCGGATGGGCAGGTTGTAGTCCACCTGCACGGTGCCCAGCTGCCAGCTGCGGCCGATCACGTCCTTCACCACGAAGTCGATCTTGGGGCCATAGAACGCGGCCTCGCCCGGCTCCTCGCTGAAGGGAACGCCCAGCGTGCGTGCCGCGGCGCGGCAGGCTTCCTCGGCCTTGTCCCAGTTCGCGGGATCGCCCACGTACTTGGCGCTGTCGGGACTGCGCAGGCCCACGCGCACGCGGTACTCGTTCATGCCCAGCGTGCCGAAGATCATCTTCACCAGGCTCAGGCAGCCGATCAGTTCCTGCGCCACCTGATCCTCGCGGCAGAACAGGTGGGCGTCATCCTGCGTGAAGCCGCGCACGCGCGTCATGCCGCCGATCTCGCCCGACTGTTCCCAGCGGTACACGGTGCCGAACTCGCTCAGTCGCACCGGCATGTCGCGGTAGCTGTGCGGGCTGCTGGCGAAGATGCGGATGTGGTGCGGGCAGTTCATCGGCTTCAGCAGGTAGCCGTCGATCTCGCCCTTCTCCAGTCGGTTGCCCAGTTCGGCGCAGCTGCAGCCTTCCTTCGCCATCGCGTTCATCTGCTCCGGCTCCACGATGGGCGGATACTGGCTCTCGCGGTAGTAGGGGAAGTGGCCGCTGGTGCGGTACAGATCCAGCTTGCCGATGTGCGGCGTGAACACCTGCGTGTAGTCCTGCTTGCGCAGTTCCTCGCTGATGAAGTTCTGCAGTTCCTGACGCACGATGCTGCCCTTGGGCGTCCACAGGATCAGGCCCTGGCCAACCATCTCGTCGATGTGGAACAGGCGCAGCTGCTTGCCCAGCACGCGGTGATCGCGCGCCTTGGCCTCTTCCAGCAGCTTCATGTGCGCCTCGAGTTCGGGCTTGGTGGCGAAGGCCACGCCGTACACGCGGGTGAGGCGGTCGCTCTTCTCGTCGCCGTGCCAGTAGCTGCTGCCCAGGCTCATCACCTTGAAGGCGCCGATGCGGCCGGTGCTTGGCACGTGCGGTCCGCGGCACAGGTCTTCCCAGTTGGTGCCGGGCGTGCCGGTGGCGTACCAGCTGAGCGTGGCGCTGCCGGCGTCGCAGGCGCGCTGCGCGTTGTCCAGCTTGTACTTGCTGCCCTCGCCCTGCACCTTCTTCATGCCCTCGCCGGAGGGCATCTCGTAGCGCGTGAAGGGGCGGTTTTCCGCCACGATCTTCGCCATCTCCGCCTCGATCGCCGCGAAGTCCTCGGTGCTTGGCGCCTTGCCGCCCGGGAAGGCCATGTCGTAGTAGAAGCCCTGCTCGACGGGCGGGCCGTACACCAGCTGCGTGCCCGGGTACAGGCGCGTGATCGCCTCGGCCATCACGTGCGCGGCGCTGTGGCGCAGCAGGAACAGCGCGTCGGCGTCCACCGCGCCATCGCGCGACTTGGGCGTGACGATGGCCAGCGCCGCGTCGCGCTCGATGCGCGTGGAGAGATCGCTGAGTTGACCGTCGATCTTGGCGCCCAGCGCGGCCTTGGCCAGGCCGGCGCCGATGTCGGCGGCCACCTCGGCGGCGGTCACGGTGCGGTCGTAGGTGCGGCGGCTTCCGTCGGGCAGCGTGATGACTGGCATGGTTCAGGTTCGCTCGGGTCGTGCGGGCGGGAAAAGCTCGCGTTCATTGGGAAGAGGACGCGGTCGGTTCTGCAGCGCCACCATCTCGGCGGCGAATTCCTCGATGCTGGCGAAGCCGTAGTGCTCGCTGGCGAAGCGCACGTAGGCGATGGGATCCAGGTCGCGCAGGCGCGTGGCCAGGCGGCGGCCGATCTCGGCGCTGGCCACCTCGCGATCGAACTCGCGGTGCAGCTCATCTTCCAGTTCCTGGCACAGGCGATCCTTGGCGTCCTGCGCGATGGGGCGCTTGCCGCACGCCGCCTGCAGGCCGCGCGTGAGACTGCCGCTGTCGAATGGCACGCGGCTGCCATCGCGCTTCACCACCATCAGGCGGGCCGCGCGCTCGAGGCGCTCATAGGTGGTGAACCGCTTCTCGCACGCCAGACACTCGCGTCGCCGACGGATCGCCGAGCCGTCCTCGCCGGGACGGCTGTCGATCACCTTGTCGTTGTCGGCGTCGCAGAAGGGACAGCGCACGGGGCCTCAGACCTCCTCGATCTCGGCCACCTTCTTGTCGGCGAGTTCATCCAGCTTCGCGGTGTGCTTCTTGGTGAAGTCGTCGATGTCTTCCTTGGCGCTCTTGGCCATGTCCTCGGTCACGCCCGCCTTCTTGTCGGCGGCCAGCGCATCCACGGCCTTGTTGGCGTCGCGGCGCTCGTTGCGGATGGTGATCTTGCTCTCTTCCGCCAGCTTCTTCACCTGCACGGCGAGCTGCTTGCGACGGTCGGCGCTGGGCGCGGGCACGTTGATGCGGATCGCGTTGCCTTCGCTCATCGGGTTCAGGCCCAGGCCCGACTTCTCGATGGCCTTGATGATCTCGCTCTTGGCGCCGGGGTCGAAGGGCTTCACCAGCAGCTGCGTGGCCTCGGCCACGTTGATGGCGGCCAGCTCGCGCAGGTCGGTCATGCTGCCGTAATAGTCCACCTTGATGTACTCCAGCATCGCCGTGTTGGCGCGGCCGGTGCGCATGCCACGCAGTTCGCGAGCGAGGTAGTCCACGCTCTTCTCCATGCGCTCTTCACATTCCAGCAGGATGGTGTCCAGATCCACGGCGTTCTCCTTGGGGTGAGGCGGCGAGAATAGCAGGGTTGCCGCGGCCCACCCGCGTGGATCAGCCGTTGCTGACCAGCGTGCCGATGCGCTCGCCGAGCACCGCGCGCTTCACGTTGCCCGCGGTGCGGAAGTCGAACACCTCCACGGGCAGGTTGTGCTCCATGCACATGGTCATGGCGGTGAGATCCATCACGGCCAGGCGCTTTTCCAGCACTTCGCTGAAGCGAAGCGTCTCGTACTTCTTCGCCGAAGGGTCCTTGCGCGGATCGGCGGTGTAGATGCCGTCCACCTTGGTGGCCTTCAGCAGCACCTGCGCCTGCAACTCCACCGCGCGCAGGCTGGCGCAGGTGTCGGTGGTGAAGAACGGGTTGCCCGTGCCGGCGGCCAGCACGATCACGCGACCCTTCTCCATGTGGCGCATGGCACGACCACGGATGAAGGGCTCGGCCACCGCGGTGATCTGCAGCGCGGTGAGCAGGCGGCTGGGAATGCCCTGACCTTCCAGAGCCTCGCGCAGGGCGAGGCCGTTGATGACCGTGCCCAGCATGCCCATGTAGTCGGCGGTGCTCTGGGCGATGCGGCCCTTCTCGGCCAGACGTGCGCCGCGCACGATGTTGCCGCCGCCCACCACCACGGCGATCTGGGTATCGGGGCTGGCGCGACGCGCCTGCGCAATCTCGCCCGCGATCACGGTGAGTTCATCGGGGCTGATGCCGAGCTGACCCTCCTGGGCAAAGCTCTCTCCGCTGACCTTCAGGACGACGCGCTTGTAGGGGCTTGCCACGGGTGGTTCCTCGGGGGCCGATTCAACGACGGCGCGGTCGATTGGTCAAGCGGTTCGCGCGGTCTGTTTCCCTAGAATCGCGCTTGCCGCCCCGTGGCTGCATGAGGAACCCGTCAAAGTGCCCCAACCGACCGCCACGCAACCGCCGGCCGACCCGCGCGCACCGATCCGTCGCCGCAGCGTGTGGCCGGTGATCGTGGCCGCACTCGCGCTGTCGTTGCCGCTGCACCTGCTGCTGGCGCTGTGGCTTGCGAGCGTGCGCGTGGAACGACCCGAGCGTGTGCAGCAGGCGGTGCTGGTGGAAACGGTGGCGCCCACGCCCGGCGAGGATGCGGGCGACGGTCCGCCGCCGGCCGCGCCGGTGCCCATGCCGACCATGCCGATGGATGCGGTGGCCAATCCGGCGATCGATCCCGCCGCGATGACCGCGGTGCCTGAAGCGGATGCGTTTGCGGCGTCCAATCCGCAGGGGGCGTTCGATGTCGCGGCCGCGGCGCCTGCACTTGCACCCGGGCCAGCGGTGGTCGCGGCGTCTGGCGGCGGGGGCGGCATGGCGGCCACGACGTTCTTTGGCGCGCGCGCCAGCGGCAAGCGCTTCGCCTTCATCGTGGACAAGAGCGGCAGCATGCAGGCGCAGGACAAGATGAAGCAGGCCGTCACGGAGCTCATGCGCAGCGTGCGCGCCTTGCCCGACTTCGCGCAGTTCCGCGTGTGCTTCTTCGACACCTCAAACACGCTGTTTCCCGATCGCGGCTTTCGCAAGGCGCGTGCGGCGGACATCGACCAGTTCGGTGCGTGGATCGCTGGGGTGCGTCCCTTTGGTGGCACCACGCCGATGCACGCGTTCGAGCAGGTGATGACCGATGCCACGCCGCCGGACGCCATCTTCTTCATGACCGATGGATTGATTCCCGCCGAGGATCCGGCCGCGATCATCAGGTTGGTCACCGTGCGGGGCGGCGTGATTCCGGTGCATTGCGTGGCCTTCGGCGATCCCGAGGCTGCGCGGCAGCTGCAGCTGATCGCCGAAGCCACGGGTGGGCAGTACCGGTTCGTGCCGCTGGAGGGTGGGCGATGAGGATCGCCATGCTGACGATCGCGCTGCTGCTTGCTGCGGCGGAGTCGCCCGTGGATCTGGTGCAGGCGCGGCTGGCGCGCGGCGACGCGGCCGGTGCGCGCGAGGCGTTGGCGCAGGTGGCGGAGCCGGCGGACACGGATGCGGCGGCGCGTGCGGCGTGGATTGATGCCAATGCGCGCATCGCGTGGGCCGCAGGCGAGATGGACCGCGCCTTCGCGCTGAGCGTGCAGGCGCAGGTGCTGGCCGAGCGCGCGGGTGTGGAGTTGCCGGCGCTCACGGCCGCGTTCAGTCCGCAGCGCGCGTGGGTGGATCCTGCATGCGGTGTGGCGCTGCGCGTGCTGCCAACGGGTGACGCCGGAGCGCAGGCCAGCGCGCTTGCCGCGCAACTGCTGGCGCTGCCCGAGGCGAAGCAGCCGAGCGGCGCATGGATCGTTTGCGCGGCCCGGCTGCTGGATGCGTCCACGCCGATGCCCGCAACCGAGAAGGTGAAGGAAGGTCGCGAAACGCCGGCGCAGGCGCGTGTGCGCACGCGCGCCGCGTTGCTGCGCCTTGCATGCGAGGCGCGAGCCGGCGACGCGAAGGCGGTCGAGCGCGCGTTGAAGGAACTGCGCGATCTTGCCAGACAGTCGCGGCAGGCCACGCCCTTCACGCAGTGGTTCGAGGGCGAACTTCTGCTGCGCGACACGGCCAGGCGCGACCCGCGTCTGGCGTCGCTTCGATTCACGCAGTCGGCGGCCGCATTCGACGAGGCCCCGTGGCTTCGCGTGGCGGCCTTGAAGCGCGCCGCCGAGGCGCTGCAGACGATCGATCCACAGGAGGCCGCCCGGTTGCGGGCCGCCGCGGACAAGGAGATTCCATGATGCACGCGTTCACGCTGGCCGCTTCGGGCAGCCTTCTCAAGTTCATCACCGACGGCGGCATCATCGGCTACGTGATCGTGGCCATCAGCGTGGTGGCGCTGGCGGTGGGTGCCGCGCAGTTCGCCATGATTCGCCGCGGCACGCTGCTGCCGCGCGCGCTGATCGACGCATGTCGCCGCGAGGTGCAGGCCGGCCGCGTGCAGCGCGCGATCGAGCTGTGCCGCGATCCTGCGCGCACCTGCTACATCGGCCGCATCCTGGCGGCGGGTCTTTCGCGCGCGGGAAGTGGCGCGCTTGGGTTGCTGCAGGTGCGTGAGGCCATGCAGGAAGCGGGTGATGCCGAGACCGGCCGCCTGTACCGCTGGACCGACGCCATCGCCGTCATCGCCAGCGTGGCGCCGTTGCTTGGCCTGCTGGGCACGGTGCAGGGCATGATCGGCGCCTTCGAAGGTGTGGCCTCGGGCGCGGTGAACGACGCGGCCTACTACGAGTCGCTGGCCAGCAACATCTCGCTGGCGCTCATCACCACCTTCCAGGGACTGGTGGTGGCCATTCCGTGCACCGCCGCGCACGTGTTCCTGCGCAACCGCATCGAGGCCTCGGCCGCCGAGGCGGGCGAGGTCGCCGAATCGTTCGCCGAGTTGCTCGAGCAGATCAACGCCGGAAGCAAGGCTTGAAGTTCCGCACCGCCAAACGCCGCGACTGTGCCCCGGACATGACGCCGATGATCGACGTCACGTTCCTGCTGCTCATCTTCTTCCTGGTCACGGCGCAGATGGCGCAGCGGGGTCGTGGAGAAGTGCGGCTGCCCGTGCAGCCCGGCGAGACCGCGTCGAAGGCGGAGGCGTCGGGACTGGTGGTGCTGGTGCAGGCCGACGGCACGGTGATGGTGGGTGATGCGCGTGTGCAGCCGGAGCGCCTGGCGCAGCTCGCGCGCGAGGCGACCGCGCGCACGGGTGGCACGCCGCCGGTGGTTCGCGCCGATCGGGCGGCGCCCACGGCCGCGCTCAACGCCGTGGCCAGGGCGTTGCAGGCAGGCGGCGCACCCGCGTTCCGTCTGGCCACCGAATCGGAGGCGCAGCGATGAGGTTCGGCGCATCGCGAGGCATGGACCGCGAGCGACCGCTCATCAACATGGTGAGCATGATCGATGCCACGTTCCTGCTGCTGAGCTTCTTCCTGGTGACAAGCGGCGCGGCGATGCTGGAAGGGCGCCTCACCGGCGCGCTCGGCACCGCCACCGGCGCCAAGGGCGACCTGCAGGCGGTGGTGGTGGAGGTGATGGGCACGCCGGGCGCCGCGTGGTGTCGCGTGGCGGGGCGGCGCATCGATGGCATGGAGGCGCTGAAGGCCGCGCTGCAGCCATTGCCGAAGGAGCCCGGCGTGGCGGTGCGCGTTCACGACGGGCCCAGCGTGTCCGATGCCGCCGCCGTGCTGCAGGCGGCGCGGGATGCAGGGTTCCAGCGAGTGAGCTATGCGCCGGCATCATGACGCATGCATCGCGCTGCTTGGGTTGGCCATCGCCTGCGCAGCGATGGCGCGCGACCAGGGCTTCGACGCCTTCCTGCAGCGCCATGCGCTTGAAGGCACGCGCCTGCAGTGGCAGATCGATCGCCTGCGCAACGGCAATCCCGCCGCGCGCGTGCAGGCTGCCCGAGAAATCGCTGCGGACCCCGCGATGCTCGCATCCACCAGTGCGCTGCTTGCCACCGAGCGGCAGGCCGTGCTGCGCGACATCGTGGCGCAGCTGCCGGCGGGCGATCGTGCCGCCGCGCGTCCGCGTCTGGAGATGGCGCGACAGCAGTTGGCCGAGGGCGCGGTGCTGGTGGAGTCCATGCGCGGCACCGAGCGCGACGCGGCCGCGGCGAAGGCGGCCATGGAGGCGCTGTCGCAGGCCGGCGAACTGCTGCGGCCGCTGCTGACCAGCGACAGTTCACGGGTGGACCGGCAGGATCCGCTTGCCGGCGTGCACGAGGGCGCCGACCTGCTTGATGCATGGCGACGCACGCTGCAGGCGTGGGTGGCGCTGCACGGTGGAGGTGGGGCGGGCGATGCCGCGGCGGCGAAGGTTGAACTCGAGCGCGCCATCGTGCTTTTTGCGCGTCTGGTCGATGCCGACGCGCAGTCGCCCGAGCCAGCCAACGCGAGTGCCGATCTGCTGCGCACCGAGATGGGTGCGGACGCGGCGCTTGGCCTTGCCGCCGCGCTGCATGCCGCGGGTCGCGATGCCGCAGGTGATGCGTGGTTGCAGGCCGTGGCCGGTGACGCTTCCGCCACGACCGCTGCGGGCCGGGTGGCGCTGTGGCGTCTGGCCTTCGCCATCGATCGACAGGATCTGCATGCCATGCGCGAGGTGCTGGACCACATGCCGCCGCGCACGCTCACGCCGGGACTGGCGCGCAGTGCCGCGCGCGTGGCTTCACGCGACGCGGGCGCGGATGCCACCGCGGTGGTGACTGCTGCCATGGATGCCATGGATGCCGGCGCGCGCAAGGCGTGGCTTGCGCAACTGGCCTCGCAGTCGGGACCGCTTCGCGCGCTCGCCTTGGCATTGCAGAAGGCGGAAGCCCAACTGCCCGCGTGGCAGCGGCGTGAAGGCGCACCTGCCGATGCCGCCGCCATCGCCGCAGCACTCCGCGATGGATTGGCGAAGGCGGGCGACGCGGCGCCCGCGCCGATGCGTGGCGAGGCCCTGCGTGTACTCGGATATGCCTTGGTGGCCTCACGCGATGCCGCCGCCGCGAGCGAGGCCTTTGAGCAGGCGGCGGCGGTGCGCCCGTCGCTTCGCCCTGAGTGCCTTTGGCTTGCGGCGGTACACGAGCCCGCGAAGGATGCGGCGGCACAGCGACGACGCATCGATCTGCTGCTGCGTCAGCGCGAGTCGGATCCGTTGGGGCCATACGCGGGACGCGTGGCCACCTGGTTGAGCCAGCTTGATGGATTTCCGAGCGACGCGGTCGCCACGGCCGTGCTTCTCGAGGTGCCGGATCGCGACGCGCTGTTCGCGGCCGCGCGCGCCGAAGCCGCGCGGCGCATTCTTCGCGCGGGTGCCGAGGATGCCGCCGCGCAGACGCGGAGCGCGGAGCGTGCGCTGCGTGTCACCGATGCATGTGCCGCCTCGCCGCTGGTTGCGCGATGGCGCCTGCTCGCCGCCACCACGCCTGGCGCGCAGGATCGTTTGAGCGCGGAGCAGGCGTTGCAGGCGCTCACCGCCGCCGAGCGCCTCGATGCGGCCACGCTGCTGGCCATCGTTCGACTGCAGGTGATGCAGGGCGACATGTCGGCGCTGCAGGCAACGCTTGCGCAGGCACCGACCGCGCTGCGTGGGCGTCTTGCGCTTGCCGCGGCCTTCGCGCTGTCGGACATGCAGGCGGCTGATCGACTGCAGGCAGCGGTGGCGTGTGCACGCCTTGCAGCCGATGAGGCGGGGGAGGATGCCGCGCTGGCCGCGGCTGCGCGCGATCGTCTGGCGCGCAGCGTGCTTGCTGCGGCCGATGCGGAAGTCGCCATCGATGCCGGCATGTGCGCCAGCGTGATCGAGGCGCTGCAGCGCACGCCTTCAACATCGATCACGGAAGCCTTTGCGCTTGCTGAGTCGCTGCGCATGGCCGGTCGCGGTGGCGACGCAGCCGAGCGCATGCAGATTCTCGGCGGCACGCTCGCGCAGGGAACCGAACCGTGGCTTGAAGCGCGCTGGCGCCTGTATCGGGCGTTGCAGTCCTTCGATGCCGCGCGTGCCGCGAGCATGCTGCAGCAGCACATGACGCTGCTTCCCGAGGGTGGAGCGCAGCCATGGGGTGCGTTGTTCCGCGATGCGGCGCAGACGGCTCCGCGAACGGGGGCCCCGTGATGGATCGCGCCGAACGCCTTGCATGGATCCGCACGGTGATCGCCGCCCACGGCGGATGGAACCGCCGCAGCCGCATGGCGCTGCACGCGTGGGCGCGTGATCAACTGCTCGACGAGCGCGTGCTGGTGCAACTGGTCGAGGAGGCATTCCGGGAACCCGCGCCTCGTTCGCGCGTGATGGCTCCGCCCGCGAAGCCGGCGGTTTTGCAGCCCATGCCGCCTGCGCCCAGGCGTTGGTGGCTCACCGCGATCTCGGTGTTTGGGCTGGCGATGAGTCTGGCGCTGTTCTGGCTGCTGCTCGAACGTCTGCCCTCGGCTGCGCCCGTTCCCGCGACGCAAGACAAGCCGGCCGCGCCGGCGCCCGTGGCTGTGGATCCATCACGCACGCTGCCACCGCCGCCTGTCTCGTTTCCAACGCCTCCGACGCTTGGTGACGGTGCACAACCCACGGTTGGCGCGCCGTCCGCCGTGTTGGAGTCGCGTCCCGCCGGAGCGCTGTCCGCTGAAGCTCTCGAGCGCTGGAGACAAACATGTGCGCAGGCGATGGTCGCATGGCCCGCCATGACCAGCTCGCAGCGCGATCGCCTGATCGCGTCGCTGGCGGAATGGATCGCGCAGAGCCCATCGCCCGAGGAGGTGGTTCGTCTGCAGACCGCGCTGGCCACCGACGCGGCGCATCCCTTGAATGCGCGCGATGGCATGCTGGCGTCAGCCTTCGATGCCATGCTGCAGGCGCGCGCGCGTGCGGACGAGCGACTCACGCCTGCCGCTGCCGAGAAACTGGGCGGCTCGCGCGCGCTGGGTGGCGATGATTCAAGCGCGTTGCAGGCATGGGCGCTGCAGCAGGTTCCGGTGCTCGAGAAGTCGTTGCACCAGCCGGATGCGCGCGAGCGATGGGTGGGCTGGCTGCAGGCTGTGGCGGCGATCGAACGCGCCGACGCGCGCCTGCAGTGCGCGCTGGCCGCCATGGATGCGGTGGTGCGTGGCAATGCACGGCTTGATGGGCAGGGTCTCGCCGCGGATGTGCTCGGCTCTTTGCTCGCTGCGGTGCCGAGCGATCCGAGTCAGAGCGGTTTCGATGCCACGCGCCGAGCATTCGTGGGCTGGCTTGCGGATCCCAAGATCACCTCGGCGCGCATGTGGGCACTTGGGGGCATCTGGCGCAGCGGTGGCCATGCCCCCGATGCGTGGTTGCTGCCCGGCGAGCGCGATTCGGCGCAGGCGCGCGCCGCACTGGCGAAGCGCTGGAACGCGATCGATGCCACGCGCGCGGCGGCGGTATGGCAGCCGCTGCAGGACCGCATGCGTGCGCTCGAGTCGACGAAGCAGTCCACGGAAACCGCCCAGGTGGTCGCGCTGGCGGACTGGATGCAGCTGATTCGTCAGGGCACCGTCTTGCTGCAGCAGAAGGATTTCGAGCGCGTGCAGCCGATCGACGTGCCGGACGCGCCGGTCATCGTGCGCGCTTCGGTACAGGATGAGGCATGGTCGGCGCGGCTTGGTGATGCGCGCGCCGAGCGTCGCGTGGAAGCGCTGCAGGCGCTGCGAGCCCGCGCGCCGGATGCGCTGGGCGAGCGCGACGCCGAGGCGCTGGCCGTGCGCGCCTTCTCCGCTCC
>Ga0209617_10001387_pt1 | contig 11330 bp, 9 predicted proteins | sample LakEriepJuly2011_2_FD_187459 | JGI IMG/M metagenome (GOLD analysis project Ga0209617, IMG submission 187459) | Freshwater microbial communities from dead zone in Lake Erie, Canada - CCB epilimnion July 2011 (SPAdes) (version 2) | ecosystem: Environmental > Aquatic > Freshwater > Lentic >... | reverse complement strand
TAACGGATGCTCTCGTGTTTCCATATGGAGAAACTAATGGAGCTTTCGCTCCGAGGGTGGGGATCGAACCCACGACCCACGGATTAACAGTCCGTTGCTCTGCCAGCTGAGCTACCTCGGAAGGACGGGCATCAGCCTATCTAGTCATTTCCTCAGTTCGTCCATCGCGGCAATGACCGCAATACATTCAGGATTCGCAATGGCTTCACTGTTTCGTACGGGTCTGCCATTCACCGCATCGGCAAGCGCCAATTCCACCAACTTATTGCTTCGCGTTCGCGGAAGATCGTGAACCTGCACCACAAGAGCCGGAACGTGTCGCGGTGTACATGCAACTCGAATGCGTTGCTTTAAGTCCGTAACAAGTTCGCCAGTAAACATTGCATTTTCTGCAAGACGAACGAGCAGCACAATACGAACATCGTTATCCCAATCTTGACCAAACACCAGGCTTTCCACCACGCTGGCATGCTGCTCGACCACTCGGTAAATCTCGGCAGTTCCAATGCGCACGCCACCAGGGTTCAACGTGGTGTCACTACGGCCATGAATGATCATTCCCCCATGCTGTGTCCACGATGCAAAGTCGCCTTGCGCCCACATGCCGCTCAAACGCTCGAAGTATGCAGATTGAAATTTCGGACCAGGTTGCGATTGAACGGGAAAGCCTTCGTTTCCGTCATTCCAGAAACCAATCGGCATGCTTGGAAACGGTTGACGACACACCAACTCGCCTGGCGTGAGTGGCTTGTTGTACAACGAACCCAAATGTTCATCAACAACATCGACCGCCATGCCAAGCATTGGACCTTGAATCTCTCCGCGATACACGGGCTTAGTTGGGTCTCCCCCAACGAAACATCCACATAAATCTGTGCCACCCGAAATTGAAGCGAGATGCACATCGCTCTTCACTGATTGATACACCCAATCAAAACCTTCGGGTGCGAGCGGCGAGCCTGTTGAACAAATGGTACGTAGTGACTTCAACGCGTGAGTGTCTTTTGGTTGAAGACTTGCTTTGCGTAATGAGTCAATGAACTTTGCAGACACACCGAGCAACGTGATGTTCTCTTCATCAACAATGTCGAACAAACGTGACATGGTCGGCGCAGTTGGTGCTCCATCAAACAACACTGCTGTTGCACCAGAAGCCAACACTGACACCAGCCAGTTCCACATCATCCAACCCGTGGTCGTGAAATACATAACACGGTCGCCAGGTTTAATGTCGCAGTGCAATTGATGTTCTTTCATGTGTTGCAACAACACGCCACCTGCGCGATGCACGATGCACTTTGGAATTCCTGTTGTACCAGACGAGTACAACACGTACCACGGGTGATCAAAACTGAAACGTTGTGGATTGACTGGCGCAGCCGATCCACTTGCGGCAAAGTCGCTATACGACATTGTTCCAGTCGGGACAGTTGTTCCTATGTTGCTGACGACGACTGTTTCAACAACGGTCGGCAACCCTTGAGAAATTTCCGCTAAGCGTTCGAGGCAATCAAATTGTTTTCCGTTGTACAGATAACCATCAACTGCGAACAACACCTTCGGGGCAATTTGCCCGAAACGATCAAGCACACCGTTAGCACCAAAGTCTGGCGAGGAAGAAGAAAAGACAGCGCCTATCGATGCCGCGCCAAGCATGACCTCAATGGCTTCGATGGAGTTAGGTAACCATGCGGCAACTCGATCGCCTGCCACTACTCCACGTGCTTGTAATGCAGAAGCGATTGACGCAACACGGTTACGTAATTCGTCCCATGAGCGACTTCGCCTATTGCCCGCTTCGTCAATGGCAACAAGCACTTCTCCGCTGCCAGAAGTTGCCAACATGTTTTCGACGACACTGAGCGTTGCATCTGGGAAAAATTGTGCAGTCGACATCGGTGCACCAACTTGCGCTGGGACAAATGATCGGGGCCCTTTGCCGCCGACGACCCCACAGGCATCCCACACCAACGACCAAAACTGTTCTGGTTGGGCAATTGACCATGCATGTAAATCGCCTGGTTCATTGACCATCTCAGCAAAACGATTCATTCCAGATTTAGCGATGCTCTCGCCTGTTGGCGTCCACAGGGCTTTGGCTAAATCGGGCATCGGCACTAACCTAATGAAGCCGTTGTAGGTATTGATAATTAGCGGTTTTGCAGACTGAGATCGAGGGGAAAAGCATGAACTGGGGAGCTTTTATTACGTGCGCTGTCACGGGCTCGGGAGAAACCGCACACAAGAGCGACAAGGTTCCGGTCACACCAGAACAAATTGCTAACTCATGCATCGAAGCTGCAAAAGCCGGCGCTGCAGTCGTACACATTCACGTACGCGACCCAAAGACTGGTCTTGGCTCACGCGACACCGACCTGTACGCAGAGGTAGTTGACCGCATTCGCTCGTCAGACACTGACGTAGTCATCAACCTCACTGCTGGCATGGGTGGCGACTTGGTACTTGGCGGCGATGAAAACGTGTTGCCACTTGCTGCTGGCACCGACATGGTGGGTTCCACCGAACGCCTAGACCACGTCACTCGCCTACGACCGGAAATTTGCACGCTCGACTGCGGCACCATGAACTTCTCGAGCGGTGGCGACTACATCATGACCAACACTCCAAGCGTGTTGCGCAAGATGGCAAAGATTGTGCAAGAACTTGGGGTTCGTCCAGAACTTGAAGTGTTTGACACTGGCCACTTGGTCATGGTGAAAGATCTGCTGAAGGAAGGCTTGCTTGATGATCCAGTGATGATCCAGTTGTGCATGGGCATTGCCTATGGCGCACCTGACGACACGAACACATTTATGGCACTGGTGAACCAAATTCCTGAAGGCGCAGTGTTCTCTGCATTCTCTATCGGTCGCATGCAGATTCCATTCGTTGCACAAGCGGTACTTGCCGGTGGAAACGTTCGCGTTGGTCTCGAAGACAACCTGTACTTGAACCGTGGCGAACTTGCTACAAACGGCAAGCTCGTTGAACGCGCAGTCAACATTCTCGAGAACATGAACGTGTCCATCATGGGTCCACAAGAAGTTCGCGAAAAACTCAAACTCACCAAGCACGCTTAAGGACTGACTATGAGCAACATTCCTGGCCTGAAAACAGTTGGCCTGCTCGGAGGCGGAGTAATTGGTGGCGCATGGGCCGCGCGATTTGTGCTCAACGGTGTTGACGTGAAGTTGTACGACGTAGACCCTCAGGCCACTCGCAAGATGGGTGAGATCATGGTTAATGCTCGTCGCGCATATTCCAAGTTGACGCTTGCTCCCCTTCCCAAAGAAGGAACCATCACATTTGTTGATACTCCTGAAGAGGCAGTAACTGACGTTGATTACGTGCAGGAAAGCGCACCAGAACGCCTTGAACTGAAGCAAGAATTGCTCGCTCGCGCCAGCAAAGCCGCATCACCAACCACAGTGTTTGGTTCATCAACATCAGGGCTTCTGCCAACGCAGATTCAAAAAGACATGGTGCACCCAGAGCGTTTCGTCGTGGTGCACCCCTTTAACCCCGTGTACCTCATGCCGCTTGCCGAAATTTGTGGTGGCGACTTAACCAATGAAGCAACGAAGTTGCGCGCAAAAGAAGTGGTGACTTCTGTTGGCATGAAGCCGCTCATGTTGAGCAAAGAAATTGATGGCTTTATCGCTGACCGCCTTATGGAAGCACTGTGGCGCGAAGCATTGTGGTTGGTAAATGATGGCGTAGCAACCGCGGAAGAAATTGACGATGCCATGCGCTTTGGCCCAGGACTTCGCTGGTCATTCATGGGAACGTTCTTGGTGTATCGAATTGCCGGCGGCGAAGCTGGAATGCGTCACTTCATGGCGCAGTTCGGACCGTCGCTGAAATGGCCGTGGACCAAGTTGATGGACGTACCAGAACTAGACGACGTGTTGCTTGAAAAGATTGTTTCGCAAAGCGATGATCAGGCTGGCACTGCAACCATCCGTGAGCTTGAAGCACTTCGCGACGACTGTTTGGTCTCGGTATTCCAAGCGCTACGTGGCAATAACTACGGAGCAGGAAAAGTACTTGCCGACTACGAGCGTGAACTATTTGGCCGCGGCCCAGTGCCAGTGCTTGACCCACTTGCTCCTTCGGTCTCACACGAGATGATCATTCCTGCCGACTGGACCGATTACAACGGACACACGAACGATTCGCGTTACTCACAACTTGCGAGCGAAGCAAGCGACACGTTCTTCCGTGCAATTGGTTTCACGCCAGAGTATTTGGCAACTGGACGAACCTTTTACACTGTTGAAGGTCATACGCGTTATCTCGACCAAACTCATTCTGGCGACAAGATCAAGGTGCTTACTCGCGTTGCTTCATACGACGACAAGCGAATTCACTTGTGGTCTGAAGTGGTTCGCGAAGATGGCGTTGTTGCCTTTACTGCTGAGCACATCTTCTTGCACGTGGACACCAACACCGGCAAATCTTCGCCAATGGGAAGCGAGATGATGACGAAGTTGAAGCCAATTGGCGATGCACACCTCAAGCTTCCACAACCGGTTGGCATCGGCCGACGCGTTGGCGAAAAGCCTGCAAAGTAGAAAACCATGAACGCAGTGGTGTGGACTCCGGGCACTGTGGTACCCGCCCCACTCGACCTGTACACCTGCAAGGTTGAACAGGACTGGGTGGACTACAACAGCCACATGACCGAAGCTGCATACCTAACAGCAATGGGCTGGGGCTCAGATGCGCTGTTTACCTACATCGGTGACAACGACGAATACCGAGCAGCTGGCAACTCGTTCTACACAGTAGAAACCCACATTGTGTATGAAGACGAAGCCTTCCTCGATCAATCGCTGCACTGCACCACTCTGGTTCTCGATATGGATGCAAAACGCATGCACATTTACCACGAGTTGTTCAATTCGGAGACGGGCAAGAGACTGTCAAATTGCGAGCAAATGCTGGTGCACGTTGACATGAAGCTGGGAAAGTCTGCGCCGATTCTGCCCCACGTATTTGAAGCGCTCAACGCAATTTACGAAGTACACAAACATGTGCCAACACCAGAAAATGTTGGACGTGTCATGAAAATCAAACACAAGTAAAGGAACATTATGAATTTCGAACTCACCGATGAACAACAAGCAATTGTTGACACCACTCGCTCATTCACCGAGAAAGAACTTATTCCGCACGAAGAGCTCGTAGAAAAACTTGGGAACGTACCACCAGACTTGGTAAAGCAGATTAAAGATCGTTCAATCGCTGCCGGTATCTATGCATGCAACATGCCTGCTGAATACGGCGGTGGTGGACTTGACTCATTTGATTCAACTCTCGTAGATCGTGAATTTGGTGCAACGTCATACGCATTGCATTACATCGTTGCTCGCCCGTCGAACATCTTGCGCGCATGCAAAGACGAGCAAATTCAGGAGTACCTCATTCCAACCATTACCGGTGAACGAGTTGACTGCCTGTCAATGAGCGAGCCGGACGCTGGATCGGATGTTCGCGGCATGAAGTGCACCGCGGTGAAAGATGGCAAAGACTGGGTCATTAACGGAACGAAGCACTTCATTTCGCACGCCGACCTTGCCGACTACACCATCTTGTTTGCAGCAACCGCCGAGGAACAGACTTCGAAAGGCCCGAAGAAGAAGATCACCGGCTTCTTGGTGGACTTCGACACACCTGGTTGCGAAAAGGTTGCCGGTTACAACAGCGTTTCAAACTCTGGGTACCACAACTTGATCATCAACTTTGATAACTGCCGAGTTCCAGAAAGCAAGATTCTTGGCGAACTACACGGCGGCTTCGATGTTGCCAACGAATGGCTTGGCTCTACTCGCCTGCAAGTTGCAGCCGTTTGCGTTGGTCGTGCTCGTCGTGCATTGCAGATGAGCATCGAATGGGCAGCCACTCGCGAACAATTCGGTCAGCAAATTGGCAAGTTCCAAGGCGTGTCGTTCAAATTGGCCGACATGCAAACGCAACTTGATGCCGCAGAGTTGTTGACATTGCGCGCTGCGTGGAATGACGCACACGGAAAGTTTGACGATGCCGAAATGGCCATGGCCAAAGTTTTTGCAAGTGAAATGTGCCAGTTCGTTACCGATGAAGCCATTCAAATATTTGGCGGCATGGGCCTGATGGACGAATTGCCACTCGAGCGCATGTGGCGCGACACTCGCGTTGATCGCATTTGGGACGGCACCAGTGAAATTCAGCGCCACATCATTTCGCGTCAGCTTCTGCGCAAGTACGGCGGCTGATCTCGACCATGCCCGATCTCTCGCGCTTGCTCAACCCTCGCAGTATCGCCGTTATTGGCGGTTCCCCTGCTGCACGTGTGGTTGAGCAATGCCAGAAGCTGGGCTACACCGGGAAAATTTGGCCAGTGCATCCAACAAAGAAAGAAATGCACGGTGTTGCATGCTTTCCTTCACTTGCAGACTTGCCGGGCGTGCCTGACGCAGCATTCGTAGCGGTAAATCGCCACCTCACGCTTGATGCAATTACACAACTCAGCGCAATGGGCGCTGGCGGCGCAGTGTGTTACGCCTCGGGGTTCGCAGAATCTGGCGATGTTGAACTGCAAGCCGAACTCGTTCGCCGTGCTGGAGAACTCCCCATTCTTGGACCTAACTGTTACGGATACATCAACGCACTAGATGGCATTGCGCTGTGGCCCGACGAACACGGTTGTCGACCAGTGCAACATGGCGTTGGCATTATTTCGCAAAGTGGCAATGTGGGCATCAACCTCACCATGCAACAACGCGGATTGAACATGGCCTACATGGTGACTGTGGGCAACCAAGCAGGCGGTGGTGTTGAAGACGCACTGCAGTCCTTTATTGATGACGACCGCGTTACTGCAATTGGAATGTTTATCGAGGCCGTGCGCGAGCCCATTCGTTTCGCACAACTTGCTCAACTTGCCTACAACAAAGGCAAACGAATCGTTGCCTTGCAAACAGGCAAATCGGAAGCCGGCGCGTTGATTGCCGCTTCGCACACCGCATCACTTGCCGGAAACCGACAGGCGTATGCAGCGTTATTTGATCGTTGCGCAGTGGCCACGGTAGAGACCCCAACTGAACTGATTGAAACACTGAAGATGCTCGACAACGGTGGCGTGCTGAGTGGTTACCGACTTGCATCGCTGTCATGTTCTGGTGGCGAGGCATCACTTATTGCCGATCTGTCGGAATTTACGAACCTAAAGTTTGAGCCATTTCCCGCAGAGCAGACTGCTCGAATTGAAGCAACGCTTACCGAGCTTGTACATGTTGGCAACCCTTTCGACTATCACACGTTTATGTGGGGCGATAAACCAGCCATGACCGCAACGTTTAGCGAAACCATGCGTGGTGATCATGACGCGACATTGTTGCTACTTGATGCCCCACCACGCGATGACCAAGACGCAAGTAGTTGGCTCGTTGCTGCAGAGGCATTTGCCGCTGCTGCACAAGCAACTGGCCGTCGTGCGGTGTGTGTGGCAACCCTGCCAGAGTGTTTTTCGGAAAGCATGCGCAACTCCATCATGTCGCTTGGTCTAAATGCAGCACAAGGGTTGCGTGAAACACTCGTTGCGTTAGATCGCGCAGCCTGGCTTGGCACACATTCACCAATGCCACTGCCCGCACCAGTTTCAACACCTGGTGCAACTGCACTAGTTGACGAAGCAAACAGCAAATCCATGCTTGCTTCGTGGGGCGTGCCCGTTCCACAAGGTGCTCGATGCACACGCGATTCCGTGCTTGCAGAGGCCACACGCATTGGCTTCCCCATCACGCTGAAAGGTCTTGGACTAGCCCACAAAAGCGAAGCAGGTGCCGTAGCCGTTGGACTGCGTGACGCCGAACAACTGACCGCAGCGCTAAACGGTATGTCATCTGACATCGCCGAGTTTTTGGTTGAACAAACTGTTACCGGCATTGTTGCCGAAGTTCTGGTGAGCATTCGTAGGTCTGCCCCACTTGGTTGGCTCATCACCGTTGGAGCTGGTGGCGTACTCACCGAACTGTGGAGAGACACTCAGTGCGTGCTTGCCCCAGCAACAGCAGACGACCTGCGCAGTGCGCTTCAGCAATTGCGCATAGCACCAATTCTGAACGGCTACCGCGGAAAACCTGCCGCCGACATCGAATCACTCGTCAGTGCAATACTTACGTTGCAACAGCATGTGGTTGGTTCAAAACTTGCCGAAGTTGAACTCAACCCGGTGCTGGTTACCACTACGTCATCCGTTGCAGTGGATGCATTAGTTATCGAGGAGAAATAACCAATGGCCGTTCACATCACCACTTCAACAGATGGCAAAGTGCTCGAGATCACACTCGATCGGCCAAAAGCCAACGCCATTGATGCAGCAACGAGCCGCGAACTCAGCAGTGCCTTCGTAGCGTTTATGGCCGACCCCGTGCAGCGCGTTGCCATCCTTACCGGAGGTGGCGAGAAATTCTTTTCCGCTGGATGGGATTTAGGTAGTGCAGCAGATGGCGAATCATTTGAGTCCGATTACGGTGCGGGTGGCTTCGGTGGCTTCCCCGAATTGCCTAACCGATCAAAACCGATCATCGTTGCCGTAAACGGCATGGCAGTTGGCGGCGGTTTTGAAATTGCTATGTCAGCAGACTTCATTGTTGCTGCAGAGCATGCTCAATTCTTTCTACCCGAGACTCGTGTTGGTGTGCTTCCCGATGCAGGTTCAATTCGCCTGCCGCGATTGATGCCACGTCAATTGGCCAACGAAATCATCTTTGGCGGTCGTCGCTTAACTGCTGACGAAGCAATGTCTTGGGGATTCGTGAACAAGGTTGCACCGGGCGCAGAATTGATGGACACAGCGCGCGCGCTGGCTGCTGAAATTTGCTTGTCTGCCCCACTCAGCATTGCTGCGGTGCTTGACATTATTCGTGTTACCGAAGATTTGAGCGTTGCAGATAGCTATGCGGCAATGCGCAAAAACGAGGCATACATGAAGGCAATCAATTCGGAAGATGCAATGGAAGGCCCGAACGCCTTTGCCGAAAAACGTGACCCAGTGTGGAAGGGTAAGTAACTTTTAGCCCGCCTTCGACATGCACTCATCGAGCACGTCGAGTAATTCAATTCCACGACTGTCAGCATTTTCAGACTGAAACTCGCGCATCGCGTACGAAAAACTGCCGTGCAAACTTGGCCACGCACCATGAGTAGAACCACCAGCTCCTGTGTGCCCGAATGCGAGTTGGTCCATTCCCAGCCGTGACGGGTTCGGGTTTAACTCGAAACCAACGCCAAATCTAAGCAGTCGACCCGACAGCGGGTCGTTGCCTACAGAACGCTGTGTACGGGCAATCTCTATTGTTTCTGGCTTCAAGATTCGCACGCCGTCAAGTTCTCCGCCGTTCACCAACATGGAATACAACCGCGACATGGCATAAGCGCTGGCAATGCCGCCGCCACCTGGAAGCTCGGACTTTGCGAAAATGGATGTTCCTCGCTCAGCAGGAATCATTCCGTACACATATTGCAAACGAGGGTCTACATCGTCGCCCGCCATTGCCGAGTAGTTGTAGTTTGCCGCACGCGTTGTTTCACCGATGCGTGGTAACACGGAATCGGGTGCTCCAATGTGTACATCAAGTTGCAGCGGAGTTGCTATTTCTTCGCGCACAAATGTTCCGATGCTTCTGCCGTCTACACGACGAACCAATTCACTAGCAATCCATCCGTACGTCATGGCGTGATACGACGGAACACCTATTGGGGTTATCGGGTGTTGTGCCGCAACATACTGAGCCATCAAAATTGGGTCCGAGATCTCTTCCACACTGATTGAACGCTCAAGACCAGGCACTCCTGCAACGTGGGCTAGCGAGTCGCCAACAGTTACTTGACCCTTGCCACCTTCTGCAAACTCTGGCCACACACTTTCAATCGGCGCTTCCAAATTGAGTAGGTCGCGCTCCACAAGCATCATGATTGCGGTTGCACAAATACCCTTAGTGCCAGAAGCGATGACACATACCGTTTCGTCATTCCACGCAGATCCATCACTGCGTACACCACCCCACAAGTCGACAACTTGTTTACCTTTATGTGTTGCCGCGAACGATGCACCGGCCTTGTCGCCGCCGTGATACTTGTTGAATACTTTGGCAACTAACTCAAAACCGGGCGCAACAACCTGATCCCGTGACACGTTCAGCCCTCGCTTTTTCCACGTCTGCGACGCGAATCTCGATCTGTGGTGTCAGAAACTGTCGGAATTGAATTGGTGAGCGCTCCAAGCGCATTCACTACTTCGTCAACACTCGGCACCGCGCCCTTGGTGTGTCCATCTATTGCATGACGCATAGACGCAACATGCTCCGGGGAGTTACCGCAACAACCACCAACTATTCGCACGCCTGCATCAATTGCTAATTCGGCATACGTGGCCATGAGCTCTGGCGTTCCCGAATAGACAATGGTGGTTCCAACAAACTTTGGAATTCCACAGTTCCCCTTCGACACCACGGGAGTTGAAAAACTCGACATCTCCGCAACTGATACCACAATGTCGGATGCCCCGACTCCACAGTTTGCACCGATTGCAAGAGGCTGTGGATCGATGCCTTCAAAAATGTCTTCAAGGGCATTTGGCATGATGCCCATCATCGTTCTGCCCGCAGTATCGAACGACATGGTGCATACATACGGCATGCCAACTCGAATTGCGGCAAGCGCAGCAGCGCGAGCTTCTTCAGGTGCCGACATGGTTTCGATCCACGCAACATCTGCCCCACCAGCCTTCAAACCTTCAATTTGTTCTGCGAATGCATCTATTGCATCGGCTTCCGTAAGCGCACCAAGTGGCTCAAATAGCTCGCCTGTTGGCCCAACTGAACCCGCAACTACCACGGGCCGCGGTGACGCATCGGCAACCCTGCGGGCGATTTGAGCCGCACCTTTTGCCAACTCAAATGTGCGCGACTGTGCGTTGTGCAATTTCAACCGGTGACGATTACAGCCGAACGTATTTGTGAGAATGATGTCGGAACCTGCGTCGACAAACTGCTGGTGCAGCGACTGCACCCGGTCTGGGTGATCAGTAATCCAAAACTCTGGCGGTTCGCCCGAGGTGAGGCCCATCGCGAAATAGTTTGTTCCAGTTGCACCATCTGCCAATAGCACTTTTCCTGTGAGCAGCAACTGCTCCAGCGATGTTTGCATTGAACGAGACTAACCCATCACGTTTCCGGCGGTGTCCGCCTGTGTGCGAAGTCGCGAGAACGCAGAAAGGTTTATTGGCATGCCAGTGAATTCACCCATGACTTCTACTGGAGTCACATCGTGGTCTATTCCCTGCT
>Ga0209617_10001386_pt1 | contig 11334 bp, 9 predicted proteins | sample LakEriepJuly2011_2_FD_187459 | JGI IMG/M metagenome (GOLD analysis project Ga0209617, IMG submission 187459) | Freshwater microbial communities from dead zone in Lake Erie, Canada - CCB epilimnion July 2011 (SPAdes) (version 2) | ecosystem: Environmental > Aquatic > Freshwater > Lentic >... | reverse complement strand
TATTTTACGCAGACGACCGTCATCTCGGCATTCGGATGAGCTCTAATCCGCAAGTTTGGGATTGGACTCGCTCGCAAACGGTCAACGCTGAAATCAAAACGACGCGCGTAAGTGATATCATCTATTCGTTTGAATGCAAAATCCCATGGAAGGAACTAGGAACTGAGCCTTGGATGGAAGGCGGTGATTATGCGCTGGAGATCGCCCTAGACATTGCCGATAAAGAAAGCGTTCGTCACACCCAATCACGCTGGAACTCCGCAGACAAAGAAGGGTTTCATACCACCCCATCGCTATGGGGACGAATCATTTTCAAAAACACGACACGATAAACAAGTCACATTGAACGTATGAAGCAGTCTATTTCGATTCTTATACTTCTCCTCACCCTGAGCTGCAGCGCTCAAAAGCCATCCAAAAAAACTACTCCGGCACTTCCGGTGACCGTCGATATTGAAGCGCTTATCGGTCAAATGACCATCGAGGAAAAGGTCGGTCAAATGACCCAGATTAACCTCGACGTAGTTTGTGAAGGCGGCATTTATAAGCTAGTCGAACCGCATCATATCGAAGATGCAAAACTGCAGGAGGCCATTACCAAATGGCATGTGGGTTCGGTGCTAAATTGCGGTGGACACGCCTACCCGCTGACGCAATGGCATACCATTATTGGTGAGATTCAACGTGTAGCGACTACGCAAGGCCGACTAAAAATCCCGATTCTATATGGTATCGATGCGATTCACGGGGCGAACTACATGATGGGTGGAACGTTGTTCCCACAACAACTGGGACAAGCAGCGACCTTCAATCCCGAATTGGTTAAAAAGGCAGCAGCAATCACAGCCTATGAAACGCGTGCGGCCGGTATTCCATGGAATTTCTCTCCTGTGCTTGATGTAGGACGCAATCCGAATTGGTCGCGCTTCTTCGAGACTTATGGCGAAGATCCACTGGTATGTTCTATCATGGGACGTGCGTGCGTGCAAGGCTATCAGGGAAGTGGTTCGTATGAAAAAGGAGGTCGACCCGACGCCACGCATGTTGCGGCGTGCATGAAGCACTTCTTGGGGTATAGTGGCGCACGCACAGGCAAAGACCGCACGCCGGCTATCATCAGCGACATTGAACTGCGCCAGATTTACATGCCATCATTTCAGGCCGCCATCAACGAAGGCGCGATGAGCGTGATGATCAACAGCGGTGAAATCAACGGTATTCCGGTGCATGCCAATCCTGCCATCCTCACTCAACTCCTCCGCAATGAAATGGGCTTCGAAGGCATGGCGGTAACCGACTGGGAAGATGTGATGAAGCTCCATCAAATTCACAAAGTCACGGCCAACAATAAGGAATCTGTTAAGGCTGCCGTTGATGCCGGAATTGACATGTGCATGGTGCCCAACGATTACGAATTCGCCCGCCACCTTATTGAGTTAGTTAAAGAAGGAAAAATAACGGAAGCGCGTCTTAACGAATCGGTGCGCCGCATTTTAGTGATGAAGCGTGATTTGGGATTGTTCAACAATGCCATGCCGCCTGCCCTGAAAGACTTCCCGGACTTTGCTTCGACCAAGCATCAGCAAGCAGCGCGCGAAGCGGCTGAGGAGAGCATCACGTTGCTGAAAAATGACGGCGTTCTTCCATTAAGTAAAACCTCGAAAGTACTCTTATGTGGACCAGCCGGCAATTCACTCACGCTCATCAATGGTGCGTGGACACGCACCTGGCAAGGAACGGACAATAAGTACGAAGACAATTCACGCCACACGATTTTTGAAGCGCTGCAAGTACTCAATTCGAACGTTACGTTTTCTGAAGGTTCTACACTCGACAGTCTATCCAATGTCGACGAAGCTGTTGCCAAGGCACGCACAAGTGATGTGATCGTTGTCTGTCTTAGTGAGTTGCCCTCCACAGAAAAGCCCGGCGACATTGAAGACCTGCGAATGCCCGATGCCCAACGTGAGTTGGTAAAGCGACTGAGCAAAACAGGAAAACCGATTGTGTTGGTTTTGGTTGAAAACCGTCCGCGCATCATCCACGACATCGTACCTCTTTGCAGTGCAGTGGTGATGGCCTATCAACCAGGTGACCTCGGAAGCGATGCCTTGGCACGCATACTCGTGGGCGATGTAAACCCATCGGGCAAGCTACCATTTACCTACCCGGCGCACGAGCAATCGTTGCTCACCTACGATCACAAATTCAGTGAGACACTTGATCCGAAGTTCGGCAATACGGCCTATGCGCCGGAATGGCCTTTTGGCTTTGGATTATCCTATGCTAACCTAACCTACGGAGCTGCAAAACTCTCTGCAACTGAGCTGAAAGAAAATGGCAGCATCACGGTGAATGTAACCGTAACAAACAATGGCGCAATGGATGCCCGTGAAACCGTGTTATTGTTCACACGTGATCACGTAGCGTCGATCACGCCGTCGGTAAAGAAGTTGCGCAAGTTTGACAAGCAGCTCATCAAAGCAGGAACAACAGCGAGCTATTCATTCACATTGACAGCTTCCGACCTTACGTTCATCAACAAGGAGTTGAAAAACGTAACGGAAGCCGGTGCTTTCGACATTATCATCGGCGATCAAGTATCCACCATACAATACGTACCATAATGAAATTCCACTATTATATTTCTATCGTGCTCATACTGCTCGGATTGGGCTGTAAGCAATCGAATCCTGAAGATGCTCTGGGTCGCGTTGGTGATGAGGTCACCTTTGCTGGCCGCAAGTGGGACGTAAAATGGGGGCTGGAGCCTATGGGTCCCGGGCCGAATATGTTCTCGCGCCTATACGACGATGTATGGGTTGATGAAAACGGTTGGCTGCACCTCACCATTGCTCAGCACGATGGGGTGTGGTATTCATCGGAAGTGGTTGGACGCGACAATTTGGGTTATGGCACCTATACCTGGACCATTCAGGCCGATCCTATGAGCTTCTCGGAGAATGTTGTTTTAGGTTTATTCACCTGGGATGACAGTACATTCTTTTCTGACGGAAACAGCGAGGTCGATATTGAATTCGCCAAGTGGGGCGATTCTGCCAGCACTGCACCTACGACATTCTCAGTGCAGCCCGTTTCCTTTGGGGGCTTCTTCGCTGAGCGAACACGTGAACGCGAAATCGATGCCGAAGACTTGCGCAGTGTAACGACACACACCTTCACCTGGACCGACACCTTAATTACCTGGGCGAGTTATAAGGGCGAGAAAGCAGAGGGCACGCCTCTGGCGACATGGGACTTCGATTTGAACCATCCGCCGCGCGTCAAGATCGACGGTGGTCAGACATCACAGCCCATTGTAATTCCCGCTCCGGGTGAACACACCAATGCCAGGATGAATATGTGGACACTGCCCTACTCGTCCATTGGTCCTAACAACCAACTCCAACACGAGGTGGTCATTCGAAATTTCGAATACCGACCGCTATAATTTTTTTTATATCGATTATTCATGGGGGCGATATCGGGCGCCATCATGGGGAATTTTGGGCGCCCACGGGGGGCATATCGGGCGCCCACGATGGGGCCATATCGGGCGCCCACGATGGGGCGCCCCTACCGTTTATCCATCATTTTATTCATGCCCATCATCTGCTTCATCACCTTGTCCATTCCTTCGGGGGAACCGTCTAAAAATATGATGTTGCCTTTGCCGTACTCGGCGAAATTCTTAATGGCCTCGGTCCACATGCTGAACATGATTACGGACGTATCCAAATTGGCCTGCTGCATCTCACGGGCTGCATTCTGCATACCACGCGCTACTTCCTCGCGAAACAACGCCACGCCCTGACCGCGCATTTGAGCCGCTTCTCGCTCCGCCTGTGCCGCAATCTTAATGGCATTTCCTTCCGCCTCTGCAGCTTTGGTTTTCGTAATCAATAACGCTTGGCCTTCGTTTTCTGCCGCCGCTTTCAAGTTATTGGAAGCTACCACCTGAGCCATGGATTTAATAATGGCTTCATCAAACGTGATATCATTGATTTGTAGATCTTGTAAATGGTAACCCCACTCCTCCAAACGGTTGTCGATTTCTGCCTTCACGTGCTCGACAATCTCATTGCGCAAACCAAGTACCTCGGCCTGTCTCTTCGTTGCTACGAAAGCGCGAATGGTCCCCTCAATGGTGCGCACCAAGGCTTGCATCAAACTGCGCTCATCAATAAATTTAAAAGCCACGCGCTTGATAACTTCCTCCTCACCGTTCATCACCGAATAAAGAAGCATCGATTTGAAATAGACATTGGCCTGATCAAATGTCACCGCCTGAAACTCCATTTCAACACTGCGGTTCTGAGTGCTGATCTTCTTGAATACAACTTCAATAAACGGTATCGTAAAATTCAATCCGGGCGATAACACGCGTCGGTACTTACCGAAGACAGTTACTACGCCCATCATTCCCTGCTGAATAACAACAAAGGATTTAAATAACAGCAGCACAACAATAATCGCTGCAATGAGATTTCCGGTGATAAATTCCATATTACTAGGGGTTAGGGGTTACTTGGGGAAAGCGATTCGAAGTTAGGGTTAACGGATTAGGGCTAAGATAGATTGGGCTCGGGCTTATTGTGCTCGTGAGGCCAAGAAATCGGCCAAGACTGCAATGGCCTTACCGCGGTGGCTGATGATATTCTTCTCCTCGATGGACATCTCAGCAAAGGTGGTGGCATAACCTGAAGGCTCGAATACAGGATCATAGCCAAAACCTCCGGTGCCACTAGGCTCATGACGAATAGTACCCTGTACCGTGCCTTCAAACAAATATTCCTCACCCTCGAGGATGAGGCAAATAACCGTTCGAAAGCGGGCTGAACGATTCAACTGATTCTGCAGATTTTCCAAAAGCAATCGCATGTTGTCCGCCGAGTTACGCTGCGCGCCGGCATAGCGCGCCGAGTAAACACCCGGAGCCATATCGAGGGCCGTAACTTCCAACCCCGTATCATCAGCAAAACAACTCAAACGGTAATTATCCCAAACGTAGCGTGCCTTTTGACGAGCATTTCCTTCAAGTGTGTCGGATGTTTCCGGTAAATCCGTTGTGCAACCTATGTCGTGCAAACCCTTAAGCGGGATTGAACCACCAAGTTTCTTGGCTACTTCGTAAACTTTATGCTCATTGCCGCTGGCAAAAACAAGTTCCATCTTTATTTATTTATTCGTTTAATCTTACCTGATGCCGTCCGCTCAAATGGATATTGGCTGCGAACCGCCTTGGGCACCTCGTATCCCGAGAGAACCTCCCTGCAATGTCCAAGTAACTGCTGCTCATCCGGCGTTTCAGCTGACTCCACATACAAGACAACACGCTGTCCAAGAACCGCGTCCGCTTCGGAGCCGATATAGAATGGAATGGTCAATGCACCTTGTAATTTCTTTTCAATCGCCTCGGGAAAAAGTTTTATCCCGCCGCTATTGATCATGCTGTCAAACCGACCGCGATAATAAAAATGGCGATCATCAATCAAAGAGACAACATCCTGTGTCTGGACTTCCAACTCACCTAAGTGTTTGATCGTTATGACCAACCGTCCCTCGTCATCGACTCGAAAACGCACACCGGGTAATGCCTCAAAAGGCACTTCCTGTTCTGCAAAACGACGGACGGCGACATGACTCAGCGTTTCAGCCATGCCATACGTTTCAAACACTTCATTACCGCGAGCGGTAAGTTGACGGCGCAACGATTCGGGTACCACAGCGCCACCCACGATGACCGTGCTTATGGCAGCGAAGCGACGCATTTCACGTTCACTCAGTCCTATCAATTGCATCGGAGTGAAAGCGGCAAAATCATAGGCGTCTTCAATCACGCTCAAGGGATGTGAAGTCGGGGCGATGGCATCAAGCGCCCAGCCGAGCGTCATGGCGCGAACCAACATCATCTTCCCTGCAATAAAACTTGACGGAAGGCATAAGAGCGCGCGGGTACCGTTCAAACAAGCAAAATGGCGCCCCGTAATGGCTGCACTGGCAGCAAACATTTCTTTGGGTAAGGACCATACTTTTGGTTCACCCGTCGATCCGGATGTCTGCACCTCGATATGGGTTTCATCCGACAACCAGCGGCCAATGAACAGCGCGTGCTCGCGCATCCAAGGCTCTGATGAGCCCTGGAGTTTTTCCAAAAGCCCAATGCCATCCGCGTGCGTTAACGCATGCCCATTATATCTGAAATCAGCATGCACCATCATCGCTCCAATGGTTGAAGATTCCAGCGCGCATCCTCATCCCACAATAACATGCCCTTAGAGACGACCCATGGAGACTGAATATTATTTGCATAGAGAGAACCTGTTCCCAAACCTTGGGGCAAATCATTTTTCTTGGTCAAAAACCAGTGGGCAATAGCATTCAGCCCAATGTTAGACTCCAGTGCAGATGTAGCCCACCATTGAATACGGCGTTCATTCGTCAAAGCAATCCACTCATCACAGCCATAGAAACCGCCATGCAGCGTGGGCTTTAGGACAATAAACGGCGGACGAATTGTATCCAGCAATTGCTGTTTCTGTTTCAATTCATTTACACCAATGAGTTCTTCATCGAGTGCAATGGGGATGGGTGATTTTTCGCACAGGAGCGCCATCTCTTCCCATTGACCTTGCCGAATAGGCTGTTCAATCGAATGAATACGATAGCGTGAAAAGCGATCGAGTATTTCCAAGGCCTGGTCCCCAGGGTATGCTCCATTGGCATCCAAGCGAATATCCAGCTGATCCTCGGAAAACTCGCTGCGAATGGCCTGCAACATCGCAAGTTCCTGCTCCAGTGGAAATGAACCTACCTTAAATTTCACTGTATTAAAACACTGTTCCACCTTCTCGCGGCACGAAGCAATCATGGCCGGAATATCATCCATCCAAACAAGGCCATTGAGGATAATGGGTTGTGTGAGATCGACATGAAAGGGATGCATTTCGCCTCCGTTGACCACGTCGAGTAAGGCCGTCTCCAAAGCAAATTTGAGGGAAGGCATGCGATCAAGATAGGACTGCAATGCCTCGGGATTTTTCATTAGCTCAGAAAAACGTGCAATGACACTTTCCAGTTCCGGCTTGCTCTCGGGACTTAAGCCCCAGATAGGAGCGCATTCCCCCCAACCCACATGTTGGCCGTCCGGACTTTCAACGCGGAGATAGTAAACGTCCCGCGCGTTGAGTGTATCCCTGGAAGTTTTTGCGGGTTTGTGAAACCGTAAGACGTGATGTTGAAACCGGTAGCTCATTTCTTGGCAGAGCCTGAAATACGCTTAATCACAAACTCCATCGGTCCCTTTTCATTGACCTTCTTTCGCCAAAGAAAAGGCAGATAGAAGGTTAATACAGTAGCCAAAACGACATAGATGAACAAGGCGATTCGGTTCAGAAAAAATTCAATGTTTGCTGCTAAAATGGTCGATGCTCCGATGACCGTATAAAAAAGAACAACACTGTACTTCATGGAAGAAATGGTCTGCACAAACCGCAGCAATCCCAGATGGGAAAGTCTTCTGAAGAAATAGATAAAGGCGTTTACAACAACCAAACACATACCGATACCATACACGCAGAATGCAGGGAACAATAACCGCATATTCAATAGGTTGAAATCAAATCGCTGGAGCATCAGCGCGTCGGTATCCAATGTCTTGGCAAACTTGTGCACCCAGTAACTAGAAATCATCATGGCGATACCGATGAGGCTGGTGGGAGGCAACCAACCTCTTGGACGCACTTCGGAGCGGCCGAAGACGAGACCCGCAAAGAAGAAAACCATCCAGGGCAGCGGTGAGAAATAGCCGTTAAACAGTAGAAAGCCCATTCCGTTGTATATCTCACCGCCTTCCAGCGACGGCATGGTATAACCGGCATTGGTAGGCACATCCAGATAAAGCATGGCGATTCCGAACACCACCGTCATCAGCATAATCACCCGAATCAAAATGTTATTCCACTGGGCCACAAACGGGGTTATCATGAACATCAAACCAGAGGCAATCAGAATATTCATGGGCCAAATAGCGCAAAAAATCAACCCCGTAAACAACAGCACGGCACCGCGCTTACCCGAATAAGACAGCAGCTTCCGATTACTGATACGGCGATCGCGCATGGTGAGCGTGATAGTAAAGCCATTTAAAAAGAAAAAAAGCGCCGGAAAGCAATCCAGGATAATTCCGAATTTCGTGTGGGTCAATGTCCGCAACACCCAGTCACCGATGGTAAATGAATACCCGTATACGACGCAACCAAACAGAGCGACGGTATAGGCTACGTCAATTCCGATGAGGCGATTAGAAGTTTGAGGCATATCTGTCTAAATAGTCGAGGGCGAATATACTACCATACACCAAACTGCGATAATCCCTAACGACCATATATCGAGTCCAGGACCATAGCCGCCACAAACGGCCGATAGTGAGAACGCTCATAGTAATGGGAATAATCCGCGGTAAAACGATTAACCCCTGAAAAATCATAGACGCGCTGCTCGCCAAAAATCTGTTTGAGCTTGACCACATCCGAAGCGTTCATTTTGATCTGATTATAAAGGGGACTAATCACAATAAAATATCTCGTCTGCATGGATGAAAACTGCCGCGCAATTGAAGAAAGTAGGACTTCACTCTTGGCTGTAATGACCGGCGCAGCAAATCGCAATTTACCGTCCCTTTCATAGAAAGGCTTCATACGATCTTCTGTATAATATTCACCTGAGGCAATCAACGCTTCGTAATAATCATAACGCAATTCATTCGAAATGGAGTCATAAACAAAAGGCCGATGATCCAATACGCCCTGTGCCGACATGTAAGGCTTTGCCTGACCCGTTATACGATAATCAGCATAAGCCTTCAAAAACCCGCGATCCAAAAAGGCCATCCAATGCGCGCTCTGAAACTCAACAAGATTTCGATACCCCACCAAGCGCGGATCCTCCATGAACAAATGCTCATTGAACAGTTGACCTGACTCAAAGGTATTGCCATCGATAATGACCAGCGCATGTCGCATTTCACAACCACTCTTCACTACATAATCCAACTTGTGCAGAATTCCCACAATGGTCTCTGATGAAGCATCGAAGTGAAAAACACGCGCATCCGACGGCAGGTGCTTTTTCCAATCAACTTCTTGGTAGAACATCGAACGCGAACTTCCGAAGATGAAGGAGTTGTAATCCGCGGAGCCTTGATTCTGCTCAAAAACAGACGTACTGATCATTCCCGGATTAATCGGGACCGTCAGCGCCTGACCGGATGACCGATAGTTGCTGTATTCATGTACAACCTTAAACGGATCCTCCGCTAAATAGAGCATTCCCAACGCAACAATCGGAAGAGCAAAAACAAGTATGCGCAGAAGGAATGATTTCATACTCAGAACTGAAAATAAATAAATTGCTGCTGTAGGCCGTCAAACCAAACCAAAGTCAAAAGCAAGAGGTAATAAACCGTCCAGCGAATTGGCGCGTAATGCACCCGATCGAGCAATTGAAGTGCGTGGTTGCCACGACGCCCATACCACTCAGCAGCGGTCATCAAGCCAATCATCAATAGGGTTTTGGGCACCCCCAAGAGCAGCGCGTAATCGCCCTTCATCCAATCAGCCGGATTGAACATTCCGGCATACACCGCAAGGGCCTGAGATAAACTTTCGCTGCGAAACAAAACCCAGGCAAGCATCACCTGAACGAAGGTTAGCGCAATGCGCAAGGCGTCGGTAACACCCGGAATCCACCTTCCGGGAACATCATCGAGAAATAAGCGGTTTTTTCCGGCCAATAGAATCGGCATGAAATAGAGCGCATTCAAGGCCCCCCAGCACACAAAAGTCCAATTGGCTCCATGCCATAGGCCGCTCAACAGGAAAATAATCCACGTATTACGCAGCTGCGCGGCGATTCCAACCTTATTTCCTCCCAGTGGGATATAGACATAATCGCGAAACCACGACGAAAGGGAAATGTGCCAGCGACGCCAGAATTCAGAAATGCTCCGGGAAAAGTAGGGAAAACGAAAGTTGCGGATGAGGTCAATACCCAGCAGCCGTGCCAGACCGATGGCCATATCCGAGTAGCCGGAAAAATCACCGTAGATCTGTATCGTAAAGCAGAAAACGCCTAACCACAAACCGGCTCCACCCCACCCTTCCGGCGAATCAAATACGGTATTGGCAATCATGGCGCAGTTATCGGCTACAACTACTTTCTTGAATAATCCCCAAAGCAATTGTCGCATGCCATCCGTTGCTGCAACGCGATTGAATGTGCGAGGTACTTTCAATTGTGGTAACAAATGCGTCGCACGTTCAATCGGACCTGCCACCAACAAGGGGAAGAAACTGACAAACAACCCATAATCTATCAGGTTACGATCTGCCTGAATTCGACGGTAATAAACGTCCACCACATACGACAGACCATGAAAGGTGTAAAATGAGATTCCGATGGGCAGTATCCAGTGTAGCAAAAAAGGATGGCTCTCAAAACCAACAGCGGCCATCAACTCAGAAAATGACGACGAGAAAAAGTCGAAGTACTTGTAAACGCCCAGCAACCCCAGATTAATCGCAATGCTGATCCATAGCCATCGCAAGCGCGAACGATCCGATGAGGCGGACTCAATGCGCAAAGCCGAAAAGAAATCAAGCAAGGTTGAAAAGGCCAGCAATCCCAAAAATCGCCAATCCCAGCATCCATAAAAGAAATAGCTGACTAGGAGAAGCCACCCATTTTGGCGACTGCGCATGCCTCTGCCCCAGCCCCAATGGACAGCGAACACTATCAGAAAAAACAGCGCAAAAGCGGAAGTCTGAAAGAGCATAGTGTGGTTAGACGAATGGCATCAAACATAAGCATGGAAATGCAACCGTCGATGTGCTATGACCTGTGAACAAGTTCGCTTGTGGGCTGTTCCTTCACTCGTCATCTTTGTACCATGCAATCTGTGGAGGATCAAATAGAAGTCATCGGTGCCCGCGAGCACAACCTGAAGAACATCGATGTCAGTATTCCGCGCAATCAACTGGTCGTTATCACAGGACTCAGCGGCAGCGGCAAATCGTCGCTGGCTTTTGATACGATTTACGCCGAGGGTCAGCGCCGTTACATGGAAACCTTTGGAGCCTATGCCCGCCAGTTTATCGGTGACATGGAACGCCCGGATGTCGACAAGATCAACGGGCTTTCACCTGTTATCTCCATCGAACAGAAAACGGTCAGCAAGAATCCACGCTCCACCGTGGGAACGATAACAGAGATATACGACTTCCTTCGACTACTCTATGCACGCGCCTCAGAAGCTTATTCCTACGCGACGGGCGA
>Ga0209617_10001385_pt1 | contig 11337 bp, 14 predicted proteins | sample LakEriepJuly2011_2_FD_187459 | JGI IMG/M metagenome (GOLD analysis project Ga0209617, IMG submission 187459) | Freshwater microbial communities from dead zone in Lake Erie, Canada - CCB epilimnion July 2011 (SPAdes) (version 2) | ecosystem: Environmental > Aquatic > Freshwater > Lentic >... | reverse complement strand
AGGTGTAGAGACTTGACGGCACCCACCTACGGCGCAAGCTATGGTGAAGGCCTAGTCCAGGGAGTAGTGAAAGCTGCACAAACCGGAATCCTTTGGTCCCAGGTTCAAGTCCTGGTGGGCCCACCAATAGTGAGAAAAGCCACTGATTTTTTGGTCAGTGGCTTTTTTTAACTATACGTACTTGAACTCATCGGCTCGCATTTTTCTCACCCAAGTTTTAATAGTCCGTGATCCAACATTGAAATGTCTAGCTGCGGAGTTGATGCTGGGAAATATTCCGTCAGGCGTACTTACCGCCTTTAGCCTTTGCCCTTGAACTTTGGTCTCACCACCACCATCAGGATTAACGAAGAAGAAATCCTTGGGCATATCACGCATCCATTCACGCAATTTATCTCTAGATACTTTGTAATGCAGACAAGCAGCCGATAGAGTTGGAAACTCCCCGTCAGGTGTCATGACTGCTTTTGCTTGTCCATTCTTGGGTCCGTAATTCCAATTCGTTCTTCTTGTACCTTCTAGATAGCTACGTGTAACAATTTCCCGCATTTTGTGGCAGTGGTCAGGGCCGTAACTAACCCCCTCCGATGTGGGGGTTAAATTCATCCTTTGCCTATGCGAACTCCAGCCTGAAAATTCATCCCAAGAAACTTCAGCGCCATTAAAGAGTTTTACTGTTTTGTCGACTAGAAATTCCATAGCGACTCCAATTAATTAGATTGATTCAATAAGCCAGTGTTTGCCATCTGATACCAGTTATCAGGCGAGTCTTTTACAAGTTGAGCTAATTTGATTGCCAATCGCAGGCTGATCTTTGGAATGGATTCCATGTTGTTTTCGACATACTTAAGAATGTCTTGAATCTGACTTGCTGAAAGCGAGAAACTGCTAAGCAAATCTTTTTTCATAACCATAAAGCACAACTGTTTAAACAAGCTTTCACTCGAGTCATTTGCAATACTTAATGTGAAACTTCGATCCTTTAATGCAGCTAAGTGAGCACCAATCTTGCCTCCGGAACTTCCAAAGCTGATGTTCGAAATCAAAATAACACTACCTTGAAAATCGAATCCAGTTGGTGTCTGTCAGTGCGATGGACTCGCCAAGCAGCGCCGGAATCGTGACGCCATGAACGTCATCACCCCAAACGATGGAACGCAGTTCTTCAAAAATATAAATCAGTCCAAACGTCAGCAGCACCTGGTCAAGGTGGTCCCGCTTGTAAAAGTGCCTGAACAGCAGCCATTCAAGACCTAAGCCAAACACCACCGACAACACCGCACCGCCCAAAATAGCCAGCGTCAAACTGCCAAACGCTGCGCTCAGTGACCAGGCCAGATAAGCCCCCAGCATGTAAAAACTGCCATGCGCCAGATTCACCACGCCCATGATGCCAAAAATGAGCGTCAAGCCCGCAGCCAGCATGAACAGCAGCAGTCCGTACTGCACGCTGTTGAGCAGCTGGATGAGGAATTGGGAAAAGTCCATCGAGAGGGAGATTGGTAATAAGTCAAGCAGGGGTTTTTGGGGTCACACACCAATTTCGCTCGCGGTTGAAGAGCTGGATAAGTAATTAGTCCATGGAGAGGGGAGAACGGTATCAAGTCAAACAGGGGCCGTGGAACCGGCTTCGCCGGGCCACAGGGGTTATTGGGGTCAGACACCAATTTCGCTGCAGTGCAAAGCGCTGCACCCTACGGGCAAGCCAAAGGCTCGGCGAATTTGGGCTCTGACCCCAAAAACCCAGGGCGCTACACGCAGTGAGCAACCGTGGGGGCCACACTCAAGCCATCTTGCAGCCAGCGCCGCTGTCAGCCAGCGCCTTGGCGGCCACGCCAATCACTTTGTTTTCCTTGTTCTCGACCTGGCGGATGTAGATGTCCTGTATCGGGTTGTGCGATGGGCTCATCTTCCATTTGCCGCGCGGGCTGTCGATGACGGCACCGTCCATGGACTTGTACAGCGCGACCTTGTTGTTCAGGTCGCCCTTGACGGCATTTGCGCCCTGCACCAGCAGCAGACCGGTGTCGTAGCCCTGTACCGCATAAACATCGGGCTGCATCTTGAAGCGGCTGGCGTAAGCGGTACGGAAAGCCTGGTTGCGCGGCGTTTCCAGCGAGTCGCTGTAATGCATGGTGGTGGTGATGCCTTCAGCCGCGGGGCCTGCAGCGTCTAGTACGCCTTCGGTCAAAAAGCCGGAACCGTACAGCGGGATCTTGCCTTTCAGGCCTGCAGCGGCGTAGTCACGGATGAACTTGGCTGCGCCGCCGCCCGCAAAAAAGCAGGCTACAGCATCAGGCTTGAGCGCCGCGATTTCAGTCAGCAGCGCCTGAAACTCCACTTGCGGGAAGGGCAAACCAAGCTCTTTGATGATCGTGCCGCCAGCTGCTGTGTAGCCTTCTTTGAAGCCCTCAAAAGCCTCGTCGCCCGCTGCGTACTTCCAGGTGATCCAAACGGCCTTTTTGTGGCCCTTGTCAACCATGACTTTGCCCAGGGCCCGGGTTGGCTGCGAATTGCTGAAACTGGTGCGGTAAACGTTGGGCGCGCACAGGCCGCGTGTGGCGGCATGTATGCCCGCGTTGGGGATCAAACTCAGCACACCGGTGTCGCGCGCTACTTTTTGAATGCCCATTTGCACGCCGGAGTGCACGGTACCCACAATCACATCCACCTTGTCGCGCTGGACCAGCTTGTTGGCGTTTTCAATGCCTTTAGACGGCTCTGACTCGTCGTCCACCTTGAAGTATTCAATCTCGCGACCACCGAGCTTGCCACCCTGCTGGTCAATCGCCAGACGAAAGCCGTTTTCAACGGCCACGCCAACCTGTGCGAAGGTTCCGGTGTAGGGAAGCATCAGGCCCACGCGGATCTTGCTGCTTTGAGCGCGCACCATTTCTGGCAGCAACAGGCCACTGGATGCTGTGCCTAAGAGGATGGCGCTGCGGGAAAGAACGAGGCGGCGAGTAGTCATGAGTTTGCTCCTTTTCGGGGTTTTAGATGCAGGTTTAAGTATGCCTTAGGTAAAGCGCAAGCCAACTTCACAAAAACCCTAACGCGTCTTGTGTGTTGTTGGGTGAAATCACAGTCGTCAAATTTCAAAAATGGGCAGCGGTATCAGTTGAAGTGCGAGCCGCCATCGACCAGCAAGGTCTGGCCAGTGATAAACGCCGAGCCGCTTCCCAGGAAGAAGGCTACAGCGCCGGTGACATCGCCGGGCACTTGGTCGCGGGCCAGCGATCTGGCGTTCTTCGACACCTCGCGCAGTTTTTGCAGTTGCACTTCGTTACCCATCACGCCTTCACTGAGCGTGAAGCCCGGTGCGACGCCGTTCACCAAGATGTTGTCGGGACCCAGTTCTTTGGCCAGTGATCGGGTGATGCCGAGCACCGCCCCCTTGCTGGCGACGTAATGCAGCATGAACGGAATGCCCTTGAAGGGCGTACCGGAAATGATGTTGACGATCCGGCCACCGCCGTTTCGCTTCATGTGCGGCACCACCGCCTGGCAGCAGGACACCAAGCCGAAAACGTTGACTGAAAAAAGCCGTTGCCACTCGGCCAGGTCGATATCCTCGAACGGCCTCGGGATCAGCGATGAGTAAATTCCTGCGTTGTTGACCAGGCCGTCAAGCCCGCCCAACTCGCGCACGCATCTGGAAACCATGTCTTGAACCTGGTCCGGCTGGGACACGTCAGCCGCAAGGCCAACAGCCTGCCCGCCGGCCTTGCGGATGGCGTCGACTGTCTGTGTTGGCACTTGAATATCCGCGGCGGCAACTTGCGCGCCCTGGCTCGCGAGCTCCAGCGCAATCGCCCGGCCAATGCCGGTGGCCGCGCCGGTGACGAGGACTTTGCGGTCCATGAGGGGCTGCGTCATCAGGTGGCTCTCACGGTTTCTTCTGTGATTGGTGCGATGCCTTGCTTGCGGGCGTCACCCTGGGCTTCTTTGTGGATGAGCCGCAAAATGATGCGGCGCGCCGCCACCGATCCAAAATCGGCCCGTACGCTGATCTCGCCGCGGTTGGGAACGTCGGTTTCTATCATTTGCTGCTGAGCCTCCAGCACGTCTACGTCTTCCATGAAGGTGGCCAGAATCTGGTTGTGGATCAGATCGGTGATCTGGGCGTCGTCTTGGGCAAAACAGCGGGTGATGGTCCAGTAATAGTTGCAGCTTGTTTCGTTGATGGGTGTGATCGAGTTGATCGAAAACCAGCGCAGGCCTTTTTCGGGATCTTCGGTACCGGCTGGATAGCCGCGCGCGTCGATCGATATGCTGGACGGCGGCTGGAACCGGATGATCTGCCAGCGGTCGATGTTTCCCGTGAGGTTGCGCACGCGCTTGAACAGCGGCGGCGGCGGCGTGTTCCGCATCACGCGTTGCACATGCACCTCGTTGCCGACTACTTTGGACTCCATCGGCGTTTCTGCCACGGCCGCGTTGCCGATGGTCTTGGCATGCACAAAAGTCTCATGGGTGAGGTCGAGCAGGTTATCGGTGAGCAGCTGGTAGTTGGCGTTGACGGTCAGCACGCCGCCGGTCACGGTCCAGCCCGGCATGTCGTTGTGGCGCAGGTCCGGAATCAGCGCCTCGTCGGCGAGTGCCGGATCGCCCATCCAGATCCAGACCCAGTGCCATTTTTGGACCACGGGGTAGACACGCGCCTTCAGCGCGGGGGGGATTTGCTCCTCCCCCGGAATTGCCACGCACGCACCGCTGCAGTCAAAGCGCATCCCGTGGTAACCACACTGCACGGTGTCGCCGACCAGCCGTCCCTTGGACAGTGCGGCGCGCCGGTGTGGACAGCGGTCTTCCATGGCAACGGGTTGTCCGCTTTCGCTGCGGAACATCACCACGGGTTGGCCGATGATCCAGCGCTGCATCAGCACCCGCCCGAGCTCGCTGGCCTGGCTGGCAACGTACCAACAATCTTTCAGAAACATCGTCTTCCTTTATACGTGCATAAAAAGCGCGCCGCACGCAGCGTTCCCCGGTCTCAGGACATGTCAGCGTGGGCCGCGTAGTCGAGTTCCGGACGCAGGGCGACCGGCTCGCCCAGGTTCCACAAAGCCCAGTGCAACTCCATGTCGGCATTGCGCAGCATTGCCTCAATCTGAGGAATATCAACGCCTTGCAATGCCTCAGCAATCAGTTCGCGTGCCTGCTGGATTCTCATTATCTGATGTTGTAGGTCCATGGTGTCCTCACCGGTCAAGTGCACGGCGCAATTCCTTGGGCCGCTGGTCAATGATGCGCTTGGTCTTCAGTTCGAACCGAGGCAAGCTCTTGGGCGCGACTGGAACGACCTTCAAGCGCACATGCAAGGCCTTGTGGATGCGATCGCCGGCATCGCTGGCGAGCTGTTGCCAATTGTCCGGGTCGATCGATGCCTCCGGCTCGAAGCGGACCGTCATCGCGTCGTTACCTTCTTCGTGTGTGAGCACCAGTTCGTAGTGCATGCTGATGCCCTCGACTTTGTTCAGGATGTTCTCCACGGCGGTTTGGTAGACGTTGGTGCCGCGCACGGTGACCATGAAATCGGTACGGCCCAGCACAGCCCCTTCCAGTTTGGACCAGGTCCGTCCGCAAGCGCAACTGCTGCGCCTGCGCACCAGGTCGTGCGTGCGGTAGTTCAGCAGCGGCTGCGCCGTGTTGCCGTAGCCGGTGACGATGTTCTCGCCAATCTCACCGTCTGGCACTTCATCTTGCGAGGTGGGGTCCATCGACCAGCTGTAAAGGTTCATTTCGTTCACGTGAACGCCGTCTCCCAGAGGGCAGCCAGGCGCCATCGCGTCAACCTCGGCAATGCCGAGCAACTCGCCAGCCTTGGCGCCCCAAGCCTTCTCAATCTGTTCGCGCATGCCGGGCAGGGCGGTGGGGCCGGGCTCGCCCGCGTGGTAGGTAAATTTGATCGAGCTCTTGGACAAATCGACACCCATCTCGGCGGCGACCGCGGCGATGCGCAGCGCAAACGTCGGCGTGGATATCAGGACCGTTGGCTTCATCCGAAGGATCGCTTCGATGTGGCCCTTGGTGTCGAGTCCGCCGCCTGAGATCACGCGGCAGCCAAGCCGGCGTGCGCCCCAGTAGGCGCTCCAGAAGCCGGCGAAGTTGCCCCATCCGAAGGCGAAATACAAGGTATCAGACGGACGGATGCCCAGGCCCCAAAAGCCGTACACCCAGGATTCGCCGTAGCGGACGCTGTCGTAGGTCGAATACGGAATCGCCAGCGGCAGGCCGGTGGTACCCGAGGTTTCGCAATGGTGAGCAACGAAGTCCATCGGCAGCGCCAGCGTGTCTCCGTAGGGTGGGCGCTGCTGCTGCAGCTCGATGATCTCGCTCTTGTCGGTGATTGGCACCTTGCGTTTCAAGTCGTCGAGCGACCGGATGTCCGAGGGTTTCAGGCCTGCGTTGTCGAACTTCTTGCGGTAAAACGGCGTGTTCTCGTAGGCGTAATGGGCCAGCGCTTGCACCCGATGCAGGTGCAGATTGTCAAGCTGGGCGCGCGGCATGGTTTCTGTCAGCCGGTTCCAGAACGGGCTTCCCATTGAAGCTGAGTTGAGGCTGCCAAGTGGGGGCGATGTCATGCATGCTCCAGTCGATGTTGTGGGTGGGCGGACGCGACGGCAATACGCATTTCTTTTCAGTGAAGTTTTCACATACTGTACGGATAGTATGTATATTAGGGGCGGTGACATATTCGTAAAAACCCTTTGCTCGCATGCTAGCAGTGCCCGTGGCCGCAAAATAGAGCACTCTTAGCAACGGATTGGATAAGCCGATGGCCGTACCCACGAAACGCGCGGATTCCGCACCGCGTCCCCCTGCGACCAAGAAGGTGGAGCAGCGCCAGGCCAGCATGGAACTGTTGCTGGAGGCGTCCTTGCGCCTGTTCGTTTCCCAGGGCTACCGCGCCACCAATCTGGAGCAGATTTCGAGCGCTGCCAGACTGACCAAGGGAGCTGTCTACTTTTACTTTCGCAGCAAGGAAGCAGTCTTGCTGGAACTCCTCAAGCGGGTGCAGCTCACGGTGGTCGACAAAGCCATCGCGGTCACTTCGGCGGCAGGGCCAACGCCGACCGACAAGCTCGTTGCCTACGTCCATTACCAGGCCGGTCTTGGCATCACCCACCGCGACGAGGTTTTGCTGCTGATCCTGATGGCGCTCGAATTCAAGGAGCGTGAAGGCGAGGTCCAGGCGTTTATCGCGACTTTGTACGCTCGGCAATGCGCTTTTATGGAGGCGCTGGTGCGTAGCGGTCGGGCCGCCGGTGAGTTTCGGCGTGACGTGCCGACCCGAGAGCTGACCTCCGTCATTTTGGCGATCAACGACGGCACCTTTCTGGAGTGGTTTCGGCGCGCCGGCATGCTCGATGGGCGCGATCTGGTCAGGGCGTTGAGATCGGTGGTGCTCGGTGGTGTCACCGTGCATTGAACTGGCCGCGCGGGCGGTCTGATAGCAGTGGTTCTGGTCAGGCAAACGTACTGGAAAACCCGCAATTGACAAGGTTTTCGAGAAAACATACTATCCGGATAGTATTTGATTAATCCCGTCTCATTGACGATCCCGAACCAGGAGCAGCCACCATGGAAGTCATTCAACAAGCCACTCAAAGAACGTACAAGCAGGGTGACCCCGAGATGCCTGCTGAGTTCAAGGAAATGCTGGTCAAGCTGTTGCTCAACGAGCATCTGGAAAACAATGGCAACACCGAATACCGCAAGATACTTGCCAATATTGCCAATGCCGGCATGCGCTTTGCGCCGCACGGTAGAGCCATGGAAATCGAAGCCGAAATCCTGCGCCAGGAAGTCCAGCACGGGAAAATTTGCGAAGACCTGCTCAAAGGACTGGGTGCCAATCCGAGCTGCACCAAGCCGATCAAGCAATACGCTTTTCATATGCCGTTGGAAGACTGGATCGATCTGGCCTGGTTTCATGCGCTGATCGACCGTGTCGGCTTGTACGTGGGTGTCGAATGGACTGGCAGCCCCTACGAGCCACTGGCCGATGTGTCGGCCGGGCTGGAGGCCGACGAGGAGTTCCACACCAAGTCTGGTTTTTTGCACTTGCGCGAAATTTGCAGCACTGCCGAAGGAAAAGTCGCGGCCCAGGAGCGGCTGCAAAAGTGGTGGACTGCGGCGCTCGACATGTTCGGCAAATCGACGTCCGTCAACTCGCCCTTGTACGTGAAGTGGGGTATCAAGCAGCACTCCAATGAGGAGTTACGCCAGAAGTACATCGCCGAAGCCTTGCCGGAAATCAAAAGGCTGGGCCTTGCCCCGGCAGATAACCTCCTGAATCGCCGCTTCTTATAAGGACTTCATCATGGCCATTGATTTTTCTATTGACAACGGTGTCGGCGTCATCACCTTCAATCGTCCACCCGCCAATGCTTATGACGCGCAGATGCTGGTCGAGCTGACGGCCGCCGTGCATCGCGTGGCTGAAGATCCGGCCGTGCGCGTGGCGCTGGTGCGCAGCGCCAACCCGAAATTTTTCTGTACCGGTGCCGACATTGGTACTTTGCAGCATTCCTCCCGTGCGCAGTTCGCCAATTTCCTCACCATCGCACAAGAAGCGGTCGATGCCATTGGGCGCACACCCAAGCTCTTCATCGCCGCGATCTCCGGTCATTGCATCGGTGGCGGCCTGGAGATCGCGCTGGGTTGCGATTTCCGCTGGGCTGCCGCTGGCAAATACCGTCTGGGCCTGGCCGAGGTCAATCTGGGTCTGTCGCCTGGCATGGGCGGCACCCAACGGTTGCCGCGCCTTATTCCGAAGAGCCGCGCGCTGCACATGATGGTGACGGGCGATGCGGTGGGTCCAGACGAAGCCCTCGCGCTGGGTATTGTTGACCGCGTGCTGCCGACTGATAGCTTTGAAGCCGACGTTATGGCGTATGCGCACAAACTCGCCGCCGGGCCGACCATGGCGCAGGGCTACATCAAGCTGTCGGTGAACAACGGACTGGAAACCAGTCTGGCCCAGGGCTTGGCCATCGAGCGAGCGCACCAGAGCCAGCTCTTCGCTTCCGACGACGTGGCCGAAGGTTTGAAAGCCTTTCTTGAAAAACGCCCCGCCAATTTCACCGGAAAATAAAGGCAGAAAAGACTTCTATGAGCTATGAATTCATTGACCTGACGCAGGATAACGGTGTCGCTGTGATGCGGCTGAACCGACCGGACAACCTCAATTCTTGGCACCAGCAGATGCGCGCCGAATTGCGCGATGCTGTCGCACAACTGGTTGCCGACGACGCCTTGAGGGTTGTCGTGATCACCGGAACGGGCCGTGCGTTCTCCGCCGGGGAAGACGTGCGGGGCATGAAAGGTCTGGCAGATATCGGCACCCGCGGCTTTCGGCGCGTCGTTCGCGACATCCACAACGTGTTCGACGAGGTTGAGGCGATCGAGGTTCCTGTCATCGCTGCCATCAACGGCGTCGCTGCAGGCGGTGGTTTGGAATTGGCCTTGTCCTGCGATTTCCGGTTTGCTTCGACCACGGCCAAGCTTGGTTTGCCCGAGAACAATGTCGGCCTGATCCCGGGCTCCGGCGGCTGTTCGCGCCTGGTGCGGCAGGTCGGCCTGTCCACCGCCAAACGTCTGGTGATGACCGGCGAGATGATCTCGGCCGAGCGTGCGCTGCACTATCGCCTGGTCGATGAGGTGTTTGAGCCCGAGCGGCTCATGGACGAGGCGATGGCGCTGGCCCGCAAGCTGGCAGCCAAGGCACCGCAGGCGCTCGGTATTGCCAAGGTCGTGCTCAACAATTGCGCCAGGGTTGACCCCGACACGGCGCGCAATTTCGAGCGCCTGGGCCAAAGTATTCTCAAAAAGACCGAGGACCACCTCGAAGGCGCGCGTGCATTCGTGGAAAAGCGCCCACCGCAATTCACAGGGCGTTGAGCCGCGCTGGCTTGCAGGACGCAGAAATGAGCATGTCTTCTGAATGGCACCCCGCGATCGCTGTGAGTGAGTTGTCGCAAGACGGCGTTCACCCCGCTGTCGTGGGCCAGCACAAGCTCATCGTTCTGCGGGCCGATGGCCAGGCAGTTGCCTACCGCGATGCCTGCCCGCACGAGGGATTTCCAATGAGCAAGAACGCAGAGCGGCAGGACTTCGTGTTGGTCTGCAACAAGCACCTGTGGGAGTTCGAGGCTGCGACCGGCGAGTACATCAGTCGCACCCCCCGGCCAGAGTGCAACCTCAAGCGCTATCCAACGCGTGAAGTCAACGGCATGGTCGAAGTCGATATCAGCGCGGTGCCCTTAACTTGAAACGCTGAATCTTGCCCGTGGCGGTTTTGGGCAACTCGCCTACAAACTCGATCCAGCGCGGGTATTTGTAAGGAGCCAGATGCTGTTTGACGTGGGCCTTCAGCGCGTCGGCGGTCGCGCTCTGGCCTGATTTCAAGACAACATAGGCCTTGGGTTTGACCAGCTCGTCGTCGTCCTGCACGCCAATCACAGCAACTTCAAGCACCGCCGGGTGGGTCATCAGGCAGGCTTCAACCTCGAACGGCGACACGTAAATGCCGCCAACCTTGAGCATGTCGTCACTGCGGCCGCCGTAGGTGTAGTAGCCGTCAGCGTCCAGCGTGTATTTGTCGCCGCTTTTGGTCCAGTCGCCAGCAAAGGTGGCTTTTGTCTTGGCGCGGTTGTTCCAGTACATGATGGCCGACGTCGGGCCGCTGATGTGCAGCTCGCCTATGTCGCCGACCGCGCAGTCTTTGCCGTCGTCGCTGACGATTCGCAACTGATAGCCGGGCACGGCCTGGCCGGTGGTGCCGTAGCGCACCGCACCAGGCCGGTTGCTTAAGAAAATATGCAGCATTTCAGTCGAACCAATGCCGTCCAGAATCTCCACCCCATAGGCGGCGGTGAACTTTTTGCCGATCTCGGCGGGCAAGGCCTCACCCGCGCTGGTGCATACGCGAAGCCATGTCAGACATGCTTAAGAAAAGCACTGGCTCTATTGGTACCGTCAGCAACATTACTGACTATGTGAAAGAGCTTGAGTTATTGATTACAGGAGAATATAGATCTCCGATTATCTCAACGGATTCAACAGTTGAAGATCCATCAGAGTTCGCGCTTGAAAAGCACCTTGAAGATTTTTTAGTTCAAAACTGGAAGCAAACTGATTTGGGAAAAGACTTCGATATTTTCGAAGAAGATGGTGAACTTGTTGGTCAGCAGTATCAATCAGATACTGGACCAATGGACATACTGGCAATCTGTCCTTGTCAGATGGCTCGTCATACATACCTACTGAAGCCACGAATGCGTCATCCATCATGTTCATGGCAATGCAAATAACTTATCGCCTTGAGTCCAA
>Ga0209617_10001381_pt1 | contig 11350 bp, 9 predicted proteins | sample LakEriepJuly2011_2_FD_187459 | JGI IMG/M metagenome (GOLD analysis project Ga0209617, IMG submission 187459) | Freshwater microbial communities from dead zone in Lake Erie, Canada - CCB epilimnion July 2011 (SPAdes) (version 2) | ecosystem: Environmental > Aquatic > Freshwater > Lentic >... | reverse complement strand
CAACATGTGCGGCGACATCTACGTGAACGAGGGCCTCTACGCCGACGCCGTGCGCTGCTACAGCCGCGCGATGGAGATGACCCCGCGCGGCCCCGCCGAGCGTGGGATCCGTGCGTGCCGCGTGCTGATCGCGCGCCAGGCGAACGAGGAGAGCGAGTCGCTGATCTCGGCCATGGAGCGGATCTACGGCAACGACCTCTCCGCAAACGAGCGCAAGGACCTGCTCAAGCTGCGCTCGCGCCTGGCCGTGGCCAAGGGTGCCGGCGAGGAGGAAGCCAAGGTGCTCGCCGAGATCGTCGCGCTCGATCCGATGGATGGCGAGGCGCTCATCCTGCTCGGCCAGTACCACCAGCGCACCGGCGATCCGGATCGCGCGGTCTTCAACTACGAGGCTGCCGCGAAGATCGAGAAGTTCGAGGCTGATGCCAAGGTCCGTCACGCACAGTTGCTGGTGAGCCAGGGCAAGTACGCCGAGGCCCTGCCGCTGCTGCGCGCAGCCCAGCAGGTCAAGCCGCGCGAGAACATCCAGTCGTACCTCGACCAGGTCGAGCGCGTCGCGAAGCAGCGCGGTGCGGCGGCGGGTACGGGCGGCTGATCGGCCTGCCAAGGGCTTCAGCCCATGGACGCCAAGCCAGGCTCACCCTGTGATGGCACGCTCGTGCGCTGCAGCCAGCGCATCCCACGAGCCGTCGAAGGCGAAGGCATAGTTCTTCCAGCGGCCGATCGATGATGTGTTGATCGGCCTTCTCACCTGTTCGTGGCTCAGGGTGAAGACGGCGCGGCGGTTCTCCTGCGGCGCGAGCACGGCTGCATCGACCTCGAGCCCGAGCAGGCGCAGGCAGCGCGCGGCATGCCCCGCAGGGTCGGCGACCAACCGTTCGTACACGATTGACTCGTGTGCGAAGCCGCCAGCCTCGATCGCTGCTGGCAAGAGCGCGCGCTCCACCTCGACCACGCGGCGGATCGACTCGAGCGAGGCCGTCCATCCATCGTTGATCGGATGGAAGTACGAGAGCAGGATGCTGATCGCCATGTCGCGCGGATCGCGCTGCAGGTGGATGAACCGAGCACCCGGCAGCGCGCACGCGAGCGCGGGCATCCATCGCCACGCTCGCAACGTCTTGTCGAAGCACCACGGCGCGCCGGGCCGAGCCAGCCGACGCGCGCCATGCACGTAGCGATCGCGAATCGGCCGCACGGCCTCGGCGCGCAGCATCCCAAGCCCGCGCGGCCACTGCCCAGTCGACTGCAGGTCGAACCCAAGACGATCCACGCCGTCGTACTCGCCGATCCCGCTGATCGATGGATGCCGGTCGAGCATCTGCTCAAGCAGCGTGGTGCCCGACCGGGGCAACCCCGCGACCAGGCAGATCCCCTCGACGGGCTCAACGCGCGAAGGGGGAAACCGATCGCCGCGCGCAACGGCCTGCGCGACCCGACCGGTCTCCAACAGCAACCCATCAAGATCGAAGGGCGCCGTCGTGTCGGCATGCATGGCCAACGCCAGGTCGTACGCCTCGCGGTAGCGCCCGAGCCGATCGAGCAGGCCAACGGCCTCGAAGCCTGCGGCGCGCCGGACCTGCGGTGCCTGTTCCGGCACGCACAGCGCACGCAGAGCATCGACTGCAGCGGCGGCGTCGCTCCGCCCAAGCAGGCGAGCCCGCAGCAGCGCCGAACGTGGATCGTGTGCCCACGCCGGGCCTGCCGAGGCGAGCCACGCCCGCAGTTCATCGTGCCGATGCGCGAACCAGAAGAGCTCACCAAGCGCCACGCTGGCCTCGACGGCCTGCAGCGATCGGCCGGTCGCCACCGCGCGCAGGCGATCGGCAGCCTGATCGATACGCCCGAGCCGCTGGTGCACGATCCCCCGCAGCAGCGCAACCTGCGGGTCGGCCGCCGCAAACGCATCGAGCCGCTCGAGTGCCTCATCGGCCTCGGCGATCCAGCCTAGGTGGAGCTTCGCACGCGCCACGCCGAGCCACGCCTGCAGCATGCGCGGGTTGTTCGCCGCAAGCGGCTCAGCCACCGTCAACGCATCGAGCGCGCGCCCCTCTCGGAGCAGGCGCTCGATCGCGGCGACTGGTGGTTCGGTCGCCACGGGCTCAGGCCAGCGCGGCGACCGCCTGGCCCTTGAGGATCGCGTTCAGCGTCTGGCTCGGCCGCAGTGCTGCGTCGGCCTTCGCGCAATCCGGGTGGAAGTAGCCGCCGATGTCGACGGGCGTGCCCTGCGCGGCGTTGAGTTCGCCCACGATCGTCGCTTCGTTCGCAGTCAGGTCTGCGGCGAGGCCGGCGAACGTCTTGGCGAGCGCAGGATCGGTCGTCTGCTTCGCGAGCGCCTGCGCCCAGTAGAGCGCGACGTAGAAGTGGCTGCCACGGTTGTCGAGGTCGCCGACCTTGCGCTGCGGGGCCTTGTTGTTGACCAAGTACTGGCCGACGGCCCAGTCCATCGCCTCGGCCATCGCCTTGGCGCGGGTGCTGCCGGTGACGAGCGCCATGTGCTCGAAACTCGCCCCGAGCGCCATGAATTCACCCAGCGAATCCCAGCGCAGGCTGTTCTCCTGCAGGAACTGCTGGATGTGGCGCGGCGCCGTGCCGCCAGCGCCGGTCTCGAACAGGCCGCCGCCGGCCATCAGCGGCACGATCGAGAGCATCTTGGCGCTCGTGCCAAGCTCGAGGATCGGGAAGAGGTCCGTCAGGTAGTCGCGCAGCACGTTGCCGGTGCAGCTGATCGTGTCGAGGCCCTGGCGGATGCGCTTGAGGCTGAACGCGCAGGCCGACTTGGGATCGAGCGTATGGAACTCCAAGCCCTTCGTGTCGTGCAGCGGCAGGTACGCCTGCACCTTGCGGATGAGCTCGGCATCGTGCGGGCGCTTGGCATCGAGCCAGAAGACCGCCGGCAAGCCGCTCGCGCGGGCGCGCGTGACCGCGAGCTTGACCCAGTCCTTGATCGCGGCATCCGTCGTCACGCAGGCGCGCCAGATGTCGCCGGGCTCGACCGCGTGCTGCATGAGCACCGCGCCCGAGGCATCGACCACGCGCATGGTGCCGGCAGCCTTGAGCTCGAAGGTCTTGTCGTGGCTGCCGTACTCCTCGGCCTTCTGCGCCATCAGGCCCACGTTGGGCACGCTGCCCATGGTCTTCGGGTCGTACGCGCCATGCGCCTTGCAGTCCTCGAAGACCGCCTCGTACACGCCGGCGTAGGCGCGGTCCGGGATCACGCACTTGGCATCCTGAGTCTTGCCCTGCGCGTTCCACATGCGGCCGCCTTCACGGATCATCGCGGGCATGCTCGCGTCGATGATGACGTCGCTCGGCACGTGCAGGTTGGTGATGCCCTTGTCGGAGTCGACCATCGCGATCGCGGGACCGCCATCGAAGACGGCCTTGATGTCGGCCTCGATCGCGGCACGCTCGGCGTCCGGCAGCGCGGCGATCTTGGCGACCAGGTCGCCGAAGCCGTTGTTCACGTCGACGCCGGCCTTCGCAAGGGCGGCCGCATGCTTGGCGAAGACCGGCTTGAAGAAGGCCTTGACCGCATGACCGAAGATGATCGGGTCCGAGACCTTCATCATCGTCGCCTTCATGTGGATGCTGAAGAGCGTGCCGTTCGCGCGTGCATCGGCAACCTGTTCCTCGAGGAAGCGGACCAGCGCGGCCTTGCTGATGAAGGTGCCGTCGATGATGTCGCCGGCACCGAGCTTGATGCCGTCCTTCATGACCTTCGTCGCCCCATCCGCGCCGACGAACTCGATGCGAGCCGTGGTGGCGGCGGGCACGGTCACGGACTGCTCGTTGCCGAAGAAATCGCCGCCGGTCATGCTCGAGACATGGGCCTTGCTGTCGGCGCTCCATGCACCCATCTTGTGCGGATTTGCACGGGCGTAGTCCTTCACGCTGCGCGGCGCGCGACGGTCGCTGTTGCCCTCGCGGATGACCGGGTTGACCGCGCTGCCCTTGATGCGGTCGTAACGGGTCTTCGCATCCTTCTGCGCGTCGTTCGCCGGCTCGTCGACGTAGTCCGGCAGCGCGTAGCCCTGCGACTGCAGTTCCTTGATCGCCGCCTTCAGCTGCGGCACGCTCGCCGAGATGTTGGGAAGCTTGATCAGGTTCGCTTCGGGCGTGAGGCAGGTCTTGCCGAGTTCGGCAAGGTCATCGGCTTGCCGCTGCTCGGACCGCAGGCACTCGGGGAACGCCGCGATGATGCGACCCGCGAGCGAGATGTCCTTCACCACCACCTTCAGGCCGGCCTTCTGCGCGAAGGTCGTGACGATGGGCAGGAACGAGTAGGTCGCCAGCATGGGAGCTTCGTCGGTGTAGGTCCAGATGATGGTGTTGGCGTTCATGGGTGGTCCTTCCTTCGGCGCATCTGCGCCGGGCGCGAAAGTGTACGCGAAGGGTGCGCGGCCCTCGGGCGCGCGAACGCCCGGGGAATCAAGCGGATTCGGCGCTCCGGGGCGGCTGCATCGACTCCACGCATCGGCGCGTCAAGTAACTGCACCGCTCGTACATGCTTGTGGCGTACAGGATGCCCGACTGGTGAGCCGGATCGCCCAGAAGCCCCCGTGCCGCCTGGAGCCTGATGCCTTCCATCTGCTCGCTCCGGTCCGAGGTCATCGCCAGCAGCAGCTCGGCTTCCAGCGAGTCGTGGCTGGCCATCGCATCGTGCAGCGTGTGCAGCATCGCGTCGGCGGCCTCGACCAGCTGGCCGGCCAAGTCGCGCGCACCCGATCCAGGCGGCAGCGCGGCAGCGGCGACCGCCAGGTCGCGGGCGGCGTCCAGCAACTCCATGATCGCCTGATGGCGCGCCCCCAGCATGCGGAGCCGCGTCGATGCCGTCGCATCCAGCTGCCGCTGCGCCAATGCCGTGAGGTACGCCGAGATCTCCTCGCCGAGCGTGACCAGCGACAAGCCGAGTCGCAACCCATCGACGGAGCGAGACGCACGTTCGTCGAGCCGGACCGCGGCCAGCACGCCAGGCAGTGCGCCCACCAGGCGACGATGCTCTCGTTCGACGAGTTCCATGGCTACGTCAGGCGTATCGAGCGCGCCATCACTCAGGAACGCAGGCTTGGCGAGTGAATCCTCACGGCGCTCCGGAGCCAGGCGCTCGAGCACAGGAAGCGCACGCTCGGCCAGCATGGCCCCGACGATGGGGCACAAGAGCATCTGCACTGTGTAGCCGGCCGCCAGGGCCGTCTCCAACTTGAGGCCGGCACCCTGCAACAGATCCATCAGCGAGGGCACCCAGTCGAATGCCGCTGCGCCAAGCCATGCGCCCAAGAGCAGCGAAGCGATCGCGTTGAGGATCGCCTGCCAGAGTGCGATGCGACGGGCCTCGCCGTGCAGGCCGCGTCCCAGGAGCAGCACGGTCAAGCCGATGCCGACGCCGGTGCCATGGATCACCATCAAGGCATACTCGGGCTGCAGGAGCCCCTTGCCGCACAGCGCGATCAGGATCACGACGATGCCGCTGGAACTCTGGATCAGCAGCCGCAGCAGCGCGCCCAGCAGGAAGCAGAGCGGCATCCACGATTGAAGCGCCGTCGTGAGCGCAGCGAACCACTCCGCACCCTGGATGGGCGATGCCGCGCGCTTGATCTCGACGAGCCCGAAGAGCAGCAGCCCGACACCCAGCATGGCGTGCAGACCTGCCTTGAACGGCTGGACGCGCGACGATCGAAGCGACAACCCGACGAGTCCGATCAGCCAGAGCGTGGCGAGCTCGAGGTTGACCGCCGCCAGATACGCAAGCAGCGCCGTGCCCGGATTGGCCCACGCCACCACCGAGAGCGCTCGGCGCGCAGGCAGCAGCCCCGCCGTCACCAGACCTGCAAGCACGAACGACACTGCGGTGGCACTCTGACTGACGGCACCGAAGCTCACGCCGAGCAACGCTGCACGGAACGGGCTGCCGACCGCAGCCGCTGCGCGCACCCGCATCGAACGCGAAGCCAGACCGCGCAGGCTGTCCTTGATCGCATCAAGGCCGAGGAAGAAGAAGGCGAGTCCCGCCAGCAGGAACGGAAGCCAGCCCAGACTGTCCATGTTCAGCCAACGAGCAGCGCACCACGCGCGGCGTCGACGCTCGAATGCACCTTGATGAGCGCCGTGAGCCCGGCAATCCGGAGGAGCTGCTCGACCGACGGTCGCGGCGCACAGATGCTGACCGAGCCGCCGACGGGCCTCACGGTCTTGAGGGCGCTGATGATCACTCGAAGCCCCGCGCTCGAGACGAACGTGAGCTCCGATGCCTCGAGCAGGAGATGGCGGCGCTCGCCGGCCAACAGCGGCAGGATCAACGACTCGGCCTGAGTCTGGGAGCCCTCGTCCAGCGATCCGAGCAGACGGGCGATGACCACCGCGCCGTCCGCTTCGATGTGGACCGAGAAATCACAGCGCGAAGTCGCCATTCCAGAACGATACTCCTTGGACCGTTTGCGCGACGATTGTTCAGGACGTGCAAAGGAGCGACCGCCACTCAGGACCCCACATCGGACTTACGATTCTCCCATGATGCGAATTGTCACCGTCCTGATCACTGCCCTCGCCGTGTTCGCCCCGCTGCCGGCCTGCTCCAGCCTCGACAAGGCCGACCAGATCCGTGCCCGAGACGAGAAGTTGCCGGTGGTCATCACCGCGGCGAACATCAGCGTGCCCAACGCGATCGACGGCGTGACACTGCTGGTCTCGTGGGCGAACACCTCGACCAAGACGATCAAGTACGTCAAGTTCGAGGCCCAGCCGTACAACGCCGTCGGCGATCCGGTGAAGTGCGACGTCCGCAAGTCGGGCCGCCGCGAGTTCACCTGTACCGGTCCGTTCAACCCCGGCTACCCGGACGGCAGCATCTTCGATGGCTTCAAGTTCCGTCACGCCTGGTACAACGGTTCCATCCGCTGCGTCGAGATCGTCTCCTGCGAGGTGATCTACATGGACAACTCGAGCGAGATCTTCCAGGAAGCCGACCTGCCCAAGATCTTCGCGGCCGGCATGGAAACCAAGTGCATGATGAAGTGACGCGGCGGAACCGGGAACCGTCACGGTCCCCGTAGGCTCCCATGGTGCGTCCACCCGGACGCACCACCAAGGAGCCAACCATGACCCCCGCCACCGCCTCGGCCTTCAAGGGCCTTCACGCCGCCTCGCTCACCCCCGCCGCCCTCGATCTGAAGACGAAGGAACTGATCGCCCTCGCCTGCGGCGTGAGCCGACTCTGCGACGGCTGCATCGTGCATCATGCGAAGGCGGCCAAGTCCGCGGGCGCCACGCTCGCCGAGATCCAGGACACGCTCGATGTCTGCGTGCTCATGGGCGGCGGCCCGGCGACCGTGTACGGCAAGAAGGCGATCGACGCCTACAACGCCTGACGCGGGCTGCGGAGCGCACGCCCCGGGATTCGCGCGACATTCGGGCATCACGCCCAGGGTGGCTCACTCCGGAATCGGCGTGATCTGCACGTCCTGGGCGTGCGCCTCGCGGACGGTCCAGTCGATCGCGAGCGTGCCCGGCTTGCCCGCCGCGGGTGCGGCCGGCACCGAGACGACCCACTTCAGGATCCCCTGCGGCTTCTCGTCGGCCGTGAACTTCGCATCCGTCGCCAGGGCCGGGGACACCTTCGCCAGCTCGACCTTGATCTGTTCATTGCGGGACACGGGCATGCGGTCGAAGACCTCCATGCTCGTCGGCGCGGCAAGCGTGCTCGCCAGGTCGATGCGGTACTCCCACTCCGTCACGTCGCTCTTGCCGAAGACGCCCTTCGCGGCGGTGCCCTTGCGCACAAGCGTTCGCTTGGCCGTCACGCGCGGATCGGTGCCGAGCCAGAAGGTCATCTCGCTGCCTGCGGCGAGATCGGGCAGGTTGGTGCGGCCGACCGAATCGCCGCCGAGGAACACGGTGATGGGGCCCGACAGCAGCTGGTAAGGCGAGCTGTTGGCCGCGGTCGCCTTGATGAACACGGCGGGATCGGCCACCGGTTGCGCCACATGGGTAAAGGTCGGCTTGAGGTCAATCGTCGCGATCCGCTGGGTGCGTGCCTTGCCGGCATCGCTCGGAATCGTGACGCGACGATTGATGGGGAACGCCGCCACGGTGCCCGTCTGCACGGCCATCGCATCGCTGAACAGCGCCTCGAAGGCGTCGTTCTTCTCGAACTCGCCGGTCGAGCGTGGATCCAAGCCGCCGGTGCCGCCGTATGGCCCGCCTTCGCCACCGGGCTCACCCGGCTTCACGCGGCCCTTGCGCATAGGCGCCGCGTCCATCATCGGGGCCGGCGCGCCGGGCACCACCATGCCGCTCGTGATCGGCGGCTGCGGCACGACCACGTCCACCACGACCGGCGACACGACGTATGGCTGCGCACGCTGCGTGGGCTGCGCGGTCGAGAGCGTGAGTTCGATGTCCTCCCACGCCTCGCCAGTGTTCTGCAGAATCAGGGCGTCGAACTCCAGGCTCAGCGACGACGCGGCCAGATCGGCGCGAGCGGCGTACTTCGGGGTCCAGGTTGCTTCGCCCACCAGGTAGCGCAGCGACACGGTGGCCGGCGCGGCACTCGACTTGCCCAGCGTGACGATGGCCGTGCGCTCGATCAGCGTGCGGCCACCCAGGGCATTCACGCGCGATTCGAGCGACGAGGCAAGGCGGTGATTCGCGAGCGTCTCGGCATCGAGCGACGAGCGCTCGGCGATCAGGTCGTTGCGGGCCTTCCCGATCCACTCGACCTGGCCCGCAAGTGCGGCGGGATCGAGCGCCTTCGAGCCGAAGTCCTTGGCACTCTCCGTCGCGGTCTTTGCCGCGATCGCCGTGAGCAGCGCATTCTGGTCGTTGAGTCGGGCGGCGCGCATCGCCAGCACCTGCCCGGCCTTCTGCGCGGCCTCGAGCTCGTCGATCGCCTTCTTCAGGTCAGGGTTCGACGCCACGTCGTTGGGCAGCCGCACCGACTCGAAGCGCACATCGAGCAGCTTCGCGCCGCCCTTGGGTGCATCCACGGTGGCCTGCACGCTGTCGCCGTCCACGCTCGCCGGCAGGTTCGTGAACCTCAGCTCGAAGAGGCCCTCGCGCTCGGGCGCAGCGGCCATGCGCGAGACCATCGCGCGGCCTTGATAGAGCGTGACCTCACCGATCGGTGCGGTCGGCGTCAGGGACTCCAGCTTGGGTTCCTGGGCGAGAGCGATCGACGCGGTGAGCGACAGGATGAAGGTGGCGGCGTGCAGCATGGTGGAAAGGTATCCGGGGTGCAGGAGGTGACCCGATGCGATGGCCGGTCGACGCGGTGCGTCCACGAATGCACCCACCACGCGCGCAGACGTTGCATGGGCGGACATCAGGCTGCGCTGACTACTCGACCCAGTACCGCTTGAGCCACGGAACCGGGAGCAGATAGCGGGTCACGTGGCGCAACGGACGCAGCTCGAGGCGCCGGGATGCATAGAACGTGTCCAGCAGGTGGCGAAGCCGCGATGGTGCCGCGGTTTGGTTTCGCAGCCATCTCCCCTCCATCGCCTCCCCAGGGTTGGGATGCCCGGGAAACGTGATGATCCTGGCGCTCTTGGGAAGTCGAGCCGGCACGAAGTACCGAAGCGGGAAGATCGGCAGGCAGTGAAGCCTGAAGTGGCGAGTCCACGCGCGCGGCCAGAACTTGACTCCACCGGGAATGGACTCCGTGATGTAGTGCTGCTCGTAGCGGCATCGATCAGCGACCCCCTGCGGATCGGACCGAAAGCGCTCCAGGATGAACGGATACTTCCCCACCGGAAATCGAAACACCGAGGTCTGGCCAAGGCGACGATGCGGCTTGGTCCAGTTCCGTGCCAGAAAGACATCGTCTGGTTCGCCGATCTCGAAGTACTCGTCGATGCTTCCGACGATCACCGAGTCCAGGTCAACGAACAGCGCAGGGCCGGGACTCAGCCCGGGGACATTCGCGCCCCACAGGACTACCTTGCGCCACTGACCGAAGGTGCCCGTGGGCCACGCGCAGCCAAGTTCCGGCAGCGGCTCAGCGATGACTTCCTTGCGCAGACCCGTGGCATCGTCGGTGAGACAGACGAAGCGAAATGGCCCCGTGATGTTCCGGGAGACCATGCCGTACATCCGGTTGACGTACTCCGGTCCATACTTGGTCCCCCACTTCACGACGAGTACTTGCTTGATCATCGGTCGTGAGGCCATGGGAGGAGATTAGAGCCAATCCACATGACAGGCGCCAGTCGGCACGACTCGTCGCGATCGCGACTTGCGCAGACCCCGCTGGCACATCACCGCGCCGGAATCGCCAAGGTCACCGGGATGAACCGGATGCGGCGATAGTCGTCGGTCTCGGCCAGCACGCCGATCTTGCCACCACCACGGTCAACTGGCGCGCTGTACGCGAAGAAGCCAGGGGCAAGCGCCTGCTTGAGGGCCCAGCTCGCGCCATCATCGAGCGAGATCCAGAGCGTGCCGTTGGTGCGCGCTGTGGTGCTGTCGCACCCGGTGAACACGAGCACAGGGCGTGAGCCCACAGCGACCGACAGTAGCCCCGCTTGACAACAGGGATCCGGGAGTGAATCGATCGGCACGAGCGTGGTCCATGTCGCGCCGCCATCCTTCGAGCGTGCACCCAATCGTTGCTTGGCCCCGTGGAAGCTCCGGGCATTCAGCACCAGCTCGCCGCCCTGCACTTCGGCGACCTGCACTTCGTTGGCATGCGCTGGCGCGCCTCCGGGTGCGACCGTGCCCATCGACCAGGTCGCTCCGGCGTCGTCGCTGAAGCAGGTGAACACAGTCCACCGCCCATACGGCCCTTGATTGAACGGCACCACGATGCGACCGGCATATGGTCCCGTGCGGATCTGGATCGCCACACCAGGGCCACTTGCCACGGTCGACGCCTCGGGGCGGCGCATGCTCGCCGTCACATCGCGCGGTTCACTCCACGTCGCCCCGGCATCATCGCTCGAGAGCAGGTGCACGCGACAGACGCCCGGGCCATCCAAGCCCGTGGCCTGCTTGTGCTCGTGCGTGTCGGCTGGGTACGACTGCACCACCATGAGCACACGCCCGGCATGTGGCCCAGCGTGCAGCGTGACCGCGCACGGGTTGTTGATCGATCGATCAGGCAGGTCGAGCACGGTGCGCGGCGTGGACCAGTTCGCCCCACCATCGTCGCTCGTGGCCAGGACCAGGTCGTTGGTGCCGATGTCACCAAGCGCGGCGCGGCCTTCGGCGAACGCCAGCAGCCGTGAACCCGTGCGGGCGATCGCCGGGATCCTGTAGACCGGATTCGGCCCCACGCCGCCGACGAAGACATCAACCGCCGCGCCGACGGTGATCGGCGCGGGCATGGGCGGGCACTCCGAGAGCCGGGGCGTAG
>Ga0209617_10001380_pt1 | contig 11355 bp, 14 predicted proteins | sample LakEriepJuly2011_2_FD_187459 | JGI IMG/M metagenome (GOLD analysis project Ga0209617, IMG submission 187459) | Freshwater microbial communities from dead zone in Lake Erie, Canada - CCB epilimnion July 2011 (SPAdes) (version 2) | ecosystem: Environmental > Aquatic > Freshwater > Lentic >... | reverse complement strand
TTTGTCAGTCCAAGCATCTTTTGGTTGAAAAGCAAAACCTTCTAAGGTAGCACGAACATTCCTATCTAAAGGATATGCTCGGATTCTACCCAAGTTCATAGGATCTTGGTTATCAATGACCTCAGCAGGATATATTATTTTACTTGATGAACTGCCCATTTACCCTGTTTTCGTATTCTGCGAGAATTTTATTATATAAACCTTCAATATTATCCAAATGGTTTGTCAAATCAATTATCATCGATTTTGTCTCATTAAAGTCGTTGGTCAAAAAATCCATTGCCTCAGACAAATCTTTATTAGATGATGCGTCAACGTCTTTTATAATTGATTGAAGTTGATCTAATGTGAATTCTTTATTTATCATGATGGTACGGAGTCAAACCTTTCGGGCATTGTTATACCAATAGGTAATACTTTTAATGCTGGAAGTATACCCTGATTTCTTCCATTTTCAGTTCGTTCTGCTTCAACACCTGTAATTTGTGCCAAAATTGATAAAAGCCAAAGGTTTGGACTACCATCAGGCATAGGACCTGTGGGTATCCCCTTTTTTTGTAACTCTTTGATCACAGATAACATTGCTCGGGTGTCTGAAAAACCCGATCTAAACTTGGCAAAGAAAAGGGCCGTGGCTGGAGTATCATATCTAGTACCCCTCAATGATAGTTGAATCAAATCTACAATAGAGTCGACAACACTTTTGCATTTTCGGAAGTTAGGTATTATTTGAGTCACCAAAATACCAAGTGACAACAACGATTTTGTTTGTAACAATCTTTTTTTCTGAGTTTCTTTTCTAAGGTTCCTAATAATACTTCGTAAAAGTTTTCTCAAATCTCTTTTAATTATTTCTGTAAGAATTTTAGTAAATTCGGCTCCGATTGTAGATATAACTTCTATGTTGAATGTTTTGAAAGTTTTCATAAAACTCTCCAAATTATAAACTTTATTCAGGACTGAATTTTGAATATTCTGTTGATCATTTTCCAATGATTTTACCATAATCATCATTGGTAATAATACTTTTGGACTGATAACTGCCGCATATAATGCGGTAACGAAATTATCAATAATATCCTCATCTATCGCCAATCCAAGTTGAAAATTAGGACCTAACGTTTTGTCTTTTACCGATTCGATAGCTTCGTTCAAAATTCGTGTGTTTTCAGCTACGTTGTTGTCATCCACAAAGAATAATTGACTTAGTGTGGTTTGGACTTCATTACTGTTGTAAGGTTGTTTGATTGTAGTACAATCTAAATATTCAAAAACACCTAATTTTATGTTTGAAATTTCGGATTCAATTTGTCTAAGATCAATGTCTGTAAGTTCAAAAAATGATTCATCAATCCCGTCCAAAGGAGCTACTTTAGCGATCCCACTGACATCAATTTCTTCTTTTGAATCAAAACATAAACCAAGAATTCTTTGAACAATTTTACTAAAATAACCATTATCTCTAATGTCATTAACTCCAGCATTTAACTGAATTGAAGCGTGACCAAATAAAAACTGAAATAATTGTATATAGATAGTTTTGGTGTCAACAATCTGAATTGTTTTCAAATAATCTGTGATAAATTGACCCACAAGATTTTGAGATTGAGTCAAAGTACTATCTTGTTTGTTTTTTAACGAAATTTTGAAGAAGTTTCCGGTGTTACCTACAGGATCTTGAGTTACGTATTCAAAATCAAACAACGCTTGTTGAGATTTTCCTAAATAACTTTGACCGTATTGGGCTTGGTAGGATAAATTTCCGGCTTGAGTTCTTTCATATAATTCCTTATTCATCGGAAAAGGATCTGATTGAACTACAATAGGCCTAGATTCATAAAAAAAAGCGGTCGTTGGGTTTTTTGGTTCTTCCTTCAATAAACCAAATAAATCTATCGACTCAACTGGAATGTATATACCACTACTGTTATTAAGAACTGCATTATCATAAGTTTGTTCTTGAGTACATCCAAGTTCTTTTAGCATTTGGTCTGCCAAAATCTGTGGTATTTTACTTTTGACTTCATTCAGAGCTTCTGAAAATGAGTCTTTGACAAAATTAGTCATACTGGTTGTAGTATCACCTGACCTTATTTCATTTGAAATTAATTTAGAAACTTGTAATAATTTCTTAATTTGGCTACTCGGCTGTCTTTGATATCTTTTTTTCTGTTGAGATAAATTAGATTCGGGACTTAATGTATTTGCAGAATTTTCTTCTAAAGATGATTGTTGTTGATTTGTAAGTTGTGGCGTCGCTGAATTTATCTCATTTAAAGTATCTATACCGCCTAGATCACTTTTAAGATTATCATATCGTTCATTGAGATCGGTTGCCATCTCAGCTCATTTTATATTTGTTATTTGAATCTACCGTTTCGATGTCTTTTTGAATAAGTGATTGAAGCATTTCATCGTCAATATCCGTGAGATTCATATTATCGTCATTTACTTGAGATTTTTCCCATATTAATGCTTGTAGTTTAGCCAACGTCAACTTTTTCTCAACAACATCATTTATAATTTTTTGTTGCTTTTCTAACACAGGGCCAATTTCTCTCATATCCTGTGGGTCCTTCAAAAGGGCCAACATTTTGTTTTGTACCCTAAGAGCGGTTGATCTTTGCTCTACAAGTTCATTATAAACTTCTTGTAGTAAGGCAAGGATCGAATCCTTACTTAGATTGATTTCTTTTTTTTTTGGTCTAGACATATCTATAAATAGTTTGATATCAAAAATCAATCAATCATGTCATTTACGAGAGTATAATACAATTTTTTATACTTCTTCATAGCGCTTCTAATTTCTTTGGTTGACAAGTTTGTCATTTCTCGAATTGACAATAAAATAATATTTTTGTTAAATTTATTATTGTCTGTCCCCATAAAAATTGTTTTATAGTTTTCAAATAATTCCATCAAAGCAATACCTAACTTCCTCTCATTAGAATTTAAGTTTTCAGAATCCAAGGTTTGTTTCAGTTGTTTGATAAACTGCAAAATGACTGCATCGGCATCAGTTTTTTCGTTTTCGATATAATAAATCATATCAGGTCTCAATTCTAATTGAGATGAGATATCCTCATACGATATTTTACGATTAGTTTCTTTCTGATCTTTTATTATTTGACCCATCAAATAATTTTTACAGATGGTACCAAAGTATGAATATGCCTTTTTGTTTTTTTCGGGTTTAAATTTATCAACCTTAGTCATCAAAAAGGAATGTGTATCAGTGTGGATATCCGTAAAATCCATATCCTTACGATACAATTTATATCTTCTGATAATTGATGAAATCATTTTGTCCAAAGGATGTCTGAGAAATTCATTATAAATTTTGTTTTTTTCCTCAAAAGTCGTTGCTGTAAGATACATTCTTACGGCATTTTCTTCCACAACATCAAAATAGTTTGTTTGTGTTGGTTTCCTACCTCTTTTTACAGTTGTGGAAGTTATTGTTGTAGAGGACAATAACATTAAGCATTTTCTACTTCATATTTTATATTTCTATCTTCATTGAAGAAATACTCTTTCTTTGCTGCGGAAATCCAAAACTTGACCTCATTTTCAGTCATAACATCAGAACCACTTTTGTAATTCCAAAATATCGAACCTTCTCTAAGTGTGGTGTGTTTGTAACCCAATTTGGGGATAGTCATAACACGTAGAGAATTGTATGTCATTCTAAGTAAGAATTCATATACAAAAGTGAGTTTCATAGAAGGTTTGAAAGTACCAAACTCAGTTAATCTTTCTTTCTTCACTACCATACCAGATGTTTGGAAATTTTGATAACTCAAAAGAGTTTCGTGAGTTAAGAAACCCATTTCTTGGGTAAAATTAGCGGCAAACGTAGCCTCATTAGTGAATCCAACAAAGATACCTTTTTCATCTACGTCTACTACGATTGGTAAAAACGCATCGATCTCAGGATAGTGATCCATGTATTTTTTTACGTTTTCAAACCAAATGTTAGCGTATTCATCATCGAATTCAAAGAATGACACCCAAGTTGATGTTGATTCCTGTACTCCCAAATTCATCTGACTTTGAAAGTTAGATTCCCCTTCGAATGTCACTAATCTTACGTTTAGATCACCAAACTCGTAGGAGTTTAGTTTGTTAATGAGTGTTTCTTCTTGGGTGTGAACGATCACCAACTCAGAAAATCCAATTTTTTGGTTTTTCAACGACAAAATACAACGATCAAAGTATTCATCGAAATCACGGGCTAAACCTGATTTTATTGGTAAAATTACGGATAAGTCTAAATTATTTTCCATTTCTTATACTGTTTCTGGATTCAATTGAGCTACGAAAGCTTCTTTACGTTTATTTGAAAAATCTGAGAATATTTCTAAAACTTCACTCTCGAATTTTTCTTTGTTTGTGTATTTTTCTGCGGTGTTGGATGCCTCAACATACAACTCTTTCAGAAGGTTATCTTCCAACCAAGTCTGAATCAAATCTGCGATAATGTCCACCATCATAATTTGATTGTCTACCCAAATACCGTTTTTATCTTCTAACCATTCTGGTTTTAGGTTTGGTTTCAATCCCAAGACTGGTATACCAACCTTCATACATTCAAGAGGAAAAGTACCGAATCCTGACGTAGGATCAACCCAAACACCTAAAAATGCGTCTTGAATGGCGTTAGCGAATTCATCCATAGATACACCTCTCAAATCTCTAAAAGTAAAAAATCTGTACTGTGGGTATTTGAGATAAAATTGTTTGATTAAATTGATACCATCACGTTGATCTCTTGTGTGCACTGCGATAATTGGTTTTGCCGGATGTTTTTGTTTTTCAAACTTATCTGAAATTACTGGTGAAATTACGTCTACGGTAACTCTTTTCATAAGTTTCTCAACTTGATTCTTTTGTGTTTCGGACGTTGTGATACACTTGAAAAATCCTAACTGGGCCCATGAGGTTCCGGGTGTAAGAGTTTCTAAAACATGATCATATGCTTGTGTAATTACAATCTTTCCACATGGAAGATTTTTAATTTGTTCCATGATAAAACCAAATATTTCAGGTACAACCATGATGTCTTCGGGAGTGACTTCCAAATTTGTGCCCTCAATAGATTGGTGGGTCAATTCGTCGTATTTGAGATCACTCCACTCTCCAATTTTAGTGTAATCAGGTTTTTCGTGTAACATAACCACAGTGTACCCATCTTTATGGAGTGTGTAGGCCATGTCATAGAGATAAACAAGAGACGCTTTAGCATTTCCACGAGTATCTTGAACAAAGAAAAATATTTTGTTTTCCTTGTTTTCGATTCTCTCAATTGAGAGAGAAATCTTTTCTTTTAATTCTGTTTCCATTTTTATAGTTTTTCAATTAATTTATACCTTAACAAGGTGTTCCAAGCCAATCTGAATGGTATATTTAGTTTTTCAGCTCCTTTGGTTCCTAATTTATCGTCAACATCCTCCTGTTCAGAAAACACAACATCAATCATGACCTTAATCATTTCATACCTCGTCACTGAAATATGTTGGTTTTCTGTGTCACCCGAACCAGGTTCTAAATTGACAAACTTATCAATGTTGGTCAAGTTGAGGTGATAATTTTCACCAAATACTGATATCATTTTATATTATTTTTTTCAAAGTTGATTCCAATTCTTTCAAATTAGTTATTGTATATTGTACATCAATATTTGAATTATAAGTTCTTTCATATTTTATTGTAGGTTTTGTATCCGTGTTAGATAATAAATTTGGAGATGAAGCTACTAAAATATCAAATTCATTCCAAATTTTATCAATTGTCTTTTTGTTGAAAAAAACCACCTTATCAACATCGCATCCAAATTTTGAGATAAAGAACAATGTTGCAGGTTTAGTTTTACCTATTTGTTCCGAAATTAAAACCCACTCTATTTCATTCTGATGGCCAATCTGCAAATCTTTCAAGTCAATAAAGGTTGTTAACTCAGAAGAAGGTGAATGACCAAAAATTTCCATAGCAAATTCTTCATATACAAATGTAACAAATTCTTCTTCATTTTTAAAAACAAAGTGATTTGTAAACTCTTTAGTATCAAAAGGTTTTTTGATTTCAAATTTGAAATCTTCATCGACCAACTCTAATTCATCAATCAAAAATTTTTGATAAATTTGTTCTAACTTAGCAAAAGTGTCTCTCAACACTCCATCTATTTCAATTGCAACACGTTTCATTCTTCGTACTTTTCTAAAATCTTGCCAATTATAGGGTTTCTAACAATATCTTTTTCTTCAAAAGAAAAAATACCTATTCGGTCAACATTTGTAAACTTTTCGATGGCATCCCATAAACCAGAGTGTGTTTTGTTTTTGTATCTATCGGTTTGTTCTAAATCACCTGAGATAAAAAATTTACTGTTGGAACCTATTCTTGTAAGTAACAATTTCATTTGTTTAGGAGAACAATTTTGAGCTTCTTCAAAGATCAAAATAGAGTTATCAATATTCATACCTCTCATGTAAGCTAATGCAAACACTTCAATTGCTTCAATGTCTTTGAGTTGTTCTCTTTTATCCTTACCAATAATTTTGTTCAATAAGTAATATGATGGGAAGATATAAGGGTCTAATTTTTCTTCTACATTACCAGGTAAAGAACCTAATTTTTCTTCAGCTTCAACCGCTGGTCTGACAATAATAATCTTTTCATATGGTGTAGTCGGGTCCAAAAGAAGATCAACAGCCGCTTTCATTGCCACATATGATTTACCAACACCTGCAGGACCTGAACATATTGTTATTTCACTATTTCTTAAAAGATTGTAATATTTTTTTTGATTTTCACTAAGAAATTTTTCTCTCGTTTTATTCGGTAAAATTTGGGATATTATATTTTTTTTTGAAAGATTTCTTTGATTTAAATTTTCAGTTTGTCCTGAAATTTTTGGGGGTTTTCTTGGCATTTTATTTTAGTTAGGGTGTTGAGACCCCTTTTTTCGATACGACAATGGATGACATTTCGTTAGCAAAAATTAGGGATTTTTCTATATCTTTAGTTTCTAAGTATTTCACAGTAAAAGATGCAACAAAAGTGTCACCAGCACCTGAAACATCAATTGTTTCTTGAGGTCTTGGTGACGGATAAACAACTTCATTATGTTTACACCCTTTTGATCCTAACGTTATTAGAAATTTTTCGGGGTATTGATTTACAAGATCTATATTGTTTTGGTATTCGTTTTCGTTTAATTTGACAAAGGTAATGTTTTTGATAACATCTTCAGTCAATTTCTTTTTGGTATCCAAAATAGTAAGACTATTCATACTGGATATCTTGGTAATCATTTCTGGAATCAGATATCCTTTGTCGTAATCACTTAGGATAATAATATCTGATTCTTGTATTGTATCAACGTTTCTGGGTGATAACAATAAAAGTGGTAAAATCGGATTTAATTCACCATCATCAATTCTTACTAACATTTGATTACTTTTCCCTTCAACAATTCTGGTTTTAGTAATTTTTTCAGGTTGGTGTAGATGAACGATGTCTGCGGTAGGATCTAAGGCTATAAGGTTTTCTACAACATTACCGGCCATACCAGGATTTCTAACTTCTTTTTCAGGATTAAAAACTGGCACCGGTGCTTCGGGACAAATTCTTTTCACTTGTCCATATACAAATACATCCTCACCAAGTTCACCTATTACCAGTATTTTTTTCATATTCTAAAATGTTTGTTGTGGAAAAACCATCTAATTTATCAAAGAATAGAACTTGTTCGACTAAATGTGAACCGATTACTCTTTTATCCTTATAGTCGCTTCCGACTATCAAGTATTTTGGACTCCATTTTCTTATAGCATCCTCAAGTTCTTCATCACTACCGAACGGTACAACACTATCTACATAAGTTATACTTTCCATAAGAAATTTTCGGTCCGAAAAAAAGTTATATGGACGGTTATTTCCCTTCAAGGATTTTACACGTTCATCTGTATCAATACCAACTCTGAGTCTTCCAAACTTTGATGCATACTTCAAAAGTTCAATGTGACCTCTGTGTAAAACATCAAAGGTACCATTTACCCAAACTTTTACTTCGGTTGACTGTCTCCCCTCCATACTCGGTAAGAATCTGAATCAAAGTGTTGTGTTGATACCTCGTAGATAGTTCCATCAGTCAGTGCTTCCAATTGATGTGGTTGACCAGGTAATTGTCTCACAGAGTCACCTACAACCAAAGTTTCAGTTACTACCTCAGCAGTTTCTGTGTCAATCCATCTATATAAAAATTCACCTTCTTGTACATACCAAGTTTCGTCCTTGATCATGTGGTAGTGCATAGAAAATTTACACCCTTTTTTGAAGACAAGTAATTTTCCACAATATAATTCGTTATTTTCAAAAATAACTTCATGTCCCCAACCTTTGGGGATATTACAACTCGGGCACTCAAGTGCGTTGAATACAATTGGTTTTTCCATTATAGTAATGTTCTTTCTTTTTTTCCAAACTCTCTTTTGTAGATTGTTTTTCCTTTATCGGGACTCTCGAAGATATGAACCATTTCTGATTTATCTTTTTCAACTTGCTTTTCTATCCAGTTATATGTTTTTTCCATACCCTCTCTCAGACTTAGTTTTGATTCCCAACCTACTTTTTCACGGTATAATTTATTGTCAGAGTTTCTACCTCTAACACCAAGTGGACAAGGAAATCCATATTTATTTGAGAATTCTTCACCCTCAATATTTTTGATTTTGATGTCTTTTCCCGACAGATCAATTGAGATCTGTGCGAGTTCATTGATGGTTACCATCTCTTCTGATCCGATGTTCACAGGACCCGTAAAATCACTATCCATGAGTCTAAGGACGGCTTCTACACATTCATCCACATAAAGGAATGAACGTGTCTGTTGACCATCCCCCCACACTTCTAATTCGTATTGAGGTCTTGGTTGACCTGGTGTTTTGTCCCAATCGTTTACCTCAGCCGCTTTTCTACACATTGCCGCTGGTGATTTTTCTTTCCCACCTTTCCATGTTCCTTGAGGTCCAAAGATGTTGTGGAAACGAGCAATTCTCACATCTAATCCATAGTTTCTATTGAACGCTAAGAATAATCTTTCTGAGAATAATTTTTCCCAACCATATTCTGAGTCAGGATTTGCTGGATATGCTGATGACTCCTCACAGTTCGGATTATCGGGATCCAATTGATTGTGTTCGGGGTACATACAAGCTGAGGATGAGTAAAACAATTTACCAACTTTTTTCTTTGCACACTCGTGAACAACATTCAGGTTTATCAGTGCTGAGTTGTGCATGACATTTGCATCGTTTTCACCCGTGAAGATATAACCAGCTCCACCCATATCGGCAGCTAGTTGGTAAACCTCATCAATTGTATTATCGATCACCAAAGACACAACGTGTGGATCACGTAGATCCCCAACGATAAATTCATTACAGATTTCTTCCTGTGGGAAGTATTCGTGTCTTTTGATATCACAAATCCTTACCCAATAACCCTCGGATTTTAGTCTCTTGGCCAAATGTCCGCCAATAAAACCACCACCACCAAGAACAACAATTTTCTTCATAGTTTTTTTCTAATAATAATAAATCTAAACAAATTTGTATAGACTATAAAGGCAACAGATAACCATCAACTGATGAACCTTTTTTATAAAATTTAATATTTTTTCCAAAATCATTAGACATTTCCAAGGGTATTTTTCCTCGTATAAATTCTTCGTCCTCTAATACAACAATCAAATACCCCAAAGTTATTAGTTCTTTGATGAGTTGGTATTTGTTGTAATCAACAAATGTGGATTCAGAATAACAAAGTCCGTCAACAATAATACTCGTTGTTTTTGGAGTTTCAGACTTTAGAAATTCATGGACAACAAATTCAATATTTTTTTGTTTTTCTTCCACGATATTTTTTGCCACGTTGTTGGGTAAGCCATGTAGATCGATATACTTCGATAAAACCTTATTTCTTAAAACGTCCTCTTTATATTCTATTTGTGGTTTGTAATCCAAAAACGATTCAAACAAAGGGTATTCGTTTGATACCGAACTTTGGATGAGTGTGTTTTTGTAATTTATTAGTGATAAATTTTTTGACAACTTGGTTTGGGATAACCCCAAATTTAGAATCTCAACACTCAGTGATGTCATACTAAAGACGTGAACCGATTCAAATAATGTCTTGTTCAATAGATCTGAAATTTGGGAGACAACCACAGGATTTAGGGTTCCAACAGGAATACGAGGAGGTATTAAGTTTGTATTGTGAATCGGTAAGTAACATACATTTATATTCATAGGATTCATTATTTCATGAATTTTTTTGGTGTCACCAGGATTCAAATCACAACAAAGAATGAAAGTTTTATTTTCAACTGAAATACCGTTTTCAAAACAATACCCCCACATCTCAACCATCTCATATAGTTTGGTTGTATCAAACAAACCTTCGGTAGTCAAATTTGACTCTTGAAAAAAGAATATAACATCATGATTTTTTACAGTTTCTTCGGATTCCACAGAGTTGATCTCATATCCCTTTTCTTCAATTGTATCAACAAGAATTTTTGGTAGGTAATTTGTACCCCAAATGGATATTTGACTCTTACTCATAAAACTTTTTTTACTGTCTCAATTATTTTACTCTCCCAATATTCAAAATCCAAAAGTTCCCTACTGTTATTTTTGACTTTTTTTATTTCTGGTGGATTCATTAATAAGTCTTTTTTTTGAAAAATTTCATTGGTCACAAATTCTAACCCAATTACCTTCTGATTTTAATCTTTTTGCTAAGTGGCCTCCAATAAAACCACCACCGCATAAAACTACAATTTTTTTCATAATTAATTAATTTTTAATAATAACCAAATAGTAATGTACTATTTGGAAAAAAGGAAGTTATCATCATCATAATGATGTTGTAATTTATAACCAAGAGATTGTAAAAATTCAATGCCCTGTTCTTTGTTAAAACCTCTCTTACCTAACGCATGATTTAACTCAACAATTACATATGGACTTTGATTACGTAAAGTTTGCTCACTTCCCAACAACACCTCATAATCGTATGAATCTACATCAATTTTTAGTAAGTCGACCGTAATATTTCTTGATGATACAAAGTTATCGATTGTTTCAAAATTATATTCTTGTTCGTCAATGATTTGTTTTGACCATATTTTAAAAATTTTGTCCGACTTTGTCTCAACTTTATCTGATAATGGTACCTTTAATACTTCAACATTTTGACAGTTATTCTCTTCCAAGTTAGAATTTAAAAAATTTACAGTATCTGTTGGTTCAAATGCATAGATTTTTCCGTTATATGCCAATTTAGAAAATA
>Ga0209617_10001378_pt1 | contig 11370 bp, 9 predicted proteins | sample LakEriepJuly2011_2_FD_187459 | JGI IMG/M metagenome (GOLD analysis project Ga0209617, IMG submission 187459) | Freshwater microbial communities from dead zone in Lake Erie, Canada - CCB epilimnion July 2011 (SPAdes) (version 2) | ecosystem: Environmental > Aquatic > Freshwater > Lentic >... | reverse complement strand
CCACCAGCGACCGCAACTCCACGAGGCAATAAACCAAGAATTGAAAGCGCAGTAAGAGTTTTTCCAGAACCACTCTCGCCCACGACGCCCACAGCTTCACCAGGCATGATTTCAAAAGAAACACTGTTAACCAAAGTGCGAGGGTCTTGAACTGTCGAAATGCCGAGGCCACTGACCGAAAGAAGTGGTTTACTCATGAACTTCTCCGTGCTGGATCCAGTGCATCGCGTAAGCCATCGCCTACTAAGTTAAGTCCAACTACCACAATGGTAATAAATGCAGATGGGAAGAAGAGTGCCCACCAGGCAAAAGCGGCAATAGATTGCGCTTCAGAAACCATTAGTCCAAGGGATGCATTTGGTGGTTGGGTGCCGAGCCCCAAGAAACTTAAACCTGATTCAGTCAAGATTGCCCAGGAAAGCGAGAGCGCAACCTGTACCACGATTGGAGCTGTGACATTAGGCAAGATGTGTTTACGTAGAATTCGAAGTGAAGAGAACCCCAATATTCGAGTGACTTTTACGTAATCCATCTCTTTTACAGTTAAAACTGGCCCGCGAGCAACGCGGATAAAGATCGGCGTGTAAACGACTGCAATGGCCAGTGAAGTTTGATACCAAGTATTTCCTAGCGTGCTAACAATTGCTAAAGCCAGAAGAATGGCTGGAAAAGCGAAGATTACGTCGCTCAAACGCACGATTAGCTGATCAAACCAACGTCCCAAATAGCCGCTCAGGATTCCAAGCGTTACGCCGATAGTTGCGGCAATCGAAACGGCTGAAACTGAAACAGTTAACGATCTACGCATGCCATCGAGTGAGCGCGAAAATATGTCGCGGCCAAACTCATCAGTTCCAAACCAAAAGGTTGTACTCGGTCCTTGCATTGCAAACTCTACATTTTGCTCGAGTGGATCATGAGGCAGCCAGCCAAAAACGGCACAAATAGAAACAATCACCATAAACAACAGTAAAAGTGCACCGACAATTCCGCTGGTGCTTTGCATGTAATAGTACAAACCACCTTTAGGTTTTAACGAATCGCGTTTCATTTTTTGATCCTTGGATCAACTTTGCGATAAATCAAATCAGTAATCACATTAATGGCTATGAATAAGATGGCAAACACCATGACGCTACTTTGCACAGTTGCATATTCGCGTCTAGTGATTGCATATAAGACCTGTCGACCCATTCCTGGTAATGAGAAAATATTTTCGACAATTACAGCGCCACCTAACAGGTAGCCAAATTGAATACCAGTCATAGTTACGATCGGAATCAAAGAGTTTCGCAAAATATGACGAGTTTGCACCTTGCGCGGATTAACACCCTTGCCAATAGCGGTACGAACAAAATCTTTATCGACGGTTTCAAGTAAGGCAGATCTAGTCGTGCGCATAACTGGGGCAGCCACAGCAATGCCAAGGACTAGGCCTGGGAACATCATTTGTTGCAAATTCATCCAGGGGTCTTCCCAGAGGCGCACAAATTCGTAGCCGTTCGGGAAATAATGAAACTTGTTAGCCATGATAGTTACAATCGTTGTACTTAAAACGAAACCAGGTACTGCAAGTGCCATTAGGCCAAATAATTGGCCAGCAAAGTCACGGATACTGCCGGGCTTGCGCGCGCTAAATGTTCCGACTGCAATACCCATTACTACGCCCAAAATGGTGCCAATCAAGGCTAATTCGATAGTTACTGGCAAGGCTTTAGCGGTCAGCGAAGCGATTGAAATACCAGTGGAATATGAATATCCCATATTGCCGGTCAAGAAACTCTGCATCCAAGATAAATACTGCATTGGCAAAGACTTATCGATGCCGTAATAAATTTTTAGTTGAGCTATCTGCTCTGGTGTCAATACGCCAGTTTCAATCCCAAAGGCGCCAACAATTGAGTCGCCTGGAATAACACGAAGAACTAAGAAAACAAATATTGAGATACCGAAAAGCGTAGTGAAGATACTTCCGATACGTAAAACCGGGGTCGAGAGCAGGATTCGGGAAGTTCTCTCACCGAAAGACAATTATTACTCCTTATTTATGCAACTTAAGAACTTTAAGAAAAGGAGGCGGGTAATTTCTACCCGCCTCCTTACTTACTTAACTTAGTTTACTTTAGATCAACTACGCGAAGCTCAATCAAGGATCCTGTAGCTAGCGGAATAAAGCCAGTTACATTCTTAGCTGCTGCACGATACTCATAAGGTGCAAATAGCCAGATCCAGACTGCATTGTTCTCGAGTTCTTGTGAGATCGACTTGTAGATCGCCTTGCGCTCTACTGCACGACCAGTTGCCTTACCCTTCAAAAACAAGGCGTCCATCGTTGCGGAAGAATATCCAGCTACCTTGTTTAGATTTCCGGTTGATGGGAAATAACGGGTGTACATGGTGTCTGGATCGATACGTCCACCATTATTTGCAACTGCTGCTGCAAAGTCTCCAGCTAACCAACGTGAAACGTAAGTTGCGTTATCAAGGATATCGAGCTCTAGGTTAATTCCAGCCTTTGCAAGTTGGGCCTTGAGGTTCTGTGCTGTGCCAGATGCTGTTGCATACTGAGTAGGAGAAACGATTGCCTTAATTGTCAATCCATCTGCATATCCAGCATCAGCTAAATACTTCTTAGTTTTTGCGAGATCTACGTTTGGACATGGGCGATCATTTGGATCTGATGCATAAGCAGGGCTGGTTATCGGACCAACTACTTTAGCTTCACCAGATGCTGCGGTCTTAACTACTTCAGCACGGTTAATTGCGCACTGAATAGCTAAGCGAACATCTAGCTTATTGAGCGGAGCAACGCGAGCATTTAATTGCAAGGTTACGTAGCCCAAGCCAGGTGTGCGATAAAGATTTAGATTCTTGCCAACTTGTAGTGCAACAGTTGGGCTAGTCAAAACTGAGAACTGAATTGTTCCGGCATTCAAAGCGGCCAAGATTGATGCCTCTGTTGGAATGATGCGGAAGGTAACTGTGTCTAGCTTGACTGGTGCTTTCCAATAAGTTGCATTCTTTTCTAGCTTAACTGATTGACCTGGTTCCCATGAAACAAATTTGAATGGACCAGTTCCGTTTACAGTCTTGCCAATTTTTCCAGCCGCAATGTCATCGCTTGAAAGCATTGACATATTTACGCCATCAAGTGCAGCCAAAATTGGCGCATTTGGAACGCTCAACTTAATCAAAACAGATAAGCCAGAACCGGTAACAGAAGTAATCGTGGCAATATTTGCACGAGCTGCTGCAGTAGTCTTGGTATCAAGAACTCGGTTAATTGAGGCTTTAACATCTTCGGCATCAAATGCTGAACCATCGTGGAACTTAACATTCTTGCGAAGCTTCAGGCGAAGTTCAGTTGAATCTGCGTTAAAGCCCCATGATGCTGCTAGGCCTGAACGAATATCAAGTTTTGGTCCAACTTCAACCAATGATCCATAAGTAAGACCAAGCATGCGAACTGTTGAAAAACTTGTCGCGGTGTGTGGATCTAACTTATCGATATCAAGAGTTACGCCAATTGCTAAATCTTTTGACGCCGCTTGTGCTGGTGCAACGAATGCAACTCCAGCAACCATCGCAGTGGTGATACTAAATATTGCGAGCTTCTTGCTTAACTTCACCTTTTCTCCTTCCAAGGATGAACCCGAGTTGGTTCATATGGTGAAAAAAACCTTCAGGGATTTCCCCGACCTGTGAAAATTATCGGTATAAAGAGGCTAGGTCAAGCGTAACTGGGTAACAGTTTGGCTACGTTTTTCACTTCTAAGCGTTGAAAACTAGCCATCTGTGAGCGCTTGGCGAATTCTATTCTGAGAGGCAGATAGCCGATCTTTGGCAGAATTCGCATCGATATTTAGCAAAAGCATCAATATCGCGACTTTTACTTCATGTCCTGAGTCAGTTAGCGCAGCTGCTGATGCTGCTCTGGTTGCGCCAGTTGCTTTCTCAATTATTCGAATTGCCCGATCTTGCAATTTTTCATTGCTGATCTGTAGGTCAACCATTAAATTTCCAAATGTCTTACCGAGGCGAACCATGGTTACGGTTGAAATCATATTAAGAACTAACTTTTGGGCAGTTCCAGATTTCAATCGAGTAGATCCGGCAAGTAACTCAGGACCTGAATCAACATCGAGGGCATGAGCACTTCGCTTACCCGCTTCAGAATTTGGATTACAGGTTATCGCTATTGTTAGTGCACCGACAGAATTTGCGTAATCAAGTGCGCCAAGCACATAAGGCGTGCGACCACTGGCCGCAATTCCAACTACACAATCAGTTGCTTTTAGATTTATAGATTTTAAATCCGCAATACCAAGTTCGGGGCGATCTTCAGCTCCTTCAGCTGGTAACCGCAATGCTGAATCTCCACCCGCAATAAATGCAACTACTTGATCAGTACTGACTGAAAAAGTTGGCCCACATTCAGCGGCATCGAGTACGCCAAGACGACCAGATGTGCCGGCGCCTAAATAAATCAGTCGACCACCTTGCAACATGCGATCTACGACTGCATCAATTGCTTTTTCAATGCGAGGCAAAATCGCATTAATTGCTTTAGGAACTTCGGTATCGCTTTCATTCATTGCTTGCAAAAGTTCAGAAATAGACATGACATCGAGCAATTGGAACTTCGCGTCAACTTGTTCAGTGCGCAAAAGCCCTAGCTCTGGTTCATTTGAATCAATAGTCATGATCGCCTCTCTAGTGCGCTAAGAATAGGCAGAGGAAAGGCCATTAAACAACTACTGTTTCACTAGATTCTTGACCTGACTACCTCAAAGCCATAAGTTTGCTAAGTGATCATCTCTGCAGCCACCGTGCTTATCGATCAAGAACTGCAGAAAGAGGTATGGCTAGAGATCGAAGATGGCCTAATTCGCTCGATCAATAGTGGAACAGCACCGGAATATGATCTTCGCTACGAAGGAATATTGATCCCAGGTTTCGTAGATATTCATTGTCATGGCGGTGGCGGTGAATACTTCGCCAGCATGACTGATTCCGAAATTTCTCAAGTAATTGCTACCCATCGCGCTGGCGGAACCGTTGCTGGATTAGCCAGTTTGGTTACTGAGCCAATTCCAAATTTAATTTCACAGATCAAACGGTTGGTTCCATTTGCGCAGCGCGGGGAAATTGCCGGTATTCACTTAGAGGGTCCATATCTTTCACATGCCCGCTGTGGTGCTCATGATCCAAATCTTTTGCGCACGCCAACAATTGCTGAAGTGCAAACATTGCTTGATGCCGGTCAAGGTTTTATCAAGATGATCACCATCGCACCTGAGCTCGATGGCGCGCTAGAGGTAATTGAGTATTTAGCTAAATCTGGCGTAATCGCCGCGATCGGTCACTCGCAATCAGATGCTGCAACAGCACAAGCCGCAATTGATCGCGGAGCAAGTGTCGTTACGCATTTCAACAATGCCATGCCAAAAGTTGTTGATGGCCCAGGCACCATGTCGAGCGCGGTCATTAGTGAATTACGGGTAAGCCTGGAATTAATTCTCGATGGTGAGCATGTGGCAACTCAAATAGTGCGAGATGTTTTTGAAGCTGCGCCAAATCGTATTGTGATGGTTACTGATGCCATGTCAGCTGCCGGCTCAACTGATGGCAGCTATCAAATCGCAGGCCTTGAAGTAACTGTTAAAGATGGCGTAGCTCGCTTGGCCTCAAATGGTTCACTGGCGGGCAGTACTTTGACTATGGCCAAAGCCTTTAACCACGCTTTAAATGAGATCGGTGTGAGCATTACCGAGGCAGTCCATGCCGCTTCAACGCTACCGGCACTGATTTTAGGCCGTTCTGACTTAGGCGAAATTGCAGTAGGCAAGAATGGTTTGCTAAATCATTTAGCAAAAAATGGCGAGATCACACCAATAAAATGTTAATTCGCCCAGCCACTAAAGCTGATTTACCAGCCATCATGCAGTTGATTCATGATCTTGCGCTTTATGAAAAAGCTCCTGACGAAGTTCAAACCAATGAAGCTGAAATTGGCGCGGCGCTCTTTGCCGATGAACCAAAAGTTTTCTGCTCAATTGCAGACCTTGATGGCGAAGTAATCGGAATTTCCATTTGGTTCTTAAACTTTTCAACTTGGCAGGGCAAACATGGCATCTACCTAGAAGATCTATATATACAGCCCGAACATCGCGGAAATGGTTACGGCTTAGCAATGCTTAAGCACTTAGCTGCAATTTGTAATGAGCGCGGATATGGTCGATTCCAATGGTGGGTGCTCGACTGGAACACACCAGCAATTGAGTTCTATAAATCCCAAGGCGCATTTGCCATGGATGAATGGACTGTTTACCGCGTTAGCGGAGATGCTTTGAAACAGCTTGGCAGCTAGCAGCGCTTAAGCAGTAGGGGTTTGTGCTAAATCTTCTGGTGAATCTGGTGTTATCGCTTTTGGCGAACCAGTGAAAGTGAATTTCGCATCTGCGCCTTCGCCTTCAACATCAACCACAATAATTTCGCCTGCTTTTAGCTCGCTAAACAAGATGCGCTCTGAGAGTGAATCTTCAATTTCGCGTTGAATTGTGCGACGCAATGGGCGTGCACCAAGAAGTGGGTCATAACCACGAGCAGCAAGTAGATCCTTAGCCGCTTGAGTTAGCTCAATACCCATATCTTTGACCTTCAGGCGCTCATCAAGGGAAGCGATCATTAGATCAACGATCTGAATAATTTCATCCTTGTGTAGCTGATGGAATACCACGATGTCATCAATACGGTTTAGGAACTCTGGGCGGAAGTGCGACTTAAGTTCATCGCCAACTTTTTGCTTCATGCGCTCGTAATTTGAGAGTTCATCAGATGAGTTCGCAAAGCCAATACCGGCACCTTTAGAAATATCTTTAGTTCCAAGGTTCGTGGTCATAATAATTACGGTGTTCTTGAAATCAACTGCGCGACCTTGTGAGTCAGTTAGGCGACCATCTTCAAGAACTTGTAACAATGAGTTAAAGATATCCGGGTGCGCTTTTTCGATTTCATCGAATAACACAACTGAGAATGGGCGACGACGTACTTTTTCAGTTAGCTGTCCGCCTTCGTCATAACCAACATATCCGGGAGGTGCACCAAATAAGCGAGAAGCTGTGTGGCGCTCGGAGTATTCAGACATATCAAGTTGAATCAACGCATCGGCATCACCAAATAGGAATGAAGCAAGCGTGCGTGAAAGTTCAGTCTTACCGACACCTGATGGGCCAGCAAAAATAAATGAACCACCTGGGCGCTTTGGATCTTTAAGACCAGCGCGAGTACGACGAATTGCTTGTGACAACGCCTTGATCGCTTGATCTTGACCAATGACGCGCTTGTGCAGTTCATCTTCCATGCGCAGTAAGCGAGCGGTTTCTTCTTCAGTTAACTTAAATACTGGAATACCAGTTGCGATAGATAGAACTTGAGCGATGAGTTCTTCATCAACTTCAGTTACCTTATCGAGATCGGTTGCTTTCCAATTCTTTTCGGCTTCAGCTTTCTCAGTAGAAAGTGTCTTTTCTAAATCGCGGAAAGACGCGGCCTTTTCAAAATCTTGACCATCGATTGCTGACTCTTTTTCTTTACGTGCAGCAGCGATTTTGTCATCGAATTCACGAAGTTCAGCAGGTGCGGTCATGCGCTTAATACGCAAACGTGAACCAGCTTCATCAATTAAATCGATTGCCTTATCTGGCAAGAAGCGATCTGAAACATAGCGATCAGCCATATTTGCTGCAGCCGCTAGAGCACCGTCGGTAATTGATACTCGGTGATGAGTTTCGTAGCGATCGCGCAGGCCTTTAAGAATTTCAATGGTGTGAGCCACTGATGGTTCTTTAACTTGAATTGGTTGGAAGCGACGTTCTAGCGCTGCATCTTTTTCAAGGTGCTTGCGATATTCATCAAGGGTAGTTGCGCCGATTGTCTGGAGCTCACCACGAGCAAGCATTGGCTTCAAAATGCTAGCTGCATCAATTGCACCTTCAGCTGCGCCAGCGCCAACCAATGTATGAATTTCATCGATGAAGAGAATGATGTCTCCACGAGTTTTGATCTCTTTTAGAACTTTCTTCAGGCGCTCTTCGAAATCACCACGATAACGAGAACCGGCAACAAGTGCGCCTAGATCAAGTGAGTAAAGCTGCTTATCCTTAAGAGTTTCAGGCACATCGTTCTTAACAATTGCTTGCGCCAAACCTTCGACAACAGCTGTTTTACCAACGCCTGGTTCGCCAATTAATACTGGATTGTTTTTGGTGCGACGAGAAAGAACTTGCATAACGCGTTCGATCTCTAATTCGCGACCAATTACTGGATCAAGTTTTCCTTCGCGGGCAGCTTGAGTTAAGTTACGACCGAATTGATCAAGTACTAATGAAGTAGAAGGAGTTCCTTCAGCTGGACCATTTGAAGGGACTGCTTCTTTTCCTTGGTAGCCAGAAAGTAATTGAATAACTTGTTGACGAACGCGATTTAAATCAGCACCGAGTTTTACTAATACTTGTGCAGCTACGCCTTCGCCTTCGCGAATCAAGCCCAGCAAAATATGTTCAGTACCGATGTAGTTGTGTCCAAGTTGCAACGCTTCACGTAGTGAAAGTTCGAGAACTTTCTTGGCACGTGGCGTGAATGGAATATGTCCACTTGGTGCTTGCTGACCTTGTCCAATAATTTCTTCAACTTGCGCGCGCACGGCTTCAAGTGAGATGCCCATGCCTTCCATCGCTTTAGCAGCGACGCCTTCGCCTTCATGAATCAGGCCAAGCAGAATGTGCTCGGTGCCGATGTAGTTGTGATTGAGCATGCGTGCTTCTTCTTGGGCTAGAACAACAACCCGGCGGGCACGGTCGGTAAAACGCTCAAACATGGGCGGTACTCCTTCTATTCGTATCTCGCTAAGCCTAATACCCGAGGGGGCCAGCTCGCGAGGTGGGTTTTAGGCTCATAAAAACCACTAGATATGCCAGTTATAACCAGATCCAACCCCAATTTATGCCCTGGCGGGTCGGAATTATGGGTGGCCTTAGAGGATTTTAAGCATTCGGGTATTGCCCAAAGTATTTGGCTTAACCGATTCAAGGTCAAGGAATTCAGCGACACCGGAGTCATATGACTTAAGTAATTGTGTGTAAACCTCGGGCTCAACCGGGGTGCCTTGAATTTCTTCGAAGCCATGTCGGCCAAAGAATTTAGTTTCAAATGTTAAACAGAAAATTCGGGATAGACCAAGTTCGCGGGCGCGATCAATAATTCTTTCTAGAATTTGATTTCCGATTCCGTTGCCGCGCAAGTTTTCAGTAATGGCAACCGAGCGAACTTCAGCTAAATCTTCCCAGAGCACATGCAGCGCGCCACATCCAACTACTTGGCCATCTTCAACCGCGACCATAAATTCTTGCACGCTTTCATAAAGTGTCACCGTCTCTTTTTGTAGCATGCGGCCACCGGAAGCAAAGTCCACAATTAATTTGTGGATTGCTTTAATGTCACTTGTGCGAGCTGGCCGAACTTCGATCATTACTCAATCTCCGGCTTAACAAGTGGGAACAAAATTGTTTCGCGAATTCCCAGGCCAGTTAGCGCCATTAGCAATCGATCAACGCCCATACCCATTCCACCCATAGGTGGCATTCCAAATTCCATAGCACGCAAGAAATCTTCATCAACCTGCATCGCTTCAACATCGCCCTTAGCGCCAAGGCGAGCTTGTTCAACTAAACGATCTCGTTGAATAACGGGGTCGATAAGTTCGGAGTAACCAGTTGCTAATTCAAATCCTTCAACATAGAGATCCCATTTTTCAGCAACGCCAGGAATTTCGCGATGAGCACGAACTAGTGGTGAAGTATCAACTGGAAAACCCATTACAAAAGTTGGTTCAATTAATTGATCTTTAGCAACATGCTCAAAAATTTCTTCAGCTAACTTGCCGGCAATCCACGCCGGATCAACTTTCATTCCTAACTTAGTTGCGATGCGCTTTAGATCATCCATTGGAGTTAATGCAGTTACGGTCTCGCCCGCACCTTCCGAAATCGCTTCATATAGCGATATCTCACGCCATTTTCCACCGAAATCAATTTGGCGGCCATCTTGATGAGTAACTACTAACGAGCCTGCAACAGCCATGGCAGCGTTCTGAATTAGCTGCTGCGTTAGTTCGGCAATTGAGCGCCAATCACCGAAGGATTGATAACTCTCGATCATTGCAAATTCTGGTGAGTGTGAAGAATCGGCGCCTTCGTTACGGAAGTTTCGGTTGATTTCAAATACTCGCTCGATGCCACCTACCACGCAACGCTTTAGGAATAGTTCGGGTGCGATGCGCAAGAAAAGATCCATGTCATAGGCATTGCTGAAAGATTTAAATGGGCGAGCAGCTGCACCACCATGTTGCACCTGCAACATTGGGGTTTCTACCTCAATGAAATCTAGTTCATGAAAAGTTTGGCGTAATGAACGCATAACCGTAGGTCGCATGCGGGCAGTTACTCGTGCTTCAGGGCGCACAATTAAATCCACGTAACGCATGCGAACTCGAGTTTCCTCAGAGAGCGGATTATGTTCATTAGGCAGCGGACGAAGTGATTTTGAAGCAAGTTGCCACGAATTAGCCAAAATCGAAAGTTCGCCGCGCTTTGAGGTAATAATTTCGCCAGTCACACTAACAATGTCACCAAGATCGACTTGAGATTTCCAGGCCGTAATTGAATCTTCGCCGACTTTGTCGAGTGAGAACATTGCTTGTAGTTCAGTGCCATCGCCTTCGCGCAAAGTGGCAAAACACAATTTTCCAGTATCGCGCTTAAAGATAATGCGTCCGGTCAAGCTCTCGATATCACCTGTTGCGGTGTCGGTCTCAAGCCCTTGGTATTTAGTGCGAACTTCGCCCAATGTTTTCGTGCGAGCTACGGCAACTGGATATGGCTCGATGCCCTGGGCAATTAAGTCAGCCCGCTTCTCGCGTCTGATCCGTAGTTGCTCGGGAAGGTCATCACCGATTATTGGAGTCTGCTCGCTCATAAGAAGTGCAGTCTAACTGCTACTGATTGCGCTCGTGAATCAGACGCAAACCGATCAACGTTAGATCTGGTTCGTGTTCATCAATCGTCTCTGAAACGCCCAAAATTAAGGGCGCCAGGCCGCCAGTCGCAACAACGGTTGGCGTATCGCTATAGCTCAATGCGAGTTCTTCAGTAATGCGATTTACCAAACCATCTACTTGGCCAGCAAAGCCAAAGATCGTTCCAGATTGCAACGCCTCAACAGTGTTCTTACCGATTACTGATTTAGGTAGCACTAATTCAACTTTTCGAAGTTGCGCAGCTCTGGCAGCTAGCGCTTCAACTGAGATTTCGA
>Ga0209617_10001376_pt1 | contig 11372 bp, 9 predicted proteins | sample LakEriepJuly2011_2_FD_187459 | JGI IMG/M metagenome (GOLD analysis project Ga0209617, IMG submission 187459) | Freshwater microbial communities from dead zone in Lake Erie, Canada - CCB epilimnion July 2011 (SPAdes) (version 2) | ecosystem: Environmental > Aquatic > Freshwater > Lentic >... | reverse complement strand
CACCCATATGCAGAAGGTTCTGGGGGTGCATGCCCTTGACCCGGCGAATCTCAACGGCGACCCTTTCTTTGAATCTGAAGTGCCTTATGCCGAGCTGCTGGACGGAGACCTTGTTTCCACCAGCACGGATGAGGAGCCCTTTTTCCGCTCCCAGCAAATCAGTGCGCCTTTTCAGGAAATTTTCACGGTCGGAACTCCCTCGTCTATCGATCCTCAAGGATTGGGCGACTACGCTTCGCTGATGAGGAAGCTGGCATTGAAGGAAGTGGGCAGGAACGAGGACGGCAACCTCATTGCGGGTGACCCCAACCGGCGTTATCTCAAGGCGGCCAATCGTGCCTATTCCTACCTACGAACCATTGGCAATATTCAGGCCATGAATCAACTCAAGCCGCTCTATTCCACGACTTTTTCGCTGATGAATCAGCGTATGCAAATGCTAGAACTGCTTGCGGACCGAGCCTTGGATGAGGACTTTCCCTCCCGGATCATTACGGCGGCCAAAGCCAAAGAGCAGGTAGAAGGCGCCGCCCGTGACATTCTGCCGTTGCGGGGAAATCTCTCCCGTGACCTACGGGCCATTGCTGCGCAGTTTCAGGGTCGCGGATCAAATCCCGCCGATCTGAGCCAGCCCTTAAAGCCAAATGATGACCTCGCTGCTCAGTTGGAGGCGGTGGTGGAACGGATCGGGGATGCCTTGGATCTGGCGGTCAAAAGCCGGGTGGAACCGATCATCACAAGATTCGTCATACCCTTTAGGAACCCCCAGGCGCCGGTGATTAGCAGTGATTTATCCGTCGCCGGCGATTCCGGCAGCCCATTCACATACACCATCACTGCCTCGGGATTGCCTACACGTTTTGCCGCTGGGGGATTGCCCAGAGGGCTTACTCTGAATACCTCCACGGGGGTAATTTCGGGGACCTCGCAACTGGACGGCACATTTCGGGTTACCTTGGCGGCTTTCAATCAAATTGGTCGGGGGTTGGCCAACTTAACACTGACTCTAAATCCCACGTATGAAATCACGAGCAGTCTAGCGGCCACGGATCTGGAGGTGGGGCAATCCTATCGTTATAATATCACCCTTCGAGGAACGGTCTCTGCTTATGGGGTGAATAATCTGCCGCCTGGATTGTCCCTCAATCGTCAGAACGGAGTGATATCGGGGCGCCCGACCCGCCCAGGAACTTTCACCACCACCATACAGGGAGTGAGGGGAAGCACCGTGCTAGCGTCTGGCCAGAAGACTTTTACAGTTAGCCCCGTTACTCCCCCAGTGATTAATAGTAGTCTAGCGGCGGCCGCGCTGACGCGAGGCATACCTTATACATACACCATCACAGCTACTGGTTCACCGACAAGCTTCGGTGCCGTGAATTTGCCTCCTGGCTTAAGGGTTAATGCCCGAACCGGGGTGATTTCAGGCACTCCGAATCGTGCAGGGGTGTATGTGGTTACTTTAAGAGCTATAAAATTAAACTCCATTACTGCTACGTCGACTAAGGTGCTGACCGTTTGGGCGCCTTAAGGGCTGCGGGAATCGTCTTAGGAAGAATAATAATAGCGCCCGGGTGGATTCGAACCACCGACCCGCGGATCGAAGGAGTGGGGTGATGCCGAAATGAGCAGCGCAAGTGGTTCGGAGGCGTAAAAATGGAAACGGGTGCATGAAAGGCATCTAAAAGGGGCTTGGATGCATAAATAACTAATTGTCCAAAGCATTTAATAAGCTAAAAAAGTAGATGAATGATCTACCATATCGGAACTTTTTCGTATTTGTTGTAGATCTAAGGACAAAATAAATGAAAACTACAACGTTTTGTAATATAACTCCATCGATCAAGAACGCGGTGCCTAGCTTGGTATGTACGCTGATTCTCTTGTCCATTCACTCCTGCGCAACAGTTCCGACCACGAACGCTCAAAGTCAGGGGAACCGGCTGAAGAACTCGGAAAAACAGAGGGGTAGTGAGGATGAAGAGCTCAACTTGCCAGCTCACCTGACTAAAGCGGAAGCGGTTAAGTTTTCTCCTCCTGCAGGAAAGGCGAATCTTTATATTATCCGCCGGGAAGCATATCTGGGCTGTGCTTTTAATATACAGATCGGCCTGGATGGACAGCAGGTCGGCTCCCTTCAAACAGGTAGTTTTCTTCTGAAGGTGATTTCTCCTGGTAATCATATCCTGTCCTCATCGACTCAGGCAGAGATAGCAACCAAGACATTTAAAGCACGAGAGGGGCAGAACATATTCTATGACATCAAAGGTGATATGGGACTGATCTGGATGGGGACCAGCATCCATAAAATTAGCGATGAGGATGCAAAAGCGGCTGTTCGTCGCTGTAAAAGAGCGATTGGGATTTAAGGAAGAAGACTCAATAGGGAGAGAGTTTTTGCAAAAGGGCTTAATTATGCGAAGTTGCTGTCGGTGGATGGGTTCAAGAAGTTGGAGAGAAGGTAAGAAACGGGGTGGGGTGGGGTCGGCTTGGAATAATGCAATAGCTTGCCGAATAAATAGAAACACACAGAATTAGCTAATGCGCAAAAAAAATGCTATTTGTGCGCTTTTTGCTGGGGCCCTATTTCTCTTTTTCTCTCCTACCATACGAGCCGGTGAGCCTGTGGAAATTATGGCAGGGGAGATCTTGCTTAAATATAAGAAAGAGACTCCAAGGGAGGTAAAAGAAAATCTCCAAAAAGAATATGACCTGACTCTTGTAAGGGAGAGTAGCGCCACAGGTGTTTGTCTTTATCAAAGCAAGCGCGATGATGTTCTGCCACTGATCGAGATGATAAAGAAACATTCTGCTATTGAATTTGTCGAACCAAACTACGTTATAAAAAAAAATAGTACGCCTAATGACCCCTTTTACAGCAGTCAATGGTATTTGCCTAAAATCTCAATGCCAGACGCTTGGAGTCAGTTTACCGGAACAGCCATTGTAAAAATCGCTGTTATTGATTCAGGGGTAAACAAAAGTCACCCTGATCTTTCCGGAGTTTTGTTAAGTGCAGGCGAACGGGATTACGTCGATTATGATGGCAGCGCCGACGACGTGGACGGACACGGCACCTTAGTGGCCGGTATAATTGGAGCCATCAGAAACAATAATATTGGAATATCTGGAGTAAGTTCGAGCATTCGGATTATTCCCATAAGAACTGGTGACGCTAACGGCGACCATGATATCGGAGACACTACCGATGCTATTGAATGGGCCGCTTACAACGGTTGTAAGATTATTAACTGCAGTTTTGGAGGTTCTGTTTATAGCAGTTCGATGAGCGCAGCTATCACCTACGCAGATGCTATGGGTGCACTTGCTATATGTTCTTCGGGAAATGGAGGTAACGGCGTCGAAGACGGAATTGGAGATAATAACGACCTTCTTCCATCAAATTACCCTTCCTCTTTTACCCAAAATAATGTCTTGGCTGTAGCTAATACAACATCATCAGATGTTCTGGATTCGTCTTCGAACTACGGTGCTAATAGTGTGGACATTGCTGCACCGGGTGAAGATATCCTTAGTACCTTAGCCGTTGGGGAGGATTACCGACAGACTATAACAAGCTATTCGTTCAACTTCTCTAGCGAAGGATGGGGTGGATATGTTCGGTCTGGTTATGGTTTCTTTTGGAGCCTTTTTGAAGGCGCGATGGTCAGTAACTACAATATATATACTTCGCAATACTATCCTAATAGTGACTACTATTTAGAGAGTCCTTTCATAGATTGCAGAAACTACGCAAATATCCAGCTTCTTAGCGCACTCTCTGGCGGCTTGGGATTGGGTGACTATCTTGGAATCTACGCAGGAATTTCAAACTTTAGTTATAGCCAGCGGGCTGGGAGCCTCCTGACTGGTCTAATTAACTATGATTCCATTAGATACCTGCCAGTGCTGGAAAATGCAATTGGCCGTGTTTGGTATTGGCTAACCTCCGATGCGTTTGGAAACGGATATGTGGAAATTAATAATATTAATGTTTCTGGGGTGCCGTTTTATAAGGCGACGTCCGGAACCTCCTTTTCCGCGCCAATCGTGGCTGGTGTTGCCGCAATGCTGATGTCTCAAAACCCCAGCCTTACGCATTTACAAGTCAAAGACATCATCCTTCAAACCGCACGGAAGGTGCCGGCCTTGAATGGAAAGGTTGTCTGTGGAGGGATTGTTGATGCTGCCGCCGCCCTTCGCGAGGCAAAAGCAAGGGTTGTCGCAAGGCCAGTAATTACAAGTTCCACTTCAGCCAGTGGTACAGTTGGATCATCTTTTAATTACAGCATTACAGCTTCAGGTACGCCAACCAGCTACAACGCCAGCAGTTTGCCTTCAGGATTGTCCGTGAATACCTCCACTGGTGTGATTTCTGGTACCCCAAGCTCAGCGGGTACCTTCACATCATCGATCTCCGCATCAAATTCGGCCGGCACTGGCTCGGCTAGCCTGAGAATTACAGTGAACCCAGTTGCACCACCTCCACCAACCGGGCTAGTAATTACGAGCGATCTTGCAGCAGTATCTGTAAATCTCGGAGCTAGTTTCTCCCACCAAATCACTGCCAGCGGTTCACCTACTTCCTTTGGAGCCGTTCGATTGCCAACAGGACTTAAGTTAAATGCTAAAACGGGACTGATTTCGGGTAGGCCGACCAAGGTAGGTACTTTCTCCGCAACCCTTCAGGCGCTTAAGAAGGGATCCACGACTGCAACGGCGACGAAGGTGTTTACCGTCGTACAAGTACCGACGTTTAGTTATGCGGCCAGAATTAACGCCCAGCGCAATAAAACCGTGAATGTGAAACCGAAGGTGGCGGGTTCACCAGCTCCAAGCTTTTCGGTAGTGAGCGGAAGTCTACCTCCTGGGCTGAGCCTAAACGCCTCCACAGCAGCGATCACTGGCAAGCCAACCACAGCTGGTTCGTATGCTTTTACGGTTCGGGGATCGAATTCAGCGGGAAATACGGATCGCAGCACGACGATTGTGGTGAAGTAAGTAGGGAATACTAAGGCGAAAACCCCAATCAAAAAAATCTCAAATAGCCTTTTGGGGCTAGGCAGATTAATCGCACAGGTCCCGAAATATATTGATCAAGTCAGTCCATCTGATGGGATTACTCAATGCGGACCCTTAATTTATCCATCTTAGTATTTGCTTTTGCCTCCCAAATCTCATTTGGGACATTACAAATCTCTAAGCAACCGATGCCTCAGTGTGTGTGGATTGGGGGCCAGGCCTCTTTCACTGTCGTTGCGAAAGGTGAAAGAAAGATCACCTACCAGTGGCAGAAATGGTTTCAAGATCTTCCAGGCGAAACCAAAAGCACCTTAAGAATTAGAAAAATAACTGAGAGTGATCGCGGTGCATATTCGGTGCTGGTGAGTGGAGGCTCCAGCACGGTAGAAAGCGCTAGTGCCGACCTTCTGATTCAGGGGGGATACAGTCAGGAAACCGAGGACTTTAGTGATCCCAATTCCAAAAAGGGGTGGGTGGGTTACGGATTCAATGGGCTTGAGGGTCTTTATCCTGAAATCTCTGGGGGCAAGCTTCGGTATCCTTATTCCTCGGGAATTACGTATCAGGAAGACCTTGCATTCTGGAGATGGGGTAGATCCCCAAATAGAAAACAAGGTTTTGACGTCAGCATTGACGGCAGCGATTCGACCAAAGGAAAGCTCCAGTTCGGTGTATGGTGTTATCCCGCTAAACCCTCTCGTCATCCTGTCGGGCTCTCGTATCGGATCGAACGCGATGGTCGTGAAAGCAATTTCAATGCGGGAAGTTGGGGGGATGACGGTAGATCTGTCAAAAGAACGTCTAAATCCACCAGTTCGACTCAGTTCTCCTTTCGACTCGTTTACGATGCCACCTCCAAAGTTCGCACTCTCAAGGCGTATTATGATGAAGACGGACCCTTGAATGGCAAAAACTGGACACTCCTGCAGACTGTAAAAAATCCAAACTTTACAACCGGAAGACCTATTATGATTGATGTTTTCTACAATAACGGTTCATCCGGCGAAGCGTTGGATGGCAACAACGTCACGGTGGATAATTTCCAAGCTCGCTAACTGCCTGAAAGCTCTAATAAGCAATCCTCCAATTCGGGTCATATGCAGGGAGCTAATACTTTGGCGGTAGGGATTGAGAATTAGGCAGGTAAGTGCTTAATTAATCAAATGTATAAAAGCATTCCTTTTGTCGCCCTCCTTCTTCTTAACTTTATTGTCCCTCTTTCGGCAGAGGTTGTTTTATTTCAGGATAACTTCGAGAATGGACTAGGTAAATGGACTGGATCGAGCGGCGGTTCAACAAGCGGTGTCATAGTGCAAGATCCTTTAGGTACTTCGAGAGGAAATGCCCTTACTTTTACCTCGTTTAGCTATACGGGGGATATATTTACTGCGTCCAAAATAAGTACAGCTGGTTATGGGGCGATTCATGTCTCTTTTGATTACCTGGGAATGTATGGGGGAAGCGGGGGGTTTGTCGGTGTCGCAACAGGCAATCCATTTATCGCTGGCGGATGGATAGCTGGAGTAGATCAAAGTGCTGCTAACGGATCTGGATTTACTGGAATCGGAATCTCGAATGATGGTTCTTGGCGCAATTACGACATTGATATTACTAGCATGCTAAATGCGAACTCTTTGAATGGCTTTTATCTGATCGCCGAAGATTGGGGTGATTCTGGACGTAGCCAAGGAACATATTTCGATAATATAAAAGTCACAGGATCCGTCCCCGAACCTTCCTCGCTCTCGCTCTTGGCTCTGGGTGGGGTGGTGGTGGCATTAGGCAGGCGGAGGGGAATATGATTCGAGTAATCTTATTTGTACTGATAATCCTTGCGGGGCAAATAAGTCCGTCTTTTTCAGCAGTCGTAAACATTCTTAATAATGGCAGCTTCGAAGAAGCAGGGACTAGTGTTTCCGACAACTATGACCATGTGTATACAACTCGTTTTATCGATGTTCGCCAAGCCAAGCCTTCTGCACCCGCAATCACATCCTATAAGATGTGGATTGATCTTTTTCTATCCAAAAAAGACTCAGTTACATCATTACGATTAGAGACACCCGCTAGGAAAAAGTATTCTTTTCGACCAAGTCCCTATAGAGGAGATGATAATAGATGGGATTGTATTGCAAACTCTGGCTCGTCCGTAAAAAAATATCTAAGAGAGTTCCCAGCTGGGAAATATCTGATTAGGTGCCTAGGTGGAAAGCTTTACGGGCAAACCGTAGAATTTAATGCAGAGCTGGATCTCCTGAATCCAATTGTGCCCTATTTAGATGCGGGCTCCTTTCGACTTCTTAGCTCACGAAAAATAAAGGTTGATCAGGACAACACAATTACAATAAAAAAACTGCAAAAAAACGATTCTCCGTTTCTTACAGGGCCCTCTGAAAGTGAAAAGGACTATCTCCTGGCACAAATATTTCTGAACGGTTATGGAGATGGGCCTTTGGTTTATAGTAAAGGCCTTCATTACAATACTAGCGGCACAACAGCTTTAACGATTCCGGCGGGAACTCTAAAAAAGAATTCTAAGTACGTCTTTATGCTAATGGCGTATTATCATGTGGCGGAAACTGGGTCCGCAACAACTCCAGAAGGGGAAATCAGAAGCTATCAAAATGGTCTTACATACTTTGAAATTGTCTTTAAGACACCAAAGTAGGTCTTGATACAAATAGCCAATCTAATTCCATTACCGGCACGATTGTAGTTAAGTAGATTAGGGTAGTTAGTGGCAGGTCTGCTTTCCCGAATCATCTGCCTGCCACTTGCCGGTAGCAGGGAGGAGTAGCTAATTCTAACTCTTCTTGTGATCGCAGTGTGACGATTGTGGTGAAGTAGGGCAGTAAAAATTACGTCCCTCGGTAAGTATCTTTAGGATTGGAAGCTGTTTTCCTTAAGACCCCCTCCCAAACAATATCCCATTAGGGCCATATGCAGGGAGCTAATAGTATAGCGGTAGGGATTGAGAATTAGGCAGGGAAGTGCTTAATTAGCTAAATGCGAAATCTCATCCTCTCTGCCCTCCTCCTTGCCTCGGCCTTTCAGACTGCATTGGGTGCTGTGGAGGGACAATGGACTTACATTATTGAAAGCGGTGCAGCGACTATCACGGCCTCAACTGCAACTGGGGCGGTAACGATACCCAGCGTGTTGGGTGGGTATGCGGTGGTGAAGGTGGGGAATGATGATGCTTATTTTGTTTTTGGTGAAGGCAACAGCTCCGTGACCAGCATCACCATCCCCAACAGCGTTACGAGTATTGGGGTTGCTGCGTTCTATAGTTGCACCAGTCTCACCAGCATTATTATCCCCAACAGCATTACGAGTATTGGGGTTTCTGCGTTCGTTGATTGCACTTCTCTAGCCAGCATTACTATTCCTAACAGCGTAACAATGATTGGGAATAATACGTTCTCTGGTTGCACTTCTCTAGCTAGCATTACTATTCCTGACAGCGTGACCAGTATTAGGAATAGTGTGTTCTATGGTTGCTTTGGTCTAACCACACTCACCATCCCCTCCAGCGTGACCAGTATTGGGAATTTTGTGTTCTCTAATTGCACTGGCCTAACCAGCATCACCATCCCTAACAGCGTAACAAGTATTGGGAATAGTGCGTTCTATGGTTGCACCAGCCTAGTGAATGTTTATCTACCCACCCGATTTGCAAATACCTACCCATACTTTGAGCTAACAGCGTCACAAGTTTCTTTTTATGATACGACCAGCCCCAGCTATTTAATGGGTCAGCAAAGTGTGATTAGCAATCCGTCTGCCCACAACCTATACACCGCCGCTCAATATACCGCCAATTACAATGCGGGAAAAGACAGTATCTTAAATAGCCCTAATTCTAATGGCCTCTACGCCACCAGCCAGATTCAGAATATGGCGATGGGTGACTTGGTTCTGACTCGGCAGGTGAGCGGGGGCTTCGTCCTCAACTATGACATCGAGCAGTCTACCGACCTCCAGACTTGGACTCCTTATCAAGCCTTGTCCCTGCCTTTAACTGGTCTGCCTACGGATAAGGCGTTCGTGAGGATTAAGGCAAAGCAGTAGGGCTTTGAGCTAGTCTCGCTCCGTTCGGGAAGGAGATTAAACTCCTAAAAAAGCATAAAAAGGCAATGTTCCGCGGATGGTGCTCGGAACAAAAAGTGATCATACGTGTCTTTAGACTTCCCGAGCAAAGATAAAACTACTAAACATAGAATACAGTTAATCTATGAATAATGGGCTACAATTTCTTCTTATTCTTGTTGCTTTGACATTTACTATTACCCCTAAATACGAATATACATGGGTTCGTTTTACGCCCAAAGATGCTTACGCATTATCGAGAACTGGTGACGGGGCAGCAAAAAGTTCAGCAATCGAAATTAACGAAACTAAACTAGATGAATTAGGAAAAAAAGGTTGGGAAATCTGCGGAGTCTTTTTAGAGCCTGAAACATCTTACCCAAATTTTGGTAGCGAAAATTACGTTACAGGTTTACAGCCAAACATTCGCTCGCAGAGTGCCGTGTTACTTTTAAAACGCGCTCACACTGGAATAAGTGCTATGTTTTTCCACTGAATCTATGTGAGGGAGAAATGAGAGTCTTCTGAACCAAGAGTGACAAGGTGACGGGCAGGGCCAAGGTCTTCGCCAAGGAGCTTTATGATGCGAATTTACTTTCGGAGGAGGGGTGGGAGAGGGTGTTATCTATATCCAGTAAATAGCGGATGAAACTAGCCCATTAGGGCTATATGCAGGGGCTAATAGTTGGGCGGGGGGTATTGAGAATGGGGCAGGGAGGTGCTTAATTAACTGAATGCGAAACCTCATCCTATCTGCCCTCCTTCTTGCCTCGGCTTTTCAGACTGCGTTTGGTCAACCATACCTCACTGGGGATTATTGGTACACTCTTTCAAACAACCAACTCACCATCATTGCTTACACAGGAACCGGCGATGCTGTAACGATACCAGCCTATTTAAATACTTACCCTGTTGTGAGTATTGGGCAGCAGGCGTTCGAATTTGACGGTTCCCTAACCTCCGTCACCATTCCCAACACTGTGACCACGATTGGGGCGAATGCGTTTACAGGTTGCCCTAACCTAACCTACGTCAGCATTGGTAACAGCGTAACGAGTATTGGGGTTGATGCGTTCTATGGTTGCATCGGTCTAACCAGCATCACCATCCCCAACAGCGTGACTAGTATTGCGGACTATGCGTTCGGTAGTTGTTCTGGTCTAACCAGCATCTTCATTCCCAACAGCGTAACGAGCATTGGGAGCTCTGCGTTCGCATCATGCTCCAGCCTAGGGTTTGTTACTCTTCCTGAACGCTTTGCGACAACCTATACAGACTTTGGTCTAACAGCTTCACAAGTTTCTTTTTATGATCCCTCTAGCACCAGCTATTTAGCGGGTCAGCAAAGTGTCCTCCAGAACCCAAATAGTCACAGCCTCTACACCACCAGCCAGATTCAGAATATAGCGGTGGGAGACTTGGTTTTGAATCGGCAGGTGGATGGGAGCTTTGTTCTCAACTACGACATCGAGCAATCAACTGACCTCCAGACTTGGACTCCTTATCAAGCCTTGTCCCTGCCTTTAACTGGTCTGCCTACGGATAAGGCGTTCGTGAGGATTAAGGCGAAGCAGTAGAGGGCAATAATGCGAAATCTCATTCTATCCGCCCTCCTTCTTGCCTCGGCTTTTCAGACTGCGTTTGGTCAACCATACGTCACTGGGGATTTTGTTTATACTCTTTCAAACAACCAAGTCACCATCACTCGTTATATGGGAACCGGCGGAGCTGTAACGATACCAGCCTATTTAAATTTTTACCCTGTTGTGAGTATTGGGCAGCAGGCGTTCGAATTTGGCACTTTCCTAACCTCCGTCACCATTCCCAACACCGTGACCACGATTGGGGCGAATGCGTTTACAGGTTGCGGGCTAACCTACGTCAGCATTGGTAACGGCGTGACGAGTATTGGAAGTTATGCGTTTGCAAATTGCCCTAACCTAACCTACGTCAGCATTGGTAACAGCGTGACTAGTATTGGGGCTAGTGCGTTCTATGGTTGCATCCGTCTAACCAGCATCACCATCCCCAACAGCGTGACTAGTATTGGGGCTAGTGCGTTCACTGGTTGCTTTGTTTTAACCAGCATCACTATCCCCAACAGCGTAACGAGTATTGGGGCTGATGCTTTTTATGGTTGCAGCAGACTAGGGTTTGTTTATCTTCCTGAACGCTTTGCGACAACCTATACAGACTTTGGTCTAACAGCTTCACAAGTTTCTTTTTATGATCCCTCTAGCACCAGCTATTTAGCGGGTCAG
>Ga0209617_10001375_pt1 | contig 11381 bp, 9 predicted proteins | sample LakEriepJuly2011_2_FD_187459 | JGI IMG/M metagenome (GOLD analysis project Ga0209617, IMG submission 187459) | Freshwater microbial communities from dead zone in Lake Erie, Canada - CCB epilimnion July 2011 (SPAdes) (version 2) | ecosystem: Environmental > Aquatic > Freshwater > Lentic >... | reverse complement strand
GTGCTGGCGTTAGCGCGTCAGGCTGCAGCGCAACCACACGGAGGACCCCATGCCCGACAGCCGCTTTGCCCGCACCCCCGAGCCGCCCTACTACGCGGTGATCTTCGCCTCGCAGCGCACCGAAGGCGACCAGGGCTACGCCCAAATGGCGTCGTTGATGGACGAGCTGGCGCAGCAGCAGCCGGGCTACCTGGGGGCCGAGTTCGCCCGCGACGCCTCGGGCTTCGGCATCACCGTGTCGTACTGGGAGAGCCTGCAGGCCATCGCCGACTGGAAAGCCCAGGCCGATCACGCCCAGGCGCAGCGGCTGGGCAAGCGCGACTGGTACGCCGGCTTCGAGCTGCGCATCAGCAAGGTCGAGCGGGCCTACAACTTCCGCGCCCAAGGCACCGCATGAGCCACTGCATGGGTCGCCTTGGCCGCACGGCACAATGGCCCTGAACATGCAGACCGTTTACGAAGCCGCCAACGCCGCCGAAGCCCACATGATCGCGGACCTGCTGCGCCAGGAAGGCGTGGTGGCGCACGTGCGGGGCGAGCACCTGCAAGGCGCGCTCGGTGAGCTGCCGGCCGCTGGCCTGGTGCGGCTGGAGGTGCACGAGGAAGACCATGCCCGGGCGCGTGACTTCATCACCCGATGGGAGGCGGCCCAACCGCCCGAGCCACGCAGCACCGAGGTGCCCAGCAGCGCGGGTGGTGGCTGGCTGGGTGGCCTGCTGATCGGCGTGCTGGTGGGAGCGCTCGCGGCCGCGGCGTTCTTGCGTGTGCCGGCCACGACCGATGGCATCGACCACAACGGCGACGGCGTGCTCGACGAGCGCTGGACGTTGTCGCCGGCCGGCACGCTGCTGAAAAGCGAAGCGGACCGCAACCTCGACGGCCGGATCGACTTCATCTCGCACTTCGACCGGCGCGGCCAACTCGCCAGCGCCGAGGCCGACGAGGATTTCAACGGTTCCATGGAGACCCGGCTCACCTTCCTGCGCGGCAACATCGACACCGCCGACGTGGACACCGACGGCGACGGCTTCCCTGACCTGCACGCGAGCTACGCGAACGGCGTGGTGCAGTCCAACACCTTCATCGACCGCGCCACGGGCCTGCCCCTGCGCGTCGAGCACTTCCGGCTTGGCAAGCTCACGCACGCCGAAGTCGATGCCGACCACGAGGGTGGCCTCGACACCGTGGTGACCTACACGCCGCTGGGCGAGGTCGCCTCAAGGCGCGCCATGCCCCATCCGCCCTGAACCGGACGCCGCGCCATGGACGTCACCACCGCCGTCACCGTGTGCTTTCGCAAGCACGCCGATTTCACAGGCCGCGCCTCCCAGGCCGAGTTCTGGTGGGGCTCGTGCCGCTGGTCGGCTGGGTGCTGATCATCGAGTGGCTGGCGCAAGCACCGCGCGAGCCCAACCGCTTCAACGCCTGAGCGCTGAGCGCCCTAGTGCCCTAGTGCCGCGCCGCGTCACTCCATGCTGGCCGGCACCACCGTCCATTGCTGGCGCACATCGCCCTCGCCATTGACGCTTTCCATGTGCACCGGGAAGCCCCACAGGCGGGCCACGTGCTTGAGCACCTCGCGGGTGGCGTCGTGCAAGGGGCGCTCGTTGTGCTGGGTGTGGCGCAGGGTCAAGGAGCGGTCGCCGCGCAAATTGACGCTCCAGACCTGGATGTTGGGCTCGCGGCTGCCCAGGTCGTACTGGTGGGACAGCGACTCGCGCAGCGCGCGGTAGCCCGCGTCGTCGTGGATGGCGCTGACCTCGTACTCGCTCTCCTTCTCGTCGTCGCGGATGGTGAAGAGGCGGAAGTCGCGCATCACCTTCGGTGACAGGTACTGGCCGATGAAGCTCTCGTCCTTGAAGTTGCGCATGGCGTAGTCCAGCGTCGGCAGCCAGGCCAGGTCTTCCTTGGGCTTGCCTTCGGCGCAACCGGCGAAGTCGGGGAACCAGGCGTGGTCCTCCGGCGTGGGCTTTTCGCAGATGCGCTTGAGGTCGGTGTACATCGCAAAGCCCAGCGCGTACGGGTTGAGCCCGCTGTAGGCGCGGTGGCCCACCGGCGGCTGGTAGACCACGTTGGTGTGCGACTGCAGCCACTCGATCATCATGCCGTCGCTCAGGTGGCCGTCGTCGTACATGGTGTTGAGCAGCGTGTAGTGCCAGAACGTGGCCCAGCCCTCGTTCATCACCTGGGTCTGGCGCTGCGGGTAGAAGTACTGCGCGACCTTGCGCACGATGCGCACGATCTCGCGCTGCCAGGGCTCCAGCAGCGGCGCGTTCTTCTCGATGAAGTAGAGGATGTTTTCCTGGGGCTCGGGCGGGAAGCGGCGCACCGACTCTTCCTCGGGCCGGTCGGCCTTGCGCGGCAGGGTGCGCCACAGGTCGTTGACCTGCTGCTGCAGGTAGGATTCGCGCTCCTCGCGGCGGGCAAGCTCCTTGTCGAGCGAGAGCTTGCCCGGGCGGCGGTAGCGGTCCACGCCATGGTTCATCAGCGCATGGCAGGAATCCAGCAACTCTTCCACCGCGGCCACGCCATGGCGTTCTTCGCAGCGGGCCACGTAGTTCTTGGCATAGACGAGGTAGTCGATGATGGAGCCGGCGTCCGTCCACATCCGGAACAGGTAGTTGCCCTTGAAGAAGCTGTTGTGGCCATAGGCCGCGTGCGCGATCACCAGGGCCTGCATGGCCATGGTGTTCTCCTCCATCAGGTAGCTGATGCAAGGGTTGGAGTTGATGACGATTTCGTAGGCCAGGCCCATGAAGCCGCGGCGGTAGTTCTTCTCCGTGGCGATGAACTCCTTGCCATACGACCAGTGCCGGTAGTTCACCGGCATGCCCACGCTGGCGTAGGCGTCCATCATCTGCTCGGCGGTGATGATCTCCAGCTGGTTGGGGTAGGTGTCGAGCTTGTAGCGCTCGGCCGTGGCGCGGATGACGTCGTGGTACTGCTCGATCAGCTCGAACGACCAGTCCGACTGTCCGGGCAGTGGATGTTCAGCCCTCTTCATGCGTCCACCCCTTCCTTCTTGAACAGCTCGCGGAACACCGGGTAGATCTGCGAAGCGTCCAGCACCTTGCGCATGGCGAAGTGCTTGTGCGTCTCAGACAGGCCCACGTACTCGTCCCACAGGTTCTGCTCGGTCTGCGCCACCTGCACATAGGCGAAGTAGCGCACCAGCGGCAGGATTTTTTCTTCCAGGATCTCGCGGCAGCGGCTGGAGTCGTGGTGCCAGTTGTCGCCGTCCGAGGCCTGGGCCACGTAGAGGTTCCACTCGTTGGTGGGGTAGCGCGCACGGATGATCTCGTCGAGCAACACCAGGGCACTCGACACCACGGTGCCGCCAGTTTCGGTGGCGTGGAAGAAGTCCTGTTCGGACACCTCCTGCGCCTGCGTGTGGTGGCGGATGAAGACGAGTTCGATCTTGTCGTAGTGCCGCGTCAGGAACAGGTAGAGCAGAATGAAGAAGCGCTTGGACAGCTCCTTGCGCTGCTCGTCCATCGAGCCCGAGACGTCCATCACGCAGAACATCACGGCCTTGGTGGTCGGCACCGGCACCTTGACGCGGCTGCGAAAACGCAGGTCGATGGGGTCAAGGAAGGGGATGCCCTTCATGCGGCCGTAGAGGTGCTGCAGCTGCGCCTCGATGTCTTCGATCTCGGCAGCGTGCTTGCGCACCAGGGCGTCGTCACCGGCTTCCTGCTCGGCGCGCAAGGCGGCCAGGCGCTCTTCCAGTTCCTTGATCTCACGACGGCTGGACGCACCGAGTGCGATGCGCCGGCCCAGCGCCCCGCGCATGGAGCGCACCACGTGCAGGTTGTTGGGCGTGCCATCGCTGCTGAAACCGGCGCGGTGGCTCTTCCACTCGGGCACCTCGGCCAGGGCCGTGCGCACGAGGTTGGGCAAGGCCAGGTCCTCGAAGAAGACCTGCATGAACTCTTCCTTGCTCAGCGAGAAGACAAAGTCGTCCTCGCCCTCGCCGGAATCGCTGGCCTGGCCTTGGCCCTGCCCCTGACCGCCACCGCCCTGCGGCTTCTCGATGCGGTCACCGCGCACGTACTCCTTGTTGCCCGGGTGCACGACCTCGCGGCTACCACCCTGACCGTGGCTGAAAACGGGCTCGGACAAGTCCCGCTTGGGGATGGCGATGTCCTCGCCCTTTTCGATGTCGCGGATGCTGCGGCCGTTGATGGCGCGCTGCACCGCGTCGCGGACCTGGTCCTTGTAGCGACGCAGGAAGCGCTCGCGGTTGCCGATCGATTTGTTCTTCCCCGCGAGCCGTCGGTCGATGATGTGTTGACGTGTCATGTTTGCCCAGCTCGGTTGCCATCAAGCGGCCGCCACGGAACCGGCCTGGCCGGGCCGTTGGCGGCGCCCCCTTGAGGGGGAGCGCCGGAAGGCGCTCGGGGGTGGGTCATCAAGAAGACTTTCTCACGCGCAGGTACCACTCGCACAGCAAGCGCACCTGCTTGGCCGTGTAGCCCTTCTGCACCATGCGGTTGACGAAGTCCTCGTGCTTCTTGACCTCGTCGGCACTGGCCTTGGCGTTGAAGCTGATGACCGGCAGCAACTCTTCCGTGTTGCTGAACATCTTCTTCTCGATGACGACGCGCAGCTTCTCGTAGCTGGTCCACAACGGGTTCTTGCCACCGTTGTTGGCGCGGGCCCGCAGCACGAAGTTGACGATCTCGTTGCGGAAGTCCTTCGGGTTCGCGATGCCAGCCGGCTTCTCGATCTTCTCGAGTTCCGCGTTCAGCGCGCCGCGGTCGAAAATCTCGCCCGTGTCGGTGTCGCGGTACTCCTGGTCCTGGATCCAGTAGTCGGCGTAGGTCACGTAGCGGTCGAAGATGTTCTGGCCGTACTCGGAGTAGCTCTCCAGGTAAGCCGTCTGGATCTCCTTGCCGATGAACTCGGCATAACGCGGCGCCAGCGCCTCCTTGATGTAGGCGATGTACTTCTGCTCGACCTCGGCCGGGAACTGCTCGCGCTCGATCTGCTGCTCCAGCACGTACATCAGGTGCACGGGGTTGGCGGCGACTTCGGCGCTGTCGAAGTTGAAGACCTTGGAGATGATCTTGAACGCGAAGCGCGTGGAGATGCCGCTCATGCCCTCATCGACACCGGCGTAGTCGCGGTACTCCTGGATGGACTTGGCCTTGGGGTCGGTGTCCTTCAAGCTCTCGCCGTCATAGACCTGCATCTTGCTGAAGATGCTGGAGTTCTCAGGCTCCTTCAGGCGCGTGAGGATGGCGAACTGCGACATCATCTTCAGCGTGCCGGGCGCGCAAGGCGCTGCGGCCAGCGACGAGCCGCGCACCAACTTCTCGTAGATCTTGATTTCCTCGCTCACGCGCAGGCAATACGGTACCTTGACGATGTAGATGCGATCGAGGAAAGCCTCGTTGTTCTTGTTGTTGCGGAAGGCCTTCCACTCGCTCTCGTTCGAGTGGGCCAGCACCACGCCATCGAAGGGGATGGCGCCGAAGCCTTCCGTGCCCTTGAAGTTGCCTTCTTGCGTGGCGGTCAGCAGCGGGTGCAGCACCTTGATGGGCGCCTTGAACATTTCCACGAATTCCAGCAGGCCCTGGTTGGCCAGGCACAGGCCACCCGAGTAGCTGTAGGCGTCAGGGTCATCCTGCGCGTAGGTTTCGAGCTTGCGGATGTCCACCTTGCCGACCAGGGCGCTGATGTCCTGGTTGTTCTCATCGCCCGGCTCGGTCTTGGCGATGCCGACCTGCTTGAGGATGCTGGGGTAGCGCTTGACGACCTTGAACTGGCGGATGTCACCACCGAACTCTTCGAGGCGCTTCACGGCCCAGGGGCTGAGGATGCGCTGCAGATAGCGGCGCGGGATGCCGTACTCCTTCTCGAGGATCGGGCCGTCTTCCGTCGCATCGAACAAGCCCAGGGGCGACTCGTTCACCGGTGAGCCCTTGATGGCGTAGAACGGCACCTTCTCGGCCAGCAGCTTGAGTCGCTCGGCGATCGAGGACTTGCCGCCGCCCACCGGGCCCAGCAGGTACAGGATCTGTTTCTTTTCTTCCAGACCTTGGGCGGCATGGCGGAAGTAGCTCACCACCTGCTCGATGGCGTCTTCCATGCCGTAGAACTCTTCGAAGGCCGGGTAGAGCTTGATGACCTTGTTGGTGAAGATGCGCGACAGGCGCGGGTCGTTGCGCGTGTCGATCATCTGCGGCTCGCCGATGGCCAGGAGCATGCGCTCGGCGGCGGTGGCGTACGCGGTCTTGTCGCGCTTGCAGATGTCGAGGTATTCCTCGAGCGTGTATTCCTCTTCGCGAGTGCGCTCGTAGCGGGCGGCGAAGTTGCTGATCACATCCATGCTGACCTCCAAGTCATTGACCTGTCCATCAATGCCTGGTGATCCGCCGGCCTACCCGTCTGGTGAACCCGGCGCGACCACACAAGCATCGCCTTCACACCAAAGATCAAGGAAATCGCACCATCGAGGCGGGCAGATGAAGCTGTCTTTTGCCCTTCATCTTGCCGATTGAACGGTGCGACCCGTTGCCCTTATCTTGCACCTTTTTTCCAAAGTGCGTGCGACTCGGACACAACAATTCAGCTGTTGCTGGTGGCCCGCACTTCCTCCATGCTGGTCAACCCTGTCAACACTTTCTCGATGCCGTCCTGACGCAGTGTTCGCATGCCCTCACGCAAGGCGTGTGCCTGAAGTTCGTCCGGGCTCGCGCCCGTCTGGATCATGCGCCGTGTGTCGGCGTTCACGGCCATCAGTTCGTGGATGCCCAAGCGGCCCTTGAAGCCCGTGTGGTTGCAGTGGTTGCAGCCGGCGCTGTGGTGATGCTGCAGCGCGCCATCGACGGCAAAGCGCTGCTGCCACTCGGCCAGCAATCCGTCGCGCGTGATGCCCATCTGCTCGGGCGGACACACGTGCAGGTACTCGTCCAGCAAGCCTTGCACCTGTTCGTGCGTGGCGGGTTCGCTGACCTTGCAAGCGGGGCACAGGCGGCGCACCAGGCGCTGGGCCAGCACCACCAGCAGGGAGTCGGCGAAGCTGAAGGGGTCCATGCCCATGTCGAGCAGTCGCGTGACGGTTTCCGGCGCGCTGTTGGTGTGCAGGGTGGACAGCACGAGGTGGCCGGTGAGCGCCGCTTCGATGGCCGTGCGCGAGGTCTCGGTGTCGCGCATTTCACCGACCATGATGACGTCCGGGTCGGCGCGCAGCAGCGCACGCAAAGCCTTGGCGAAGGTCCAGTCGATCTTGGGGTTGACCTGCACTTGTCGCAAGCCAGGCTGGGTGATTTCGACCGGGTCTTCGGCCGTCCAGATCTTGCGCTCGGGCACGTTGATGAAGCTCAGCGCGGAGTGCAGCGTCGTCGTCTTGCCCGAACCGGTGGGGCCCACGCACAAGACCATGCCGTAGGGCCGCTCCATGGCTTGCTGGAAGCGCGCCAGGTTGCTTGGGCTCAGGCCGATCTTGTCCAGCGGCAGAGGCCGCGCCGAGGCCAGGATGCGCATCACCACGTCTTCCAGGCCGTTGTTGGTGGGAATGGTGGCCACGCGCAGCTCCAGGCGATGCTGCGGCATGAATCGGGCGAAGTTGATCTTGCCGTCCTGCGGCTTGCGCTTCTCGGAGATGTCGAGGTCGCACATGATCTTGATGCGCGCAATGATGGCGCTGCGGTAGTTCGGCGGCAGCTCCAGGTAAGGCAGCAGCAGGCCGTCCTTGCGGAAGCGGATCTTGACCTTGTCGCGCCCGGCGTAACTCTCGATGTGGATGTCCGAGACGCCCTGGTGGTGGGCCTCGATGACCATGGTGTTGATGAGCCGCACCAGGGAGTTGTCGCTTTGCTCGATGGGCTTGTCGTCCATGCCGACGCCCTGCCCTTCCTTCTCCAGGTCTTCAACCAGCTTGTCGGCGGCGAAAGGGTCGCTCAGCTCAGGCGCCGGGATGTCGTGGTCCAGCGAGAAGGACACGGCCGAGACGTCGGCGCCCAGCTTGGCATAGGACTCGCGGATGCACCACTCCAGCTGGCTTTGCGGTGCCAGCACGGGCACGACCTTGCACTGCGTGATGAACTCCAACTCGGACAGCATCAGGCGCTGGCTGGGGTCTTCCACCGCGACGATGAGCGCGCCCTCGCGCAGCAGCAGCGGCACCGCGCGCAAGCGGGCTGCCACGTTGAAAGGCACCTTCTGCAAGGCCAGCGGATCGACCGGGAACTTCTGCAGGTCCACCAGCGGATAGCCCATCTTGCGGGCCAGGGCCGACAGCAGGTCGTGCCGAGAGATCAGACCCAATCGCACCAGCAGCTCGCCCAGGGGCACAGTGCGGTCGGACTGCTGCTGACGCAGCGCGTCGGTGAGCTGTTCTTCGGAAATCAGTGACAAAGCGATGAGCGCCTCGCCGATGCGCACCATGGGCATGCGGCTTTGCTGCTCCAGCGCCACGACCAGTTGGTCCGGTGTGACCACCTGCTGGTTGAGCAGGATGTCGCCGAGCTTCTGGCTGCGCAGGCTGGCCTGCATGCCCACGGCCTCGTCCACCTGGGCAGAGGTGATGGCCTGATCGGCCACCAGGGCCTGGCCGATGGGCGGACCGAACTGGGCCTCTTCGATGACCTCGCGCGGCACGAACATCCGGGAGACGGCGCCGTGCTCGTCTTGCGGCGGGAACAGGAAGAGGCCGAAGGCGGTGTCGCTCCAACCGATGGTCTGGCCACTGAGCTCGCCGCCACCGCGCAGGCGCAGGGTGTAGTCGGTCACGGGCCGCTGCGCGAGTTCGCTGGGCAGAGCCGCCACGCCCTCCGAGCCCGGCATGGGCAAAACGCCACGCTGCAGCTGCAGGCTGCGGAACTGGGTGAAGCGCAGCGGCATGGTGGTGCGCGCAGGCGGCACCTGGATGTGCGCGACCTGCTCGTCGGGCACGAAGAAGATGAGCCGCCCACTCATGACACGGCCGTTGAGGCCGACGATCTCGCAGGGCTCATGGTCGATCTGGGCCCGGGCGGGTGGGTAGCTGGCGAACGGTGGCGTGGGCCAGCGGAAGCCAGAGGGCTCGCCCCCGGCGTCCACCACGGCATCGGGGGCAGGCGTCAGGCTGAGCGCAGGCACAGGGGCCGGCGGCATGGCGGGGTTGGGCGGCGTGGGGGTGTCGGACATGGGCCAGGGGCGCAGGTTTGGCGGGCAGGCACGGACGCCGCCCTGCGTGTCATGCTATGGAATGACACCCTGGCCAAAGCTTGAAAAAGCGGGAGAAAGCCAGTGAACGCGGCCGGAAAGCACGGGATGAGCGGGCGCCATGCGCCCCGTGCACTGCGCTCAGAAGTCCAGCGGCCGGAAGTCCAGCAACATGACCGGCTCGATGCGGCCCTGCTCGTTGAGGGGCAGCACCTCGGTGCGGTCGAGCGCGCGCAACACAGCCGCATCCCAGGCAGGCACTCCCGAGCTGACCAGGACCTTGCGCGACACGATGCGACCATCGGGCGCGCACCGCACCTCGACCTGCGCCATCGGGTTGCCGCTGATGGTGTCGGTGAAAACGACATTGGGCTTGATGCGAGCGATCAGTCGCCCGATGTAGCTCTTGCTGGGCCCGGCCGATGCGGCGGCCCGCCCTGCCCCGCCCGGTCCGCCACCGAGGTCGGACATCATCCGCGCGAGGTTGGCCTGGCGCAGGGCTTCGCGCTCGGCAGCGCTTTGCTTGTCGGCCTTGGTGTCGGCCTTGGTGTCGGGCTTGCTGTCAGGTTTGGCTTTGGGCTCAGGTTTCGGCTCAGGCTTGGGCTCCGGTTTGGCCTCGGCCTTGCGGCTGGGCTTGGGCGGCGTGGTGTCGAAGGTCTCCTTCGGCTCCTTGCGCTTTTTCTCCTTGGGCTCTTTCTTGGGGGGCGTGCGCTCGGCCACGATGTCGGGCTTGGCCTCGACCTTGGGCTCGGCCTGCGGCGTCGGCTTCGGGGCCGGTGGCGGCTCAACCCGGGGCGGCACGGGCTTCGGCTCAGCGGGGGGCTCGGGCGGAGGGAGCGGTGCGGCAGCCGGACCGGCGGCGCGCGGGATCTCGGACCACACCTCGGCCTCCACGGCCACCTCGGTCTGCGTCTTCCAGTTCACGGCCAGGCTCAGGGCCAGCACCAGGCCCAGGTGGGCCAGCACGGCCAGCGACACGCCAGGGCCCCAGCGATCGTCCTGCCGCGGACGCCAGCCCGGTCCGCCCTGGATGGCGACCGCAGCGATGGGGTCATGGCCCAGACCAGCTGCCACCGCCTCAGCCTCCCGTGGTCCGCACCGACAGGCCCACACGGGCCACGCCGGCGCGCTGCAGCACGTCCATCACGTGCACGACGGACTCGTAGCGGATGTCTTTGCGCGCGCTGATGATCACCGGCACGCCCGTCGGGCCACCTTCGGCCTCGGCCTGCACGGCCTTGACCTGCTCGGGCAGCTCCTTGAGCGACAGGCGCTGCCACTCGGCGCGGTTGACGCGCATGCGCACGCGCTCGTCGTCATCGAGCACCACCTCGACGACCTTCTCCGGCGCCTGCTTCGCCTTGCCGATGCTGGGCAGGTCGACCACGCCCGTGGGCAGCAGCGGCGCGCTCACCATGAAGATGATCAGCAGCACCAGCATCACGTCGATGAAAGGCACCATGTTGATCTCGTTGCGGGTGCGCCGGCGTCGGCCACCGCCCCGGGCGTTGAGTTCGGCCATGGTTCAGCGTCCCAACGGCTGGCCAGCGCCCACGCCCGCCGCCATGGTCGAGGCTGAAGGCGCAGCCGGGGCAGCATTGCGCGCCAAGATGTTGGAGAACTCCTCGATGAAGGACTCCATCTGGATGGCGATGCGGTCGATGTCGCGCGCAAAGCGGTTGTAGGCCAGCACCGCGGGGATGGCGGCGAACAGGCCGATGGCCGTGGCCACCAGCGCCTCGGCGATGCCCGGCGCCACCGTGGCCAGCGAGACCTGCTGCACGTTCGACAGCCCGGTGAAGGCGTGCATGATGCCCCACACCGTGCCGAACAGGCCGATGTACGGCGAGACCGAACCGACCGAGCCGAGGAAGTCCAGGCGGGACTCGACCACGTCCATCTCGCGCTGGTAGCTGGCGCGCATGGCGCGGCGGGCACCGTCCAGCAGCACGTTGACGTCGGTGACGCGGCGCTCGCGCTGCTTCATGAACTCGCGCATGCCGGCGGCGAAGATGCGCTCCTGCGGCGAGGCTGGGCCGGTGCCGCTGCTGGCGTCCTGGAAGAGCTCCTGCAGGGTGCGGCCGGCCCAGAATTCGCGGTCGAAGGCATCGTTGTCCTGGCGCACGCGCTTGAGGCCCAGCACTTTGGCGAAGATGATGCTCCAGCTGGTCAGCGAGACCAGCATCAGGATGGCCATCACGATCTGCACCACCACGCTGGCGTGCAGC
>Ga0209617_10001371_pt1 | contig 11407 bp, 9 predicted proteins | sample LakEriepJuly2011_2_FD_187459 | JGI IMG/M metagenome (GOLD analysis project Ga0209617, IMG submission 187459) | Freshwater microbial communities from dead zone in Lake Erie, Canada - CCB epilimnion July 2011 (SPAdes) (version 2) | ecosystem: Environmental > Aquatic > Freshwater > Lentic >... | reverse complement strand
GGCCCCATCCACGCCGACCTGTTCCGCGACAACGTCATGTTCGACGGCCCCACCCTGTCGGGCTTCTTCGATTTCTACTTCGCCGGCTGCGACACCTTCGTCTTCGACATCGCGGTGTGCCTCAACGATTGGTGCATCGACCTGGCCACAGGGGCACTCGACCCCGAACGCGCACAAGCCTTTGTCGCCGCCTATGACGCCGTGCGCCCCTTGACCGACACCGAGCTGCGCCTGCTGCCGTCCCTGCTGCGCTCGGCGGCCATGCGCTTTTGGCTGTCGCGCCTGTGGGACTTCCACCTGCCCCGCGACGCCGCCATGCTCCAGCCCCACGACCCGGCCCATTTCGAGCGCGTGCTGACCCTGCGCCGCCAACAGCCCTGGGCCTACCAGCGGCCCCAAAACCAAGCCCCCAGCCAAGGCACATCGGCATGAAACTGCGCATCGTGCCCGCTTCCAGCGGCCTGAACTGGATGCGTCAGGGCCTGCAGGTCCTGCGCCGCCAACCGATGAACTTCATGGGCCTGGTGGGCATGCTGATTGGCACGGCCCTGCTGCTGGCCACCCTGCCCTTGCTGGGGCCGCTGCTTGTGGTGGGCGTCATGCCCGTGGTGTGGATGGGCTTCATGCTGGCCACGCGGCGCACGATCCTGGGTGAGCGCGTCACGCCCGGTGTGCTGATCGAGGCCGTGCGTGCGCCCGACGCCCCGCGCAAGACCTTCCTGCAGCTCGGCGGCGCCTACATCGCCGCCGTGCAGCTGATGATGTTGCTGGCGTCCTCGGTGGGGCCTGGCGCCGAAGCCGTGGCCGACGCGATGGCCGCCATGCAAGACAGCACCGAGCTGGTGGTCAGCCCCGTGGTGCTGGAAGACATGCTCTGGCGCATGGCGCTGCTGATGCCGGTGTCGCTGGTGTTCTGGCACACACCGGCCCTGGTGCTGTGGGCGCGCCTGCCCGTGGGCAAGGCCCTGTTCTTCAGCGCGGTGGCCACCTGGCGCAACCTGGGCGCCTTCGTCGTCTATGGTCTGTGTTGGCTGGGTGCGCTGTTCACGCTGGGCCTGCTGGACCGCCTGCTGCTCAGCGCCATCCCCGTGCCCGTGCTGGCCAATGCCTTGGCCTTCGCCGGTGCGCTGGGCCTGGCAGGTGCGTTCTACGCATCGCTGTACTTCACGACGGTGGACTGCTTCGAATCGCCAGAGGCGGGTCAGGAAGAAGGCACGCTGCCCCTGTCCTGATCAGCCTGATCAGCTTGGTCAGTTGCTCAAGCGGCTGACGCCCTCCAGCGGGCAGGCATAGATGGCGTTGCGCAAAGCGGCGATGGCCTCGTAGCGCGTGAAGCTGCGCCGCCAGGCCAGCACCACGCGGCGGGTGGGCGCAGGCTCCTCGAAGGGGATGTGCACCAGGTGCGGATGGGGCTCCTTCGGCACCGACAGGCTGGGCACCACGGTCACGCCCATCCCAGCGGCCACCATGTGCTTGATGGTCTCCAACGAAGACCCCTCGAAACTCTTGCGGATGCCCTCGGCGTCGCTCGAAAAACGCGCGAACTCGGGGCAGACCTCCAGCACGTGGTCGCGGAAGCAATGGCCCGCGCCCAGCAGCAGCATGGTTTCGCGCTTGAGCTCTTCGGCACTGATCGCCTTGCGCGACGCCAGGTGGTGCGTGCGCGGCACGGCCACGAGGAAGGGCTCGTCGTACAGCGGCGCAATGGCCAGGTTGCTGTCGATGAAAGGCTCGGCGAGGATGGCGCAGTCCAGCTCACCGGCGCGCAGCATCTCCAGCAGCTTGACGGTGAAGTTCTCCTGCAGCATCAGCGGCATCTGCGGCACGTGCTCGATGCACGAACGCACCAGGTCGGGCAGCAGGTAGGGGCCGATGGTGTAGATCACGCCCAGGCGCAGGGCACCGGCCAGCGGGTCCTTGCCGCGCTTGGCAATCTCCTTGACCTCCTGTGCCTGCTCCAGCACCGACTGGGCCTGGCGGACGATTTCCTCGCCCAGCGGCGTGACGCTGACCTCGGCGCTGCCGCGCTCGAAGAGCTTGACGTCCAGCTCTTCTTCCAGCTTCTTGACAGCCACGGACAGGGTCGGTTGGGACACGAAACAGGCTTCGGCGGCACGCCCGAAATGGCGTTCGCGGGCCACGGCCACGATGTAGCGGAGTTCAGTCAGCGTCATGGATGGGCATTGTGGTGCAAGTCCGGCTGTCGTTCAGGCCGTGGGTCAGGCCTTGAGGTACTCGGCCTTCTGCCCCAGCCAGCGGTGGATGTGGCGCTGCGCGGCCGCCGGGTGGTGCTGCAGCATCAGGGCCGCGGCTTGCTGGACCCGCGCGAGCATGGCCTGGCCTTCCCCGCAGCCCTCGCCATCCCCGGCCAAGTCACCCACATTGGCGAAGCGCAACAGGGCCGCGCCAGATTGCCGCGAGCCCATGAACTCGCCCGGGCCGCGGATGTCGAGGTCGCGCCGCGAGATCTCGAAGCCATCGGTGGTTTCGGCCATGGCGCGCAGGCGCTGCTTGCCCGAGTCCGACAAGGGCGAGGCATAGAGCAGCACGCACACGCTGGCCACGGCGCCGCGCCCCACCCGGCCGCGCAACTGGTGCAACTGGCTCAGGCCGAATCGCTCGGCGTGCTCGATGACCATCAGGCTGGCGTTCGGCACGTCCACGCCCACCTCGATGACGGTGGTGGCCACCAGCACGCTGAGTTCGCCTTGCGCGAAACGGTCCATCACGGCGGCCTTCTCGGCGGCGGGCAGGCGCCCGTGCAGCAGGCCCACGCCGAAGCCGGGCAAGGCGTCGCTGAGTTCGATGTGGGTGTGGGTGACGTTGCTCAGGTCCAGCGGCGGACGCTTGTTGCTGTTGCGCCCGGCGGCCTGGTCTGCGGCCTCGTCGGTGGCTTCGGTTTCGTCGATGAGGGGGCAGACCCAGTACACCTGCCGGCCCTTGGCCACCTCGTCGCGGATGCGCTCGATGACCTCCTCGCGGCGCGTGTCGGCAAAGACCTTGGTGACGATGGGCGTGCGCCCGGGCGGCAGCTCGTCGATGGTGCTGACCTCCAGGTCGGCCAGGTAGGTCATGGCCAGGGTGCGCGGGATGGGCGTGGCGCTCATCATCAGCAGGTGGGGTTCCAGGTCGGTGGCCTCCAGCTTGCGACGCAGCTGCAGGCGCTGGGCCACGCCGAAGCGGTGCTGCTCGTCGATGAGGGCCAGGCCCAACCGGGCGAACTCGACCTGGTCCTGGATGACGGCGTGCGTGCCCACCACCAGCTGGGCCTCACCCGAGGCCACGGCGGCGAGCTGCTCGCGCTTGGCCTTGGGCTTCAAGCTGCCCGTCAGCCAGGCCACCTTCACGCCCAGCGGCTCCAGCCAGCCCACCAGCTTGCGGAAGTGCTGCTCGGCCAGGATCTCGGTGGGCGCCATCAGCGCGCACTGCCAGCCCGCCTCCATGGCGATGGCCGCCGAGAGCGCCGCCACCACCGTTTTGCCCGAGCCCACATCGCCTTGCAGCAGGCGGTGCATGGGCTGGGGGCGGGCCAGGTCGAGGGCGATTTCCTCGCACACACGGCGCTGTGCGCCGGTGAGATCGAAGGGCAGCACACCCAGCAGCTGCTCGTGCAGGCCGCCCGTGCGCAAGGGCAGCACCGGCGCTTTCAGGTGGGCGCGCTCGGCCTTGGCCTGCAGGCGCGAGAGCTGCTGTGCCAGCAACTCCTCGAACTGCAGGCGCTGCCAGGCCGGGTGGCTGTGCTCGCTCAAAGCCTCGATGGACGCATCAGGCGCCGGGAAGTGCAGCTGGTGCAGGGCCTGCCGCAAGGTCGGCCAGTGCGCGGGCAGCATCGCGGCCACGGCCGGTGGCAAGACCTCATCGAGCGGTGCGCGGCGCAGGCCGGCCTCCACCGCCTTGCGCAAATAGCTTTGCGGCAGGCCCGCACCGGCCGGGTAGATGGGCGTGAGCGAGGTGGCCAACGGCGTGGCCTCGCTGACGGCGCGCACCATGGGGTGGACCATCTCGCGGCCGAAGAAGCCGACGCGCAGCTCGCCGCGCACGCGCAGCCGCACGCCGGGCGCCCAGGCCTTTTGCTGCGAGCCGTAGAAGTTCAGGAAGCGCAGCTGCACCTCGCCCGTGCCGTCGTCGAGCTTGACGAGCAACTGGCGGCGCCCGCGCATCTCCACGCGGTTCTCGCTGACGACGCCTTCGACCTGCACCGTCTGACCGTCACGCGCCTGGCGCAACGGGGTGATGGCGGTCTCATCCTCGTAGCGCAAGGGCAGGTGCAGGGCCAGGTCAATGTCACGCACCAGCCCCAAGCGCGCCATGGCGAGCTGCGGCGCCGATGCCTTGGGGGCGGACTTGGCAGAGGGGGGTCGGGTCGCCGGCGCGCGCGCCAAGGGGGTCTCCTGAGCTGAAGGTGTGGGCGTCATTGTGCCCGCGCCAAACGGCCCCCTCGGCGCCCCTTGGAAGACACCCAAGCGTCACGCAAGCGCCCTAAGGTGACGGCTCACCTTTTCAACCGAGGAGACCCCATGTCGCAACCCCTGCGCAAGCTGCTGGCCCTGTCGGCCGCCTTGTTCATCGCCGCCCCCGGCCACGCTGCCGACACCGACCGCGCCCTGGAACGCGCTGAGCGTGCCGAACACACCGAGCGTCAATCGAAGCCATTGCCCCTGGTCATCGGCCACCGCGGCGCTTCCGGCTACCTGCCTGAACACACCCTGGAGAGCTACGCCCTGGCCATCGAACTCGGCGCAGACTACGTCGAGCCTGACCTGGTCGCCACGAAAGACGGCCACCTGATCGCCCGCCACGAACCCAACATCGTCAACACCACCGACGTGGCCGACCACCCCGAGTTCGCCTCGCGCCGCCGCATCGCGGTGGTCGATGGCGCCGCCGAGGAAGGCTTCTTCGCCTCCGACTTCACCCTCGCCGAAATCAAGACCCTGCGCGCCAAGCAAGCCTTCGGCGATCGTCCGCAGCAGTTCAACGGCCAGCTGGCCATCCCGACGCTGCAAGAGGTCATTGCCCTGGTCAAGCGCAAGACGCTGGAGAAGGGCCGCGTCATCGGCATCTATCCCGAAACCAAGCACCCCACTTACCACCAGGCCCTGGGCCTGCCGCTGGAAGGCCGCCTGCTGAAGGTGCTGACGCAAGCCGGCTGGAACCACCGCTTCGCCCCGGTGTTCATCCAGTCCTTCGAGCAAAGCAACCTGAAGGCCCTGAGCAAGCTGACGACCGTGCGCCTGATCCAGCTGATCGACGCCGATGACGTCAACCCCGACGGCTCGCTGGCCTTCAACGCGCCCTATGACCGTCCGTACGACTGGACGGTCTCCGGCAAGCCCGAACTGCTGGCCCGCACCTTCGGCTACCTGACCACCGACGCTGGCCTCAAGGAAGTGGCCAAGTACGCCTACGGCATCGGTCCCTGGAAGCGCTACATCGTCTCGACGGTGGCTGACGCGCAAGGCAGCGGCCCCGGCGAAGCCAAGCTCAAGCTGGCCGAGCCCACCGACCTGATCGAGCGCGCCCACGCCGCTGGTCTGAAGGTGCACGCCTACACCTTCCGCAACGAGCAGCGCCGCCTGCCCAGCGACTACGCCGGCAACCCCATCAACGAGTACCTGCAGTTCTACCAACTCGGCATCGACGGCGTGTTCTCGGACTTCACCGACACCGCCGTGGTGGCCCGCGAGCTGCTCAAGCTGGAGCGCCGCATCGCGGCATCGACGGCCGCACAAGCGGGCGCTCAAGCCGACTGAGTCGAGCGCTCTCCCTCTGCTCTCCCGACCCGGGGCCGCCTTGTGCGGCCCTTTTTCTTGGGTGGGTTGGCGCACAGACGCTGGCACAAGGGGTGGCTACAACTGGTCGGTGTGCAAGGCGCCGACCCGACGCCCCACGCGATGGGAGCGTCCGATGCAACACCGCCGCCTGATCCTGACCGTGCTCATGGCCGCACTGGTCCTGGGCACCGCATCCTGTGGGGACATGCGCCGCCGCGACACGCTGCGCGATGACATGGGCGCCGCAGGCCCCGCTGGCGCCGGCCCCTCCGGCGGCAACGCGCCAGGCGCCGAAGGCGGCGCAGGTGCTGGCGGCCTGATCGGCAACCAGTGAACCGCAGCGGCCATGCGCCCCACCGACACCGCCCACCCCCATTCCAGCACCAGCTCCGAGAGCCCCTCATGCCATTGCACATCCATCCCCTTCCCTTGGCCCTGGCCATCGCCCTGTTCGCCACGGGCTTCAGCCCATTGGCATCTGCCAGCGACTTGGGCGAACTCGGCACCACGCCGACGCTTCAAGAGCTGCACATCGCAGCCCCCGACGTCACGTTTTCGAGCAGCTATTTCTTCTCGCTCAGCCTGGCTTCCACCGTGTCGGCACAGGCCACCAACCTGGTGTGGCTGGTGGGCCCTCAAACCGTCCTTGACATCAGCGGCTTCGGTCTGAGCCTGTACGGCGACGGCAACAGCACGCCACTCGCCATGGCGACGCCCACCGGCAACGACTTCCGGCTGGACGAGGTGTTCCTCCATGCCGGCAACTACCGCTTCGACGTGCATGGCCTGACCAGCGGCACCGGTGGCGGCGCCTACGCCCTGGCCGCCATGGCCACGCTGTCCGCGCTGGAGCCCCCAATGCCTTCGGTGGCCGAGCCCTCCACCCTGGCCTTGCTGGGATGCGGCTCGCTCATCGTGGCGGCCTTGGCGCGCAGGCGTCGCGCCGGTCCGTCCACCGCTTCTGCCGTCCGTTCACCCACCTGAAAGACCACCATGTCCCCCACCCCCTCACCACGCCTGCACGCCATCCGGCTGCTCGGCCTGACGGCCTTGGCCTGCCTGGCACTGCCCGCGCTGGCACAAGACCAGACCTTCTACTACGGCGGCGTCGGGGTGGGGCAATCGCGCAGCCACCTCAACGAGCAGCGCCTGATCGAGCACCAACTGGGCAACAGCGCCACGGCCACCGACATCCAGCGACACGAACGCGACACCGCCTACAAGGTGCTGCTGGGTTACCAATTCATGCCCTGGCTGGGCGTGGAGGGCGGCTACTTCGTGCTTGGCAAGCCCTACTTCACGGCGCAGACCACGGCGCCCGGCCAGCTCAAGGGCGAGGTGCGCATGCGCGGCCTGAACCTGGACCTCGTGGGCACCCTGCCGCTGGTCGGACAGCTCTCCGCATTGGGCCGCATCGGCGCGCAATACGCCAAGTCCAGCGGACGCTTCAGCGGCAGCGATGCGGTGGTGCCGCTCGACCCCTCGCCGCGCGAGCACCAGTTCAACTACAAATACGGCGCCGGCCTGCAATACGCCTTCTCGCCCGCCGTGCTGTTGCGCGCCGAGTGGGAGCACTACCGCGTCAGCAGCACCATCGGTGGCCATGACCGCGTCAACGTGCTGGGCCTGAGCCTGATCTTCCCGTTCGGTCGTGCCCAGGCGGCCGCACCGGTGGCCGCAGCACCGCTCTACACCGAACCACCGGCCGCGGCAGCGCCCTACGTGCCGCCGCCCATGCCCGCAGCGGCGGTGGTGGCAGCGCCCGCACGGCAACGCGTGAGCTTCTCGGCGGAGTCACTGTTCAGCTTCGATCAAACCACCATCAGCGCCGACGGCAAGGCCGCGCTCGACCAGTTCGTGGCCGAGCTGCAAAACACCGAGTACACCGTGATCGAGGTCGAGGGCCACACCGACCGGCTGGGCACCACCGCCTACAACCAGCGCCTCTCAGAGCAGCGCGCCGAAGCCGTCAAGGCCTACCTGGTGGCCTCGGGCCGCGTGGACGCGAGCAAGGTCTCGGCCACCGGCAAGGGCGAAGCCAGCCCGGTGACCCCGGCCGACCAGTGCACCTCGCGGCGCGAGACCCAGGCTTTGATCGCCTGCCTGCGCGCCGACCGCCGGGTGGAAATCGAGGTGGTGGGCACGCGGTGAGCCGGGGTGGTCAACAATGTCTCCCTGACCTGATCAGGAGACAACGATGGCCCACCCCCTTCCCTCTCGCTCGCTCTCACGCCCTCACCGTTGGCCACTGGCCGCGCTGCTCTGCTGGGGGTTGACGGCCACACTGGCCAGCGCCCAGCAGATCAGCCCAACGCCCATCCACCCCGCCGTTCAGCGCGCGCAAGCCGAGGTGTCCAAGCAGTTGCAGGCCACCGAGGCCGTGGGGGGCGCACAAGACATGGCCGAGGCCCGCCGCGGTTTCATCGCCGCGCCCAGCGGCCAGGTGCGCAACGAGGCCGGCCAGGTCATCTGGGACTTCGACGCCTTCGCCTTCCAGCAAGCCGAAGCTGCCCCCGACAGCGTCAACCCCAGCCTGTGGCGCCAGGCCCGGCTCAACAACCAGGTCGGGCTGTTCCAGGTGCGCGACGGCATCTGGCAGCTGCGTGGGTTTGACCTGTCCAACATCACCCTGATCCAGGGCAAGACGGGCTGGATCGTCGTGGACACGGGCACCTCCCGCGAAACCGCCTCTGCCGCCATGGCCTTCGCCCGCCAGCACCTGGGCGCTCAAGCCGTGTCTGCCATCGTCTACACCCACAGCCACGTCGACCATTTCGGCGGCGTGCTGGGCGTGATCTCGGCCGACGAGGCCAAGGCGCGCAACGTGCCCATCGTCGCGCCCGCGGGCTTCATGGAAGAGGCCACCAGCGAGAACGTGCTCATGGGCACGGCCATGGCCCGCCGCGCCACCTACATGTACGGCAGCCGCCTGCCCGCCAGCCCCACGGGCCTGGTCGACAACGGCCTGGGCAAGGCCGTGCCCTTTGGCCGAGTGGGCATCCTGCCGCCCACGCTGCTGGTGCAACAAGCGCGTGAGGAACACCTCATCGACGGCGTGCGCTTCGTGTTCTACAACGTGCCCGGCAGCGAAGCGCCTTCGGAATTCACCTTCGCCCTGCCCGACCTGCAGGCCTACTGCGGCACCGAGCTGATGGGCCACACCCTGCACAACCTCTACACCCTGCGCGGCGCCAAGGTGCGCGACGCCCTGCGCTGGGCGGGCTACCTGAACGACGCTCTGAAGCAGGCGCAAGGCAGCGAGGTGGTGTTCACCCAGCACAACTGGCCGGTGTGGGGGCCTGAGCGCATCCGCGGCTTCATCGAACACCAGCGCGACGCCTACCAATTCATCCACGACCAAACCGTGCGCGGCATGAACGCCGGCCTGACCGCGCCTGAGATTGCCGAAACCCTGAAGCTGCCCACCGCCCTGCAGCAAGACTTCGCGGTGCACGGCTACTACGGCACCGTCAGGCACAACGTGAAGGCCGTGTACCAGTTCTACCTGGGCTGGTACGACGCCCACCCCGCCAACCTCGACCCCCTGCCCCCCGTGCCCGCCGCCAAGGGCTATGTGGCCCTGGCCGGTGGGCCTGAGGCCCTGCGCGCCACCGCCCAGAAGGCCTTCGATGCCGGTGACTTCCGCTGGGCCGCCGAGCTGCTGAAACACGCCGTCTATGCCGACCCGAGCGACAAGCTGGCGCGCGAGCTGCTGGCCCGCAGCTTCGAGCAGATGGGCTTCCTGGCCGAATCGGCCCCGTGGCGCAACGTGTACCTGAGCGGGGCGCTGGAGCTGCGCGACGGCCCGCCCACGCAAGCCCAATCGCGCGTGGCCTTTGCCGAAATGCTGCAGCACACGCCCATTGAGCGCTTCCTGGAAGCCATGGCCGCCTCGCTGAACGCCGAGAAGGTGGGCGACGCGCGGCTGACCCTCAACCTCGTGTTCTCGGACCTGAAGCAAAGCCACGTGCTGCGCGTGGCCAACGGCGTGCTGCGCCACGAAGCTGCGCCCCCGGCGGCCGACGCCGACGCCACCCTGACGGTGACCCACCCATTCTTCGTGCGCATGGTGACGGGCCAAGTGGGCGGCCTGGGCCTGCTGACCTCCAGCGACACGCAGATCGAAGGCAGCCGCCTGGCCCTGGGCCGCTTCTTCGGCTGGCTGGACAAACCGGCGGGCACCTTCCCCATCGTCACGCGCTGAGCGCCCTCCCCCGGTGCGACGCGGGATGCGGACGCACCGAGGGGTTTGAAACGGCAAGCGTGGCACTTCAAGTGGCACGCGTCACCCTCCAAGCGGCAAGCACGCCCCAAAAAGGGGCGTGCGCCGCGCTTTGAGCGGCAGTGCCCTCGCTTTATGCGACACGGCCCGCGCTTTTCACGACAAGTTGTGCGTCAAGTTGGGGCGTGAGCGGCGCTTGAAGTGCCAACGCTGCAGCGGGGCGTGAAAAGGCCGCCACTGCACCGGATGGAGGATGGCGAAAAAGGCTGCAAAGTGTTACAAAACTGGCCACGCAAGACGTGGGTGGCGACACCTGCGGCACGCGGAAGAACAAAAGCGGCCCGCACAGGGCGAACAGAGAAACAAGCAGGGAGAGGCGCGATGTGCGACAGGCACTTGCGGGATGGGTGTGTGGCGGAGCCTGGGAGGCTTGCGCCCTGGGTGATGCGGCTTGGGTGTCCTGAAGCGTCGCTTTGTTTGGCTGCACGGCGGTTTGGTGCCATGGGCTCAAGCACTTGCACGCGCCTTACATGCGATGAGTCTTGGATTAGGCCAACACTTGCCTGATGAGCATATACACATAAATCCAGTTAGGCAAACAAGATGAATCGAAAAAATACAGTGGCTTGTATTGCAGCAGTGCTAAGCGCAGCAGTGACTCTTGGGCCACTGGCAATGTATACCTACACTTTCGGAACTCACATTACCAACAATCATCAAAAGTGGGCTGAGTTCGGCACGTTTTTGAGCGGAATTTATTCGCCCCTGCTTGCGGCAATAACTCTTACTGTTCTTGTTGCACAAGTCACCCTACAAAGGCGGCAAACTGCATTACAGCAGCAAATCACTGATCACGAGCGCGATCAAGCATATTTAGTTCAAGCTCGTGCAGACATCGATTTTTATGCCGCAAGAATGGCTGAAACATTAAATTCAATCGCATTGCCTGGCGTTTCGCTTCGCTCGCATTTGCACAAACACTTTCAACCAAGCAATGCACAGGGGCTAGACTCCCCTGAGTTGAGGCAGCAGGCGGCAAGCATTCATCACCTCATGCCAGCAGCATTTGATATATGGGCTGCCATATACCCAATCCTCATGGGATTGGAAGCGGGCAAGAAGACAATGTTCAATCTTGCATACGTTTCTTCTTCCCAAAAGCTAATCGCCCTATTGAGCTTCGAATCTTGCGTTGTTCTCGATAACTTTCACAGAGTTAGATGTGAGCGTCAAACCAAAATCAACTACACCTTTAGTCCTTTGCTTGCTTCAAAATGAGCAATATGCACCAATGCCTAACTGGTCGTTCAACGCGGACGCGAGCCTTGCCTGACTTTTGTGGACACTCCAACCTAACGGAGAATATGTGCCATGGGCACCCCTGGACCACAAAAGACCAAACGCTATAGCC
>Ga0209617_10001370_pt1 | contig 11410 bp, 19 predicted proteins | sample LakEriepJuly2011_2_FD_187459 | JGI IMG/M metagenome (GOLD analysis project Ga0209617, IMG submission 187459) | Freshwater microbial communities from dead zone in Lake Erie, Canada - CCB epilimnion July 2011 (SPAdes) (version 2) | ecosystem: Environmental > Aquatic > Freshwater > Lentic >... | reverse complement strand
GGATTATGGCTTGATAAAATCAAAGCTGTAAAAGTTTCAGCAAATAATATGTATGAAGGATTTGCTCACGGAAAATAAAATTATGAATAATAAATCAATACTAATAATAATTGGAACTTTGGGAATTTGCTCGATTTCCAATGCTCAATCAACATATCAAAAATACGATTCGACAACAAGAGGTGTAGAATATCATATAGCTAAATCCCAAATTAATTCGAATAAAAAAACAATGGAACTTCTTAAAGAATCAAAAAAGAGTTATTCAGTTTTTGATAAAAATGGATCAGTTACCAGATCAAGAATACAAGGGGTAATTTGTGCGAAGGAAAATGAAAACTTTAGATTAAATCAAAAAGCATTTCTTCTTATGGACGCTAATAGAATTAATAATACACAAAATTATAATAATAATATTAATCAAATAAGGGCGCAATTTCCAAAATAATTTTATGGAAGAAACAAAACTGCCACATTCACCTTACGCAAGAGCCACATTCTTCACTCCAGTAGTAAGAGTATTGCCTAAAATCTCAAGAAATGCCCAATGTCCATTAATGAATAAAAAATTTAAAAAATGTTGTGGGGCATCTGGACAAGATTTTTGCACCAAGGCAAAAGAAAATCTAGAAAAATATATTGATGATTTGAAAAGCAAAGAAAATGATCAAAGCAGTTGATATTATTTTTGGTTTAGCTTGGGGCGATGAAGGTAAAGGTAAAATAAGTAATGCTATTGCTAAGAATTATGATACTGTTTGTCGTTGGAATGGTGGTCCCAATGCAGGTCATACAGTCTACCTTAATGATAAAAAATATAAAACTCATATTATTCCTTGCGGAATTTTTCAAAATAAACTTAGCGTCATTGGTCCAAATTGCGTTATCAATATTGATAAATTTTTTGATGAGATAGAATATTTAAAAAAAGAAGGTTTCGATACTTCTTTAATTAAAGTAAGTACAAAAGCTCATATAATTACTGAAAGACATATTCAGTACGATCTTAAATTCTTAAAGCCTAAACTTGGAACAACTGGTCAAGGTATTGCTCCAGCATATGCAGATAAAATGCTTAGAGTTGGAAAATTAGCGGGTTCATATTTAGATAAAAAATATATTTGGGACGGAGAGCTATCTGGAAAAATTCTTTGCGAAGGTGCGCAAAGTTTTTGGTTAGATATTAATTATGGAGATTATCCATATGTTACTAGTAGTGAAACCTTACCATACAATGCTTGTTCTCTTGGATTCAGCCCAAAGAAGATCAGAGATATTATCGGAGTAACTAAAATCTATGATACTAAAAGTGGAGTAGATCCATTATTTCCAGAATCATTATGGAATGATGAATATCTTAATAAGATAATTGAACTAGGAAAAGAGTTTGGTTCTACTACTGGTCGTAAAAGAATAGTTAATTGGTTAAGGATAAACCATTTAAAGCAAGCGATTAAGATTTCTGGAACAACCAAATTGATTATTAATAAATGTGATATCCTCCAAGATATTAATAAATATAAGATTATAACAGATGATACATGTGGGCCAAGCTATATAGATTTTATTGATTTTAGCTCTATGAAAGAGTATATTATTAATGAAATTAAAGACTATTGTGAAGTAGTTTTTTCTGGAAATAAAAACACTATTTAAACTGCAGAAAGTATTAAATAATTTTATTTTTAATATATTTAGCAAGATAAGCAAGGAGCAGCATTCGCAAAATCTCTAGACGTTCCTAAAGCAGCACTTTGCACAATACTATTGTATAAATATATATCATAATAAGCAGCCCCATTAGAGATGGTACCAGCCATAGAACTTGATGATGTTCCTAAGAATGTAATAATGTTACTAGTATCTATAATATATGCATTTAAAGGAGTGACTACTCCTGTTGCTGAATTAGTAATTCTTGCAGAAACATATTGAAAACCATTAGATACACTAAACGGAGATGTTCCAATCCATTCTCCTACCCATCCTTCATCTGGATCATAATATGCATACGGATCATAATAGTAACAGCCAGTATATGCACCAGATTGTAGACAACTAATTTTAATATAATATCCCGCAGGTATGATAGCTCCACGACCTGTGCTATAGTTTGAACTTAAAAAAGTCCTTTTTATACTTCCAGTAGGAGTCCCGCGATCCGTACTTGGACTACAAGTTTTAGAAATAGTCACTGTAGTTTGAAAGTTATAAATACATTCTGCACGAGTCATACTTGCACTACATGGAAAAGAAGCATCATTAAAATGACCAGAATACCTACATTGGAATTGAGTTGAACCACCAATAACTAAAGTTAAAGTATAGTAGCAAGCTCCCGGAAAATTATTAGCCATAAATATATTATATGTTACACATTTGTAAATGTATAATATATAAGATATATGAATAAGGATATAAAAATAAATAATTTATTAAATCAAATTATAGAATATAATGTTTATCAAGATCTATTAAAAAAAGATTCAAAAGAAACAGGAGATAGTTGGAATGTGCATCACTTAAAACTTTTAAAACAATTAATCAATGAAAATCAAGAAGAAAAATAAATTTTACGGAATATACTCAAAGGACGATAATTTTCTCTATGGAGTTTTTCCATTTTCTAAAGACGGCTATAGTAAAGCAAAAGAATATATAAATAAAAAGTTTAATAAAAATCAAAATATATACATAAAGAAAAAATAAAAGATATCGTGTAATTTATTACATGAACAATCAAAATCAAGCATTAGCGATTTGTTCTGAATTTGCAGACGAGTATGGAATTGATTCAAATGATAATGAAACAATAGTAGTTTATATAAATAGCAAATATGTTAATGAATTAAAAAATATGCTAGATAAAAAAGATTATAAAATATCAACTTTTCAAGTATACGGCAAGGACGCTTTAGTTAATTTTATTCCTAAATCTAGAAAAGGTAAAGATTTAGATATATAATCTTATAATTGGGGTGATGGTTGAGTGGTTGAAAACAGCAGTTTACTAAACTGCCGATGGAGAAATCCATTCGTAGGTTCGAATCCTACTCGCCCCGAAATTTATTAGACATTTTTAAAGCAAACTCTATAATATATATTATGAATAAAATTAAAGCTCTATTATTGTCTATTGCATTTGCATCAATTACTCTTGCTGATGTTGGAACATCAAATGAAAATACTACAGTCGCAGATGGTTTCTTATCTGCTGGAGATCTTATAATTGTTCGTCCGATCTCAACCGCAGCCACAATTGGTGCTTTTGGAATTTTTGCAGTAGTAGCGCCATTTACTGAAATGGCTGGATGCACAAAAGAAACTTACGAAGGTCTTGTAGAAAAGACTGGCAAGTTTTCTTTTGATCGTGATCTTGGTGATTTTACAAAGTAATATTTACTAACGAAAAAATCCCAAATATATAAACTTGACATAGTTTATATGTTGAATATAATTATATTATGAGTAAAGAACTTTTTCTCGAATGCGATTGTTATTCAGAGGGTATTAAATTTAATTATGATGAGGATGGATTGTTGTATATCTCTATTTATCAAAGAGGATTCAAACCAAGAACTAAAACTTGGCGTGAAAAGCTAAGATGGATCTGGCAAATAATCATTAAAGATGTACCTTACGATGATGAAGTTGTTATCTCAAAAAATAAAATTGAACAATTAGCCGTATTTGCTAACGAGATTTCGCCAAATAAAGCCGTATTTGCTAACGAAAATTTGCCAAATATAGAATTTAAAAGAGGCACACTTTACAAGATTCAAGGTGAAGATATGCCATTTAGGTATGTTGAATATACAAAATTAGTGAATACTAAAAATGATGGTCTTTATCATTTTAAATATCACCAATTGAAAACTCATACTTTCTCAAAAATAAATCTAAACAGAGTAGAAAGAGAAGCTACTTCAGAAGAAATAAGAATTTATAATTTAACTAAAGAAGAAGCAGATAGATTATGGAAAGAGCAAAGTTATAACTATTGAATTTGCTAACGAGATTAAGGCAAATATAGTCATATTTGCTAACGAAAAAAAGCCAAATATATGAACGAAAAAAGTGCAAATAATGGTGCTGGAAAAGGCGATAAGGCAAGAAATTGTTTCTCTAATAGGTTTAAAGAAAACTTTGATAGTATAAATTGGTCAGATGAAAGAGATAAGTCGTTGATTAAAAAAGAATTAAAAAACCATAATGGTTCATCCACATATATTTACAGATGACAGACCCAAAAAGAGTTTTGGAAAATCGTGCAAGTTCTTCATATATAGCTGAATACTCTGCTCCAAAAATTGAACTTGCTGATCTTGGTAAGCTACAACAAGTTAGACATTTAAATCTAAATAAAAAAATAGAAACTCGTTTAGAAGAAATTAGGACAGAATATGATGCGTTAGTTTCTTTGCACGAATGGAATAGTTTCGTTGATTCTTTTGAGTGCAGAATAGAATGTATCATAGGTCAAGATTATTATTTGTATGAAACAGAAGAAGGTAGAAAATTTCTTTCACTTATTCATCCAGATGACTTTACAATTAAGTATAAATTCCACGGCACAACAAGGTTAAATAGCTTTGGATTTTTTGAAAAAGTATAATTGACAAATTTGACAATATATATTATATTTGAATAATGCGAAAAGGAGTTTGTTGTATTGTATTAAGTCTAACTGAACAAGATAATCCTATCAAGTTTAATACTATGACCTATGCTCGTTTCTCATCTATGTCTAGATCAGAAGCGTTATCTACTCTTTCCTCTAGAATATTAAACAATATGACAACTACATATCAATACATAAAGTATTGTGCAGACCATAATCATACTTATAGAATTTCTTCTGATCTATTTCCTCTTATTACTTATGACAAAGCTAATGTAAAGCTACAAGATTTACCAGACTATCATAAAATATTAGTATCATTTGATACTATCAAAGATCTTATTCAATCTAGGAATGTAAGAGTGTCTTGCCATCCTAGTGAATTTAATGTTCTTGCAAGTGATAATGAAAATGCAATAACCAAAACAATCAAAGAATTAAATCATTATGGTTGGTTTATGACGCAAATCGGTTGTCCACTAAACTATGATGCACCTATGAATATGCACATACATAATTCCAAGGGCAATCTAAATGACATAGTTAAAAAGTTTATGAGCAACTTTCAAAGACTATCAGATGATGTTAAGTCTAGATTAGTTATTGAGAATGACGATAAAGATACTTGTTGGTCAGTTAAAAAACTTATCAAGCATTTTCATTCAGTATCTAATATTCCTATTACCTTTGATTATCTTCATCATAAATGTCATCCAGATAATTTAACAGAAGAAGAAGCATTTCATCTTGCACGAATTACTTGGGGCAATCATACTCCACTATTTCATTACTCTGAAAGTATTGATGGTCACAAGAATCCTAGAAAACACGCCGACTACGCAAAGTTCTTGCCAAATACTTATGGATATGATAATATAGATGTTGATTTTGAATTAAAAATGAAAGAACAATCCTTCGCAAAGCTATGATTGAATTACAAATATCAGATAAAATTTTAACAGAAGCAAAGTCAAGAGCAACAAAACTTGGCAAATTAAATAATTCCATTACAGAAGGTGCTGGAAATATTGCTGGTTATATTGGGCAATTACTTGTTGCTGAATATTTAAATGCAGAAGAACCAGATGATTATAATTTTGATGTTAAGAAAGATAATACCACTTACGAAGTAAAAACAAAGCGTTGCACCTCAAGGCCAAGGCGGGAATATGATTGTAGCGTTTCAGATTTTAATACAAAACAAAATTGCGACTACTATCTATTTGTAAGAGTATTAGAGGATTTTTCTAAAGCGTGGATTCTTGGCAAGAAAAAGAAAGCAGATTACTTTAATGAAGCACGATTCTGTCAAAAAGGCAAGGTCGATGAAAAATCTACTTTTGGCTGGAAATTTAAAGCAGATTGTTATAATCTATCTATATCGGAGTTAGAATCACTATGACGCATAAGTTATACGAAATGTTTATTGTTATCCTTGGCGTAATCGCTAATATAGTGCTTATTATTAACGCTATTCATCATTGGTAATGAATAAATATTTAATCATTTCAGATATTCACCTTGGAGATAAAGATTGCAAGGCTGAATTACTTTTAAAAGTATTAAAACAAAATAAAACAAAAACAATTATAATTGCTGGTGATCTTTTTGACCACCATAACTTGCATAGATTAAACAAAACTCATTGGAAAGTATTATCTAAATTACGCAAACTTTCTAAAAAATGCAAGGTAATTTATTTGATTGGCAATCATTGTTTTCTTAAAGCAGAATTTATGAGTATTCTTTTAGGATTTAATTGTAAAGATGAACATATAATAGAATTAAAAAACGAAAAAGTATTAGTAGTTCACGGAGATATTTTTGATATTTACTTTACAAAATATAAATTGATTACTAATTTTATTGTTAAAGTATATTATATTATTCGACACTATACTCCATTTGCAGATGATTTCTTTAGATTATTTAAAGCGAGAACAAATGATTTTGTGGAAAAAAGTTCTGATATTAAACAAAATGCTTTAAAATATATTGATATGAATGGATACGATAAGATAATTTGCGGTCACACTCATCTTCCAGAAGATGATAATAATTATATAAATATAGGAAGTTTTTGCGAGAAAGAATGTGGTTATGTTGTTATAGATAAAAAAGAAAAGATAACATTGACAAAAATTAAATAAAAGATAATATATAGTATATGGGTATGTTTAATTATATTAAAGTCGAGCAAGATTTACCTCTTAATGATGAGTTAAAAGCTCTTAATGTTGATTTCAAGAAAGAAGAATTTCAAACAAAAGAATTAGAAGAAAGCCTTATGTCTACTTATATTATCCGTGATTATAGATTATTTGAATTAAAAATAACTAGCCATTGGGAAGATAATCCAGATTATGTAAAAGATGGTAGTAGATTTGGTGAATTTTTTAATAAAAATAAATTGGTAAAAGATAGCGAAGAAGAAGTATTTAGAGATGATTATACTGGCACATTTACTTTTGGAACTTATGTTCTTGGTAAAGATAAAGAAAGCTATGATTGGTTTCCAGATTGGAAATGTGTTGTAGTCCAAGGTTTATTAACAGAAATATCTCTTGTTAAACCAGTTGAAAAAAATTCATCTGGAACAAGAATAGAATTAGACGAACAATTTCAAAAAGATTTAGACAATCACGAAAGAAAAATGAAATGTCCAGTTTATAGTTTTTACTTTAAATATTATGTTAAGACTATGAATCTTATTGAATGGAAACTTTCTATTGGAATTGTTAAGGTTATTAATTTCTTGAATTGGCTACAATGGAAAGGCATAAGAAAATTAATAAGGATTATAACACCAAGATGAAAAAAGAAAATAACAAAGCTGTCAAATGCTTGATTTTAGAAGCGTTTCCCAGTAAAGAAATTCTAAGGGAAAATTTATTTATAGATTTAGATAAACAAGAAGTTACTAATCTTTTAACTATGAAAAAATTAAAAAACTTTTTATCAACGAACAAAAGAAAAAAAGAAAAAAACTATTATAGAATTTCCTTCTCTAAAAATAAAAAACATTATAATTTTCTGTTGCATCGTTTATTTTTTTACTGGCATCACGGATATTTACCAAAAATAGTAGATCACAAAGATACAAATTCACAAAATAATAAAATAGAAAATTTAAGAGAAATTACAACCTCTGGAAACAAAAGAAATTCAAAGAAAAAGAAAAACTGCACATCTAAATACAAAGGAGTTAGTTGGTCAAAAAAATATAAAAAATGGGTTGCAAAATTAACTCTAAACCGCAAAACTATTTATATTGGTCTTTTCGATAATGAAGATGATGCTGGTCAAGCATACAACAATAAAATAAGAGAATTAGGCTTAGAAGAAGTGGCAATATTAAACGATACTCCTCAAGAAAGAGCAAGAAAAAATATTCAATTTGACCCACTACCTCCAGAGATGAATCATCTCAAAGATTTATTTAGTAATCTAGAACCTTTGGTAGATTTTAAATGAAAAAAAAGCCTCATATTCTAGAAGTCAAAGAACAAGATGGATACCAATATCTTGAATTGCCAGATTCTTTAATGAATAAAATGGGATGGAAAATCGGTGATACGATTGATTGGCACGATAATAAAGATGGAACTTTTTCTTTAATCAAAATCGCAAAGCCCTCTAAATCAAAAAGAAACAAAGTTTGACGAGTTGGTTAGTCCAGTATATACTGGTCAATTAGACGGAAAATATTTCAATCATATTGGACATATTAAGTGTAATAATATTTATGCGTGGAAGATTAAAAGAAAATTTAGAAGGCAAAAAATTTAATTGTTTATTAGTTGTTGGTTTTGATTCCGAAATAAGCAAGACAAAGAAAAGGCCATATTGGAAATGTAAATGTGATTGTGGAAATATTAAAACTATTGAAGCAAGACATTTAAAGGCAAGTAATATTAAAACTTGCGGAGCAACAATACATCGGATAGGTAAAAATAATGGAAATTGGCGTGGCTACAAGGAATTGCCCTCTAAAAGATGGTGGATTATTAAAAAAGGAGCAAAATCCAGAAATCTTAAAATGAATATATCTAAAGATTATATATTAGATTTATTTAAGAAGCAAAATAAAAAATGTGCCTTATCTGGTTTAGATTTGACTTTAGATTATAATTTAGAAAATACAGCATCTTTGGATAGGATTGATTCAAATGAAGGATACATAAAAGATAATGTTCAATGGATTCATAAGAAAATAAATAAAATGAAGATGGAGCTTGACCAACAAGAGTTTATATCTTTTTGTAAATTAATCACGCAAAATAACCCTTGACTTTATTTAAAATTAAACTAAAAATAATAGTATGAAACTTCCTACTATTTACAAGAAAACTAAAAGCGGAAAAATTCAAGAGTGGACTATCGAGGTAAAAGGTAGCCAATACCGCACGATCTCTGGTCATACCGATAGCGATAATAAAATCACAAATAATTGGAGTGATTGCGATATTAAAAATGCTGGCAGATCAAATGCTACTACTCCAGAAGAACAAGCAATCAAAGAAGCAGAAGCAAAACGCAAAAAGAAATTAGAATCTGGTTACTTTGAATCTATCAAAGATATTAATAAGGTTCAATACTTTGAGCCAATGCTTGCACAAAAGTATGAAGATCACGAAATCGCTTATCCAGTTTATAGCCAACCCAAACTTGATGGTATTCGTTGTATCGTAACAAAAGATGGAATGTTTAGTAGAAATGGTAAGAAGATTATTTCTGCTCCCCACATTCGTCAAAGTCTAGACTTCTTCTTTAAAGATTATCCAAATGCAATTCTTGATGGTGAGTTATATTGTGATAAATTTGCAAATGACTTTAATAAGATTTGTTCCCTTGTAAAAAGAACTAAACCTACTGATGAAGAACTAGAAGAAAGTGCAGATAGTATTCAGTATTGGGTTTATGATGCACCTAAAATTGGAATGTTAAATGAAAGTGATTTATTCTATGATAGATATGAAGTAGTTTCTAATGCTCTTACCAAAAGAAAATATAATAGCATTGTTGTTGTAACTACTCTTAAAGTAAATAATGAAAAAGAACTTACTGAATCCTACGAAATGTATATGGAAAATGGTTACGAAGGTCAAATGGTTAGATTAAATAGACCTTATGAAAATAAGCGTAGCAAGTTTCTTCTTAAAAGAAAAGAATTTATGGATGCAGAGTTTATTATTAAAGGAGTCAAAGAAGGCGAAGGCAACCGCAAAGGAACTGCTGGTTATATGGAATTTGCAAATGCTAAAGGTAGATACTTTAAAAGTAATATCAAAGGTGATTTTGGTTATCTCAAAGAACTTTACAAACAAAGAAATGAATTAGTGGGCAAGAAAGCTACGATAAAATTCTTCAATTATACACCAGATGGTGTTCCGAGATTTGGTTATGTTGTTGGTATTGACAGAGATAGCTACGAATAAAATATTATTTGACATCATTTTAAATTTAATTTAAATTCAATATATGAAATTAATCGAAAAACCAATCAATGTAGTCGAGTCCGATAGTTTTGAGTCCGTAAGTTTCGGAATCAAGCAATCTGGACTTCCTTATATCTTTAACATCCTTCGCAATCAGTTGTATTCCAACAAACCTCTCGCAGTATTGCGTGAGATTACTTGTAATGCACAAGACGCTAACATCGAAGCAAAGAGCAAGCGTCCGATTGAGATTAAACTTCCTACCAAGCTAGAGCCTACCTTAACTATCAGAGATTTTGGTAATGGTCTTTCTGCTGATGATATTAAGAACCTTTATTGTTATTATGGTGAATCTACCAAACGCAATAGTAATTCTGCTATTGGATATTATGGCATTGGAAAATTCGCACCATTCAGTTATGGTGATAACTTTGTTTTGATTTCTTATCACGATGGGAAGAAAACTACTTACAATGCTTTTATTGATGAAACTAAAATTGGTAAGATCGTCAAGCTCAAGGAGGAAAAATCTTCCGAGCCTACTGGCGTTTTGATTTCTGTTCCAATCAAGGAAGAAGATACAGAAACCTTCTTGTCTACTGCTCAAGAATTGTTTAAGTATTTTAAGAACAAGCCAATTATCAAAGGTGCAAGAAAAGAAGATTTATCAGAAATCTATGATCGCACACCAATATTTAAAGGTAATGGTTGGGCTTATTATAATAACTCTAGCTATGGTAAAGAATCTGTTGCTATTATGGGAGTTGGTTATCCTATCGAAACTAGCGATGTGCAATTCAAAGAAGATTCTGATGAGCAAAGTATTTGCTCTCAAGGATTTGAAGTCGAGTTTGAACTTGGCGAACTAGATATTACTGCAAGTCGTGAGAATCTAGAATATACTGAAAAGACTAGAAAAGCTATCAGAGAAAAGTTTCGCAAGATTAAGAAGGAGATGGCAGAGTGTATCTCTCAACAATTCAAAGATTCTACAAACATCTATGATGCTAAAGCTCTTTATAATGAAGTCTTTGGAACTTATGGTAGTTTGGGCTATATTGTTCGTAGTGCTTTGAGTAACAAGGTTACTTGGAATAGCAAAACTATTACTGATAATCATATTGATTTCAATGATAAGATTGCGAAGATGATTGAGAATGGCAAATTGACTTCAAAGTTTTATCAGAAGTCTCGCAGAAGCACAAAATTAAATTCAGAGAATGAAGCAAAAAGGATTCTTTGTGAAAAGACGCATAAAATCCTAGTCAATGATACTGGTTCAGCTATGGGAGTAACTCATCGTCTTGCTACTCTTTGGAATGAATTAGGAGACAAGATTGATGGTGCTTAT
>Ga0209617_10001368_pt1 | contig 11417 bp, 7 predicted proteins | sample LakEriepJuly2011_2_FD_187459 | JGI IMG/M metagenome (GOLD analysis project Ga0209617, IMG submission 187459) | Freshwater microbial communities from dead zone in Lake Erie, Canada - CCB epilimnion July 2011 (SPAdes) (version 2) | ecosystem: Environmental > Aquatic > Freshwater > Lentic >... | reverse complement strand
CGATGATTCCCCTTCCAGCTGTCCTCTGCCCCCTTAAACCCTCCATAGCTCCTCCCGAGTCGGCGAGGTTCGGAGCGACGGAGGGCCTTAACCCCTTAACCCCTTAATCCCTAACCCCCCCATGACCCCCGCCTTCATCATTCTCACTTTGTTTAAAGTCTTCGTCTACATCGTCGGACTATTCAGCGGCATCGCCTTCGCCATATGGCTGCGATCCAGACTCTGAATATCAAAGGACTAAGATGTCGGTGTTTTGGTCCCATTCAGTTTGAGTTTAATCCTGTAGCCCTGGTTCCCAGCTTTTCTTTGTGTCGTCCCTCCCAACTAATTACCTCACTTTTCGAAGTCGTATTCGGAAGAATTTGCAAAATCGAGTAGGTAAAACTGCCGGGATAATCAACCCCGGACTGAACGAGCCTTTTAAGTTGTTTGTTATTGTTGTGGCCACTTGAGGCGTATCCACGCCAGCGACCCCAGATCCCCTGACTTCCGTAGGCTGATCCGACATATTGCCTGCCTGTTTTGGCGTCTAATATCAGATAAACGCCAGCTACCGAGGTGAGCCGTGATTTCCATTCATGATTATTCTCAGGATTGCTGAAGATGTCGCATAATTGAACGTGGGTTAATGTAAATTCAAGATAGTCTTTAAACACATCCAACGAGTGACCACTTCGTCGTATTTCGATAACCCGCTTATTTCTAGTTTTCTGATGCCAAGACTGGGCTGCCTTCCCCCAATCAATAATCAAGCGCCCCTCAAGTGCCTCGTAACCCTTTTCGTGATGAATTTCATAAAAGTATTTTGCGTCTTTTAGTGACTCAGGAAGGCCTTTTGCCAATGCCCCTAAATGGCCGTCTTTACGCCCGTGAATTGAATAAACCCCTATAAACCGAGCGGAGGTGCTCTCCCATCCAGTGAATGAGACAATTCGTTCAATATTATCGAAGACTGGTTTGTTTTGGTAAGCCTGATAGGCCTCAATTAATTCACGGCTAGAGTCCTTTGAGATATTAAATCTTTTATCCTGATGCCGAACCATTTTCGTTTTTTCTGGCTTAAACCCAAACAAACCAAGCAAATCAATTGCTCCAAGCTCTTTCATTACCATCCCCTTTACTTCCTCAAATGATCCGCTGTCACCCAATCGCCGGGGGCCCGTAGGTACTTCCAGAACGTCCAACCGTTACAGGTGCGGCGCTTACAGGCCTTGGCCGCAGCCGTAGATAGGGATTCATAAACCTTCCCGCCAAACCGTACTCTACCACCTTTGAGCAGCTGAGCCCTTAGCTTCTTGCCCTTGAACCATGCCCTTAGCTTTGTTCTCCGAAACTTTACTCCCCGCCCGTTTGAAGCCAGTTTTTTTGGCTTATCCCCAAAAAGAAGGGCTACCTCGTAATTTAGTCGGTCCTTCACATCTCGAGCAAAGCGGCGGCGAATGTCTTCCGACTTTGGAAACTTCCCTTTTTGTTTATTCCCTTTGGGCTGAACGATTCGAAGAATCAGAGACTCAAGTTCCCTGAGATGTTGTTCTCCGATGGTCAGATAAACACTAAACCTGTCCCAGGAACTGCCGTGCCGATCATGCAGATGACTTTTAAGACGCGGGCGTAAATTCTTTGCCAAACCCACGTAGTAGAGCTTCCCCTTCCGATAGAGGGCATACACCCCGTTCCTTCTGCGAACATACTGCTTAATAATCTTCTGATGCTTCTCCAAAGCATCACGGGAGATGTCTTCAAGATGCTGACAGACAAGGTGGGTCGTGTGTTTCCGACGCCCCATCACTTAACCAGCTCCATTAACTTGCCGTAGCTATTAATCATATCGTAACGAACCTGGTCTGAGGTGATTTTAGCAAAGAATTTGCGAGCACATTCGATTTTTGACTCCTCAGTTTTACGAAGCTCCATGGAGGACATGGATCCTTTGGTCTCGGCAATAAAGTACACGTGCTTCACCTTATCTTTGTTAAAAGCTATAGCCCAATCGGGATTGTAGTTACCCACCGGTGTTGGGATATGGAAGCTCTTAGGAAGCTTTGCATATACAATAACTTCACTGCTGGCATCTAGTTCCCCTACAAAGTCACGCTCGATAGTCGAATCAGTAAAGACATAGTCGTAAATATGACGGTTTGCCTTAAAGCCTTTACTCAGATCCTCCTTTCGCTCAGTGAAGATGTCAGGAGCCTCGTATGAACCTGCAGTAGTGTCATAGGTAATGTGCTCGACGATCACAGTAGCCTTCTGCTCGTTTATGAGAGTGCCGGCCTTAAGAATAAAGTCTTCAGGGTTTGCCTTATACTGAGAAAAGGCCGTGGGATTAATTCGAAGCAAAATAGTGGCAATGGTCTTCCGTGTCAGTTTGGTGTCATCCGCCAGTTTTCCAATTAGGTCGTATTTTACTGAAGAGCGCGCGGAGCTAGTTAGATAATCGGTTGTGTTTTCCTGAACCACAAACGCGTCTCCTTTTTTTACCTCCTCGTAACTGGCTTCCTTTTTCTGCTCACCGGCAGTAACCGTATACTGGAGCGGCGTTACTTTTAGTTCCTTATCCAGCGTCTTGATGCATTTCTCGATCAACTCTTCGGTTTTGAAATCTACCGCATAGATGGCCTTATGGTTGATTCGGCTCCAAAGCTCCTGAAACTCCTTCTTCTGAAAGTTTCCGTTAAGGGCGTTTACCTTACCCTTTCGGTCGTCTTCAATTTCAGGGAGTTGCTCCGTACTGAAGACGCTTTCGATCAGTTGCAGGACCTGCTCCTTGTAGGGCTCCAACTCTGGCGGAAGCGGAGCGAGGGTGCCTCCCTTTTTGGCCGTATGATAGGCTTCGGTGATTCGTTCGTCAGTATCCGCGTAGTCATTCTTTACTAGGTAACGTTCGACGAGCCTCGCCAACTGTGGTGTTACTATCACATCACCCGTCTGAGTCTTGAGCACCTTACCTTGAAAATACTCTGCGTTAGCTTGTTTCGGACGAGCTGAGAGCGACTCAATAGTTTCTTTTTGCAATTTGCTGACAAAGTCCTTGTAGCTCTCATTTGCTACGACCGTAAGCACGTTAACCTGATGCACGATAGCCGGGTCGTCAATGCGATCTCCGCTTTGGTTGCGAGACAGCCGCATTCCGCGCCCGACCTCCTGCCGCCGAGAGACCATATTATCGCTGTGTTTCAGTGTGCAGATTACAAAGACGTTTGGGTTATCCCACCCCTCGCGCAGAGCCGAGTGAGAGAAAAGGAAACGCACTGGCTCCTCGAAAGTCAGCAGCCGCTCCTTGTCTCGCAAGATTAAGTCGTAGGCGTCTACATCCTCTGCCTCGCCAGCTGATTCCCCGCGTGTCTTTACGTCTGGGTTCACTAGCCGCTTTGACTTCTTGTCGATGGAGAAGTAGCCGCTGTGTGTTTTGCTGGCTTGTATACCGCGAAGGTAGCGTTCGTAGGACGGATCTTCCAGTGCGAGCACCTCGTTAAGTTGACTGTTGTATTCTTCCTCAAAGATTTGCGCATATTCACCCGCCTGCTCCCCGCTTTCGTTGTAGCTTCGATACTTTGCCACTTCGTCGATGAAAAACAGTGAGAGCACTTTGATTCCTTGGGAGAAAAGCGCCTGTTCCTTTTCAAAGTGTGCTTTAATCGCCTCGCGGATCTGGATCCGGCGCAGTGCCGCTTCATTTACATCACCCGTAGCTTCCCCAGCACTGAGTACAATCCCGTTTGTAAAGCTGATCGTATTTTCGATCGCATTAACGTCAGAAACCACAAATCCCCGATACTGCTCTAACTTTTCAGACAAGGTGAAGAGATCATCGCCTTTCTTGAGGGTACGATGAACTCGCTTTATGCCGCTCTTTTGCATGAGCTCGAGTTCTGCTCGGGCTTCGGGGGGCTTGGTCGTCGCTATCTTAATTGACTCAAGGTAAAGATAAGGATTCGTCCCAGCTAATCCCTTCACGGTTATCCCTCGCACCTTGATCTTCTTTACGAGTTTCTGATTGTAGGCATCGATTGCATCGAGCCGGTAAACCTTATTGTGCTCCGTCTTGTGCGTGGCGGAGTAGCGAAGGATGAAAAGTGGGTCAAACTCGGCCAGTTTCTCAGTCGTTGCTTTGCCTTCCATTTTTTGCGGTTCGTCAAGAATAAGGATAGGCCGGTTCTTCTTGATGACATCGATCGGTCGGCGCGACTGAAAGTCATCTAACTCAAGATAGATGCGCCTGGCATCTTCACCGCGGGCGTTGAACGCCTGCACGTTGATGACCATCACATTGATCCCAGCGTCCGATGAAAAGCTCTCCAGATTGTGAAGCTGATTAGAATTATAAACAAAGTGCCGGGCTTTTTTCCCGTAGGTTTCCAGAAAGTGCTCCGCCATGATCTCGAAGGACTTCAGGACACCTTCGCGAATGGCGATGCTAGGCACCACTACGATGAACTTACTCCAGCCGTAGGCCCGATTGAGCTCGAACATGGTCTTGATGTAGCAGTAGGTCTTGCCCGTACCTGTCTCCATCTCAATATCGAGGTTTACGTCGCTTACGGAAGTCTTCTTAAGCTCCGTAGAAACCGGTAGATTTTGCCGCAGCTGTACCCCCTGGATGTTGTCCAGAATTTGTTTTAGTGGGATTGTAATCTTGTTATTAGCAAATCCTTCTCCATCAAAACCGGGTAGTTCAACTGTTTTGCTGTTGTCAACTCGACCGGGATCCAATGCATACTTCTGGCCGTGGCCTCTAGGTTGTCCAGCGAAGCAATTAGCTACAGCCTTTGTTGCATCCGTTTGGAATGCCTGATGCGTGAATTTTAGTTTCATTAACTACAGCGTTTTGACTTCGGTTTCGGGGCTTAGAAGCTTAAAGATTTGCTCAATGTTAATCTTCACGCTGTCGCTGGAGTAGCTGCTATCACGGAAGACGGCTCGCAGAGGTTTGCGTTTGGCGATATCCTTAACGACGTCCTCGCTCACCTTTGTGTCGAAGCAGGCAACGAGAGCATTGCCGTCGACGAAAAAGATCTTCTTTTTGGCGATGTTTTCTTGAGTGATGGGCAGGGACAAGTCGACACCCCAATCCACAAGGACTTGAAATAGCAAATCTTCTGCCGTGCGTTCGGATTTGATATTGTCTGCGAACGCAACGAGGTCAGCCTGCTTGACAGAGTCCGGCGCATAATACACATCTGCCATAGTTGATGTGTCGACCTTGAGAACGCGAAAACCAATATCTAAGACAACAGTTTTATTATCTCTTTTGGCAGCGTTACCAGCACGTCGAATTCGCTCCTTCGCGAGGTCAGCAATAGTGGGGAAACCTGCCTTAAAAGCAGCGCTCGTTTGTTCGCATTTTTCAGGAAGTTGTACTTGTATAAAACGCCACGTAGAAGAGGTTTCTAAGTTATAATCAATTACAGCGTGCGCAGAACTTCCTGAACCGGCAAAAAAGTCTAACATAATTCCGTCGTTACCTACGAGCCCAATAAGTTGCCTTACAAGGGCAGAAGGCTTTGGAAATAAGAAGGTATTTTTATCACCAAATAGTTCTCCTAATTCAGCAGAAGCACCTTGGCCGTAAATTCCATCGATTATTGAGTTTTGCTTAGTTTTCCTTTGTGTCCCAGTTAAGTCTCGAAGATATTGTTTGCGGCTAATTTGCCATTTTTCTCCGCGTTTACTAAAGTCTAACATCCCGTTCTCCTTCGCTTCGGCAAATTTCTCCTTACCCCAGAGCCATTGCCGCTCAGGCCAAATCTCGGACCCATCTGGAGCTAAAACTGGGAATCGAAGATTTGGGCGATCCGCCATTGAACCGGCCGGTTCAAGAGGCTGCAGGCGATAAGGCCCTAGTTTCTCGAAGTTGTCGTCTTTAAGTTTATAATAACGCTGGACCTGATCGTCCGAAAGATCCACTAGAATGTCAGGAATAAGGGATAGATCACGAGCATAAATAAGAATATACTCATGAATACTGACGATATGTTTTTCCTTAGCTCCACCTCCGTATCTTCTCTTCCATACAAGGCACTCAACGAAGTTCTTCGAACCAAATACCTCATCGCAAAGCATCCGCAGTTGTGCAACCTCGTGATCGTCAATACTTATTAGAATTAGCCCATCATCGGTTAACAAGTTTCTTGCAAGCCTAAGCCGCGGATAAAGCATTGATAGCCAGTCTGAGTGAAATCGCCCATTAGCATCAGAGTTGACAACAAGCCGATCTCCTTTTTCATTTTTTTGATTTGATCGGACAAGAAAATCTTGTGTTTTTTCTGAGTAATCGTCTCGATAAAGAAAGTCGGTGCCAGTATTGTAGGGGGGATCGATGTAGATCATCTTCACTTTGCCGAGATATGTTTCCTGCAGCAACTTCAAGGCATCCAGGTTGTCGCCTTCGATGAAGAGGTTCTTTGTCGTATCGAAGTCTACGCTCTCCTCACGGCAAGGACGGAGCGACTTTGCAATGGGAGCGTTGGCGGCGAGTAGGGCTTCGCGTTTGCCGGGCCAGTCGAGATGATACCTTTCCCGAGATCCATCCACAATTCGATCAGAGAGCTCCTGTCGTAACTGATCGAAATCAATCGCCCGCTTTACTTCTCCCGTTTTTTCATCTTTCGTCTCTACTAGGCAGTTCGGAAATATTGCCGCTACTTTATCAATGTTTTCCGCCGTCATGTCAGGTGTGTGCATTTTAAGTTTTTTCATATTCGTTTTACTTTTTTAATTGGGCGAGCGAAAGCAGGTCTTGCGTAATTTTACGTAGCTCTGCATTTAGCTCTACTTTGCGATTGAACTGCTTTTCCTGACTTAGTCGGAATTCAATTTGCTCTTTCGCTCTCTTTTTTGCCTCCAACTCATTATATCGCCCGACCTGTTCTGCCAGCCCCTCCCCAACTCTTGCAGCCAAAGGAATATGCGCTCGTACCATATGCTCATAGAGAATAGCGAGATTAAGAGCCACCGGCAAAGGCTGTTCCTTGAAAGGTGTTGAATAAAAGGGAGTAACAAAAAGTCCTTCTGTTACCCACTTGCTGGAGTCGGCTTCGCTGGGGCGTTTATATGCTACAGCGAAACAGGCCTTGCTTTCATCAATCAGCTGAAACGCCAGCGGGAACGGGATCGCCTTATCGATTGCCTGGAGCAAGTCCGGTTCGAACTCTTTGGTCCTTAGCCTGATTTCAAAGACCTGGATCTCATGGATGCTTCCGCTTGCCGGTAAATTGATTGTTTCTGGCGATAGTTTGTATTTCCAAATTATCTCCTCAACCTGATTAACGAATAGCTGCTTAAGTCGCTTTGAAGCTTTGGCGTGCTCGTAGATTTTCCCCTTAGGGACTACCCGGTTAAATTCAGCCTGCTTTGGGTAGATGAACATTGGCCGATTATTTAACGGATTGAACAACTAAAAATGCGATTAACTCAAAGTCTTCTAAACCGCTGATCTTATTCAGAAGCGCGGTAGTCTTACCACCAGTGAAAAGACTATCGATATCCTTCTCTTCTTTTAGGGCGATCATTGACTGGATTCCTTTTTGTAAAAGTTTTGAGAAGGCATCCATTTTTCTGCCTTCCTGGGTGGCTGCATTAAAAGGTTGGTAAACCTCTGGAATAGGTTCGGTCCTGTCCTTACAAGCGGCACGCGCAAGGTCTAAAAGTTTCTTTGCGTCTGTATGATGAACTACCACCTCTCCGTTTTGGGCCACATAGACCAGGTAGTATGGATGCAGACGATTTTGACGGTTAATATTCACACCATCATTCCGATTCCTAAGGGCAAAGATAACGCCAGGTACAAGTCCTTGCTCCGGAACAGCTGGCACCACCGCATGCATTCCATTCGGCATTTTGCTCATATCACCGTGATCACGCACATGGTTGATGAGATCCATTCGAAAATCGTTTAGGCCCAGATCGGTTATAGAAATACCCGTCCGGAGATCCTCCAGCTCGATAACCTCCTCTTGTAATCGACGCAACTGCTCCCTCCGGTATGAAACATCGTTGGATTTAGAGTCCAAGGGATTGTCATCTCCCGTAGCCACTACGTCGGCAATGATCATCCTTCTTTCGACCCGCTCCTTTAAGTTGATGTACTCATCGAGCGTGATGTCCGGCCAATAGTTCACCAACTGAATTTGGGAATTCTTCGATCCGATTCGGTCAATACGTCCAAATCTCTGGATGATTCGGACTGGATTCCAGTGAATATCGTAATTAATGACATAATCACAGTCCTGAAGATTTTGGCCTTCCGAAATACAATCTGTGCCAATGAGCAGGTCGATTTCACCGGCTTCTTTTGGCAGTACTGAGGCTTTTTCTTTGGAAAGCGGCGAGAAGAGCGTGAGGAGGGATTGAAAGTCGTAGCTTTTCTTAAGAGTGCTTTTTGGACTATCCGATCCGGTCACCTTTCCGGTGTGAAGGTGTTTTTCTTGAAGAAGAAAAGGAGAAAGGTGTTCGTAAAGATAGTCTGCTGTATCCGCAAATGCGGTGAACAGGAGGATCTTCTTGTTCCCAGGGTTAATAGGGGTGGCCAACTTTGAGAGAATAGTCTTTTTAAGATGCTGCAGTTTTGAGTCATCCGAAGGCGTAACTTTCTCCATCTCGGCGAGAAGTTTTTCGATGACTGATAGGTCTGCACGCAAATCGTGCTCCCAACGCGGAAGATCCATGTCGGACAATTTGATTTCGACTTTATGACCAATTCGACTGTCATCCGGCTCGGGAAAATCGCTTTCCTCATCCGGCTCGGTGTCAGCGAATGCAGGAGATACGTCCATAAAGGTCGTATCCCGTCCTGTTTTTCTGAATGCTGCGACTTTTTCAAGGGTATGACGGTGATTTTCCAGAAGGCTTTTCAGCGTGAGGCGAAAGCTGTGGACGGAGCTTTCAAGTCTCTTCAGAAGATTCACCGTCATCAGGGCCTGGATACCCTTCTCTCGGCCTGCCTGGTTCAGATGACTATGCCGGGCTGTGGCGTCGGGGTCGTAAAGCTCCTCATATTGGGAACGGCGACTGGGCTGAACGTAGCTGAGGGGCGCGTATACAGCTAAGATTAAAGCACTTAAGCGAGCATAAATCTCGTTAAAGCCAATCACGTCCTTTCGTTCAGTGAGCTTACAGTGATAAGAGATAGGCTTTAGTCGGGCCGGAAAGGTCCCGATATCTTTGGTGTCGTAGTAAGTTTGAATATGGCGACGGGAACGGGCAATCGTCACACTGTCGAGAACTTCAAAGAAATCGAAACTGAGGGTATTGAGAATAGCACTCGCCGTCCTCTGATCGGGCGGCAACTCCGACCAGGCATTAAAGGCCGCCTGCGCCCGTCGAAATATTTCATCGATGCTCTTCTGAGATTTGAGTTTGCTGGTGAGGTTTTCGGGATCGCCTTCATAGGCTAGGGCGAGTTGATTCCGAAGATCGGTGAAGCGGTTATTTACCGGAGTAGCAGAAAGCATGAGAACCTTGGTTTTGACTCCCCGCCGAACGACTTGGTTAAGCAGTCTTTGGTAACGAGTTTCACGGTCCTCGTAAGCAGTGTTATTACGGAAGTTGTGCGATTCATCGATAACCACCAGATCGTAGTTACCCCAGTTGATACGATTAAGAGGCAGGCCACTCAATGACATGCCTGTTTCACGCAGAAGATCGGTGTGGCAAAGGACGTCGTAGCCAAAGCGGTCTTTAGAAAAGATGTTGGTTACCAGGTTTCCTCGATAGGTAAGCCAGTTATCAGCAAGTTTTTTAGGACATAGAACAAGGACAGATTTGTTTCTTAGCTCATAATACTTAATTACCGCTAAGGCCGTGAAGGTCTTCCCAAGGCCCACGCTATCGGCGAGGATACAGCCGTTATAAGTCTCAAGTTTATTGATAACACCATTCGCAGCATCCCTCTGAAAGTTAAATAGTTTTTTCCATACTAGGCTATCCTGGTAGCCAGTTCGGTCATTTGGCAAAACATCTGCGCTTATGTCTTCGAGAAATTCACTAAATATATTATAGAGCATCAGGAAGTAGATGCGTTGGGGAGGGTTCTCTTGGTAGACCGTGTCAATATGCTCACAAAGCTTCTCGGTAACGTCCTCGAGCTTATCTGGATCATTCCAGATCTGATCAAATAGCGAAAGGTACGTAGTGGTCAGGGGCTGCTCATCGATTCGATTTACGAGATTTGAAACAGCGTTTCCCTTCTCATAACCAAGATCTACCGCCGTAAATCCATGAAGAGGGAGATAAATTGATTCGCTTTCATTATTCGTCACAGCTGCAAACTGCTGCATAGGCGCGGAACCTCGATTAGACCGGAAAACCGCTTTATTCCGCATCCATTCAGCACACTCCTTGGCGATTGCTTTTTGGGTAAGCTCGTTACGCAATCGGACCTCGAATTCACTACCGTAAAGGTTTCTTTCTCTTTCTAGTTTCGGTATATGGAATTCTCGATGCTCCTTACGAAATTTGTCTGTTACCTGATCCGGCACAAAAGCAGGAGAAGTGAAAATAAACTGCAGGCTTTCGATTTTTTCCAGTTCAGATCTTAGGGCTTCGAAAGCGTAAATCGAAAAGCAGGAAGCCGCCACCTTCAGTTTTGAACCTTGGCCAATATTCTGCTTAAGGTCATCGCCCAGGAGGCGGTTGATATTGTCGATGATTTCCATGAAGGACCTTATTCATTATTTATCCGATTACTGGCGCGACCCAGTTTTTTAATCATACTTTTCCCCTGAAGGGCCTTTCTCATTTCTTTTTCTTGAAAACGCACCAGAGAAAATACAGCAACATTCCCGTTTGAAAGATTACGAGCGCGACCAATTGTGGGTTTTGCACATTCATCCCTATCTCGTCGCCCATCCAACTCTAAACCCCACGCTACAGTCCTTATCCATTTCTTTTTCCAGCTCACACATTTCGACATTTGGCACAAAGCCTTCGCGTAAGCGACCAAACCACCCCCTGCGGAGCAGCATCCCTGCTTGGGCGGGGGTAGGTCTAAGGGGGCCAACGTCGAAACGTTCTCCGCGCCCATGGCGGCCGTGGCGGACTTTGCGTGAGCAAATTCTTCCTTAATCCCATAACCCCTTAATCCCTTCACAACCCCTACCTCGTCGACCATCCGGGCTTGAGCACCACATTACCGGCCGTCGTTGTCGTCTGGCCACCTCCCGAGTAGGTACTGCCCGCCTTTGTGATCACCTCGTCCTCATCGATAAAGGTACTGCCTGCACGGGTCACCACACCTCCATCCTGAGTTAAGTAGACACTCCCCACCTTTTGATACTGGCCGTGGGGAGTCAGCCAAACGCTACCCCGCTTCATAATTGCCCCACCCTCACCCGTCGCGATCGATCCCGCCATGTTGTACTGCCCTTGGCCCCGATACACCGCCGCCACAAAATCCCTCATCTCTGCCTTCTCATCAT
>Ga0209617_10001367_pt1 | contig 11419 bp, 8 predicted proteins | sample LakEriepJuly2011_2_FD_187459 | JGI IMG/M metagenome (GOLD analysis project Ga0209617, IMG submission 187459) | Freshwater microbial communities from dead zone in Lake Erie, Canada - CCB epilimnion July 2011 (SPAdes) (version 2) | ecosystem: Environmental > Aquatic > Freshwater > Lentic >... | reverse complement strand
CTTGTAACCACTATGGACGCACTCCTCCCTGTTCCCAAGGGTTGATTAATGCAGGTGTGTCTAAGGTGGTAGTAGGGATGGTTGATCCTAATCCCTTGGTAGCAGGTTCTGGAATTGCGCGGTTACAGGCTGCTGGGATAGAAGTGATAGTTGGAGTAGAGGAAGCGGCTTGTCGGCGATTAAATGAAGGTTTTATTCATCGTATTCTCTATCAGCGACCTTTAGGGATTTTGAAATATGCTATGACTTTAGATGGTAAAATCGCCACTACTGCTGGTCATAGTGCTTGGGTAACAAATCAAGATGCTCGCACTGAGGTTTATCAACTGCGAGCGGCTTGTGATGCGGTGATTGTTGGTGGGAATACGGTTAGAAAAGATAACCCTTATTTGACTAGCCATCAAGTTGAGGCTCATAATCCTCTGCGAGTGGTGATGAGTCGTAGTCTAAATTTACCAGAACAAGCTCGGCTATGGGATACTCAGGAAGCTCCAACTTTGGTTGTAACGGCAGTTGGTAGTTCACAGGCTTTTCAAAAAATGCTGCGCGACAAAGGGGTGGAAGTGGTGGAATTTAGCTCACTCACACCCGAAGCAGTCATGAGTCATTTATATGAGCGCGGGTTTTGTAGCGTGCTATGGGAATGTGGTGGTATTTTAGCAGCTAGTGCGATCGCTCAAGGCTCTGTCCAAAAAATTATGGCATTTATCGCCCCCAAAATTATTGGTGGAGATCATGCTCCTACACCTGTGGGAGAATTAGGTTTGACCAATATGACTGAAGCGTTACTTTTAGAGCGCGTCAGTTGGCGTGTTGTTGGTAATGATTGCTTGGTGGAAGGTTATTTACCACCCAAAATAAAATAAATAGCACAGATACTCAGCTATGATTGTTGGCGTTCATAAGCTAAATCACGAATCAGAGTTAGCCGAGATTGAATGTAATCACAGAGAAAATCAATTTCATGGGCATCTAAAAAGGCTTGATTCGTGATTTGTTTAACTAACCACTGTACCAAACTAGTATCATCAAGCTGCAAAAGCGTTACTGTGTGAGTGGCTTCAACGATAGACCAAAACTGACGCATGATTGTTGGACTCATTCGGCCTCTATTTAATCATTAATTTAGTTATTTTCAGATTATACAATTCTGATATTAATTAACTGCCTAAATCTACAACTAGATATAACTATTATTAAAAATTTAATAAATGGGCAAATATTTTGCTGAAAATGAAGAAATGTCAAGTTATATGAATTAACTTAATTTTACTTAACTAAGATCACAATTGGTAATTGGTAAAAGTTTTTTTTGTTGTCTTTTACTCTTTTTACAAAAAGAAGGGAACAGGGAACAGGGAAAAATCAGAGTTTGAGCGGTTTTTGCTGGGAGATTAAAGTTTATTAACTTCCAATTTCAGATTTTTTGTATTAAAGTAAATGTAACCAGGTTATCTATATTTTTACAAGATGACAAAGTAATGGTTCAACCTGATAACATAAGGAATGCAGTTGCGGAAAACCTCCCAACGTTTCATTCTATTGATCTAAATAGTATAAATCAATATTGCCAAAACAATCCTGTTGGCAAAATGTTACCTGATGCTTTTTACATTCATATTTTAGCCTTACATACTCTTGACCCTTGGCTTCAGGAATATGAAAACCGCGCCCGTACTTGTAGTGAGCAAAGTCGAACTAGTGCCTTACTTAAAGTTCAGTCTGCAACTTTAGTTAAATTTAGCACGAATAAACCCAAGATTTCCTATCTATTTTATCCTGATTTTGATACTGATCCTCATCCGGCTTTACAAGCTAGTATTCAGGTTGACGTAGAAACTCTAGAAGTTGGTTATCGGGATTACAGCGATTCGGAAAATCCCCCCATTCTGCACCGCAAAGAAACTTTTGTAACTCCAGAATATCCCCTCTATCAAGAGTTTGCAGCTTTAACTCGCGCTCAAGTCGCTTTAGGTTTACTTAATCATACTAGGGGAATTGGCACTAAGTTGGGTTGGGAACAACGGCTACAAGTTTTTGGGGTGGAAGTACAAGGACATAGCTTGATTAAACGCGAAAGCAGTTCTACAATTACAAATATAGTTCCCAAAATAGAACGCCACAAAGCCGCTCTTATTCGTCCTGATTTATCCCGTCCTGTGCGTTTAGCCTTGGAATCGAGCTTATTTAGTCCAGAAACTACCTTTTTTGATTATGGTTGTGGACATGGTGGAGACGTTACCCGCATTGCTGAACAGGGTTATACAAGTTATGGCTGGGACCCTTATTATTCTGCACATACACCGAGAATCGCTGCGGATATTGTGAATATTGGTTTTGTGATTAATGTCATTGAGCATCAAAGCGAGCGCCGGGAAGCTTTAATTCAAGCTTGGGAACTGACTCAAAAGGTGCTGTTAGTAGCCGCCCAAGTGTTGATATCTGATATTAAGCGGGGTGTAATTGCTTATGGCGATGGCATTATCACGAATCGTAACACATTTCAGAAATATTATGAACAAGAAGAATTAAAAATTTACATTGACCAAGTATTAGGAGTTGACGCAATTCCTGTGGCTTTGGGGGTTTATTTTGTGTTTCGAGATGATGCTGAAGCGGAGTTATTTCGCGCTTCTCGGTTTCGTTCCCGGGCGACTACTCCCAGAGTCCGTCTTTGTGTAAAACGGTTTGAGGAACATCAGGAATTATTAACGCCGTTGATGAATTTTCTGACGGAACGGGGAAGAATGCCTATCAAGGGAGAATTACCTCAAGCAGCGGAAATTGCTGAGGAATTTGGGAGTTTACGCCGGGCTTTTAATGTCATTATACAGGCAACTGACACAGAAGAATGGCAAGCGATCGCTGACAAACGCCGTCAAGATTTGATGGTTTATTTAGCGCTGTGCAATTTTAGCCGTCGTCCCCGATTAGGACAATTATCCCCAGCAGTCCAAGAGGACATAATTGGTTTATATAGTAGTTATAAACAAGCTTGTTTAGATGCTGACCAAATGTTACGCAGCTTGGGAAATACAGAACTCATTATTAAACGCTGTCAAGAAAGCAAGGTTGGTAAAAAATTACCTAATTCCCTTTGGGTGCATATTTCCGCACTACAAGCAGTTGACCCTTTATTACGCCTGTATGAAGGTTGCGCTAGTCGGACTCTTGGAAGATTAGAAGAAGCAAATGTGATTAAATTCCATCTGAAAACACCGAAGATCTCTTATTTATTTTATCCTGATTTTGATATTAATCCTCATCCCATTTTATCAAAAGTGATGACAATTGATTTGCGAGATTTGCACGTTACTTATCAGGATTATGATTTAGAAGATGATCCACCAATATTACACCAAATAGATGCTTTAGTTACTTCTGATTATCCCCAATATGAGAAATTTGCTAAGTTAACTCGTCAAGAAGAAGATAGAGGACTTTTAGATAATTGGCACAGTATTAGTCATGTTTCTGGCTGGAAAAAATGCTTACAAGAAAATTGTACTGTTATTGATGGTTATAGGTTATTTTGGGCTAAAGATGCAGATGCTTATAAGTTGAAAGCACTTAAAGCAGCTTTGAGAACTCGACAAAGAAGGAAGAATATTTCTAACGAGTCACAGAGACACGGAGAGGAGGAATAGAGAGGTTTTTTTAAGTTTGTTTTGCTAGTTTTATCCAGTTTTCGATTCCTTTTTTTGTGGGGATTCCTGAGTTATTAAATGTCCAAATATCTCGTTTATGTTGTTGTCCATAACTAATGTGAATTGGTTGTTTATGACTGTAAAAATACAGGGAATCAAAGGGTAGTTTTGTTTGTAATATCCATTCTACTAGTTCTGTGCTGGGTAAGTCTGTAATTAGAAAATCACAAGCCGCACCTAATCTTTCACAGTAATATTTACCGTTTTTGTTGATTTCATGGCTAATATGTTGGTCGAGATTGGGGGCTACACGTCCATTTTTTTGCCCTGTAACTGGGTCTTTTTTCTCAAGATACTTTTTTAGGTCTGGAGAACAAAAACCGTAGGTAAGTTGAAATTTTTCTCTACTAAAATAATCTATAATTGGGTCAATGATAAATTTATTTAAATCCTGTAATGCGGGAATTACTTCTGGTAGATTTTGTGGATATGGATTGATATTTTGGGCATATTTATGATAGGTTTGTGTGCAGGTACAAAATTCTTCTAAGGTTAGATATTTTCCTAATTTTAAATTGTGAGTATTCATAAATACTGGATAGCAATGAGGCTGGTGATTTTATTGTAGCATTTGCTAAAGTTCTGGTTCATTAATTGCCCAGAAGTTAAAAAATGTGAATAAATTTATGTTTAGTTTAAATAAACAACAGGATTAATCAAGATTTAATTATATTTTAAATTTTGTCCGACTACTTACCAAGGTCTAGAAAAGTATGAATGTTCAAGAACTTTTAGCTAGATACGCGACAGGAGAAAGAAGCTTTAACTGTATTGCATTACCAGGAGCAAATTTGCAAGGAGTCAATTTGGGTGGGGTAGACTTCGGTAGAGCAGATTTAAGAGGAGCAAATCTGACAGCAGCTTCTTTGAGTGGAGCTAATTTGAGTAAAGCGAATCTTCAAGGAGCAATATTAGCAAGAGCGCATTTATCCGAAGTTATTCTCTGTGGTGCTGATTTAACTCAAGCTACATTAACAACTGCTCATTTAAATGAATCAGACCTCAGTGGTGCATTGTTGAGTGGTGCTAATTTATGTGATGCTAATTTACACATGGCATCAATTTCCGCCGCAAACTTACAAGGTGCAAATCTCAGTGGTGCAAAAATGGGAGGTGTGAGAATGTGGAAAGCAGATTTACAAGGCGCAGATTTAAGTGGTGCTGATTTAAGCGAGGCTAATTTGTGCGAAGTGAATTTGACAGGAGCTAATTTAGATGATACAGATATGAGTGAAACTTTCTTAACTGGGGCGATTATGCCTGATGGTAGCATTCATACTTGATTTTTTCGCCTGGAAGCGTGGGAAAACTAGGTTCAATGCGGGTGAGATAAGCTTTTTCGATTTGGACAAGGTATTGATTAGATGCAGATTTAATCACTATATAAACTGTTGTAATCTATGCTTTTATATTTTGAGTATAGTAATCAGCCATATATTTATTCTTCACTTTGCGACACGGAAGGAGTCAGTGGTCAGAGGGAATTGACAATTGATACCAATTACCAATTGACAATTACCAATCCTAGTTCTAAATACCCAGTCGTTGATAAACTTGTTCTAAATGCTTGAGATGATGTTGTGGATCAAAACAGGCTTCTATCTCTGCGGGTGACAAGTTTTGAGTGACGCGAGGATCTTTGCTGATTAAATCACGGAAGTTGCCTTCTGGTTTATTCCAAGCAGTGTGGGCGCTTTCTTGGACTATGGAGTATGCTTCTTCGCGGTTAAGTCCTTTGTCTATTAAGGTTAGTAATACCCTTTGACTAAAGACTACTCCCCCATAACAGTTGAGATTTCGGGCCATGTTTTCAGGATAAACCAACAAGTTATTTACCAAGTTGGTGATTTCATGCAGCATGAAATGAGTCAGAATACAAGCATCTGGTAAAATTACCCGTTCTACAGAACTGTGGGAAATATCCCGTTCGTGCCACAAAGCGACGTTTTCTAATACTGCCCCTGCATGACTTCTCACCAGTCGCGCCATCCCTGTTAACCGTTCGGAACGGATGGGATTACGCTTGTGAGGCATAGCACTAGAGCCTTTTTGCCCTTTAGCAAAAAATTCTTCAACTTCTAAAACGTCTGTTTTTTGCAAGTTGCGAATTTCTACAGCAAAGCGTTCTATGGATGCAGCGAGTAATGCTAACTGTTGCACAAAGTCTGCATGAATATCGCGGGAAATTACCTGAGTGGAAGCAGTATCGGGTTTAAGTCCGAGTTTTGCACAGGCGATCGCTTCTACACGCGGTTCAATGTTGGCGTAAGTTCCTACCGCACCGGATATTTTGCCAACAGCGATGGTTTTTTTGAGAATTTGCAGCCGTTCTTGGTGTCGCAATACTTCCGCTAACCAACCAGCTAACTTAAAGCCAAAGGTAATCGGTTCAGCATGAATACCATGCGATCGCCCAATCATTAACGTATGCCGATGTGTTGTGGCTTTCTTGCGAATGGCATCAATTACATCTTCTAGGCGTTTTAACAACAAATCCAGACTAGCAACTAATTGTAGTGATAAAGCAGTATCCAAGACATCAGAACTAGTTAAACCTAAGTGAATATAGCGTCCTGCATCACCTACATATTCATTAACATTTGTCAAAAAAGCAATGACATCATGATGGACTTCTGCCTCAATTTCTAACACCCGCTGCGGGTCAAAATTCGCCTTAGCCTTAATTTCTTCTACTGCTGCTGCTGGAATATAACCCAGTTCTGCCTGTGCTTCGCAAACCGCGATCTCTACATCTAGCCAGGTTTTCAGCTTATAGGTTTCACTCCACAAATTGCCCATTTCGGGCAGGGTATAACGCTCAATCACATTCACAGCATCTAATACAACTGTCATATTTTACATTGAAAATTACCCATAATGCTTATCCCCACCAGATAACCGTCATATTGCAATTGAAAATTACCCCAATTCCCAATTAAACTGAGAAAATTAAGCCTAAAAAAAGTAACATTTGCCGGAGTCTTAGCAATAATGCCAGAGACACGAACCAATATTAACTTGAGGTTAAGGACAAAAAAATGCTGGCTATGGATAGTATTCAGAATGTGGATCAGCTAAATCTCAAATTAGAATCAACTTTACAGGAATTACCAGTTTGGACAATTCAAATTGAAATAGATCATCCAGGTAATGAATTAGCAATGCTTTTTGAAGAAGATCCTTTGCTGCCAGGGATTATCTTGACTAAAGACAAAAAATATGTAGGCATGATTTCTCGACGGCTATTTTTTGAACAAATGAGTCGTCCCTATGGTTTAGGACTATTTGCCGGTCGCCCTGTCGAATATCTTTATAATTTTTTACAACCTAAAACATTTATCTATGCAGAGGATACCCCAATTGTCGAAGCAACTCAAATAGCTTTAGGGCGATCGCACAAACAGGTATATGAACCACTGGTGATTACAGATCAATCTTATCAATATGGATTGCTAGATTTTCATCAGTTACTTTTAGCCAATTCCCAAATTCATGTTTTAACATTAAATCGCCTGCAAAAAGAAACAGAAAAAGCCAGAATAGCTAAGGCTGACTTTCGTGATCTTCAGCATAACTATAGCCGATTATTACAAAACGACAAAATGATTGCCTTGGGACAATTAGTAGCTGGGATTGCCCATGAGATCAATAATCCCATGAATTTTATTTATGGCAACCTCAATTATGCTGTCGAATATGTTCAAGATATACTCTACATCCTGGAAAATTATAAACAAGAATTATCCTATGCTGACGCAATATCTGAAGCTAAAGAGAAGGGAATTGAAATAGAATTTATTCTGGAAGACTTACCAAAATTACTATCTTCCATGAAAGTTGGTGCTACAAGAGTAAATGAAATTGTCTTATCTTTACGTAATTTTTCCCGATTAGATCAAGCAGAAATTAAATTTGTTGATATCCATGAAGGTATAGAGAATACATTAATAATTCTCAAACATAGTTTAAAAGCTAGACCTGAGCGGGTAGAAATTGAATTAATTAAAGAATATGACAAATTACCATTAATAAAGTGCTATGCAGGGCAACTGAATCAGGTATTTATGAATATTCTTGCCAATGCTATTGATGCTCTTTCTGAAAGTGATAATTTAATTCTAAAAACCCGTAAAAATTTGCAAATTCGGATTCGGACAGAACTAACTAATGATAATTATGTTATTGTTCGCATTGCCGATAATGGTTCAGGCATTTCAGAAGAAGTCCAAAAACGATTATTTGACCCATTTTTTACTACCAAAGCTGTAGGCAAAGGAACAGGATTAGGATTATCAATTAGCTACCAAATCGTAGTTGAGAAACATGGTGGTGAACTTTATTGTATATCTACTCCCGGAGAAGGTTCTGAGTTTATTATCAAAATCCCAGTCGCCTGAGTTTGATATAAAGAATCATCCTGAAAATTAATTATATCAGGCTTCTCTCACTTAACACGGATTATTGAGAATAAATAAACAACAGAAAACAATCCAAAAATTTACAATTTATATTATTTATTCCTAACCAATTATCAATCAATGAAAATTATTGGCAATTGGTAAAAATTTATTTAATCCTAAAACTATTTCCAATTAATACTTGTAGATTATTCTCTTACGTCGAACTTAGGTAATGCTAATTTCTTATCATCTTTTAGTCTTAACTTTTTTTATTGCGGCTCGTCGTACTTCTTCATTAAGCAAATAACCGAAACCCACGTTTTCTAAACGCAACACAAATTCCTTTCGTGTATTGCCCAATTTCTTCGCTGTATCATCCAAATTCCAATTATGCTCTGCTAACTTACTCAGCAAATAGACTCGTTTAGTTTGCATATGTGATAAGCGGTAAGTTTTCAAATACTCCAATTCACCATTCTCTCGAATAATCGCTTCCCCAATATGATTTTCTTCTTTGCGTTCGAGATCAGTAATAAATCTTTGTAACATAAACGGACCAGCAGTATAAACTTTTTTAGAAATTAACTTGCGTCCTAACAATCCCTCTGCCATAAAACCTTGGAATGATGCCCAATCTGAACGCATATTTTGTACTGCGGCTCTCAAGGCTTTTAAATCATTAATTTTTGACTCATCTAAAGATACATTCATCGGAAAAGTAGTTTTGTGAATTAAAGCATATTCGTACAATAAATCACCATAGAAGTCTTCTAATAAGCTCTTGTGTAGAATTTGATAGTCTTCTGGTGTCGGGACGACAAAAGCTGATGCTAATTCTTCAGCAACAAATACCAATACTCCGACCTGTCTAGAGTGAATTTCAAATACTCGCAAAGCATCTTCCAGTCCAGCAATATAACGCCCAGGAAAAGAACTTTCGATTCGGCTACCCAAACCATAAGAAAGAGCATATTTAGAATATTCACTCCAGGCAATATAAGGACCAGAAAAGAACATTGATAAAAAGCCTTCCATTGCCAAATGTAGTGGCAAAAATCTTAGTTGATTACTAGATTCTCGTTTCACCATTCGGTGTAGCAATCTAACACTGGCACAATCATATTTGAGATGCTTACCATCTGTTTTAAAAAGCTGTCCTCCAAAAGCACCCACAGGACTACCATCATCAGTCCAAGACAACACTAATCCATGAGGAATATAGGAAAAATATTTCATTCCTGGTGCTGTCATTTCTCCTTTTAAGGAAACAATTGTAAAATCCTCATTGTAGTTACGACGCATTAAACGCAAGTCGTCACGTACTTGATGACGCAATAATGGCACAATCCGCACTGCTCCTCGTGCTTGAGAAGGTGCAATTTCCAGTCCTTTGAGTGATATGTCTGTTAACAAATTGCTTTTGGATGCCATAAGGTAAATAAAATTATTTGGATATTTATTTTTTTTCTAACGAATCAAAAATGCAAATTTAAAAAATGTTTAATTAATTGCAAATCAGGATTTATTAGTTCTGGAGTTTAGACGTTTTTATTGCTGTACTGTTTAACAGTTGCTTGACTCGCTCTGCTAAGTATGATTCCAGTTCAGCTAAAGATGCAGAACCTTCAGCAAATCGGGCAAAACCCAACATCGTAGGTAAATCTTCCGCATCTCGTAATCCTACTGTGGGAATTACGGGACTCAGGGGATGTAAGGAAAAGTCATCGGCATTGTAAACAGGATTGCAATGAATTATGGAAGTTTTTTGTTTAGGGTCTAAACGATCGCGATATATACGCAGAATTTCTGATGCTGCATTGGGTGGGTCGTTTTCCCAACCATCGGTGACAATTACTACTACATCTGCACCCCAATCTAAAGCATCGAGTAGGGGTGTAGCTAGGTCTGTTTGTCCACGAGGTAGAATTAGGAGTGGATCACTGGTTGATGTTGTCCAAAAAGCTTGGTATTCCTGGGATGCTGCTTTGAGTAAATAATGAGTAGCTAAGGCTACCCCTAAAGGACGACGATGTTTTTCGGCTGAACCTGAACTGGAGTAGCTGCAATCTAGGACGGCTGCTACTCGTCCTAGTTTTAGGGGTGATTTTCTTAATGTGAAGGCAGCAGATTTCTCTAATGCTTGGTTTAATATATCCCACTGCTCTTGACGAGTATCTAATGGCAACGAGAGGATATACAGCGCCAAACGAGTCAGAGGGAGACGACCTAAATTGATGTCGATTTCTACTTCTGTGCGATTGGCTGAAGTTTGCAAGCGCAATTTTTCATTCAAGGTCATTTGTTCTTGAATATTGGATAAAAACACCTCTCGTTTAATTCCGTGTTTTATGGCTAAACCTTCGGCAACTGTAAAAGGTAGCTGATAAACGGCTTGAGCGCTATAGTGTGCTTGGCGAAATTCCTCGAATAATTCTGTTTGATAAACTCGCTGCTTCCATTTACCAAAGAGGAAATTACCTAATTCCCCTGGTAGGGTGAGGTGAGCATGGGAGGCTATAGCTCGCAATTTTGAGCGATACTTAACAGCATCAAAGTTTATATCACGTTTTTTCTGGAGATAATCACGAGCGATCGCTCTGCTACGACGATTATTAATACCTTTTTTTCGCAATTGTTGCAATACTTCCCAACCTCGTTGTGGTGGTAGAGCGATTAATGCTGCGGTAATTAATGCACCTTCTTCTTGACGATGTTCAGGAGGCGTGTGTTTTCCAGTTGCTAGTAATTTGAGGATAATCTGCGCTTGGTTGAAGTGGTTAATCCCTGCGGCCAACGTCCTGGTATAGAGTAAACGGTAATTACCTAAAATATAGTCGTGTAGAAAGTCAATAGACACGCGCTGCCCATAAGCATCTCCGTAGAACTCACGCTGTCCTGTGCAGGAGAGACAGGCATTAATGAACATGACAACATCTTCCCTTGCCACTTGCTGATGTCGGTTAGCCCAATTAATGTTCATCTGTGCTTATCTTGGGTATGGTGGCTTTTTTGCAGGGTACTGTTCGGGGAATGGCGGCACGACAGGCTTATCTAGCTTTCAATGTTAGGTTCGGAAGTCGCACCAAAGTCCCGCAAACAGTATTAATGACTATTTTAAGTTCTAAGTTATAAAATAGCTACAGGAATACAACGGAATTCTTTCTTAACTATAAAATTTATTTTACACGACTACTTACTTATTATTATGGGTGGATTTGACTCAAAATAAACCGCAACCGATCATAATCATCTTTGAGTAACATACTCAGATGTCTTCCAGCTTTAATCAACCATTCTCGGTCAGTTTTTCGT